>Ga0302325_10009179_pt1 | contig 21646 bp, 25 predicted proteins | sample Palsa_T0_2_FD_201948 | JGI IMG/M metagenome (GOLD analysis project Ga0302325, IMG submission 201948) | Peat permafrost microbial communities from Stordalen Mire near Abisko, Sweden - Palsa_T0_2 | ecosystem: Environmental > Terrestrial > Soil > Palsa > Peat permafrost | place: Sweden: Abisko...
TATCCAGACGCCGCACACGGTTCTCTCTTCCAATACCCAGCATTGTTTATCGAGCACGCGAGTATTTTCCTTCGTGGCTAAATTTTTTCGGTAGACGAATCCGTGGTACCAGCCACCAACGAGAATCACAATTTCAGCTCGATGCGAGGTTCAGGAAGGCCGATGAAACAAAACACATTTATTTGCTGCGACCTGATTTGAACCCATCGGCGAAGACAATAAGGGGTCGAAGTCCGAAGCTAGAATGCCAACCCGCTCGGGAAAAGACTCAGGGCCCATACGAAAAACAGGCCCGTTCATTTTTGGAGTGATCTAATGTAGTTTGTCAGGCTCGTAATTCGAAGTTCAAACTGACTTTGATACGAAGAATCGATCGAGAGAAATAACGGTCCCCATATGGGCATCTCGGCAGTACCGTGGGCGTTTATGTTCACGCCATTGCGCAGCACGTTCGAAACATAAGCGTCAGGAAATTTGCCGCCGTGACGTCGGGTCAACGTGCTCAGATCGGGTGGCCGGACTTTGAGTGCAGAAGCCGCAGGACCATCTCCCTTCCCAGTCTTTCCATGGCAGACGGCGCAATATTCCTTGTACGTTCCTGCGCCAGACTTAGGAGGCGGCGACGTGGCTGCCGGTTTGTCTTGCGCATCTAGACCGACAATTAAGGTCAGAAGCACGCAGGACAGAATTATGGCGCGAATCGAGCCGCACATCGTTACACCTTCTCGGATACTGCCTTTGAAATTCTCTGGTCCATTCTACGACTGGGCTGTCTCGCGAAGTCGGCCGGATTACATCAAAGCTCTGCTCTGCGCTGATCTGAGTGGATCTGAGTACGCTTCTACTACCGTTCGCCGTCTTCAGCCTCGTCGTCGCGACGGGGTGCAATTCCCGACCGCACGGCGGTTTCAGGACCAACTCCTTGGTGTATTTGTGCGGAGAAGTCGCTACTCGTTCCCCTCAAAAGCTTCCGTTTCGCACTCTTAATTGGCTTGTTCTTGCGATTTATGTTTTTTCGACGCGAAGTCTTCTTGCGCGGCTTGCTCTTGTCGGTTTTCTTGCCAGCCATCCGCGGAGTTTATCACCGGGACAACACTCAAACAATTTTGCCTGCGAGTCCTTGGTTTCTGGGCCATCAAATCGATTCTCTCCGCCGAAAAGTTCTGGGCCAAATCTTGATTCACTCCTCAATCGGAAACCACAACCCAATTTCCCTCGACGCGAACATACAGCAACCCAGACCACGAGGTCGCGATTTCCTGCGTTGGCGGAAGTCACCGTATTTCTTGGCTTCGCGCGTTCATCGGACCCAAGGCAACTCATTGCGCGGCTGAGTACCTGGACAGTTTCACCAACTGCTTTTCGATCAAATCGGAAGAATTCAACAACCGGGTGCTGTCGCGGTCCCGGAGGCGAGCGCCGGGGCGCTTTCAATGTCACGGCGCAAATTCAAGCGACGAAGTAGTTGGGCATTCGCAGCCACGATAATCGTGGACAGGCTCATGGCAATCGCGCCGACGCTCATCGGCAGATCGACTCCCCAGCGGATGAACAATCCCGCCGCAACTGGGATCGCAACCAGATTGTAAGCCGTGGCCCAGATCAGATTTTGAACCATTTTCCGATAGGTGGCGCGAGACAATTCAATGGCCCCGACTACGTCCCGTGGATCACTCCGCACCAAAACAATTCCGGCGGATTCGATGGCCACGTCTGTGCCTGCGCCGATTGCGATTCCCACGTCTGCGCTTGCCAATGCCGGTGCGTCATTCACGCCGTCACCTATCATTGCGACCTTCTTCCCTCCCGATTGGAATTTCTTCACCGCAGCTGCCTTGTCCGCAGGAAGAACTTGCGCCGCTACTTCGTCAATCTTGAGACGATGCGCAACCGAATCGGCGACAGACTGCGAGTCACCTGTGATCATGGCCACGCGGATTCCCAGTTCATGCAACAAGTCCACCGCCTCGAAGGATTCGGGACGAATTTCGTCTTCGACGGCGAGTGCTCCAAGCACTCGATTATCGTCAATTACGTAGAGCACGGTGCGGCCTTCGGTTGCCCAAGTCCGAGACGCAGCCTCTATTTCGGGGGGGACCTGAGCCTTCAGATCGGCCAACAGGCGAGGACCGCCCACGCTCACGGATTTTCCGTTGACGACGGCCTTTGCTCCTCGTCCGGGGAGCGCTTCGAATCCAGCTGCGGACTCGATCTTCAACCCTCTGTTTTTTACCGCCGTCACGATTGCCTTTGCAATCGGATGTTCCGAGTCGGCTTCGACGCTCCCAGCAACCGCCAGCACTTGTTCTGCGGTGGTGTTCGATGCGGTCGCTATCCCCGACAGCGCGGGCGCTCCTCGCGTAAGTGTTCCGGTCTTATCAAAGATCACCAGATTCAAATTGCGAGCGCGTTCGAGCGCCAGTCGGTCCTTGACCAGCAAGCCATTTTTCGCGCCTATCGATGTCGAGATTGCGATAACCAGCGGGATGGCCAATCCTAGTGCATGCGGACAAGCAATGATCAGGACCGTCGCGGTTCTGATTAGCGCCTGTTCCCTATCATCTGCCATCCACCAGAACGCAAATGTCAGAACGCCAGAACCCAGAGCAACATAAAACAAAACCGCCGCTGCGCGATCAGCCAAGGCTTGCGTCCGCGAACCCGACGCCTGGGCTGTGGCAACGAGCCGCATGATGCCTGAGAGTGCGGTCTTCTCTCCGACCGCAGTCACCCGCACCCGGAGGCTACTTCCCGACGCAACTGTGCCCGCGATGACTCTCGTACCCGGAACTTTTGAAACCGATTTCGATTCACCCGTAATCATCGATTCGTCGACATCCGCCGTGCCCTCAACAACTGTTCCGTCCGCCGGTATCCTCTCGCCCGGACGTACGAGAACGACGTCCGCAACGCGCAGTTGAGCGATAGGGACTTTCTCTGTCGCGGAGCCACTCACGCGCTCCGCGGTATCCGGCAACAGTGCGGCCAGCGCGTCGAGCGCGCCATGAGCTTGAGCAATCGCTTTCATTTCCAGCCAGTGGCCTAGAACCATTATCGTGATGAGGCTCGCGAGTTCCCACCAGACGTCGACATCGAAAACTCCAAAAGTTGCCGCTACGGATGTTGAAAATGCGACCACAATCGCCAGAGCGATCAACGTCATCATCCCCGGTTTTCGGTCGGCTAACTCTCTCCACGCACCACGGATGAAAACAATTCCTGCGTACAAGAACACAAATGTTCCCAAAATCGGCGGAATCAGTTTGGAGCCCGGAAAAACGGGAGCTCTATAGCCGATCCAGCGCTGTACATCGGCGGACCACACCACGACCGGAATCGTGACCGCCAAGCTAAGCCAGAACTTGTCGCGGAACATCGCGACGGAATGTCCCGCGTGACGGGAATGGCTCCCGTGGTCGGCCATCAATTTGTTATCAGCGTGCGAATCAGTGGAATGTTCTTGCTGGCGATTCATCGGTGCGACCTGTCCGGAGAAAATGGGCATTTGATCAGTGGCGAGCGAAGCTCCCCAAAGTACAGAATTGGGAGCCGCGCAAAAGGGGGAAACTTCCCCACTGACTCCCGATGTTCGCGAAGCCGTTTCGACACTCCCGTGCCGGAGCGACTTTGCTTATCTAGCATCGCACTTTCTGCAGGCTGACTATTGCAAGAAGCGGACCAGGATACTGTTCCAAATCGGACAGACCGCGAGGCGATTCCCCGGACGTTTCCTGTCCGTTCGCGATGAATACAGACGTTGCCGTAAATGCCAAAGCCGTCGAACGCGCTCCAACGCGCGGCACGGATTGGTCGAGCTCACTGCTTTATCGGTGATTAAAACTTGGTCCTCAACTGCGAAATTTTCGTAAGTGTGCTAAATGGGACTGCAAGGCTCTGGTGCCCAAGTCATGATGAGGGCATGCCTCACAAGATCGTTAAGAAACACTCCGACATCGCGACGCGTGCAGGGGTAAAGAGGGAGATGGAGAAACCCCGCGTGACGCGGTCGGCCAAGCTGGAGGAGCGAATTCCGGAACAGCCGAGCCTGAGCATGTCCGGTACCGTCCATAAAATTATTCCTTCGCAACGTGCTACCCAACCGGAAAAAGCACAGATCGCCATGGACGTGCCCGAAAAACAGTACAGATTTTTGCACATTGAAAATACGCTGACCTACGAAGACGGCGACCCCGTGAAGCTCAAGAAGGGAGCACACGTCGATGTCACCGTCACAGCCCGTGGCGAAGACCGGCGCCGTTAGAGAAGCACGGAATCGACTTGGCAAGTGGCGCCAGAGTTGAGCGAAGGAGCGTGAGCTATCACGCTTCTCAATCATTTTGGATGGAGGCATGTTATGGTTAGCCGCGTCATTCGCGTACTCGTCGTCTCGTCCAGCCTCCTGTTTGCAGCGACTCACTTCTCTGCGGTGGGGCGCGCCCAGAACAAGAAAGCCTCTCGTCCTCCTGCGCCGAACCCGGATTCCGGCGGCCAACTCTACAAGCGGTACTGTGCTGTTTGTCACGGAAATGATTTAAAGGGTAACGGTCCTGTATCGCCTGCGTTCAAAAACCCGCCCGCGGACCTCACCACGCTTTCTCTGCGCCACGACGGAGAATTTCCAGACGCATACGTCGAGGACATTCTTCGGAACGGTATGAAAAAGACCGCGCATGGAAGCACAGAAATGCCCATTTGGGGGCCCATTTTCGACTCAGAGACGGAAACAAATCCGCAGCTTGTGACGATCCGAATGGTGAATCTGACGAACTATATAAAATCACTTCAGGAGAAGTAGGAGACCAATGATGACACTACGCGCAGGCGTTTATATCGTTCCCACCAATCGCTGGTACATTGAACGGACCGTCTGGTTGATCGCCGGAGTGGTTCTGTTAGCGAGCACAGCGATGGCGTTGTTGGTTAATCGCTGGTGGATCTTGGGCGTCATCGCTACGGGACTGGTTTCCATCAATGTAGCCCTTACGGGCTTTTGTCCTGTGGGAAGCGCGCTGCGGCTGCTTGGCTTCACCTCCATGCTCGGGTCAGACAAATCAACGCGTCGGAATTTATACTTCATGCAGACGGACAGCTGGTATCTGGAGCGGCGCATTTATCTCGCAGTTGGTATCAATATCTCGATCGCATCTGTGCTGGTGCTGGTTTACAGTCCATGGGTGACTCTTTTCACGATTTTCGTTGGCGGAGCCATGGTGTGGTTCGCCGCGACCGGCTTTTGTGTGATGGCAAACGGTCTTTACTGGCTCGGCGCCGAGCCGCGTCTGGCACCAGAAGCGCTGCCCTCGTCTCGCTGCGCGGAGTGTCCAAAGTCGGGCGAGTGTTTGGGCGGACATCCAATCCTGGCCCGGGCAGAAGCCGCTCGTTTCATCGAACCGCAGGCATCTGCTTCGATCAAGACCTCATACTCAATGCGCGCGCTTCCCTAGCGCGCAGGAGCAAGAGGGACGGATTCGCGGTACCGTAAACGATGCACTCGTTTCTGCCTTCCGTAGACACGCACAGCAACCATATTTATGTTCGAGGGATCCCACAGATTTCTTAGTGGCTCTTGAGGATTTTTCGCAAGGACGGACGCACTTTCAGTCCGCCATCGTAGTGAACAAGTCCCTCTCTCCGGAATCGATTCATCAATAGGTTCACACGCGACCGAGTGGTCCCGACCATCGCGGCGAGCACGTGCTGGCTCAGAACCGGAATTTCAACGGCCGCTGGACCGTTCCGATCCAAACGAGTCAGGCGCAGAAGCACGCGCGCGAGTCGCTGTTCGGCAGATGAGGTCAACAGGTGCGCGATATGATCCTGGTAATTCTTGACTCCGGACAGCAGATACGCCACGAAGGCGTTAGACACCTTGGCCTTTTTGCGCAATATCTCGAGCATTTTGTCTTTCTGGATGGTTCGTATCGAACTGGACGTCAAGGCAACCGCCGTTGAGGTACGGAGGGGATAGCCCGCAAGGCACAGTTCGCCGAAGAAATCCCCCACCCCCAAGATCGCGGTGACTGCCGAATCCTCCGGTTTCGATCCGGTCGTCAACCGTACTCCTCCCTGTTGAATATAGAACAGAGTGTAGGCAGGCTTACCTTCCGTGTAGATGTTTTGTTTGCGCCGATAGTGCGAGACTTTTCCGCCGAGACTGACTCGGGAACCAAAACCACGAAGCCGGGGTGCCTTGAGTTCTATGGGTTTCATATATGCCTTTTAACGGGGGGATCCGCTGCGCGATACTTTTTCGGTATCCACACTATTTCGCCGCCGAACTCTCCAGAGCTGCCCGGTCCGCAAGAACCAGTTTGCCGTCTGTCCATTCGATCAGACCCGCTCTCCTGAACACCAACAACAAGCGTGTGACCGTCTCTCGCGAAATCCCGAGAAGCTGAGCAATTTCTTCGTGCGTCAAACCGAACCCCTCTCCGGCCGTCGCACCAAACGGTCGATACCCCTCGAACCAATCTAGAAGAAAGATCGCCAGTTTTTGACTCGCGGGCCGTGCAAGCCCCATCACGCGCATCTCCGCGATCGCGGAACAATAGGACTCACCCAACTGCATGGCGACTTCGACCGCGACTTCATGATGGCTCTGCATCGCGTGAACCAGTCCCTTGCGTTCGACGAAGCCTGTTCGCGTCGGCTCAGTCGCCTGGGCCCACGCCTCATAAGGAAGGCCGGAAACTGTGGGCGCCAGGCCCAGGATTGTTCCCGGATCGGCAAACTTGATGATGAAGGTCTTTCCGTCGGTCGCCGCTGTAAAGAGCTTCACGCGCCCCGAGATCAGAATATAGATTCCCCCGGCGGGCTGGCCTTCCCCGAACAGCATGGCGCCCTTTGGGTGAGTGACAGGGATTGCGACGGCAGAGAGCCTGCTGACAACTTCTGGCGATATGCTCGCACTCGTGCTGCGTGTTCGGTAGGTGCTCGTGCGACGACTCGCGGGGATTTCTGATTGGCCCGGCCTCATCACGAAAGAACCCTCCTCCGAATCGAGCATTCGGACGGGGAGCGCATCGGGTCACCGCAAATGGCACACGTCCATTCGGTTGCCATGGCGCCCTTCGATCTCCAGGGCGCCATTGTCAACCAATCCCACTTTCAAAACTGTGCGGTATTGCACACCCTTGAAAGCGCCATCCGTTGTGTCCGGAATGGCTACGTTGCGGATTTTCAAGGAGGAAACCGGTGCCTGCTGGAAAACGGGGCACCAGCGATTCGGAATACAAGAAGACTACCGGACTACAAGCAGAGTCAGCGCGGCTCCGGCGAGCGACAGATCCTTTATCAGGTGCGCCCACTCACTCAGCCGCTGGTAGGAATCTGTCTCATTCCAAAAGCGATGTAGGAAGAACGGTGCGGGAAAAATAATCCCGAATAACAAAGCCACCCCAACGGCAGGGTGCCAATTGACGAGCAGCACAAGTCCTCCGCCGACCATCATGACAATCGTGAGAATGGTCGCCGCCCGTGGCAGCGGGACGCCTTTTCTTCTAAGGAGTGATGAATGCTCCTGGAAGTTGAGCAAATGGCTCATCCCCATCGAAATAAAGTATGTGACGAAAAGGATCCGGCCTAACAGCAAAAGCCAAGTGAGCGATGGCGCCTGCATTTTGTTTCCTCGTTTGGTGCGGTGCCCTGCGCCGCGGACAAATCGTCTCAAAACACGATTTTGCTCTTCAGCTCCGGGGCCACGCTGTCGATACGGCGTGAGAGCTCTCCCAGGTGACACGTCGGAACGCGCGGAAACAGATGATGTTCGATGTGCAGGAACATGTTGAACGTTATTCCGTTCTTGATCTTATTCCGCAGCGTTCTGGCGATGTGATAGGTGCGGTCGCAGTGGTGGTGCACCGTCCACACCGCGAAAAACGCGGTCAGACATTGCCCCACCGCCATCGCGCCGATCTGATACCGGAGCGTGTTGCTATCCAAGACCCTGAATACCAAGACGATCCACGTTACATTCAAGAGCAACTCGGCAACGACGGTCGCGCGCAATTTCTGATTGCCATGCCGAAGTGCGGTGATATGCAGGAGGATGGGAAAGATCGGACCGAACAGCACGGCGCGCCAAGCCGGCATGTCTGCGTGCCTGCCTTCCACGTCGTCTTCGCCGAATGTGGATTTGTGGTGTCGCAGGTGGTTGAATTGCACGGCGTGCATCGATCCCAGCATGACGAGGCTCATGACCCATAACACGACATCCGTCGCCTGGCGCGACAGCCTCAGAGCCGAGTGAAAAGCATTGTGGATGAGCCGGAGGCCGGTGAGGAAAAACACGAACGACAAGGCCAGCGCAATTACATAATGACCACGCTCGGCCGCCAGAAGAGAGACCGCAAGTCACACCGCTGGAAGCAAAGGCTCGGTCAGAATCTCGAAGCGAGTCACACCGACCAGATCCCGCCACCGCACGGCCTGCAGGCGAGTGTCATGAAAGATGCCCGATGGAAACTCCCACCCCTCTTGATACGCAAGCCGGTTAACTGTATTCGAGGCTGATGCCAAGTCGTCGCATCTCAACCTCGATTCTCGGCGGGCGCGGAAACGGCGAGGACCAACGATGCCAGATACACCACGATTCCCAGGCCGATCAGCATTGCTCCGACGAAGGCAAAGAGCACAAACGCGAGTGGATGAAACCACACCAGGCTCACAATCTCGACGAGCAGCCCCAGAATAATCAAGCCGCTCGAAACTTGCAGAAACCGCTGAATTCCGATCGCACGGAGTTTCATTGGCCCGGCCTCCACATTTTGAGGTGATCTACTTCGGATGCGCTGTGGACCGTGTCGTGGCATCCGCTCGAAACGCACGACAGCTGATTCGAGGTGAGTGAACTCATGATGGCCGCATGAACGGGATTTTCCTCAAAGCTGCGAGCGCCCGCATGGCAATGCAAGCATTGGGCGTTTTTGAATCCGCCCGGGATCGTTATGGGATTCGGCGGCGTACTCACGTACTGCAAATAAATGCGCGTTATGCCCTTGAGCTTGTCCTTCATAGGACCGTAGATGGTGTAGTCGGTGTGACAGGCATAGCAGGCCATGTCCGGCGGTACGCGGTGGTTCTGAAAATGTTGCGCAGGGATAGCTTTCGGGTCGTCCACGTAGAGACTCTTTCCGTAGTTTTCCATGCTGTGGCATGAAATGCAGAATTTGGTCTGTTCGGAACGCTGCATGTGCATGGACATGCCCGCGTCGATGCACAGTGCCGGCAGAATGCAGAGGGCTACAAACGCGAGAATCTTGCCGGTGATTCCCACCGTGATCGAGGTACGCAACAGAAACACTGCGGCCAGCACAATCGTCAGCACGATCAATGCGACGAGAATTCCGGTTGCTCCAGTCACAACTCCTCCTGGTCACGCATCGGCTCGAATCATCTGGCAGTGCGTGGACCGGACGGCCGAGAGATCATCATTTCTTCGCCAGAGTGCGAATGTACGCGACGAGATCTTTAATCTGCGGATCTTTCAAACTGCTTCCGAAGGCGGGCATTTTGCCCTGCCCCTTGGTCGTGATCGCGATGAGCTCTTCATCGGTTTCCTTCTGTACTTCGGGGGAAGCGAAATCGCGCACCCCCAGCTGTTTGCCGACCGCTGTGTTCCCCTTACCATCCGCGCCGTGGCACGTGGCGCACTTCGACTTGTAAAGCATAGGCGCGTCCTGAGCGTGCAGCGGAGTGACGAGCAGGAAAAGGGCCCCCAGAGCTGGTACGGCATATCGAAACACCCGAACTGAAAGATGATTCATTGGCTGACTCCTTGTGAACGTTGCTTAAAAACTAAATCGGCTGCCGCGCCTGAAATGGTCGGTACTCAAAACGAATACCGGAACGAGAAAGTGGCATTGCTGCCGTTGAAGTCCTGCAACGGAATTGGGGCGAGTCCGAACGGATTGGTGTTTCCGGTTTCGTTGAACCCGTAATAATCCCAGGACATCTTGTAGCTGAAGCCTCTATAAAGATCGATCACGACGGAGACGTACGGTTTCTGATAATTGAAATCCAGCGTGCCGGATGGAGTTAAAGGATTCAGAAAAATCGTGTTACCGCGGACGAAGCTACCGCCGTACCCAAACATTGTTGTGACGCGCTTCGCGGGTTTCCAGATCAAGCCGGCGTGCACAAAGTGATCGTTACTGGAGTACGTCGAGAGCGCGCCCAGAGGCGAAGACGCGGCTGCGATCGGACACGCCGGGCCTGTCGGTAGCATCGGCACGCCTATAGGGAAAGACGATACGGGGAGGGTGGCCGGAGGAGGTGCGGGATTTGTGACAGACGTCGAGTAAGGAAAGCAGATTAACGACTGGGTGTAGACGCTCCAGTAGTTGTATCCGAAGTCGACGGACAAGCGCTGATTCGGCATCAGGATCGTCGCAAAGCTGAATGAGCGGTCGTGTTCCAGGTTATCTACATCTGTAACGTTGTCGCGATTCTCGTGAATCTCAACCGCGCCATCGAGCGTTGCCCAGGTCTTTACCTTGTAGCTCGCATGGATCTTGTAGCTTTGCACTTGCCGGGGATCGATACGAGTGTAGGAGTTGTCGTTGTAGCCAAACTCCAAGTCGGCGGTGATTCGCAGCGCGTCAACAGGCCGGATGACCGCTCCCAGCAGTAACGCATTCTCGTTGATGGTCGTCAGGCTGCGTGTCGGGCCCGCGGCAGCAGGTGCAACGAAACTCACCGACCCGTCCGCGTTGAGCGTGCACCCGGCCGGCAGCGCGCCACCGACCTCCGCGCAACTCCCGCGCGCAGCAAGAAAATCGTTCGCCGCAGTCCCTCCCGCCCCTCCTGGGAAATAAACCAAACCCGAGTCATTGGTATCGCTGAACTGCGAGATGGTACGATTCGTGTAGAGATAGCCGATATGAGCGCTCACCCGTTTGCTGAAGTCGTACTGCAACTCCAAAGTGTTGGATTTCAGATTCTGACCCAGAAATGTTGAAGCCAGACCCGTGGTCACATCCGCCGCTGAGCTCGCGGCATGCTGCGGGCAGGTCACCGCGTTCGATCCCACGGGGCAATTGGCCGCATTGAAGACCGCTTCACTCTGCTGCAGACCCACTAAGCCGGCAAAGCCCGTACCAAAAACATTCGTCTCATCAAGCGCCCACATCCCCGGAATGCGCCAGTTGTCGTAGCGGAATTGATCGAGGATGCTCAGCTTATCGGTCACCGTGTACACCCCGGACCAGTTCGCGTTCACCGAAACGCGTTTTGCGCTTGCCGGGCCTCCGGTCGTGCTGCCACGGGTCGCCGTCCGCGCTGTCCAATCGTTCACGCTCTCCAGGAAATCCGGGATCATGTTGTCGCTGCTGCTATAACCAAGCGAACCTGACATCTCGAAGTTCTTGAAATAATTCGATTGGAAGCGCAGCCGTTCCGTGGGCATAAAATCCCGCGGGCGTCCCACCTGGCTGTACGACAAGAATCCGTTACAGGTAGGGTTAGCGGTGTTGGTCGTGCCGGTCACGATGGGCGCAGCGCAAGGTAGAACCTCGGCGGGTGTTTGCGTGCTCCAAATATTTCCCAGATCGACCGGAGTGCCGTTCGGCGTGCCATTCGCCGTCGGGTTCGCAAGAACGAATCCAAAATTCTGCGGGTTCACGGCCGGATTATCGGTGACGACGTTGTCCTGTTTGAAGTAAGTGAGAAACTGATCGTAAGAAATCGTAGTTCGCGGCAGGACCTTGACGTCAACACCGGCATGGTAAGCATTCGTCGTGTAGCTATAATTCTGGTTGAAGTCCGATATCGTCCCGCCATCCGTGGTGAAAAATCCTGGGCCCTCATTGCGGTTGCGCGAATAACCCAATCGGAGTTGAATCTTCGATTGGGGCATTAGAGTGAGATCGTAGTCCTGCATCCTCCGCACCAAATCCATCGAGTGTGGCGAATCATTGATCGGAACCGCGGGACTCGAGCAGACCACCGGCAGCACAACCGGGGGAGTGCCTACGGGCGTAGTGTAGCAACCGGTGGTCGTGGAACCGGGAGGATTTAGCGAGGCCGGGTTCAATGGATTGGCGAGCAGGTTGTAATCCCAAAAGTTCTTGTCGCGCCGGAATAGCAATCGAAAGTCGTACCACTTGTTTTTCTCGATACGAAGACGAGTCACATCGTTTGGATCACCGCCGTAACCGAAGTTGCTGAAGGTGAGACTGTCAAACAGGATTCCCTTGTGGTCCAGGGACCGCATCTGCAGCGAGTAATCGAATAGCCGTAACCCGGAACCGAGATTTTCAAACGTGTCGTAGGTATCCTTGTTCCCGTTTACCCAACTGCCTCGATAGCCAGCGTCGATCGTTTGGTGAATGTTGTACCCACCCGAATCAATTCCGGGCGTGTCCCCGGCACTGCTTTGTCCCCACACAACGGCTGGCAGCAGCAGAACCACAGCCAGAGTCAAGATCTCGAACAGATAAATGCCCGCGCGGCCTCTCATGACTTTTCACGCGATGGTCTGGAACTCCCAATCACGGATCGAGAGCTTTCCTGCGGACGATTCGCTTCCATCATCGGCGTGAGTTTCGCTGTCATATGGCCGCTATTTGAAGAAGGTCGCGTCGAAGTTGGAGCCATGGATTTCGACGTGGCACAGTGTGCACGCTTGGAAAAAGGTGGACTGGTTATGGAACGATGGCGCCCCGGGCGCCGAGCTGAAGGTCGATGTCGTATGGCACTGCAGGCACAGCAAGTTGACATTGCTCAGCTTCAGCATGTGTGGGTTCGGTCCACCGTGCGGCATATGGCACGACTGGCATCCATCGACCTTTACGGGAGCGTGCTCGTACACAAAAGGCCCTTGCTTGTCCCTATGACATGTAAAGCACACCGCGTCCTGCGTCGAGGAGGTGCGCACTTGCTTCGGACCCACCGTTCCATGCACGTTGTGGCAATCGCTGCATTGGATTAGCCCTTCGTTCACCCGATGATGGAAAGGCATATTGAACTGGGCTTGTTGCTGCGAGTGGCATCCATAACAAAGCGCTGGCTGCGCTTTGATGAGCAGAAATTCTTTTGTTTCCGCGTGATGGGGCGAGTGGCAGGACGTGCAACTCACGTCGTTCTTCGAATGCTCGGAGTTGATTGCGTTCATGTGCTGCGTGCCACCGGCGTGGCAAGTCAGGCAGCGGGCGTTGATCTCTTTGGTCGAGTGATCTTTGAAGATGAAAATCTTGGTGACGTCTCCCCCGCCCGCGACGTGCGCCGATCCGGGACCGTGGCAACTCTCGCATCCTTGGTGCGAAGGGCCGTCTTTGGTGTCGAGCGTCGTCTTCCAGTGAGGCGTTGTTTCCCAGTGCTTGTAGATGTCTGCGTGGCAAGTCTTGCAGGTTTCTGAACCCACGTACTGGGCGGGGCCGAGGTCGTCGGAAGCTTTCACAGCCTCGACGGGGGGTTTCGGCGCATCCTTCGGTGGCGCCGCCTCTTGCGCCCGAAGCGAGGCATGCCCGAGGCAGACCAAGCCGAGGGCCACGATCGGCACCCAGCGGCACGCCTTCGAGCGCTTCATGAGACTCACCTCAGTTCACTTCGACACTGTCGCAAGCAACGCGCACAACGTTTAGTACCGACCTTCATACAACCAACGTCGAATTCTGGCTGTGACTTGGGTCACACATCCGCCAATTTAATCTGTGGTTCAACTTGGCACGTTGACCACCGAACAGCAGCTCAAGTAATCGTTTGGGTTTGTGAGCCAAGTCACAGAACCGAGGCGCCAACCGTGCAATAGTCCCCTCCGACATTCGAGAAGGGGAGTTTCCAACCGTGAATAACGGAGTCACTCATCGGTGTTACTCGCCGCCCGCTGACAGTCCCCTGCCTGGTGAGAAGAACTTTCCAGACTCCCGCCCTTCGAAGAATTGTTTGGATGCCGCGACGTTTCGAGGAAATCCCGATCACTCTCATTTACGCAGAGCGTCCGGCCGTCGGGTCGTTCGCATCCGCGCCAGCGCGAAGCCGGGGCTTGCGGTAGCCGGAGCCACCTGATGAAACTAGCGAGAAGCTCGGTACCCGCCGCGCTCCAACTCCGAGGTGTTTCCCGTCGTCAATTCGTGCAGTTCTGCAGCTCTATGGTAGCGACGCTGGCCTTGCCACCCCGATACGTCGGCGCGGTCATGAAAGCGCTGGCCCAGGCAAACCGTCCCATTCTGGTATGGCTTGAGTTTCAGGACTGTGCGGGCAACTCGGAATCCATGTTGCGCAGCAGCAATCCTCCGGTCACCGAATTTGTCCTCGATCTTCTGTCTTGGGAATATCACGAAATTCTTATGGCTGGCGCGGGAAAGCAGGCCGAGGATGCGCTCGAACGGGTTGTTCGCGAGCACGCGGGCGAGTTTATCGCCGTGGTGGAAGGCGCAATCCCGACGGCCGACGGCGGGGTTTACTGCACGATCGGCGGAAAGACCGCACTCGAAATTGCGAAACACGTTTGTAGCAATGCGGCAGCGAATATCGCCGTGGGCGCCTGCGCCTGGGATGGAGGACTGGTTCGATCGAACCCAAACCCGACCGGAGCGGTTGGATTGCAGGAAGCGGTTCCGGGTCTGAAGAACCTGATCAACTTGGGCGGGTGCCCTCACAATCCAGCCAATACCGCTGCGGTCCTGGTTCACTACCTGACATTCCACGATCTGCCCGCCCTCGATGAATACAACCGCCCCCTGTTCGCTTACGGTGACATCATCCACGACCAATGCGAACGCCGTGCCCACTACGATGCAGGACGTTTTGTTGAGGAGTGGGGCGATGAAGGTCACCGCAAAGGGTATTGCCTTTACAAGATGGGCTGTAAAGGTCCTGAGGCAACTTATAACTGTCCCACCGTGCGCTGGAACGATGGAACGAGCTGGCCGGTGAAAGCTGGCCACGGCTGTATTGCGTGCGCCTCGCACCGGTTTTGGGACACGAAATCACCTTTCTACAAACGGTTGCCATCGGTGCCCGGGTTCGGAGTGGATGTTACAGCGGACCAGATCGGATGGGTCGCTACCGGAGCGATCGCAGCGGCGATGGCCACACAGGTCGTCGGCGATATCGTGCGCGACAGAGTTCGACCGAAAGCAACAACCGACGAGACTATCGATCCGCCGGAATCGCGTGGGGCGTAGGGGGATTCGATGGCGCGGATAGTAGTCGATCCAGTCACGCGAATTGAAGGGCATCTCCGTATCGAGGCCCAGGTCGAAGGCGGGATGATCACGGACGCTTGGAGTTCCGGCACGATGTTCCGGGGAATTGAGATGATCTTGCGGGGCCGGGATCCGCGCGAAGCCTGGATTTGGGCGCAGCGCATTTGCGGAGTCTGCACGGCGGTCCACGCACTGGCGTCGGTCACTGCGGTTGAGGATGCCTTGGGGATCGAAATCCCCGACAACGCCCGCCTGGTTCGCAACATCATTGCTGCAACGCAGACGATGCAGGATCACATCATCCATTTCTACCAGCTTCATGCACTGGACTGGGTGGATGTTGCCTCGGCCCTGAAGGCTGACCCAGCAAAAACATCGCAGCTCGCGCAATCGATCTCCGATTGGCCGATGTCGAGCGAGAAGTATTTCAAGAGTGTGCAGGACCGCGTCGGCGCTTTGTTCGCGAGCAAGCAACTCAGCATATTTGGTTCCGGCTATTGGGGCCATCCCGCGTACCGTCTTCCTCCCGAAGCAAACCTGATGGCCGTTGCTCACTATCTCGAGGCACTGCAGTTGCAGAAGGAATTCATTCGGATCCATGCGGTCCTGGGCGGCAAGAATCCGCATCTCCAGTCCTTTCTGGTTGGCGGCATGTCAACCGCCATGGACCCCAACGAGCCGGACGCAACCATAAATCCGGAACGAATCGATTTCTTGTTGCAGGTGGCCCGTTCGGCAATCGCGTTTGTAAGTCAGGTTTATGTCCCGGACGTGCTGGCCGTGGCAGGGTTTTACCGTGAGTGGTTCGACCTCGGCGCCGGTATTGGGAATTACATGTCCTACGGCGGCTATCCGCAGAGTTCGGTCAAAGACCCGGCGAGCTTTGTTCTTCCCCGCGGCATCATCCTGAATCGCGATCTGTCGAATGTTCATCCCGTTGATACGGCAAAAATCAAGGAATACGTAACTCGTTCCTGGTACGAGTACTCGGGAGGCGATCAAACCGCCAAACACCCATTCGACGGAGAGACTGATCCGAAGTACTCGGGGCCAAAACCTCCCTACGAATTCCTCAACGTGGACGAAAAGTATTCCTGGATCAAAGCGCCGCGCTATGAAGACCAGCCGATGGAAGTCGGGCCGCTCGCGCGCATGCTCGTCGCATACGCCTCCGGTCAACCGGACGTCAAGAAGATGGTCGACTCTGCTCTGGCGAAGCTCAACGTTCCATTGACCTCGCTGTTTTCCACACTTGGACGCATTGCGGCCCGGGCACTCGAAACGCAACTGCTTGGAGACCTGAACGTCGGTTGGATTGAACAGCTCGGAGCCAATTTGGCGAGCGGCAACGTGCGCATTCACAATGGTGAAAAGTGGGATCCCGGCTCATGGCCGAAGTCGGCCAGAGGCTTGGGATTTTTCGAGGCGCCTCGTGGTTCGCTGGGACACTGGGTGGAGATCGAAGATCGGGCCATCAAAAACTACCAGGCAGTCGTACCGTCTACCTGGAACGCAGGTCCGCGGGATGGCCACGGCCAGCGTGGACCGTATGAAGCAGGACTACTCAAGACGCCCATTGCTGACCCAGATCGCCCGCTCGAACTTATGCGCACCGTTCACTCGTTCGATCCGTGCCTGGCTTGTGCCGTCCATGTGGTAGATGCCCGCGGACATGTGTGCGCGCGCGCCAAAGGCTGAAATCCAACAGAGCTGCTATGAAGAAGTCGCCCACGTTTGAGCCATCGGAAGCGGAATGGAGGAGGCCGTCGCACGGTCAGGTAAGGATTTACGTTTGGCAATGGCCGGTGCGAGTTGTGCACTGGATTCTTTTCGCCACGATCGTGTCTCTATCGATCACCGGCTATTACATGCACTCCCCATTTGTCGTCCCGCACGGGAAAACCGCATATGTGATGGGAACAATGCGCTTCGTTCACGTGCTTTCCGGCTTTGTGTTCCTCGGAGCGGTCCTGGTTCGCATGGTCTGGATGTTTATCGGCAATCGTTGGTCCCGCTGGGATCAGTTTATCCCGACCACCAAGAAGCGTTTCAAAGACTTCTTAGACACGGGCCGTTATTACGGATATATGAGCTGGGCGCCGCCTCGTCATATCGGGCACAACGCGATTGCGGGTTTCTCCTACGCCGCCGTGTACGGGATGGCATTCATCGAAATCTTCACGGGACTCGCGTTGTTCTCGAACGTACTCGGAAGCAGAGCGCTACGTTTTTTCTTCGGCTGGATTCCGCGACTCATCGACATCCAATGGCTGCGTGAAATTCATTTCCTCGTGATGTTCGGATTCTGGATGTTTTTTATTTATCACATCTACATGGCCATGCTGGTTTCGATCGAGGAGAAGAACGGTGTGATGGAGAGCATTTTCACGGGATACAAGTTCCTCTCCGAGGGCGAGTTGCGCGAAGCAATCGCAGACGATACCGGAAAACAGAGTGAGCAGCGGGTGGAAGCCGTCCGGCCGACCCAAGTTGGCGGGCAGAGTTCCCAAACGGGAGTGTGACATGGAAGGTCTGCTGTCTTCCGATACCGTAGTCATAGGGGTCGGCAATACCATCCTGTCGGACGACGGCGTCGGCGTCCATGCCGCGCGGGTGCTTCAGGTTGATCCACGAGTCCCCGTCGGCATCACCGTCCTTGACGGCGGCACAATGGGACCCGAACTCGCTTCCTATGCTTCGAACGCATCCCGGGTGCTAATTCTGGACGCCATGAATTCAGGGAGCCCGCCAGGCACCCTCGCTCGAATGACGGGGAGAGATTTGCTCGCTACAAAGTCGGGATGGAGTGTTCATCAATCGGGTGTTGCCGATCTGATCGCGGCTCTTCTCCTCGTATCCAACCAACCGCAAGAGATTGTTGTGCTGGGCGTGCAGCCTGCCAACTCGGATTGGGGCACGGTTTTGTCTCCCCAAGTCGAAGCTTCGCTTCAAGGCTTAGTCGATGCGGCTGTAGCGCAACTTCACCTTTGGAACGATTCGGGGCACACGAGTTTGGAGATCCACTCATCGTCGCATCGCCTCGCCGAACCTCAGGATCAATGGGCGGATGAATCTTCCGAAAAGTGTGGCGCGTAACATGTGCCTCGCGATCCCAGGAAAAATCGTTAGCAGCGAAATGCACAGCGGAATTCGGGTGGGACGTGTGCAGTTCGGAGGGATTGAGCGGGATACCTGTCTCGACTTTGTACCCGAGGCATCGATCGGAGACTACGTGATCGTGCACGTGGGATTCGCCATCAGTTGTGTAGACCGCGAAGAAGCTGAACGAAGCTATGAAGCGCTTGAGGCCATGGGGCTACTCAAGGGCGAGCTCGAGTCGGAGTTTGAGAATTCGTAAGCAGACGATCCGGCCTCATTGGACAAGCATTCGAGGCAGCCCATGAAATATCTTGACGAATACCGGAACGAAACGATTGCCCGTCGAATTGTGGACGAGCTTGGCCGCCGCACCACCCGGCCGTGGGTCTTGATGGAGATTTGCGGCGGCCAGACGCACACGCTGATGCGTTACGGCATCGACGAGATACTCCCTCGTGGGATTGAACTGGTCCACGGTCCCGGCTGCCCCGTGTGCGTCACCTCTCTCGAAACAATCGATAAGGCCATTCAGATTGCCTCGCGTTCCGACGTCACTTTGATTTCGTACGGCGATATGCTTCGCGTGCCCGGTTCACACTCTGATCTTCTTCACGTCAAGGCGCAAGGCGGGGATGTGAGGATTGTGTATTCGCCGACCGAGGCATTGAAGTTCGCCCGGGCAAATCCCGATCGCAAAGTGGTCTTCTTCGCCGTTGGATTTGAAACGACGGCTCCGGCAAATGCGATGGTGGTTTGGCAAGCCAAACGGGAAGGGCTCACAAACTTCTCGACGCTTGCCTCGCATGTTCTGGTTCCGCCTGCGATGCGAGCACTCCTAGCTGCTCCACGAAATCGAGTACAAGGCTTTATTGGCCCCGGACACGTTTGTACGGTCATGGGTTATCGCGAATACGAGCGCCTCATTGCCGAGTTCCGGGTGCCGATTGTTGTGGGTGGATTTGAGCCGCTTGATCTGCTGGAAGCGATCCTCATGCTTGTGACCCAACTGGAAGAAGGCCGAGCCGTCATCGAGAACCAATACGTTCGCTCCGTCACCTACAACGGCAATCTGCTCGCTCAGAAAGTTATGGCCGAAGTCTTCGAAGTCTGCGACCGGAAATGGCGTGGGATCGGCGGAATTCCTGACAGTGGTCTTCGCCTGCGACCTGAATATTCCGAATTCGACGCAGACCGAATTTTTGGAACCGAAGGCGTGACCGCGGACGAGCCTGCCGAGTGTATCAGCGCTGAAGTGCTGCAGGGACTTAAGAAGCCAACGGATTGTTCCGCGTTTGGCACACGCTGCACCCCGGAAAATCCACTCGGCGCTCCGATGGTTTCCTCCGAGGGTGCCTGCGCCGCCTACCATCAATACCGCCGACTGGCGATTGCGGGGAGGGCCAACCATTGATGCCCCAAGAAACGAAACTCGAAGTGGCCCTGGCTTGTGCGGTTCCGATGCCGTCCAGGGACTCGGTCCTGCTGGGTCACGGAAGCGGTGGCCGAATGAGCGGGGAGCTGCTGCGAAACATTCTTCTTCCCGCCCTTAGGAACCCAATACTCGAACGCTTGGACGATCAAGCCGTCTTGGGCGTCGGCGAATCTCGAATCGCGTTTACCACTGACTCCTACGTTGTGAAGCCATTATTTTTCCCTGGGGGAGACATCGGAACGCTTGCTGTTAACGGAACCGTGAATGATCTAGCCATGGGGGGCGCCGAACCTCTCTATCTCAGTCTTGCTCTCATTCTCGAAGAGGGACTTCCGTTCGACACCCTTCGCCGCGTTATGGAATCCATTCGTGTCGCTGCGGCTCTTGCTGGCGTCGTTGTGGTCACCGGGGACACCAAGGTCGTCGAAAGAGGGAGCGGCGACGGACTCTTTGTGAACACCTCGGGAATTGGACTGGTGCCGTGCGGGGTCGACCTCTCTGCCGACAAGGCACGCCCTGGAGATCGTGTCCTGTTGAGTGGAACCATTGGAGATCACGGGATTGCCATCCTGTCTCAACGAGAAGGCCTTGAATTCGCGAGTACCGTCTCGAGCGACACCGTGGCGCTGCACACCCTGGTTACAGCCGTGCTGCGGGCGAGTTCTGAAATTCGTTGTCTCCGCGACCCCACGCGTGGCGGCGTATCGAGTTCCTTGAACGAAATCGCGGCCCGTTCCCACGTGGGGATTGAACTCGTAGGCGACGCCATACCTATCCGGGAAGACGTCCGGGGAGCGTGCGAGATCCTGGGGCTCGATCCCTTGTACGTCGCGAACGAAGGAAAGCTTCTCGCGATCGTTGCGCCACAGGCCGCCGAAGCCGTTCTTGCGGCGATGCGCCAACATCCGCTGGGACGAAACGCACAGATGATCGGCACTGTTACGAATTCCCATCCGAAGATAGTTACCCTGCGCACCTGGTTAGGAACTTCGCGCGTCGTCGATCTACTGTCCGGCGAGCAGTTGCCAAGAATCTGCTGATGCACGAAATGGGAATCGCTAATTCGGTGCTCGATGCAGTGCGCACGGAAACACGGCGGTTCCCGGGCGGGCATATATACAAAGTGGGTATCCGAATCGGCGCACTCGCAGGCGTCAACCCTGATGCCATGAGCTTTTGTTTTGAAGCCTTGGTGCACGGGACAGAACTAGAGCCACTCGCACTCGAAATCGAATTCTGCCCACGCCGTCATCAATGCCGGGCCTGTGGACAGTCGTTCACCGCAGCGGCTGAAGATTCGGTATGTTCGGCGTGCGGTATGACGGGATCACACTTTTTGGGAGGCGACGAACTCGAGCTCGCCTATCTGGAGGTCGAAAATGGAGCGCGTGCCGCTGGAAGGTAAGGTGTTGAGCGAAAATGATCGCATCGCCGCCAGTTTGCGGGCGCGCTTTGCCGAACATAACGTTCTGGTCCTGAACTTTGTGAGCTCTCCAGGGTCTGGGAAGACCAGCCTGCTCGAACGCACACTCGAAAGTTTCGACCGCAGCGAGCGGGTGGCCGTACTCACCGGAGACATTCAGACGGAAAACGATGCGAAGCGCTTGGCGCGATCCGGCTTTCCCGTGAAGCAAATTACGACCGGCGGGACATGCCACCTCGATGCCCGCATGATCGAAAGAGCGCTTCTGAACTGGCGCTTGGAAGACATCGACCTCCTGCTAATCGAAAACGTCGGAAACCTCGTGTGCCCGTCGAGCTTCGATTTGGGCGAGGCGGCGAAACTGGTCGTTCTGAGCGTCACCGAAGGAGAGGACAAGCCGCTCAAATACCCTTCGATCTTTTTCAAATCGGAACTGCTCATTCTGAACAAAATCGACCTGCTGCCCTATGTACCATTCGATATTGCTACCGCCGAAGAGAATTCGCGAAGCGTCCACCGCAATATGGAAATTGTTCGGGTTTCCTG
>Ga0302325_10009180_pt1 | contig 21646 bp, 15 predicted proteins | sample Palsa_T0_2_FD_201948 | JGI IMG/M metagenome (GOLD analysis project Ga0302325, IMG submission 201948) | Peat permafrost microbial communities from Stordalen Mire near Abisko, Sweden - Palsa_T0_2 | ecosystem: Environmental > Terrestrial > Soil > Palsa > Peat permafrost | place: Sweden: Abisko...
CGGGCCCGGGTGGCGGCGACATAGAGCAGGCGTTGCTGTTCGAAGAGTTCCATCTGCCGTTCTTCCTGGAGGCAGGCGTCGTAACCGGGAGTTTCAATGCCCTTTTTCAGGCAGAGTTCCCGACCCTGCGGGCCGAAAAGCAGAGGTGCCCGTTGGGAATTCTGCCCGGTCTGCAGCCCCAGAAGAATGGTGACCGGGAACTCAAGGCCCTTGGCCGCATGCACGGTGGAGATACGGACGGCATCGTCATCAGATTCGGGAAGGATGGCCTCGGTGACTCGGGCGCCGTCTTCGGATTGGTGGTTCGTCCAACGGAGGAAGGCGCGCAGGTCGCCGCCATTCGATTCGTCGAAGAGTCGGGCCTGATCCATCAGGAAACGGATACGTCGCCATGTTTCCCGGGGCCGATCATCGGCCAGGGCGAGTGACATCAGATGCCGGTCGGCCACCACCTGGCTGACCAGAGCGCCGACACTGCTCCACCAGCGCATGTCGTGGTAGGACCCGAGGACGCCGAGCGCATCTGCCACAGGACCGTGGAGGTCCGTGGGCACCGACCGCGGATCCCACCCTCCTCCTGCAGCGTGGTGTGCGTACAGGTCATCGTCGCCGCACCCGAACCCGGGTGAGCGCAAGGTTGCCAGCACACTGAGGGCGTCAGTGGGGTCATCAATGGCCCGCAGCGTGGCCAGAAGCTGCTGCACCTCGTCTGATTCGTAGACCAACGAACTGCTCTCGAGTTGATAGGGGACACCGGCGGTCCGAAAGGCCTCTTCGAGAATGGGCAGTCCGGTTCGGGTGCGCACCAGGACGGCCACGTCCGCATAGCGAAGCGGCTGGGCGGGATCACCGAGCAGCCACCCTTCCGCGTGCATGGTGGCGATAGCGGCGACAATGTCGTTGGCCTGCGCTGCCCGGACGCCATCGGCCGAATCGTTCATGGCCCGAGAACCCAAGACGATGACCGGAGCCAAACCCCTCTCGTTGTCGCGCCCATGGTCTTCGAACGGCTCCAGGGGAACGTAGTTGGGTTGCTTGCCGGGTTCACCCTGACCGAACACGCCGCCGAACACTGCGTTGACCCACGCCACAATGCCCGGGCGAGATCGAAAATTGGTGGTCAATGGCAAAGCGTCGCCAACCACGCGGTCCTTGACCTTCATGAACAGATTGATATCGGCACGCCGGAACCGGTAGATGGATTGTTTCGGGTCACCGACAAAGAAGAGACGTCCCGGCGGGATGGGAAGGTCCTCCCACTCCGCATGCATGCTGCCCGTGGCATCGGCGGCCCGTCCGGCGGCAAGGTACATGGCGAGCTCAGCCTGAATGGGATCGGTGTCCTGGAATTCGTCAATGAGAATGTGCGTATAGCGGTCGTGCAGTTCGGCTCGGGCGGTCGGATGGTCACGCACCAGTTGACGCGCCAGCACCAAAAGGTCGTGAAAGGCCAGCCGACCCGAGGATCGGCGCTCCGCCGCGGCATCCAAGGTGAAGGAGTTGATGGCTCCGAACAACCTCGTCAAGACCCACTGCACCGTCTGGTCGATGAGTTGGACCCGCTCGGATTCTGCCTCACGGAGCAACGAGAGGACGTCTTCCTTGCGGGCCACGCCGACGGAGGATGTCGTCCAGTTTTCTTTTCTTCCCGCCTTGCTCGCCCGCAGACCTGAAGTGCCACTGAGAATCTGGAGCAGGTCGATCTCGCCGCTCGCCTGGCCGATGAGAGTGAGGATCGGCACGGTGCGGGTCGTGAGGTGGACGAACAGGGTGTCATTGCTGTCACTGCACTCGGTGCGAAGATCCACCGCTTGTCGCAGCAGATCGACCAGTCGCTGGCTCTTGAGCGGAGGGGGCAAGGCGGGCGTCTCGACCTGGTCCTCAAGGAGATCCCAATTCTCCTCACAAGCGAGCGCGGCAACGCGCAGACGCTCCCATGTCATGCCACAACTCAGTGCCCGGACCACCATGTCTTCATGAACAGGATCTCCTAAAAGCTCATTGACAAAACGACCCCACCGCTCGTCAAAAGCAACTCGACTACTACTGGCGTCCGCCACCTCAAAGAGTGGAGGGAGACCTACGGCAAAGGGCTGCTCAGCCAGAATCTTTCGGGAGAACCCGTGCAGTGTGGTGACCGCCGATGCGTCAAGTGCATTGACTGCGGCACTCACTGGATCTTCCGGGTCATCGGTGGCCAAGCTCTCGAATTTTTGCGCGAGGCGATCGCGTAACTCCGCCGCGGCGGCCTCCGTGAATGTGATGGCGGCAATCTGATCCATCCGGGCCGTCTTTGTGCTCACAAGCGCAACGACCCGATCAACCAGCATCGTTGTCTTTCCGGTACCCGCCCCAGCCTCAACGAAGAGCGTGGTGTCCAGTTGCGTTGTTGCGGCGACCCGCACGGCCTGGTCTGGTGGGTCCGGAGTCACGAAGATTCGACAAGTTCGGACAGGCGGGTCAGGGCCGGGTCGCGCTTGACCCGATCCCATACCTTTTGGCGGTCAGTGGGACAGACGCTGTCGTAGGGACAGAACGTGCATTGGCCATCCCGGTGGCTCCCGGGTGTGCCGGGATTGGCCGGGTACTGACCCCTTTCCATGGCTTCGGACAGGACGTCCACGACCTTGCCGAGCTCCACCACTTCGGCCGGAGTCACATCGAACCCGAAGCGCTCAAACTCCCCGCGCTCGCTGACGCACCAGTACTCGGACCGCACGGAGCGGGTCTCGTCAGCACCCGCGGCCAACCCGTACACCGGAAGTTGGACGGCGCTCCCCTGCTGGTAGTGGTCCTGTGCGATGTCCTTGTACCGGCGCGAGCTCCCTGTCTTGTAGTCGATGACAAAGCGGGCACCGTGCGCGTCTTCGTCTATACGGTCGATGCTCCCGCGAAAGGAAACCGGCTGGCGACCAGGACGATCGACCACAACCGGGTGTGAAAGGTCTGGTCCGAACCGTTCCTCCACCCCGGTGGTGACGATCCCGTGCTCCCTTCTCCACTCCAGGTCTTTGACGGCGAAGGTCCGCAGCTCACGCAGGAGACGTATCCGCTCGACCTGCCACGACGCGCCGGGTCCGGCCAACCCGTCGCGTTCGAACTGGTCCAGCACATCGTTGGCGATGGTGAGCAAGCGCTCCGGAGTGAAGGGATTGTCGGGGCCCTGTTCGGGTGGTCGTCCTTTCTGTGGCTTCACGTACTGTTCGAGGATTCGGTGCACCAGTGATCCGTACTCCATGCGATCGGTCGACAGGAGGTGCTCGGAGACCGGACGCGGTACAACATTGAGCACCGACTCGAAGAAGTAGCGGCGCGGACAACGCGCGAAGGTCTCCAGCCGGGTCGCCGAGAAGATCAAAGGGTCGCGACTGTCTTCCCGTCCGATGTTTCCGTTGAATCGGGTAAACCCGTTTCGTCGCCCGCCGACCAGCTGAACCCCCGAAGCGAGTGGACCATGCTGGCTGAGGAAGTGGCTAGCCAGAGAGCGTCCTGAGTTCGTCCATTCGACGAGGCTGCGAAGGTCGCGATCTTCCAGGCTGAGGGCGACGCCCGCCGCACGTACGGACGCCATGTAGGACGGTTCCTTGCGAAAGTACGACGATGAGGGAATTGCGTCCAAATCGCCGCTGTAGAGCCGTTCTTCCGAGTCAGCCAGCGTCCCAACCGCGTCAAGAACCCAACGCGACGGTCGAAGTTCACGCCCGTCGCGTTGATTTCCCCGGGGGTACGAGAGGAGCCGGGTGGCTGCGCCGGCCAGAGCGGCGAGATAGTCACGGCGCAGCGTGATGGCTCGCGTGCCTCGCAAAGCGATGGTGCCCTCACCTTGCGCGTCAATCCGCTCACGGTCGGGGATGAGGACATCATCGGTGGGCCGGCCCGGGAAGATCCCATCGTTCATCCCGACCACGTAGAGCACCTCACAGGTCAGACCGACAACGGAGCTGATCGGGGCCACGAGAACGCCGATCCCGAACCGGGTCGTCTGCGGGGCTGGTTCCGCCATTTCAGCCAGGAACGCCACCTTGGCCGCCGCCGGTGTGCATGGCGTGCCCAGCAACTCAATGTGGGCCAAGCGGTCTATGGCCTCGTCGACCGCAGTGGCCGCGGCACGCTCTTCAGCCGGCCACTGGTCAACTACCCCTGGCCCACCAACCAGCGTGCGCAAGAAAGCCTTGGCCCACTTGGCCCATGACCCCCACGTTGTCGGAGCTTCGCTCAATGTAGTGGCCACGGTGGTCAAAAAATCCAGTAACTCCCCGCAACGACTGGCTTCGACCAGCATGGCTCCGCGCCACAGCTCATCGTCGTCTTCCGGACGACCATGTTCCGCTTCGGTCCGCAACATCTCGGCTCGGGCCCGTAGGACACGGCCCCACTCGTTCAATCCGCCTGTGACACCTGACTCTGCTGAAAGCACATCCCAGCGGGTCGAAGGGATTGCCTTGCCCCGATGCACGATCGGCCCCGTGTGCAGCCATTCGGCTACCTCTTCCCGCCGCCAATCATGATCCGGCAACTGCAAAGCACCGAGCAGCGTGCGCCCGGCCACGGTGGACGACAACGGGCGCGATCCACCACCGTTGAAGGGGATGCCGGCCTGGCGCAGGGAGTTGTACAGAAGATTGACGTACTGCGGCGAACCGGCATGGGCGATGGCCATCTGCTCCAGCGGTGTTCCCCGACTGCATCGCTCCATCACATCACGCAGGACGAGCAACACCTCGGCGTCGGAAGTGGGCGCCGAGAGTACGGCGTCGGCTGCCGGGATCTCCACGCTGTCGGGCCGATCCGGACGGTGACCGGGTTGCAGGGACTCGATGAGCTGGTGAGCCAGTTCATCCCCCAGGGGGTCACCGGTCAGGCCGACCATGACCGTGCAGGACAATCTTTCCGCCAAGGCGCGGAAAAACCGGACGGCGGGAGATGCCAGGGCCATCGGGAGATAGAGCACGACCGGCCCAGCGGGGATCATTCCGCCGGGGACGGGTGCGCTCAGGCAGTCCGTGGCCGCGGTGAACACATCGACTCCGTCAAACCACTGGCTGGTCGACCGCCGCACTTCACCGAGTACGGCAATGACCTCTCCGGCTCGGGCACTGTGCGACTTCAATCGCACCATGGTCTCCTCATCGACGTCACGAAGCTCCCGGTACGTCAGCAGCAGCGCGTCAATGGTTGACGGATGGTCGCGGGTGGGGCCGAGTAAGGGCCCGCCCACGGTGGCGAGGGCATCGCGTATGGCGGCGCGCAAGAGGGCGTCGGTGAGAGGGCTACGACCTTGCGCGGCCAGCACACCGGCGGCGACAGAATCGGCGAGTCCGGCCAAGGTGACGAATGACACGTTGGCCACACCGCGCCTCCCGGTGGGAGAAACGTACGCAGCCAAGGCACGGCGGACACCCAATCCGACGATGCCGCGAGGCACCACCACGGTCACCGGTGCGAACGGGTCGTCTCGCTTCGCTTCGTCAATGAACAACCTCAACCGCAGCAGGGCCGGCTCGCCGTAGGAGCAGAGCTCCAGGCGCAACGTCACGAATCCACTGTGTCTTCACCTTCGGCGAGCGCAGCTGGGGTGATCATCCCCTCTTCGACCTCGCCCACCAATTCGGGAGCCTGCAGGTGGCGGGGCGAGGCGTCGATAGGTGCCAATTCGACGATCTCATCCGTCTCGATGCCCACCACACCCAATCCGGGGAAGCGCCTGGCCGAGACCAGCACGCGCGTCTCAAGTGAACCGACTGCTCTGTTGTAGGCCTCCACGGTGGACGTCAGACTCCGTTGCAGAGTCTGCATATGCGAACTCATGGTGCGCAGCCGTTCGTAAATTTCCGCTCCGAGCTTCTGCACTTCGCGGGCACTCTCGGCCAGTGTCTCCTGCCGCCAACCGAAGGCCACGGTCCGCAACAGTGCAATGAGCATGGTCGGCGTTGTCAGGAGCACGCCGTTCTCCATGGCGTGCTCTTGCAGGGTGGGATCAGATTCATAGGCGGCGGAGAGAAGTTGATCGCCGGGAATGAACGCCACCACCTGTTGGGGGGAACGCTCAAACTGCTTCCAATACTCCTTCTTGGCCAGCTGGTCGACGTGGGCCCGGAGCTGACGGGCATGGGACGCCTGGTACAAGGCGCGTGATTCATCGTCATCGGCGTCTATCAGCTGGAGGAAGGCTTCCAGTGGCACTTTGGCGTCCACGACGATCTCCCCCCCACCGGGAACGTGAACGATCATGTCGGGGCGAAGTCGACCATCGTCGGTCGTGGTGGTGACCTGCTCGTCGAAGTCGCAGTGTGAGAGCATGCCCGCCATTTCAACCACTCGGCGCAGCTGGATCTCACCCCACCGTCCCCTGGTCTGCGGTGAGCGCAGGGCGGTGACCAGATTGCGCGTCTCCTTTTGCAGTTGGGCGTTGCCGGCGGACAGCTGTGCCACCTTCTCGCTCAGACCTTCGTAGGCACCCTTGCGTTCCACCTCAATCTGCTTGAGTCCCAACTCGTAGCGGGCCAGCGACTCGCTCAGGGGTCCCAACAACTGCGCAATGGCTTGTTGGCGTTGAGTGAGGTCTCCTTGCGCTGCCGTCTGGGCCTGGCTGAATTTGGTGTCGGCCAAGGCGAGAAACTGTTCGTTGTTCTTCTGCAACGCGTCGGCCGAGAGTTCGGCGAATGCGCCGACCAGACGCTGGCGTTCCTCTTCCGTACGGGCCCTGATCTCCTCATCGGACTTCCTGAGCATGGTGATCTCGGAGTCAAGGACGGCGCGGGCCGTCTCGGCCGAAGACGCGGATGCCGTCGCGGTCTGCAGCCGGGCGGTCAGGTCGGTCACGTTGGCCTGCGCGTCGATCAACCGTGCCTCCGCGGTACGGGCGGTTGCGGTCACTGACGCATGGCGGAAGAGGTGCCACGCCAGACCCAACGCAACGCCCGCCACCAGACCGATCACCACACCAAAGACCATTGAGCCAGCGTAAACCTGTGTTGTGACATGCATGGGTTGAGAGGCGGTCAACTGCCCGAAATCGGCGCTGGTCCAACCCGGTAGCGTGGCCCTGATGGCATTTCGCATTGGTGGCGCATCACGCCGAATCTGGGGAACCGATGACGACGAATCCAGCTCCATGGCGGCCGAACCGTTGCTGATGGAGCAGCCACTCTGGCCCACCATTCCAGAGCCTCACGAAGTGGACAGGCTGTTTGCTCAGGTCTTTGCCCTGGTGGGAGAGGGTATTGCCGGAGCCACCCATGCGCTGCTCGCCGGCGACCGCGAAGCGGCCAAGCACCTCGTCCAACGGGACGAGGTCATCGATCAGATCATCAATGAGATCTCCCAATCCGTGCAGCAGCAATTGGTCCACGGAGAGACCACCGCAGAGGAGCGGCGTGAACTGGTGGCCATCCTGCGCATGCTGCCCGACATGGAACGCAACGGTGATCTGGCTGAGCACATCGCCCGGAGGGCAGCCCGCGGGTTAGGGGCAGAAATGTCGGCGCGGAGCCGGGGGTTGGTCGAGCGCATGGGCGAGGTAGCCACCACCATCTGGCGTGCCACGGCCGATGCCTTTGCCGAGCGCTCGGCGACGGCGGCCAACTCTGTCGATGATCTGGACGACGAACTGGACGATCTCCACGTCACGCTCACGGCCGAATTGGTGGCTGGGACGATGCCCTTGCCCGTCGCCATTGAGCTGGCCATGGTGGCCCGTTTCTACGAACGGTTCGGCGATCATGCGGTGAACCTGGCCCGACGCATGACAGCCCTGGTGGTGGGCGGACCAGAGCCGGGGTCGTCAGGCCCGGACTGATCGATCAGGTCCGTACCGCGTGCAGCGCTTCGGCGATCTGCACCACGTTGAGCGCGGCACCCTTGCGTAGGTTGTCTCCGGCCACGAAGAAGGCCAGCGCATGCGGCACACCCTGGGCCTTGCGCAAGCGACCGACGTATGAGACGTCGCGGCCGGCGGCCAGCAACGGCGTCGGGAGTTCCACCAGCTCAACACCGGAGGCAGCCTGCAGTGCCGCGGTGGCGTCCTCGACCGAGAGCTCACGACTGAACTCGGCCAGTATGGACGCCGAGTGTCCGGTAAAAACCGGTACCCGCACGCAGGTGCAGGTGACGACCAGATCGGGCAGGCCGAGGATTTTGCGGGCCTCGTTGCGGTACTTCTGCTCCTCGTCCGTCTCAAGAGAACCGTCATCAACAATCGAGAACTGCAGGGGGATCAGGTTGTGGGCGATCGGCACGGGGTACACTGAGAGCGGCGGGTAATCAACGGCACTGCCATCGAAGGTGAGGTCCTGGGCCCGGTCATAGGTCTTGGAGAGCTGCTCGGCCAGCTCGCGCACGGCCTCTACGCCACCGCCGGACACCGCCTGATAGGTCGACACAATGAGTCGAGTGAGCCCGCCGGCGTCGTGCAGGGCCTTGAGCACTGGAATGGCCACCATTGTCGTGCAGTTCGGGTTGGCCACAATCCCCTTGGGGATGTTGGCCAATGCAGCGGCATTGGCCTCAGGGACGACCAGCGGGACGTCTGGATCCATCCGCCAGGCCGAGGAATTGTCGATGACGATGGCACCGGCTTCAGCGAGTCGAGGCGAGAGGATTCGAGACACCGAGGCCGGAGCGGAGCACAGGGCCAAGTCGATGCCCGAGAGATCAGCGGTCTCGGCGTCTTCGACCACCACGTCACGATCCCCCCAAGGCAGCGTGCTTCCGGCGGACCGGCGGGAAGCCAGATAGCGCATCTCGTCGACCGGGAAGGCGCGCTCGGCCAGGATCGAGCGCAGGACCACACCAACCTGGCCGGTGGCACCGACAATGGCGATTCGCATTCCACCAGTTTACGAGCACCGGCCGGACAGTTGGGCACGGGGGTCTGTCAGATGGATGCGGGGAGGAACGTCGTCAGAGACTGGAACAGCAGGTAGAGCCCTGCCACCCAAACCGGGACCAGGATCAGCCATTGTCCGAATCCGCCGTACCAACCCTGCAGGCGGCGCAGCAGCAACCCCAAAGCCACCAGGAATCCGATCTCCAGCAGGACGACCGGTAACAATCCCCAGTTCCAGCTGGCCGTAGCTGGATTCACAATGTGATAGGCGATCGGCTTGGACTTTACGACCGGGACTGCTGCCGAGTTTGGACCGGTCTGCTTCAACTCGGCCACCACAATGAGCCGCTGGCGGGCCGAAAACTCCGGATTGCACGTGGTCAGGGTGATCCGGTTGTCACCGAAGTCGTTCAACACTGTGACGTCACCCGGCGAGACGGCAAAGGGAGCTTGCGACACGACATAGGTCAGGTTCTGACCGGTCAAAGTGGAGAGAACAATTGTGTTGCCCACCGAGACATCGCCGAGTTTGTTGAACGGGGCACCGTGTGTCGTTCGATGACCGGCGATCACCACGTTGCCCGCCTGACCGGGCATGGCCGTCCCCGTGTAGTGGCCCGGACCCTTGGCCAGATCACCGGTGGCTGTCCCACTGACGACGAATTGACTGACACCGATGGCCGGTATGGATAGGTGCGCCAGTACCGACCCTTCGACTGGCGCCTGCACCGTGGCATCGGCCGGAATGAGGGCCGGGGCAGTCGTGGCCGTTGTCGTCAGAAGCGTGTGGTGTGCATGGGCATGGACCGAAGCCTCGAACTGACTCTTCAGTGCAGCTTGCTCATGGTGTTCACCGATTGACGTGCCCCAGAGTTGCCAGGCCACGAAGAGCAGGACGATGGCTCCGATGTTGCGGACCCAGGTGAAGACGGTGGCCCAGCGCGGTGGCCCCAGCAGAGCATCTTGCGGCACGGTGGCCACCGGCACAGCCGAACGCTCTCGACTTCCGCTGATTCCGGGCACACCGACCCACGGAACTGAAACTTCACCGGCCGGCTCGCGCCGCCACGTTGGAGCGCCGATCCCGACCTCTTCGGTGATGGGCTCAGCCAAGGGCGCCGCCATCAATTGCGGCATGGCCAAGAGCGACCGTTGAGGCGTCACCCCAGTTGAGAGGGTATTTTCAGCTGCGTCCAGCGCGCCGCCGGCAATCTCGCGGGCGGCGACATAGGCCGCGCCCACCACGCGTCCGATTGCGCCATCTGGTGTCGGGACGTCGTTCCCGGCTGCCCAAATGGCGTCCCAATCCACATCGGGAACGGCCACCCCCGGATTGGCCCGAGCCGCCACCTCGCGACCCTCGGCGACCACCCGAGCCACGAATTCGCGGTAGAGCTCGAAGGAGAGGTGTTCCTGTTCCGCCATCTCGTCGTGGGTGCTCAGCGCCATGCCGATGGCGCTATCCGAACACACCGTGGACGTAGTCGGACGTGCGGGGATCGACCGGGTCGCCGAAGACCTGTTCGGTCGGACCAGCCTCGACAATGTGTCCCGGCATCCCTTCACCGTCGACCAGAAAGAGAGCGCAGTTGTGCGACACCCGCTGGGCCTGTTGCATGTTGTGGGTCACGATCACAATGGTGATGTCATCACAGAGGTCCCTGATCGTTCCCTCAATCACACTTGTCGATATGGGGTCGAGGGCGGAGCACGGCTCGTCCATAAGGAGGACGCGCGGGCGTACGGCCAGCGAGCGGGCGATGCAGAGACGCTGCAGCTGCCCTCCGGACAGCGCGGCACCGGACTCATTCAACCGGTTGCGGGTCTCCTTCCACAGACCGGCCCGCTCGAGACACTCGCGCACCAGCGCATCAGGGTTGGCCACCTTGGTGCCCGACAGTTGCAAACCGGCCAGCACGTTCTGCGCAATCGTCATGGAGGGAAACGGATTGGGGCGCTGAAAGACCATGCCGATGCGCGATCGGGTCTCGGTGACCCGTTGCGTCGGTCCGTAAATGTCCACATCGTCCAACTTGACCGACCCCGCCAGTGCGGCACTCGGGACCAGTTCGTGCATCCGATTCAGGATGCGCAGGAAGGTTGACTTCCCACAACCCGACGGGCCGATCAGCGCGGTCACCTTGCGGGGCTCCATGGTCAGGGTCACCCGCTCAAGCACCTTGTTGCTCCCGAACCAGGCGCTCACATTGGTCGCCTCCAAGGAAGCCGGATCACTGGCTGCGAGCGCGCTGACACCATGGTCGGGGGTGCGTGCTTGGATCGTCGTCATGGGAAGACCGGCATTTTCAAGAATCCTGTCAGTACGACCCCGAGGAAGACACACCACAGAGCCATGGCCAATGCGGCCTTCCAGCGCTGGTATCCCTTCCGCCGCGATCGGTCGGCAAAGAAGGCACCGGCCAACCCTGACGCAGGCACCACCAGAGCCAAGGCGGCGAACAAAATGGCCCAGTCGAAGCTGGCCTTGCCGGGAGCCGTCAGCCCGTCCACTTGACGTCGACGACCAGTGTCGATGGAGTTCATGATCTGGCCGAACGACGACGTAACCCTCGTCGAGCACATTCGCCAATCACGACGAGCGCAGTGCCCAGAATGACAAGGGGCACAGGATCCGATCCGGTGAACGCCAGTCCACTGGTCGACGATGAGCCACTTCCTGAACTTCCCGCCCCTCCGGCCACCACTGATGAGCCCCCGCCAGATGCTGGGGTCGTAGTTGTGGTGGTCGACGTGGCACTGATGGCGTTGGCAGTCGAAGTCAGCGCCGCTTCGGCGTTCAACACCCCAGCCACCTTCAAGCCGGCCGCTACCATCGCCGGAGTCGCCGGTGCGGCTCCGAACGATTCGATATCTGCCTGGCCAGTCTTTCCCAGAACGAATCGAATGAACTGGGCCAGTGCCGTCGCCTTGTCCGCCGGAAGTCCGTTCGTGGGTATAACCAGGTAGCTCTGCAGCATGAGGTAGGTGTTATAGGCCGCCGCATCGGTACTGCTGGGGTTGTAGGTGACCAAATTGTTTGTCAGCGGGTTGCTGGTGGCGGCCAGAGTGGCATCGGCTTCACTGGCGGTAGCCGACACAACGGATGGAGAGACGAAGGACCCCTGGGCATTTTGAATCGCAGCTGTGGGCAGATTCAGTTCCACGCCTAGGGGAGCACCCGTCCATACCGATGACACCGGAGTGACGGCGCCAAGCGAAAGGAGGGCGGCCTGCGTGCTCGGAGTGTCGGTGAGGGGGTTCAGCTGGAGAATCTTTCCCAGTAGTGCCTCGTCACCTCCGGGAATGGCGGGGCTGGCATAGGGCCAGTTCTCGCTGGTTGCACTGGTCGTCGTCTGCTCGGCATTGTTGGTGGCAATGGCCTGAGTGATACCGGCCTGGAGATATCCGAGTGCGGAGGGCGTGCTGTTGAGTAACGACAGCAACGCATAGTTCTCCATGGTCGGATCAAGGTTTCCCCAGCGGGTGATGGGAATCGGGTCGGCAGTAGCTCCTTGCGATGTACACGACGATATCCGGGAGTCCCCCCAGTTGACGAACGGCGAAGTCGTGTCATAACCAAAAATCTCCGCCAGGTCATTCACTGTCAGGTCAATGTGCTGGCAGAACTGGGACGGTGCAATGGTCTGGCTCCCCTGATACGTGTCATTGGGGACAAACGTCATGATGGCCACTGGTGCAGCGGCGAACGGCACGTACACGAAGCTGCGACCATTGGCTGCAGCCGTTGCTGACTCAGCTGCGGTGAGAGGTCGCTCCGTCACGACAAAGTCAGCGTTGAATGTGTTCGGAGCAGTTCCTACAAAGTCCGCAATGGCCTGATCAACGTCGACATTGGTGTACGAACCGAAATCCGGGGTCAGCGCGGCACCGTCGTCGTGCAACAATTTGATCATTACGGGGTTCAAGGCATCGCCTCCTTCCCCGGACACGGTCCCAGCGGCAGTATCTGCATGGGCTGGAGGAGCGCTGTCAATCGCGCCGAAAGCAGCCGTGACAAAGATCACCATCATCGCGAGGGCGATCCGCGGCAAGGCTCGAGAACTTGGCGCCAAAACCCTCATGGCAACATGTCCGATCGTCGCTTCAGGATGCGTCGCCGACCGATCCAACCGACCGTGATCAGAGACGCACCCAGTATGACCAGTGGCACGGGATTGTCTCCCGTGAACGGAAGACCGTCGGGCCCGGACAAGGACACAAAAGGACTGACGCCAACAGCGCTTGCGTCTGACGCTGCCCCGGTACCCGTCGACGCCACCGTTGAGCTGTGCGCAGCAGCTGCTCCGGCCGCCGCGACCGTGGTCTGTGTGGCAGACGAACCCGCTGCAGTACCAGCGTTAGGAGGCGGAGGCGCGGCCGTCTGATTCACCACACCACAGGTCGGCGTCGTCTGTCCTGCCAATACTTCCGTTGGGGTGAGGTCTCCGCAGGAGTAGGCAGCCTTCTCAGCCGCGGTCGGCGCGACCGAACCGGGCACATTTGTCGTAACTGCATTAACTCCGTACTGCTCAAGGGAAAGTCCGAGGCTGGCGTACCCGAACGAAGGAGCCTTCTGCTGCCCCAGTGTGAGCACGTAATTGACGAATGCACTCATGGTTGCGCCCTTGGAGGCAATCCAACCGGTCGTCCGCGTGAGGAGATAGCTGTACGTGGAGGGGTTGTAGACATGGGGGCCGAGTCCATTGAAATCCAGCTTGTGCGTCCCATTAGATTCCTGCGTGGCATAGGCCAGGGCCGAGGCAACATCCACCGGCACAGGCGCGGTGTAGTCGCCGCTGGCGTTCTGTACCAGGGCGACATTCTGCGATGGATCATTGCCACTGAAGCCCGGCTCGTCTTCGGCGTACTTGACCTGGACGGCACCCATGGCGCCCGCAGTGGTGGCGACGTCGCCTGCCACCGCCGTCGTGCTTTGATCGTCCAGCCCACCTTGGATCCCAGGCCAGTCCGAGTTCGGAACGGTGGCCGAAAGGGCTACTCCGTCGGTCGGTCCACCGGACTGGGTGTCCTGTTGCTGGACAAAGGCCGCCCAAAGTGTCGGTTGCTCATCGATACACCACTCTTCAAGCACGTAGTTGGTACCGGCTGAGTCACTCTCGGTCACCGGAACTACCGCCAGGCTCGGAAGGGTAATACCGGGATTGTTCGCGGCAATAGCCGGATCGTCCCAATTCTTGATGCCTCCGGTCAATATGGCACAAGCCGTGTAGCTGGTGAGCTGCAACTGCTTGGTCAGTCCGGGAATGTGGTACATGAACGCGATGCCACCGGCAGTGATCGGAATGAAGTTGAAGGGAAAGGTCGGCGGCAGCCCACCGTTGCCGACGTAGCCGATGTCACTCACCCCATAGTCGGTCGTCTGGTTCGCAAACTCGTACCTCCCTTGACCAGAGTTCGAGCTTGTGTACACCACGTTGAGGTTGTACGGAGCATTGGCCACGTCGTTGACCCAGGTCGAGAGGGCGGGAGCGGCGAACGATGACCCGGTTCCGTTGAGGGACGCACCGGTTGCCAGCTCATTGTTGCCATGCTGACCACCAGTCGAAGGCTGCGTGGTAGTTGTCGATGTCGTGGTGCTCGAGCTCGTCGAGTCATCCGCAATCGCAGCGCCGGAAGTGGCACTGAAGAGCAGGGTTGAGAAGACGAACACAATGAGGACCGCAGTTCCTCTTTTTCCGACGGAATGTGATCGGCTGCCTGGCCTTGTCCCTACATCGAACGACATCTTCGACAGCTCCTTGCGTATCTTCGAAATCCGGATATGTAGCGAGTTCTTTGGACGAGCAATTCCACGGGCATTCGTCATTCGTCCATCTCCCCAGTGGTGCGGCGGAACATGTGCCATGGCAGCTGGAGGCGTCCGGGTCCAGGTGTCTTGGATCCGATAAGGCGGGCCAGCAGGAAGAGGGTCAGGACAACGAGTACCAGGACGAAGGACACTCCCCAGGCATCCCTGGTCGAAGCGATCCCAGGTTGAAAGATCATCTGATACACCCGGAGGGGAAGATCATCCTGCTGGCCACTGAACGGGTTCCAGTTGTATTTGGGATTCCCTCCGGCGACGAAGAGGACGGGCGCAGTCTCCCCGGCAATCCGAGCAACTCCCAGAATCACGGCGGTGACCAGACCGACCCGAGCGGTCGGGAGGATCACCCGCAGCACAGCGCGCCATTGTGGTGCACCGAGAGCAAGCGCGGCCTCCCGGAGGGAGCCGGGCACAATGGAGATGACCTCCTGCGAGGTCCGAGTGACGATCGGGAGCATCATCACGGAGAGCGCCAGAGCGGCCGAGAAGCCTGACTTACCTGCCTGATGTTGCGGCGCAACCCATATGAGGTAGATGAACAGCCCGGCAATGATGGCAGGCGAGCCCGTCATGGCATCGACCACATTGCTCACAACGGTGGCGAAGGCATTTCGATTGTTGACCAGGAAGGTCGCCGTGAGCACCCCGAGCGGAACCGTGAACAGCGTGGCCAGCCCAACCTGTTCAACCGTCCCCACTATGGCTGCACCCGCACCGACGGCGGTGACCGGCGCGTTGGCGGTGTAACCCGAGAAGTCGGCGAAAATGAAGTGGGGAAAACGAGCGAAAATGACGGCTCCACCGCGATAGATCACGTAGCCGATGACACCAACCAGCGGGATGAAGGCCACCAGGGATCCGGCCCAGATAGCGACGGTCGCCAGCCGATCCTTCATGGCCAGAATCCCGTAGAGGCGCCAGCACAGGAGTCCATAGACGGTAAAGAACGCACAAGCAGCGCAGAACGCAAACCCGAGTGCACCTGAGATTCCCGACACGCTGAAGACAATCCACGCCATGGCGAGGGCGGCGGCGGCCGATCCAGCCATCTCCACCAGCGTGGAGATGGGGATTGATCGATACGTCTTCGGTCGGTCCCCTTCAGACGATCCACCCTGATCAGCTGGCTGCGCTCGATTGAGAACTTGCGTCATCGGGATACCTGTCCCGTTCGCTGCACAATGAGGCGAGCCACGACGTTGACGGCCAACGTGGTCATGAAAAGGATCAAGCCGAGCAGGATCAGACCACTCTTTGTAATGACTGAGGACACCACGAAGTTGTCTGTGATCTCCTTGGCGATCGACCCCAAGCCGTTCGGACCCAAAATGTCGGGTGTCAGGTGATTGGCCTGAGAGAGCACCAGCACCACAATCATGGTCTCCCCGAGACCACGGCCGATTCCGAGAAGTATGGCTCCGAGTATGCCGTTTCGTGAAAACGGGAGGATGACATCGGTCACCATCCCCCAACGGGTGCCACCCAGGCCCAGGGCCGCCTCGCAGACATCGCGTGGCGCCTGGGCCATCACTTCACGACTGATTGAGGTGATGATGGGGATGATCGTCACGGCACAGATCAATCCGCAAGCAAAGATCGACTTGATGTAGAAGCCCGGAGAAGGCGTGCGAAGAAGAGGCACGAAACCGAGATGCTGGGCCAACCAGCGTGCCGGGGCTGCTTGTGCAGGCGAGATGAGAATGAGTCCCCAGAAGCCGTAGACGATGCTCGGTACGGTGGCCAACATGTCAATGACGGCAGTGAGGAGCGGCCTAAGCCGGCTCGGCGCGTACTCGTTGATCATCAGAGCAGTGGACAACGACACTGGAGTGGCAATGGCGACGCCGATGATTGCAATCATCACCGAGCCGACAAGAAGCGGCAACATCCCGAATTGTCCCGTGTCGGGTGACCACGTGAGATCGGTGAAGAGGCCGAACCCGGCATGCCGAAACGCGTCGAACCCGTAGTAGCAGAGAAAGACCACCGTGGCCGCCAGGAGGGCGAGGACAAGGCCGCTGCTTCCGGCCAGTATCCCGTTGAAGATGCGGTCAGGGCCATTCGGCTTCGTCAAGAGGTTCAGCGGGACGTCGTTATCGGCAAAATCCGTTGGAGACGCAGAGGAGGTCAGCGTCGTCATGACGTCCCTCGCAGGACAGCACGTCGCAAGAACATGCCACTCAGAATCAGTGCAATCGCCAGACCAACAATGAAGAGGAGATCTGCACCCGTATGGGCCAGGAGGCCCGCCCCTCCCCCGCTTTCCTCAATTGAAACCGATGGAGTGGAGCTTTGATTGCTCGCTTCAGAAGTTGGCTTCGCCGAGGGGTCTGATGCAGCCGCACCAGAAGTGCCGACTGCAGACGCGGGCGAAGCGGCGGCAGTTCCGCCATGGGCGGGTCCCACCAAGAACGGGCTCGAGAACACCTTGGCCGCCAAGAAGTTGTTCTGGTCCTCACCCACGAAGAGCGCGCACGAATTGGATGCATTGCAAATGGGAAGATCGCCGGTGTGTTCACCCAGGGTCAGGCTCGGCAGCTGGTACACCGTGTACCCCGATACCGTGAAGCTCCCGTCGGGACCAACGAGAACGGTGCCACCCTGAATGGTGTTGCCGTCACACGGACTGATGTCGGTCGGAAGATTGGCCTTCGTCCCGTCTGGATCAGCACATTCGAGAACATTCACCCGCGTATGTGGAGGGAACAGGGAGTTCGGACCAACTGATACCGAGATTGCTTCTCCATTGTAGATGTCGCCGGCAGGAGTGATCGTCACGGTTGGTGTTGCTGCGCTAGCCGGAAGCGGAAGCGCTGCCAACGCAACGGCAGCGACTCCCAACGCCATGGCGCCGATCGCTACTGCCCGCCCAAGCGCCCGACCCAACCACAAGCCCCCGACTGTCACGACTTCTTCCTGGCGGAAAGGACGTAGAAGGGACGCGAGAACTCTTTGGGCCAGTTGAAGTCAACCTGGTTCTCTCCTATATAGAGCACACAGGCCTTCTTCGCATTGCAGACCGGTTGCACAGTTGGTCCTTCACCGAGTTCAGAGAGGTTGGGCAAGGTAAAGACCTCGTAGGACTGTTCCGAAAAACTTCCGTTGGAGGCAATCAGCACCGTATTGCCCTGAATGGTGTTGCCGTCACACGTGGCAACGCTGGTGGGCAGATTCCGCTTCTTGCCGCCCGGGTCGGCGCATTCAAGAATGTTTATATGAAGGTACTTCTTGAAGTAGTGATTGGAACCAACCGAAATCTTGATTGTTTCGAGATCGTGATATGGCCCCTTCGTGATGGTCACCTTTGGCGGCGACGCTGCCCCTGCGGCCTCCGGCATCACAACCAGCACTGAAGCCGCAGTGGCCACGAAGGTCAGCATTCGAACACAGCGGAACACTCGGGACGCCATCATCGCGATCGATCAAGCGCGAGGCGGCGGCCCAAACTTCCGATCAGAATGAGCAGAGCACCTAACCCAATGAGCCAAGGCAACAATGTCGGCAGTCCGGTGAATGCCAAGGAAGCCTCCGCACCGGTGCCCGAAGCGGAGGCCTCCGATCCCGTGCTCGAACTCCCAGTTCCGGCGGAACTCGGAGTGGTCGTGGTCGTGGTGCTCGTGGTGGTGCCCGAACCGGATCCGCTAGCGGCGATGCCGGGGGTGGCGCTGGCCGCTGTCGTGAAGTTGACCACTACGTCTTGCGGGTCAAGACTCACGTCGTCCGTTGTGTCGGTGGCGGTGTACGTCACCGACTCAACATCCGAGTCGCTTACCGAAAACAAAGCAGTGCCGGTATTTCCCGTGACGGCACAGACTGCGGTCACTTTGGAGTTGGCGCTCTACGGTGTCAAGGTGACCGTTTTGCCCGCTACGGCGTTGGCGCTCCCATCAAAGAGCAGGACGGTGATCATGGCGGTCGAGGCCCCGTCTGCCGGCACACTGTTCGCGCTGGCCACTAGGGCCGAGTCGGCTGGAACCGGTGGTGGAGCTGGCGGATTGCCAAAGACCACGACGGGCTGGCTACTCAGAAGAAGATTGTCCGTGGTGTCCGTGATGGAATAGGTGACCACCTCCTGCGACGCGTCGGTGACCGAAAATGTGGCCTGCCCGTCGGCGCCGGTGGTGGCATTGACCGTGGTGATGACCGAATTACCGTTCAAAGGAGACAGTGCCACCGCAATTCCGGGAACGGGGTTTCCCAGGTGATCACTGACAGTGACCGTAATAACAGACGGACTTGTGCCGTCGGCCGGCACCTGGGTGGGATTGGATGTGCTGGTCGATTGGTTCGCATCGGCATCACCCGCTGTGTAGGTGACCACAACCGAGCCCGCTACGGGAATTCCGTCGGTGGTGTCAGTGGCGGTGAACGTGACCGTCTCTGCGGTTGTGTCATCAGCTTCAAACTGCGCCGTGCCGGTGGCATCGGTGATTCCGGGAGTGGAGCTTCCGATCGAAATGGGTCGGAACTCAACGGACGTGGAGGGGGTCGCAGCAAGCTGCACAGTTATGCCGGAGAGGGGATCGCCGAACTGGTCACGCATGACGACCGAAATCGGAGTCTGCGTCGCACCATCGGCCGGCGAGGTCGTCGTGGAGGACGAGATGGTGGACTGCGTCGACGATGGGGTCGGAATCTCAAACAGCAACGTGGCCGTCTGGGGAATTGCCAATGCGTCGGTCGTATCGGTGGCCGTCAGTGTGACCGAATCAACAGCAGAATCTGAGACTGAGAAACGGGCCTGACCATCGGCGTTGGTCACCGCGGCCGGACCGAGCGCTGCGGTCGCCGAGGAGGCAGCGAGGGTCACCATCTTTCCAGCCACTGAGCTTCCTCCCGCGGTCATGAGTGTGACGACTGCTGTGGTCCCGGCTGCTCCAACCTCGGCGGGTGAGGTGACACTGAGCGTTGACTGGGTCGGCGATACGACCAGGGTGCCGAATATGACGCTCGCCTTACCGGCCAATGTGACACCATCGGTCACATCGGTGGCCGTGTACTTCACCAATTCGGCCACGGAATCGGTGGCGGTAAATGTTGCCACGCCGGAGGCATTAGTCGTATCGGGAGTAGATGCGGGCACAATGACGGAACTCCCGGTTCCGCTCAATGAGACAACTTGGTTTGCCACCGGTTGGGGATCAGCGGCCTGATCTCGAAGGGTCACGGTGATGGTCGTTATGGCACCACCATTTGGAACTGCTGTTGGACTGGCGCTGACCTGAGAGTTCGCACTATTCACGGTCGGAGTTTGGAAAGTGATCAAAGCAGTCTGCGCCACCGTCACGCTTGGGATGTCAGTGGTATCCGTCGCCGTCAGCGTCACCGGTTCCGCCACGCTGTCAGTGACCGAAAAACTGGCAACTCCGGCACCATTGCTCGTGACAGGTGCACTCACCACCGCTGTGCCAGTCGAAGCGGACAGTTTGACTGCCTTACCCGACACCGGGACATTCCCATTGGCCAAAAGCGTGACTGTTACGGTCGATGCGTCCTCCCCGTCCGCCGTTGACTTGGATGGGGTTGCCACCACTGTCGAGAGGGAAGGTGAGGCAGACACCGGGACCGGAGGTGCCGATCCGTCACCCGGATTGGCACCACTGTCCGTGGCATTGGGAGCGACATAAAAGGGGGAAGACCAGAAGTGCGGTTGGGTGAAGTCGTTGTAGTCGTAGCCGATGTAGATGATGCACTCGGTGGTGAGGTTGCACACCGGTCCCGAACTCTCTCCGAGACTTGGCAGATCCGGCAATGCGTAGACGTTGTACAGGAGCCCCTTCTGAGCCTCCAGATCCACCGATCCGTCGGCCTTTGGACTCAGAGACGTCCCTTGAATTGTGTTGCCATCGCAAGTACTGGGGTCGGTCGGTATCACTCCTCGGGGTGCCGAGCATTCGACGATATGCAATGAAGCCGTCTGCACGAACACGCTGTTGGCCGGAATGACGATGTCGATCGCTTGGCCACTTGAGAACGGGGTACCTGTGGTGATGGTGCCAACCGTCTGGGTGGCTCCGAGCACAATGGAACCATCAGTCGGCCCGGTTGCACTGGCGGCGCTGATCACGCCGAACAGCACTGCGCAGGCGATAAAGAGTGCGATGCCGGCGCGCTGCAGAAGTACCCACTTCGACCGGGCAATCGACCTCGACTTCCGCTCGAACGGGTGCTTCACACCTCTGATCACGTGCTGCCTTCACCCTTTCTCACATCATCTTCACACTGGCCCTTTGTACGGCCCAAGCCCGAGAGCCGACGAAGGTTCGCCGGTCCTCGGGCCTGGTCCTTGCAACCGATGCACTGCACCGGGTGCCTCCTACCTTGGTGTAATCCTCACTACGTCTGCGGGTTTGCCACTGTGGTGACCGCAGGCACTCCGGAGAAGGCAACGGAGGATCCCGCACTAGTGGCGGTGGCATTGGCGCTCAGTGTGAGGGTGCTGGTGCCCGCACCCGAGACCACTGTCGTCCCCGTCGGGATGCCAGGACCGGACACTCCGACGTTTCCTCCCCCGAACAAGCCTCCGGCATTCACGATGTCGGGCGGGAAGCTGCCCGCGGCGGCCAATGTGATGGTCGGTGAGCCGCTGGTCGTCACGACCGAGAGATTGGCGGCGCATGAGTTGCCGGGAGCCGCGATGCCATCAGCTGGAGTGCTAATCGCCGGCGCAGGACTCAGGTCGGTCAAGCGGGGGAACCCGAAGGTCGAACTGATGATGGTCTGCAGTTCGGTATCGAAGTTCTTGCCCGTCGTGTTGTCCAATCCCTTGTCGAAGTTGGTGTTGCTGTCGCAGATCCAGTTCAAGAATCCACCGGTTGAGGCACGAACGGTGTCCGTCCGGTAGATGTTGAACAGGGTCCGCGCTGTCGGGTAAAGGTTGTTGAGCAGATTCGGAGTTGTGGGTGTCAATCCGCCTTCGGTCAACTTATTGCCTGAGTAGGTCGTGCCATCGATCGTTGCGGCGGCTGCGTATGGATTGGTGTTGAACACGC
>Ga0302325_10009181_pt1 | contig 21645 bp, 18 predicted proteins | sample Palsa_T0_2_FD_201948 | JGI IMG/M metagenome (GOLD analysis project Ga0302325, IMG submission 201948) | Peat permafrost microbial communities from Stordalen Mire near Abisko, Sweden - Palsa_T0_2 | ecosystem: Environmental > Terrestrial > Soil > Palsa > Peat permafrost | place: Sweden: Abisko...
ACGATCGTGCGCGAGTCCGACGGCATCCATCTCAACGACGCCGGGTCAGAGGTCGCAGCCAAGCTCGTGCTCGGCTATATCGAGAAGGACTTCACCCGCTGAGCGGCGCCTTGCGGGGTGGGCGGGCCGAGCTTGGTATCGTCGGCGAGCCGAATTCCCGCTAGATGCAGCGGGAAGCGGGGGAACCAGCGCGCCCGATGAAATCCCGAATCAGCCCAGTCCGTGTCCGGTTAGCGGCTGCCATGTCGGCCGCGCTGGCGATGCTCGGGGTGGCCGCGGCCGCGCCGCTGACCTCGTCGGCGTCGCCGAGCGTAGGGTCGCTGCAGTCGAGCCTGAACCAGCAGCAGGCGCACGCGCAGAGCCTGTCCGCGAGCAGCGGGCAGGCCGGCCGGCTGATCGCGCAGCTCGACGGCCAGATCTCGCTGGTGACCCAGCGCGAGGCGGCGGTGCAGGACCGGCTGACGGCGGCACGCGGCGCGCTCGCCACCGCGCAGGCGGCGGTGGTGCGCGAGCGTGCGCTCCTGAGCGTGCTGGAGCACCGACTGGCGCGAGCGCGCGAGGCGCTCTCTCGCCAGCTCGTCACCGAGTACGAGTCCGAGCCGCAGAGCGTCGTGACGGTGGTGCTCCAGGCGCACGGATTCGCGGACCTGCTCGATCGCCTGCACTACCTGCACATGGCCGAGGGGCAGCAGAAGACGATCGTTCATGCGACCAGGATCGCCAGGGAGCAGGCCGAAAGCGCCGCAACGCGCCTCGCCCAGCTCGAGGGCCGTGACCAGGCCACCACCGATGCGGTGGCGACGGAGGCGCGCGCGATCGCCGGGATGAACTCGCTGCTGCAGTCCAAGCGGTCGGCGGCCCAGCGCGTGCGCGCCATCCAGCTCGCGCAGCTCGCCGCGACCCACGCCCGGCAGAGCCAGCTCTCGCACGAGCTGACGGTGGTCGAGGCCCAGCAGTCGGCCGCCGAGCAAAGCACGTCGAGCGGCCCGGTCCCGTACGGCAGCGCCGGCGCCTCGGGTGGCTGGGCGATCCCATACGCAATCGTGCTGTGCGAGTCCGGCGGCCAGAACCTGACGCCGAACAGCGCCGGCGCCTCCGGCTATTACCAGATCCTTGCGAGCACGTGGCGTGGCGCGGGCGGCACCGGGCCCGCGGCTTACCTGGCGCCCAAATCCGAGCAGGACCGGATCGCTTCGATCCTGTGGAACAACGGCGCCGGGGCGTCGAACTGGGTCTGCGCGGGCATCGTCGGGATCCATTAACGTCTGGGCGTGGCCCCGCTACTGACTGTCGAGCGGCCGGCTGACGGCGCGCCATCCGGACTACTGTTTCTGCACCACGGGCGGGGGACCGACGAGCACGACCTGCTCCCGATCGGCGATGCGCTCGATCCCCAGCGGCGGCTGCACATCGTCTCGCCGCGGGCGCCGCTCCGTGTGCCGGGCTGGCCGGGCTACCACTGGTACCTCGCGCCCCGGGTTGGCTACCCGGACCCCGACACCTTCGCCGCCGCGTACGTCGCCCTCGCCGAGACGCATGAGGAGCTGTGGAGCCGCACCGGGCTCGGACCCGAGGAGACGATCCTCGGCGGCTTCTCGATGGGGTCCGTGATGAGCTACGCGCTCGGGCTCGGCGCCGATCGCCTGCCGCCGGCCGGGATCCTCGCATGCTCGGGCTTCGTGCCGAGCGTCGAGGGCTGGCGGCCGGAGCCGGACAGCCGTGAGCACCTGCGCGTATTGATCGCTCACGGACGTCAAGACCCGGTGATCGACGTCGCGTTCGCGCGGCGCGCGCGCGATCTGCTCGCCGGCGCCGGGCTCGAGGTCGAGTACCACGAGTCCAACGTCGCGCACACGATCGACCGCGCGCACATCCCCCTCGCCCGTCGCTGGCTCGAGCAGACGCTTGGGCCGCCATCCATGCGCCCCGCGGAGGGCTCGGCGGGAGACGCGGCGCGGGAGGCCTGAGACCGCGCCCTTAGTGGCGCCGCAGAGAACGGAACTCGTCGAGCGTCTCCTGCTCCTGCACGCGGCCGTGGTCGAGGTGCGCGACCGACAGGTCGTGGTCGGCGTCGCGGCACCAGAAGCCCGGGTGGCGGCGCAGCCACCGCTCGGCGTCGCGCTGTGCCATCTCGATCAGCGCCTCGGCGAATTCGCGGTCGAACATTAGGAAGGACAGCAGCTCGCCGCGTGACCTGGAGCGCCCGCCGAGCGCCCGCGACATCAGCGCGTAATCGGGATCGCGCAGGCCGCGCAAGCCGCCGAAGCGACGCTCGAACACGGCGTCGGCGAGTCGCCCGATCTCGCCGCGGCGGCGGGGTGAGACGAGCGCATAGGAGATCGGCCGGTATGGCCTGTGGCCGCGCGCGAGCCGGTATGCGCGCGCCGCCCGTGAGGTCCCGACCGTCGCGGCGTCCTCGGCGAAGAAGGAGTTGATCGCCGCCAGGCGGCGCAGGTCGTTACCGATCTGGTCGACGAGCAGCCCGTCGATCACGTTGGCTGCGACGTCGGCGATCCCCGGCTCGTGCGGCGCGGTAGCACGCGGCGCGGCCGCGGCGAACGGTTCCAGGCCGACGACGATCACGCGCTCCGCGCCGAGGTGCAGCGCCGGCTTGATCGGGCTGTTGAGCCGTGTGCCGCCGTCGACGTAATGGCCGCGGGCGGCTCGCGGGGTCGTGATCTCGACCGCGGGGAACAGCAGCGGGATCGCCGCCGAGGCCCGCACGTGCTCGCCGCGCAACCGCGTCTTGACGTAGCGAAGGCCCTCGTCGAGATGCCCCGGGGCGGCGTCGCGGCAGGACACGAACGCGACCGGACCGCCGGACGAGAGCGAGGTCGCGACCACGCAGACGGAGTCGACGACTCCGCGCTCGACGTTGCGCGACAGCATTTTCCAGTCGGTCCAGCGGTCGAGGCTCGACCGCAGCGGGCTCGGATCGAGCAGGCTCGCGAGGCTGACTCGGCCGATGCCGAGCACGTGCGCGAGCAGGCGCATCGTCGTCCGCGCGCCGCCGCCGCCCGCGATCGGCGCGATCACGTCGCGCTTGCGGAGCTCCCGCCAGCAGGTGAGGGCTCCCTCCACCTGCTCCTGCACCGGCAGGTGGGCGAGCGACGCGAGCGTCGTCGCGTTGATCGCGCCGACGCTCGTGCCGCAGTACACCGAGACACGCTCGCCGCGGGCCTCGAGCGCCGGCAGCAGCACCGACAGCGCTCCGATCTCGTACGCCCCGCGCGCGCCGCCGCCGGGCAGCACGACGGCGACGGTGGGGCGGGCGGCGCTGCCACTCCCGTTCACCTGACTCGCGCTCACGACGACCGGCCCGTGCTAGCCAACCTGCTCCACGACGCGCAGGTTGCGCCGGTGCCTGTGGCTGCGGCGCGACGCCGGGCGCGGGGAACGTGGCCGGATGCTCCTTTCGAGCTCGACGATCGTGTCCTCGAGCGCGGGGGCGAGGCGCTCGACTCCGGGCAGCGCGAGCGGATCCGCGTAGCAGCAGAAATGGGCACCGCGGTCGTAGGTGAGGACCCCGATCGAGAGTGCGTGCCGGTCGGGGATCGGGATCACCGGGTAGATCGACACGACGCGGCCACCCGCGGCGTACAGGGGAACTCGGGGGCCCGGTACGTTGGAGACGGTCAAGTTGTACAGGCGTGGGCTGGCCGCCAGGCGGGCGGCACGATCCTTGATCGGCTCCGGGCACAGCCCGATCCCCGCCATCAGCAGCGCGCTGCCCTCGATCAGCCCGTCGGCCTTCAGCGCGGCCATCGCGCCCACCACGCGGTCGAGCCGCTCCCCGGCCCGCGCGCTCGAGATCGGGAGCTCGATGAAGCCGAACGTGATCTTGTTGCCGGTCGCAGCCTCGCCGTCGCGCGGGCGCACGTTGACCGGCACCATCGCGCGCAGATCGACCGGCGGCTCGTCCCGCTCGAGGGCGAACCGGCGCAGCGCGCCCGCGGCCACCGCGAGCACGATGTCGTTGAGCTTGACCTGCTTTTGCTCCTTCAGCCGTAGCAACCGGTCGAGCTCGACCCGGTGCGTGACGAGCGTCCGCCCCGGGCCGATCTCGGGGTTCAGGTAAGACTCCGGCGCGCGCCTGATCGTGTCCTCGGCCAGCGACAGGGCAGCCCGCCGCAGCGTGTCCGCGATCCGGATCGTGCGCGCCGGCGATCGACCGAGTCCGACCATCCGCCGCGTCGCACGGAACTGCTCGAGTGCCGTGTCGGCGACGGCGCCCAGGGCGAGCCGGGCGGGCCCCTCGGTGGGCGCCGGCGTCCACTCACTCGGCGCGGGGGCCTCGGTGTCGGGGGTAACGTCGAACAGCAGCATGCCGAGCTCGACGGCTGCGATTCCGTCGGCCATCGCGTGGTGGATCTTGCCGAGGACCGCGGCCCGGCCGTGGGGGAGCCGCGGGACGAGCACGATCTCCCACAACGGCCGGTCGCGCCGCAGTGGACGAGTGAAGAAGGCGTCGGTCGCGCGCCGCAACCCGGCCTCGTCGAGCGGGCCGGGAAGCACCCTGACGTGGTTGGGGAGATAGAAGCTCGGGTCGTCTCGCCAGACCGGATCGCCCGCGCCCAGTGGCACCGGGGTGACGCGCTGGCGGAAGCGGGGCAGGAGATGGAGGCGACCGGCGATCCGCGCCGCCATGTCGGTCGTGTCGAGCTCCTGCACTCCCTCGGGAAGCTCGACATTCGAGAACCAGCCGACGTGCATGTGGGCGTTCTCGGACTCCACCCGCAGAAAGCTCGAATCCATCGGCGACAGCCGCGTCACACGGGCCATGCTGATGGCGCTACGCGTGCCCGTCAATGGCCGGGTGGACAAGAACTCCGTGAGGTCAGTAGCCTGCCGCCTTCTGCTACCGGGAGAAGGCGGGATGCGCGTGCTGCGCCGGCTGGTCGTGGTGGGGTTGGGCGCGTGGTTGCTCGCACCGTCTGCGGCGTCGGCTGCGAGCAACGTCTACGCGGCGAATTACGGCTCCGGCGGTACCGTGTCGCAGTTCTCGATCGGGTCCGGTGGCGCGCTCGCGCAGGTCGGCACCGGCGTGGTCAGCGGTGCGAGCGCCAGCTCAAAGCCGGGCGAGGTGGCGGCATCGCCCGACGGGCAGCACCTGTACGTCAGCAACTACATGCTCGGCACCGTGTCGACATTCTCGCTCGGTTCCGGCGGGGCGCTCACCCAGGTCGGCACCGGCGTCCAGAGTGGGTCCAGCACGAGCTCGGAGCCCTACGGGGTGGCGGCGTCGCCGAACTCGTCGTACGTGTACGTGGCGAACGAGGGGTTGGGGACCGTGTCGACGTTCTCGGTCGGCGCCGGCGGGACGCTCACCCAGGTGGGGACCGGCGTTCAGAGCGGGTCGAGCGTCAGCTCAATGCCCGCCGGGGTGGCGGTGTCGCCGAGCGCGTCATACGTGTACGTCACCAACGAGGGGCAGGGGACGGTGTCGACGTTCTCGGTCGGCGCGGGCGGGGCGCTGACCCAGCAGGGCGCTCCCGTCAGCACCGGATCGGGCTCGGGCTCGGAGCCGGGCGGGGTGGCGGTGTCACCCAACGGGCAGAACCTCTATGTCGCCAACTACGGTCAGGGGACGGTGTCGACGTTCTCGATCGGCTCCGGCGGCGCGCTCACCCAGCAGGGCACCGGCGTGATCAGCGGGGCGAGCGCAGGCTCGGAGCCGTATGCGGTGGCGGTGTCGCCGAGCTCGGCGTACCTGTATGTCCCGAACTTCGGGCTGGGGACGGTGTCGACGTTCTCGATCGGTGGCGGTGGGGCGCTCACCCAGCAGGGCACCGGCGTGGCCAGCGGATCCGGTGCCGGCTCAGAGCCGGCTGGCGTGGCGCTCGCGCCGAACTCGTCGAGCTTGTACGTCGCCAACTACGGGCTGGGGACGGTGTCGACGTTCTCGATCGGTTCCGGCGGGGCGCTCACGCAGCAGGGCACCGGCGTGATCAGCGGCGCGAGCGCAAGCTCAGGACCGATCGGGGTGGTCGTCACGCCCGATCAGGGCCCGTCCGCGGCGTACTCGGCGACGGTCGGGCGGGCCGGGTCGCCAAGCGCGTTCAACGCGCAGGCATCGACCGGCGGGAGCGCGCCGATCATGACCTACTCGTGGCAGCTGGGTGACGGCGGCACCGCGACCGGCCCGCAGGTCAGCCACGTCTACGCGAACCCCGGGACCTACACCGTCACGCTGGCGCTGACCGATACCGACTTCTGCTCGGTGCTCGGTCCCTTCACCGGGCACAGCGCCTACTGCGCGTCGGACCCGGCTGCAAGCACCAGCCAGACGATCACCGTTCCCGCCCCGGTGCTGCCGGCGGCGCTGCGGCCGACCGCGTCGCACGAGTCGATCACCGGCGTCGCGAAGCGCAAGCCGAAGCTCGCGTTCACGGTCGCTGCCGGCAAGAACGCCCCGGCGCTCAAGACGATCGCGGTCAGCCTCCCGGGCGGCCTGAGCTTCTCGAGCAAGAAGAAGAGCCTCGCTCACGACATCACGCTCAAGGGCGCTAACGGTAAGCGGCTCAAGTTCACCGCCAAGCTCAGCCACGGCGTGCTCACGATCACGCTGGGGGCCGCCGCCGCGAAGGCTCAGGTCACGATCGCGAGCCCCGAGCTATCGGCGAGCAAGAGCCTCGCGAAGAAGGTCAAGAAGAGCAAAGCCGGCAAGCGCCACAAGCCCGTCAAGCTGAGCTTCAAGCTCGCAGCAACCGACGCCCACCACACGACCACCCGGCTCACGCTGAAGCTCAGCGCGAGCTAGCCGGCCGCGCGGCCGATCTGGCCCTCCAGCGCTGTCGGCGCGATAACCTCCGAGGTAACGGGCCGGTGCAGGCGCACCGGACCGAGCATCGAGATCGTCGCACCCGCGGCGAGCGCGGAGCAGGTCATGAACAGCCAGGCGTGGTCGAACGGGCCCGGGCCGCGGCCGGGGGCGCCGACGATCGCGACCAGGATCGCCACTCCCAGTGCCGAGCCGACCTGTCGCGACATCGTCAGGATCGCGCTGCCGGTCGCGAACCGCGCCGGCGGTAATGGCGCCGTCGCCGCGGCGGACAGGGTCGGCAGCACAAGCCCAACGCCGGCGCCGCCGATCATCATGCCGGGCAGGTAGTCACTCGCGAACCGCGGCGTGGCACCGAGGTGGGCGTGCCACCACAGCCCGCCGGCGGCGAACAGCAGCGTCCCGGCGGTGCCGACGACACGCTGGCCGAAGCGATTGCCGAGCAGGCCGCCGGGGACGGCGAACAGAGCGGCCGTCGCGGGTCCGGGCGCGACCTCGAGCCCGGCGCGGAGCACCGACTCGTGCCAGACGCCGGTCAGGAACAGGACGCTCGCGAGCAGCATCGCCGCGAACCCGGCGAAGAACAGCAGCGCGCCGAGGTTGGCGAGCGCGATCGCGCGGTCGCGAATCAGCTCCGGCTCGATCACCGGCGCCTCGTGAACCTGCGACCGGCGCACGAGCCCAGCGAGCAGCAGCGCCGTCGCCACGAACAGGGTTACGACGCGCACGCTACCCCAGCCCCAGTCGGGAGCCTTGACGATCGCGAACGTGAGCGCTCCGATCGCCGCTGCGATCAGCCCCGCACCGAGGACGTCGGGGCGTGGACCGGCCGGCTCGCGGCGCTCTGAGAGGACGCGGACGGCGGCCACCAGGGTGATCAGCCCGATCGGAACGTTGACGATGAACACCCAGCGCCAGCTCGCCTGCACGAGCAGCCCGCCGATCGGCGGGCCCGCCGCCGCCGCGACGCCGCCGACCGCCGCCCACAAGCCGATCACGCCCGCGCGGCGCTCGGGTGGGAACTCGGGCAGCAGCAGCCCGAGCGAGGTCGGCAGCATGAACGCGGCGCCGACGGCCTGGATCGCGCGGGCGGCGACGAGGACCGCGACCGAAGGAGCCAGCGCGCACGCCGCGGAGGCCGTGACGAAGACGGCGAGGCCGCCGATGAAGCCGCGCCGCCGTCCCGCGCGGTCCGACCAACGCCCGGCGGGAACGAGCAGGGCGGCGAACAGGATCGCGTAGGCGTTCAGCACCCACGAGAGGCCGGCGAGGCTGGAGCCACGGAAGTTGCGCGCGATCGCGGGGAACGCGATGTTGACGATGAACAGGTCGAGCGAGGCGACGAAGACGCCGACGAGGACGACCAGCGTGACTTTCCAGGGATGCGATATGCGCTGCACGTTGGCTCCTTCGCTGGAGTGGGTTGCGTCAAGCAACGCGGTACCCTACACGAGAGAGTTGTGTCACGCAACTGACTCCGCTAAGGTCTTGCTCGTGCTTCGGTCCGATTACTCAAGTCAGAACTGCTCGATCGCCCGTACCCTCGAGCTCGTCGGCGAGCGGTGGACGATCCTGATCGTGCGCGAGGTCTTCCTCGGCACGCGCCGGTTCGACGACTTTCAGCGCAACCTAGGGATCGCACGCAATGTGCTGCAAACGCGGCTCGAGCGCCTCGTCGAGGAGGGGATCCTGCGCCGCGAGCTCTACCAGGCGCGGCCGCAGCGCTATGAGTACAGGCTCACGGGCAAGGGCGTGGACCTGTGGCCGGTCATCATCGCGCTGCTGCAGTGGGGAGACCGGCACGGCGCCTCCGAGGCCGGTCCGCCGGTGCTGCTCCTGCACAAGGGCTGTGGCGGCGCCCTCGACTCCCGCCGCCGCTGCGATCGCTGCGGCGCGGACCTCGAGGCCTGGGACGTGGAGGCTCGGCCCGGGCCGGGAGCGCTCCCGGCGCAGGTCGCCGCCTTCGCAGGGGGCTGAGCGCCAGCCCTTTATCCAGCGGTTGTGCCGCTCGCCCTGAGTAACCTCAGTGGTGTGACAGGAATGGATCTCGGATGAGCGCGTTTCGCGGATCGGGCCTCGGCTCGACGAACGGCGCCGCGCCCGGCAGCATGCGCGGGGCGTTCGGAGGGGGCTCCAGAAAGAAGCCGCCGCCGCTGATGGATCCCACACGCGAGCGGGACCGCGGGCGGATCCTGCGGCTGTTCGCCCCGTACCGGTGGCGGCTGACTGCAGTGTTGGTGCTGATTGTGTTCGGGGCCGCGCTCAGCATGGTCTCGCCGTTCTTGCTCAAGGACGCACTCAACGAGGGGATCCTGAGGCACGACGCAACTGTGTTGACCGTGACCGTGGCCGGGATGATCGCGATCGCGATCGTGACCGCGGCGCTCAGCGTGTGGCAGACCTACGTCTCGAACGTGGTCGGCCAGCGCGTGATGCACGACCTCCGCGCGGCCGTCTACCAGCGCCTGCAGCGGATGTCGCTGGCGTTCTTCACGCGCACGCGCACCGGAGAGGTGCAGTCGCGGATCGCCAACGACATCGGCGGCCTCGACAACGTCGTCACCACGACCGCGACGACGATCGCCCAGAACGCAACCACTGTGATCGCGGCGATCGTCGCCATGTGCATCCTCAAATGGCAGCTCGCGGCGATCTCGCTCGTGTTCCTGCCGCTGTTCGTGTGGATGACGCGTCGTGTCGGCAAGCTGAGACGGAAGATCACGATGGAGCAGCAGCGGCGGCTCGCCGACCTCTCCGCGCTCGTCGCCGAGTCGCTCTCGGTCTCGGGGATCATGCTCGGCAAGACGATGGGCCGCAGCGGCGACCTGGCGAATCGCTTCACCGGCGAGTCGAAGGACATCGCCGACCTCGAGGTCCGCTCGCGGATGGCGGGGCGGTGGGTGATGTCCTCGATCCAGATGACGTTCGCGATCCAGCCGGCGATCGTGTACTGGCTGGCCGGCCAGAGCTTCCTCGGAGGCTCGATCTCTGTCGGGACCGTGGTTGCATTCGCGACGCTGCAGACGCGGCTGCTGTTCCCGATCCAGTCGCTGCTCGGCGTCGGCGCCGACGTCGAATCCTCGATGGCGCTGTTCGACCGGATCTTCGAGTACCTCGACCTGCCGGTCGACATCGTCGAGGCCGAGCACCCCGTCGAGCTGCGGGCCGGCGAAATGCTCGGCGAGGTGCGCTTCGACGGGGTCTCATTCAAGTACACAGATCAGCAGCAGGACTGGACGCTCGACCACGTCGACCTGGTGGTGCCGGCGGGGACGCGCACGGCCGTCGTGGGGGAGACGGGCGCCGGCAAGACGACGCTCGGCTATCTCGTGGCCCGCCTGTACGAGCCCCAGCAGGGCCGGGTGACGATCGACGGCGTCGACGTCCGCGACGCGAGCCTCGCGTCGCTCGCGGCGACCGTCGGCGTGGTCTCCCAGGAGACCTACCTGTTCCACTCGAGCGTGCGCGAGAACCTGCGCTTCGCCCGACCCGACGCGACCGACAAGGAGATCGAGGACGCCGCGCGGGCCGCGCGGATCCACGACCTGATCGCGTCCCTGCCCGACGGCTACGACACCGTCGTCGGGGAGCGGGGCTATCGCTTCTCCGGCGGCGAGAAGCAGCGGATGGCGATCGCGCGCACTGTCCTGCGTAATCCACCGGTGCTCCTGCTCGACGAGGCGACGAGCTCGCTCGACACGCAGACCGAGTACGCCGTGCAGGAGGCGCTGGAGCGCCTGTCCGAGGGACGCACGACGATCACGATCGCGCACCGGCTCTCGACCGTGCGCGACGCCGAGCAGATCGTCGTGCTGGACAAGGGCCGGATCGTCGAGCGCGGGACGCACGAGGAGCTGCTCGAGCGCGGCGGTGCGTACGCGGCGCTGGTCGCCCGGGATGTGCCGGCCTCGGAGCGGGTTGGGCCTTAGCTCGGCGGGTGGGGCCTCAGTCGGCGGGTGGGCCTACTCGGCGCTCGCGGCGGCCGTCGCCGCGCGGGCGCGGAACGTGCCGGGGAGCAGCTCGCCCTCCGCCCGGGCGAGTCCGAGCGCGTTCGAGTACCAGGCGAGGTCGTCGAGCGTGATCCCGAGGGCGATCTCGGTCGCCGGGTTCTTCGGCTCGCCGCTCTCGTCGAACGCGTCCGTCACGAATGGGATCAGGACCGTGTTGCGCAGCGGCACCGCCTCGGCTTCGATCGCGATCAGCGCCAGATGCTCGACCGCGCGCGTGCCCGCGGCGATCCCGCCGCTGTAGCCTACGAACCCGATCGGCTTGTTGCGCAAGGCGAAGCTGATGAACACGCTGTCGATCGCGTTCTTGAGCTGGCCGGGAACGCTGTGGTTGTACTCGGCTGTCAGGATCAAGTAGGCGTCGCCCTCCGCGAGCTTGCGGTTCCAGCTGCGCACGATCGGATCGGAGTACGTGGGGTCGGCGAAATCGCCGATCGTCCCCATGTGCTCCTGGAAGAACGGCAGCGGCCAGTCACGCAGGTCGAGCACCTCGACCTCGAACGTGCCTTGTCGCTCGGCGCTCGCGACGATCCAGGGCAGGACCCTGTCGGCCGCGCGCGTCGGACGCGTGCTCCCTACGATCACTTGCAGCTTCGGCATCGGCGGCCTCTCGTCGTGAGTCTGTTGAGAAATCAAGGACCACTATAATAAATACCTTGAGCGATCAAGGAGCGCAGCGATGATCTCGGCCACCCTGTACAGCGATCCAGCCTGCCCGTGGGGGTATTCGGAGAATCCGGCTCTCCGCGTGCTCGAATGGCGCTACGACGACCAGCTCGACTGGCGACTCGTCGTGATCGGGCTCTCCGAAGACGCGTCACGGTACGCCGCGCACGGCTACACGCCACTGCGCGGCGCGCTCAGCCAGGTCCACTTCCGCCGTTACGGGATGCCGTTCTCGCCCGCTCCGAAGGAGCGGATGAGCGCGACCGCCCGCGCCTGCCGCGCCGTCGTCGCGGCGAGGCTCGCGGACCCCGGAAGCGAGTGGCGCGTGTTCCGCGCGCTCCAGCTCGCCAACTTCACGACGCCGCTGCTGCTCGACGCCGACGAGCAGCTCGCCGACGCGCTGCGCGGCCTGCCCGGAGTGGACGCCGATGCGATCGTCGCGAGCCTCGACGATCCGGCGGTGACCGAGGCATATCAGCAGGACCGAGCCGAGGCGCGCACCGCGGCCGGCACGGCGTCCGAGCTGCAGGGCAAGACCGCGACCTCCGACGGCTCCGTTCGCTACACGGCGCCGTCGGTCGTGTTCGAGCAGGATGGCCGGCGGCTCGAGGCCGGCGGCTTCCAGCCGGTCGAGGCGTATGACGTGCTCGTGGCCAACCTCGATCCGAAGCTGCATCGCAGGCCCGTGCCCGAGACCCCCGCGCCCCTGCTCGAGAACTTTCCCGATGGTGTCACCACTCAAGAGGTCGCGGCAATGCTCGCTGACGGCAACGACGCCCCGGACCGTGAGCGGGCCGAGACGGCGCTGCTGGAGCTGGTGGCAAGCGGCGAATTCGTGCGGGTGCCGCTCGGGGACGACGCGCTGTGGCTCACGGCGGGCGCGGACGCGAGCGTTCGCTCGGGCGCGCGCGGGCGGGCGGTTGGGCTGGCGGTCTAACCGGGCGGGCGGTCTAACCGGGCGGGCGCTCTAACCGCTCAATATGTCCATGCCGAACTGGTCGAAGAACCAGTTGTCGTCTCTGACCCTGATCGAGCGGTAGTGCTGGCGCAGACGCCAGGCGTCGCCGGCCAACAGGTGCGACATTCCGGCGACGAATCCCGGTCGGGTCGCCAGTCGCTCGAATAGCCGCGCCACGCGCTCCTCGCTCATGTGCAGGACCGCCATCCGCATCTGGTTGTGGACGACCGCCATCCAGTCGACGTCGTACGGGTGCTTGGCCCGGAACAGGTGCGAGACGATCACTCCTGGAACGACTACGCACTCATAACCGAGCAGCCACAGCCGCAGGCACAGCTCGTCACCGACGCTCCCCCAAACCAGGATGCCGGGATCGAAGCCACCGACCCGCCGGAACACGTCACGGCGCATCGCGATGAAGCCGGCGCCGACGAACGGAACGGCGTACGGCTCCTCGCCCCGCTTGCGCAGCCACTGCCAGCGCAGCTCGCCGTCCCACACGTGTCCGAAGCCCGTGAGCGACTGATCCGCAAGCGAGCTCAGCCCGGGCGCCACCGCGCCGGCCGTCTCGCTGTCGAGTGCGGCGCGCAGTGGCCCGAGCCAGTCCTCCGGCGGCTCGACGTGGGCATCGCTGAAGACGACAACCTCGCCTCGCGTTCGGCCCACGCCGTGATTGCGTGCCGCGGACGCACCCCGTGTGCGACGCGGTCGCACCAACGTCACCCCGTGGTAGCCCTCGCGCAGGAACTCCGCGCTGTCGTCGGTCGAGCAGTCATCGACCACGACGATCTCGGAGCGCGCCGGCAGCGTCTCGAGGAACGAGTCGACGGTGCGCTGGAGCAGCTCTCCCTCGTTCCGGCTCGCAATCACGACGCTCACCTCGGGGGCGGGGTCGGATGCGCTAGCGGAGGTCAAGCGAGGAACTGGTGCGACAGGTTCCATGCGGCTTGCCCACGGGGTCGCTGCACACTAATCGGCCCGGCGACCGGGAACAAGCGTTGGCGCCAAAATTCGGCGCTGTGCCTGAGCCACGGATCTGTACGTGGCTCGGCGTCGATGCCGGTCAGGACGCGATGCGATGTGTCATCCGGAGCGCTCCGCGCACGCGCACCTGGGCCCGGCGGACGCCGCCGGTGGTCGGGACACCGGCTTCCTGCGGAACCCGGTCATGCGCACCACGCGGCTGCCGGACTCGCTCGACATCCCGTCGGAGTGGCTGGTCGATCCGTGGCTGCTCGTCGCCGCGATCGACCAGGCGCATCAGCTCGTCTATGGCACGGACGCCGAAGTTGGCGCGCCGGCGGGGTAGTGATGACTTATTGCTGTATATGAACGGTTTCTGATCAACGCCCTCCGCTCCCGGGCGGGCGGGCGGCGGCGGCGGGGCGAGCGGTGGGCGCCGGGCGTGACCCGCGCGATAGCTTTGGGCGGATGGGGTACCTACCCGTGCCGACGGGACGGGCCGAGCTCGAGCGGCGCATCGTTGCCCGGGCGCAGACCGATCCCGAGTATCGCGAGCGCCTGCTCTGCACGCCGCGAGCGGCGGTTTCGGAGCTGTGGGCGTAGAGCTGGCCGAGCGCCTGGAGGTGACCGTGGTCCAGGAGCGACCGGATCGGCTGTGCATCGTGCTGCCGGTGGACCTGTCGGGAATAGGCGCCGACGCGGTCCACGCGATGCTGGGCCGGCCGCCGTGATCCGCGTCGGCGGGGTCGACCTGCTGTACTGAACCGGCGTCCGTCGCGAGACACCCCCCGGACCGAGCCCGGGACCAGACGCTGTCAGAGTTGTTTCAAGGTCGTTCCCTACCGTTTGGTCGCGAACGAGCCGCACGCCGCCCGCCCCGACCGGACCACCTTAACATGAGATCTCTCGCCAGCTGGTGCTTCAGGAACCGCCGCCTCGTGCTGGCCGGCTGGCTCGTCGCCGTGATCGGCCTGACCGCCATCCACGCCGGGGCCGGCAGCAACTACAAGAACAATTTCAATCTCCCGGGCACGCAGAGCTTCGAAGCCCTGAACCTGTTGCAGCGAAACGCGCCCAAGCAGTCGGGCGATCGCGAGCAGATCGTGATCGCGGTCAAGCAGGGCCGCGTCACCGATCCCGCTGTGCGCGCGCAGGTGGGGTCGATGCTCAAGGCTGTCAAGCGGCTGCCGAACGTCTCCCTCGTCGGCTCTCCGTACGCGCCCGGCGCGAGCCGCCAGATCTCGCCCTCGGGCCGGATCGCATTTGCCAACGTGACCTTCGACGTTCAGAACGTCAACGCGGCTCCTGCGAAGACGTTCGTGAGCACGGCGCAGGCGGGCTCTGGCCACGGCGTCGAGGTCGAGGTCGAGGGTCAGGTCGCCGAGACCGCCGCCCAGGGCGGCTCCAAGGATGTGGGAATCGGCTTCTTCGCCGCCGCGGTCGTGCTGTTCCTGGTCTTCGGCTCGCTGCCGGCGATGGTGCTCCCGCTGTTGACGGCCGGCCTCTCGCTCGGCACCGGCATCGCCGTCATCGGGCTGCTGTCGAACGTGATCACGATGGCCTCGTTCAGCTCCGAGCTCTCGCTGCTGATCGGCCTCGGCGTCGGCATCGACTACGCGCTGTTCATAGTCACCCGATACCGCCAGGGAATCCTGCGCGGGCTCTCGAGTGAGGAGGCGGTCGTCGAAGCGGTGGACACGTCCGGGCGGGCGGTGATGTTCGCGGGCATGATCGTGTGCATCGCGCTGCTGGGGATGTTCACGCTCGGCGTCAGCTTCCTCTACGGCGTCGCGATCGCCGCCGCGATCGCGGTCTCATTCACCGTGGTCGCGGCGCTGACGCTGCTGCCGGCGCTGCTCGGCTTCTTCGGGCCGCGCGTATTGCGGCGGCGCGAGCGGCGCCGACTGCGAGAAGGGAGCCTGTCGATCACCGATGAGTCGCCCGCGTGGGCGCGCTGGGCCGGCTGGTTGCGGGCCCGTCCGGCGCTGTTCGCGGCGGCCGCGGCGGGGATCATGATCATCCTCGCGATCCCGTTCTTCTCGATGCGGCTCGGCTCCTCGGACGCCGGCACCGATCCGTCGGGCTCGACGACACGCAAGGCCTACGACCTGCTCGCCCAAGGCTTCGGCGACGGCTACAGCGGACCGCTGCAGCTCGTCGCCCAGGTCGACTCGAAGGCACAGCAGGCTGCGTTCATCAGCGTCGAGCGTGCCGTCGCCCGGACTCCGGGCGTGGTGGGATCGACGACCCCGAGCTTCCTGCCCGGCCAGGACGGCCGGCCGGGGGTCGCGACCGCGAACGTCTACCCGAAGGGCACCCCCGACGCGCTCTCGACCTCGAACCTGCTGAGCACCGTGCGCGGCACTGTGGTCCCCGCAGCCGAGCGCGGTAGCGGCGTGCACGTCCTCGTTGGTGGCGAGACCGCAATCTTCGACGACTTCGCGACCGTGCTCTCCAGAAAGCTGCCGTTCTTCGTCGGAATCGTGGTGCTGCTGAGCTTCCTGCTGCTGACGGCGGTGTTCCGGAGCCTCGTGATCCCGTCGATCGCAGCGCTGATGAACATGCTCTCCGCCGGCGCGTCGTTCGGCGTCGTCACGGCGGTGTTCCAGTTCGGGTGGGGAGCCTCGCTGCTCGGAATCGACAAGACGGGTCCGATCGAGGCCTTCCTGCCGGTGCTGATGTTCGCGATTCTGTTCGGTCTCTCGATGGATTACGAGGTGTTCCTCGTCAGCCGGATCTACGAGGAGTGGCACCGCCGCGAAGACAACGCTGAAGCGGTGACCCACGGGCTCGCGGCCACCGGGCGCACGATCACCGCCGCCGCCGCGATCATGGTGCTTGTCTTCGGATCCTTCATCCTCGGCGGGTCCCGCATCATCGACCTGTTCGGCGTCGGACTCGCAAGCGCGGTCTTCCTCGACGCGCTGATCGTCCGCTCGGTCCTCGTGCCGGCAACGATGCTGTTGCTCGGCAAGGCGAACTGGTGGCTGCCGCGTGGGCTCGAGCGGCGCCTCCCCCGCCTGGGGATCGAGGGCACGAGCAGCCCCGACGGTGCGAGCGCACGCCCCCCGGTCGGCCCTCGCGTCGAGCCCCCGCTGCCGGAGCCTGCGGCCGGCTGACGCCGGCCGCGGCCCGCCGCCGCCCCCCCGTCCGCGCGCTCTACCGGATCACCTTCCCGGACGGCGCAATGACATAGAAGCCCATGTCGCCCTGCCCGCTCGTCTGACCGGCCGCGGAGTCGCCGTCGAACTCGTACAGCGGGTGCCCGGCGTAGGTCACCTGGTGGCCGTGGCCGCGCCTGATCTCGCCGAGCTTCGAGGCCTTTACTCCCGGGCCTGCGCTCGGCCTGCCGCTCACGGGGAGCGGCGGCCAGATCTGCGCGCACTGGCCCGTGCAATTGCTCTTGTTCGTCCCGTCCTGGTCGAAGATGTACAGCGTGCGACCGTTGCTGCCGGCGACGAGGATCTTGCCGAGGCTGGTCTTGCGCACGGCCACCGTCCGCGCCTTCGCCGCGACGGCGACCGGATCGACGGCGGTATGGGCGATCGAGGCGCCGGCCCCGGCGCTTAGCAAGCCCGCGGGAACGGCGGCGGTGATGACGGCGGCGGCCACGATTGAATGCTTGAGTTGCACGTACGATCTCCTTTGCATGCGGAAGGTAGGTCTACGAACCGTGAAGACGCACCGCGGGCACGAAACCTTCCGCGCGCCGGTTAGCGATGCCGGCCCGTAGCGCCGGAATCGTCCTTTACCGCCGTCCGGCCGCAGGGCTCGAGGTCCTGCTGGTGCATCCCGGAGGTCCGCTGTGGGCACGCCGCGATGCTGGGGCGTGGTCGATCCCGAAGGGCGAGTACCCCGACGATGAGGATCCGGCGACGGCCGCCCGGCGCGAGTTCGCCGAAGAGCTCGGCTCACCCGCGCCCGAGGACCTCCCGATCGACCTCGGCGAGGTGCGCCAGCGCAGCGGCAAGCTCGTCCGCGCCTGGGCGGCGCCCGGAGACCTCGACGCGACCGCGATCGCCAGCAACACGTTCACGCTCGAATGGCCGCCGCGCTCGGGTCGCTTCGGCGAGTTCCCGGAGGTCGATCGCGCGCAGTGGTTCACCCTCGAGCAGGCGCGCGAGCGGATCAATCCGGGGCAAGTGCCGCTGCTGGAGCGGCTCGAGGACGCGTTGCGTTAGCCCCAACCCGCCCCACCCCCTACTCCGCCAACAACGCCCCCAGCTTCGCCTGCGTGTCGGCCTCGGGCAGGGGGGTGTAGAGGACCAGCCGCTGCTCGGGGGTCTCCTGGGGGCCGAACACCGCGTGCTCGAACACGAGCGTGCCGGCGACCGGATGGCGAAGCTCCTTGCGGCCGCCGCCGCCGCGGGCAACCTCGTGGCGCTTCCAGCAGGTGCAGAATTCGGGGCTCGACTTGCGTAGGGTGTGGATCAGCTCCTCGAACGACGGGTCGCCGATGTGGCGCGCGCTGTCGGCGCGGAACTTGGCCACGCACAGTCGCGCGTTCCGCTCCCAGTCGGGGAACATCTCGCGGCGGGCCGGATCCATGAACGTCAGCCAGATGTGGTTGCGGGCCGCCCGTGGAATGCCGGCGAGGTCGCCGAACAGCACGGTCGTGGCGCGGTTCCAGGCGAGGTAGTCCCAGCGGCGGCCGAGGACGAACGCGGGGTTGGGCCCCAGGTGCTCGATCACACGCCGCAGTGATGCGGAGACCCGCTCGGCCGGCGCCGAGCAGGGGGGAGCCTCTTCGCCGCGACCCAGCAGGATCAAGTGGACCCGCTCGGCGGGGGTGAGCCGCAGCGCGCGCGAGATCGCCTCGAGCACCTCGAGCGAGGCCTTCACGTCGCGGCCCTGCTCGAGCCACGTGTACCAGGTCGAACCCACGCCGGCGAGCTGCGCGACCTCTTCGCGGCGCAGCCCAGGCGTCCGGCGGCGGCCGCCGTCGGGGAGGCCCACCTCCCCGGGCTGGAGGCTCGCGCGCCGCGTGCGCAGGAAGTCGGCCAGCTCGTCGCGGCGCCGGCCACCGTTCGCGTGGTTGCCGTTGCCGTTCGCGTGGTTGCCGTTGCCGTTCGCGTGGTTGCCGTTGCCATTCTCGGCGAGATCGGTCGAAGCGATCGTGGGTGTCAGTGTTGATACCAGGATAAACCCCTCTCTTGTACCTGCATCCGCATAATCGCACACTACCACTCGTGAACGCAATCAACCACATCCGCTTCCCCCGTCCGCGCTCGGTCTCCCACGCAACAGTCCTGCTGCTCGTGGTCTGCCTCGCGCAGTTCATGGTCATCCTCGACGTCTCGATCGTCAACGTCGCGCTGCCGTCGATGCGCAACAGCCTGCACTTCTCGCAGACCGGCCTGCAATGGGTGGTCAACGCGTACACACTCACCTTCGCCGGCTTCCTGATGCTCGGCGGCCGCGCCGCGGATCTGCTCGGACGCCGCCGCGTGTTCCTGGCCGGGACCGCGCTGTTCGCTCTGACCTCGCTTGCGTGCGCGTTGGCCTCCTCGCGCGGGCTGCTGATCGCCGCGCGGGGGCTACAGGGAATCGGGGGTGCGGTGATCTCGCCCGCGAGCCTGTCGATCATCACCAGCTCGCTTCCCGAGGGCGCCAAGCGCAATCGTGGCCTCGGCGTGTGGGCCGCGATGGGCGGCCTCGGCGCCGCGTCCGGCGCCCTCCTCGGCGGCGCGCTGACGCAGGCGTTCGGCTGGCCCGCGATCTTCCTGATCAACGTGCCGCTCGGTGCCGCCGTGGTGGTGCTCGGCGCCAGGTTCCTGGTCGAAGGGCGCCGCGAGGACATGCACCGTCACTTCGACGTCGCGGGTGCGCTGCTCGTGACCCTCGGCCTAGTCGGCGTCACCTTCGGCATCGTCCGCACCGAAGCGTTCGGCTGGGGCTCGGCGCAGGTGCTCGGACCGATCGCCGTCGGCGCCGTCCTGCTGGCGCTGTTCGTGCTGGTCGAGGCCCGGTTCGCCCTCGTCCCGCTGGTCCCGATCTCGATCTTCCGCCTGCGGGCGCTGCGAGCCGCGAACATGATCGTCGTGCTGATGTACGCGGCGCTGTTCTCGATGTGGTTCTTCCTCACGCTCTACATGCAGCAGGTCCTGCACTTCGACGCGCTCGACGCGGGGTTCGCGTTCCTGCCGATGACGCTCGGTGTCGCGGCGGGATCGACGCTCGCGCCGAAGCTGATCGCCCGCTCGAGCGTGCGCGTAGTTCTGACCGGGGGCATGCTGTCCGCGAGCACCGGCATGGTGCTGCTGACCGGCGTGCGGCCCGGCGGCGCATACCTGCTCGAGGTTCTCCCCGGCGGGATGTTCGCCACGATCGGCATGGGGCTCTCGCTCGTGGCGGCGACGATTGCCGCGGTGCAGGGCGTGCCGTCGTCTCAGAGCGGGCTTGCGTCCGGACTGCTGAACACCTCGCGGCTGGTTGGCGGTGCCCTGGGGCTTGCGATCCTCGGCACCCTCGCCGACTCCTACACCGCGCATCAGCTCCGCGCCGCGGTGCCGCCGCTCAGTGCGCTCAGCGACGGCTACCAGCTCGCGTTCGAGCTCGGGGCCGCGTTCTGCATCGTCGGCGCCGTCGCGGCCGTGACGCTGCTTCGACCCCGCCGCGCGACCCCGGACGAGGCCGTCGTCGCGCCGTCGGAGGATGCCGAGCCGGCCGAGTTGCTCGCGGCGGCGTGAGCTGTGATCCGGCTACTTGACGATCGTGAACCTGAGCTGCTTTGACGTCGCCTTGCCGGAGCTGTCGGTCGCGGTGACAACGAGCGCGTAGGTGCCGGCCGCAAGCTTCTTGGTCGGCGAGATCCGCCCGTCGAATGACACTCTGTTGGTGCCGGCGTGACCGGTGAATGAGAGCCTTCCCGCGGTCACGATGCGGGTGCAAGAAGGCTTGTGACGGTTGCTCCTGGTCTGCGCCACGCAGCGATCGTGCTTGACCTTGCGCCCGGCGAGCTTTGCGGTGAACGCGAAGCCGACCTTGGCGGCTGTGTTGAGCGTGAACGAGAACGTTGTCCCTACCGGGGGCTTGGCGCTGCTGATGCGCGCTAGAGACTTCCCCGCGCGCCACCGCCTCACCGACTGCCTCACGGAACTGATGACCGGCGTGGAGGTTGCCGGTGAGACAACGACCGACTCGTTGGCAGCGCCGCACGCGCTCTCGACCGCGGTATTGCCCGCGTCGCCGGTGTAGAGGGCGCGAAAGTCGTAGGTGCCCGCAACCGCCGGCGTAAACGGACCGGAGCTGTAGGTGCCGTCTCCGCCGACTTTCGCCGTTGACGTGAAGATCGGAGCGCCAGAGCAGGTTGGGTTGCTCGGTCCGAACAGCCCGAATTCGATCGTGCCCGTCGGGTCGGAGCCGCCGGCCAGGACTCCGCTGTCGCTGATCGCGCCGCCGACCGCGACCGGCGCCGAGGCCGTGGTCGCGAGCGTCGGCTTCGCCGGCGTTACCGTACTCGTCGGCGTGACCGTAGTCGTTTCGGTGGAATCGACGCACGGGGTTGTCGCACCAGCGTTGCTCGCATCCCCGCTGTAGGACGCCGTCCAGTGATACGTCCCCGACGAGGTCGGCTTGAACGAGCCCGAAGGGTAGCTGCCCGGGCCGCTGGCGACCGTCACCGTCGAGCTGAACACCGGCGTCGTCGAGCAGGTCGCGCTTTGGTACAGGCTGAACGTGATCGACCCCGTCGGTGTCGGTCCGGCGGGGCTGGCCGGGGCCAACGTCGCCGTGTCGGTGATCGGAGCTCCGACCTCGCCCGTCGTGGTCGCGGCCGCGGTTATCCCCGGTTGGGCCTTGGTCACAGTCGTCAAGCTATAGCCGGAGCCGTCCCCTGTGCTCGCGTCGACCTCCGACTGTCCGAGTCCGTATCCCAACGCAGCTGTCTGAACGGAGTTCGCTCCAGCGGTGCCGGCATTGTGGGTGGGCTCGCCACTGACGTTGATCGTGAAGTCGATCCTGCAGATGGCATCGGCCGTCCCCGGCGGCGTCAGTACGACTGAACCGCCGATCGGTGTGAATGTCACCTGCCCAGTGCTGGAGTCGACGCCGCTGATCGTGAACGTTTGGCCCGCACAGGCCGACGCGGCCTCTCCCGTGCCCTGGTACGGGGAGGGCACAGTGAAGACGCCAGGGTCCGCGTCGGCGGTGGGGCAGTCGCCGGTACCGACGAGGGGCGTTGTCGCTCCGCAGGCGGGAACCAGGTTGAGCTCGGTGAGCGTGACGTTGCCCGTGCTCTGCGTCGCCGTCGAGGCGTTGGTGACCTGGAT
>Ga0302325_10009184_pt1 | contig 21638 bp, 18 predicted proteins | sample Palsa_T0_2_FD_201948 | JGI IMG/M metagenome (GOLD analysis project Ga0302325, IMG submission 201948) | Peat permafrost microbial communities from Stordalen Mire near Abisko, Sweden - Palsa_T0_2 | ecosystem: Environmental > Terrestrial > Soil > Palsa > Peat permafrost | place: Sweden: Abisko...
CTACACGCAGACATGCAGCCGGCGCTGGACGATCGGCGAAGGCATGTCGCCGGTAGGCTTGCAGTGGAACTTTCTGCCCCGGCGCAAGTTGCAGCCCATCGTGCTTGGACACGGCGGATATATGTACTCCACGCAGCCAATTCCGGTCGCGAACGCAGGCTCGTTCAACTTCACTTTCGACGTTGGGGTGGGGTTGGAACTCTACCAGAGCCGGACGCGCTCGATTCGCGTGGATTACCGGTATCACCACATCTCGGATCACTATACAACCGTAAATAATCCGGGCATCGACAATGGGTTGTTTACGGTGACGTATTCGTTTGGGCGATAGACCGCGGCCTCAGTACCGCAGCACTTTCGCGTCGACTGAGCAGGACCAGGCGTCGATGCCGCCGGCGACCGATTGCGCTGCTTCAAAGCCCTGCTGGCGCAGCCAGTTGGTGACGCTAAGCGAACGGGCGCCGTGGTGGCAGAGGATGAGCAGCCGCTCGTCGGGATCGAGTTCCTGGAGTGCTCTGGCAGGAACTTCTCCCATGGGCATGGAGACGCTGCCTTCGACCTTGGCGGTTGCGTATTCCCAGGGTTCGCGAACGTCGATCAATTTGGCTTTGCCTTCCTGGAGCAGGGCGGCGGTGTCCTGAACGGTAATCTCGTAGTCATACATGACTCAAGGATACTTCGCGGCCCGGAAGAGTGCCAATGCGGGATGGCGAATTGGCTTTCCCGATTCATCGCCGGTACTCTTTGTTACTCCGGTGTCGCCATCGTTGTATCCGAGGGTTAGACTGGCTGTCACGCAGGAAATTGCCGCGCGGGCAGTCCGCCGGTATTCTGGAGACCATGCACGCACCGGCTAAAGTCCTGATTGTGGAAGACGAAGTTCACGCGCTGATGGGCCTGGCCGAGCTGATCTCGGGCTGGGGCTATCGGACGGAGACGGCTCGGGATGGAGTTGAGGGCTTTGAAAAAGTCCTGGCCTGGGACCCGGCGATCGTAGTGACCGACCTGAAGATGCCGCGCATGGACGGGCTCGGCCTCTTGACCAAGCTGACCGAATCCGGCGGCAACATCGCTGTGGTGGTGCTGACGGCGCAGGGGTCGGTCGAGAACGCCGTGGACGCGATGAAGCTGGGAGCCTACGACTTCATCCAGAAGCCGGTGGACGCGACGCGGCTCAAGACGATCCTGGCCAATGCCACGCGGCAACTGGACACGGAACTGCAACTCGAAGTGACGCGCCGGCAGTTGCGCCAGAGCGGGGTGCTGGGCGCGCTGGTGGGCCATTCGCGGGGCATGCAGGAGGTTTTTGGCTTGATCGAGCGGATTGCGCCTTCAAACGTCTCAGTGCTGATTACCGGCGAGAGCGGCACCGGCAAGGAGCTGGTGGCGCGGACTCTGCATGACCTGAGCGAGCGCAAGTCGCGGCCGTTTGTCGCGGTGAACTGCGCGGCGATCCCGGAGACGCTGATGGAAAGCGAGATCTTCGGCCACGAAAAAGGCGCGTTTACGGGAGCCGTGGAGCGGCGCGCGGGCTGTTTCGAGCTGGCCGAGGAAGGCACGCTGCTGCTCGACGAGTTGGGCGAGATGCCGATTGGGACGCAGGCCAAGCTGCTGCGAGTGCTGGAAGAGCGCAAGCTGCGGCGGCTGGGCGCGCGCAATGAGCAAGACGTGGACGTGCGCGTGCTGGCTGCGACCAATCGCAATCCCGAAGATGCCGTGGCCAATGGGCAGTTGCGCTCGGATTTGTTTTACCGGCTGAACGTCTTCCACATTCACATGCCGCCGCTGCGGGAGCATCTGGAAGACATTCCGGATATGGTCGAGGCCATGCTGGGGGAGATGAACCAGAAGCACTCGCGGCGCGTGGCCGGTCTCTCGAATGCGGTGTTGGAACGCTTGCAGCAGCATGAGTGGCCGGGCAATGCGCGCGAGCTGCGCAACCTGATGGAGCGCGCCGTGATTCTGGCGCAGGACGGAGGCCTGGTGGAATTGGAGCAGTTGCCGCCGGGATTTGGCCGGGCGCCATCTCCCGTAGCTGTCGCGGCGGACGGCAACAGCATCAACCTGCGCGTGGGCACGACGGTCGGCGAAGGGGAGCGGATGCTGATTCTGCGAACGCTGGAATTCACCGGCCAGAATAAGACGCGCGCCGCGGAGATCCTGGGCGTGAGCCTGAAGACTCTGCACAACAAGCTGAAGGAATACGAGTACCAGCGCGAGAGCGGTGCGTTGCGCGACGGGAGCTCCAGATGAGTTTGAAGACCAAACTTGTTTTGGCTATCACCGGCCTGGTTTTCCTGGTGACCGCGGTTTTGTCCCTGGTCTATGTGAGCCAGCTTCTGGAGTCGGTGGTGCAGGAGTCGTACGACACCAACAAGCTGGGCGCGGAGCAGATTCGCTATGCGCTGCAACTGGCGCTGGAGGAGGGCCTCAAAGACCAGCAGGTCAATCCGAACGATCAGGTGCAGTTGCGCAACCTGGCGGCGCAGGCGGTGCGCAACAGCGCCGCGCTGAAGGCGGTGGTGAACTCGGTCATCATCTACTCGCCCACCGTCTACGACATCAGCATTGGAGACAACTTCAACAAGGCGCTGCTCACCACGGGCACGGGCGGCGACGATCAGCCGTTGCCACAGCGCCAGAATTATCAGCGCCTGAGCGACAGCAACGCGGTGGACCTGCTGAAAGCGGTGCTGGGCAAGCCGCAGGTTTACGATGTGGTGCTTCCGCTGGACCGCAACGGGCAGCCCTTCGCCACGGTGCGTGTCGGGGTGCGCAACTCCCTGCTGCTTTCGATGTATCGTCCGCTGGTGATGCCCACGCTGACGCTGATCGGCCTGGCGCTGATGGCGGCGCTGGTGGTGGCGTTTTTCCTGGGCAACCTGGCGCTGCGGCCGATGGAAGAACTGAACATGCAGCTCGATTACTGGACCGCGACGGCTGAGGAGCATCCAGCCGAGGAGCGGGAAACCGACACGGTGTTGCGGGTTTCGAGCAAGATTGAGCGCATTGGCCAGCGCATGCGGAATGTCGAGGAGGTTTTCTCCGCTCTCAAGGAAAATCTCGACCAGGTGCTGGGCAATTTGCAAGACGGCATCATGCTGTTTACGGGGGATGGCCGGGCAGTGCTGGTTTCGAGCGCGGTGCATCGTTTTTTACAAGTCGACCGGAATCTGCTGCTGGGCCAGCGCGCGCAGGAGATATTCGACCGGAACACCACCCTGGGCCGTGCCGTGCGCGATGCCTGGGACGCTGGCGTGACGCTGGTGCAGGAAGAGGTTGTGACCGAGAGCGGCAACCGGATCGAAGTTTCACTGGATTTTATTCACGACGACCGCACGCGCCAGGGACTGGGCGCCCTGCTGACGCTGCACGACCAGGAGTCGGTGGAGGTGATCGAGAGCGAACTGGAGCTTTCACGGCGCATGGCGGCGATCGGCAGACTCACCTCGGGCGTGGGCCACGAGGTCAAGAATCCCATCAACGCCATTGTCGTGCATCTGGAGCTGCTCAAGAACAAGCTGGGCGACACGCCCACGCCGGCCACGCGGCATTTGGAGGTCATCGATTCGGAAATTCACCGCCTGGACCGGGTGGTGCAAACCCTTGTCGATTTTTCTCGTCCGGTAGAAGTAAGGCTGGTGGAGTGGGATCTGCGCAACGTGATCGCCGATGTGGTTGCCCTTACTTCGGCCGAGATGTCTACCCGGCAGGTGCATTTGACGAGCCGGCTGCCCGATTTTCCGCTGGTCTCGAAGATCGACGTGGATTTGATCAAGCAGGCGGTGCTGAACGTGGTGCAAAACGGCGCCCAGGCTATGCCGCAGGGAGGAAATCTGATTGTCTCGCTGCTGGAGGAAGGCAAATCCGCTGTGATCCAGATTCAGGACGAGGGTTCGGGAATCTCGGAAGAACTGCGGGAACGTATCTTCGATCTTTATTTCACGACAAAAAAAGATGGAAGCGGGATCGGTTTAGCCATGACGTATCGCATTCTCCAGTTGCACCATGGGAGTATCGACGTACAATCGGAGTTAGGCCGTGGCTCGGTGTTCCAGTTGCGAATACCGCTCTCCGTCACGGACCGGGGACGACGGCATCCTCAGCCGACGATTATGGAATTCGCAAAGGGGTTGGAAGGATGAGGATTTCTGTCACGCACGCTGTGCGGTTGCTGCCGCTGCTCGCGGTGTTGCCATTGCTGCAAGGGTGCAATCAAAAGCAACCCAAACAACAACCCCAGACACTTGCGCCCCCCATTGTCGATGCGCCGCCGGCCAAGCCTGCTACCGTTTCCCCGGCGGATTTGCCGCCGCCGGTTGTCGGCACGCCGCAACAGGCCCAGCCCGATCCCAACGCGGCAGCGAACCAACCAGCGCCCACGCCCAAAAAGCCCGTGCATCATAAGAAACCCGCGACTCCTCCGGCCACCCAGCCGACGCAGGACGCTACGAACACTCCGCCTGCTGGCTCGCCCAGCGTGAGCGCCATTGGCGAGCTTTCCAGCGGTGCATCGGGCGACGCGCGTTCGCAGGCCGACGAAGCGATCAACAGCACCGAAAAAGGGCTGAGTGCGATCACTCGGACGCTGAGCGACCCGGAGACCAAGACGGCAGCGCAGATCCGCGAATTTCTGAAGCAGGCGCGCGCGGCGCTGACCACAGGGGACGTGGACGGCGCGCTGATCCTGAACAAGAAGGCCAAGGTGCTGCTGGCGGAGTTGAACCAGTAGCACCATCCGGTCGATTTTTCGCTTGGTCGGCCTTTCCGGCCGGCGCATGCCCGCAGCTTAAACTGCGTCCTGTTGCGGCGTCTTCGGACTGCGCCGGCGGGCGTAGAGCCACAGAGCGCCCCACGCCACCAGCGTATAGAAAACAAACGAGCCGACCAGCCCTTCAAACACCGCCAGAGCAAAGGACACGACGGAGTGGCCGGTCGGCCGGATAAGAAAACGCAACACCAGGCCTGGTGGCGTGGCGATTGCTTTGGCGATCCAGCCCATCCAGTTAAGAGGATGGGCCAGATTGGAGATGGTTCCGGTCAGCGCCATCAGGCAGTTGATGCAGGCCGAAATGAAAAATGCCCGACGCAGATTCGGAGAGGACAGGATTTCGCTCATCGTTGGGTTACGCTCCGCTACCTGGCGCTGTCATAGAACTTGCCCAAGTCCTGCCGGAATTCCTTGAGCGCATCGACATTCAGGTAGACCATGTGTCCCGCGGGATAGTAGCCGAAGCTGACGTTGCCGCGCAACTTGGCGTCGGTGCCCATGTGCGCCAGCTCCCATTCGGTTGCGAAGAAGGGCGTGGCGAGGTCGTAGATGCCGTTGGCCGAGAAGACCTTCAGATGCGGATTCTTGAGGATCGTGTTGCCGAGGTCTCCGGCCACATAGGGCATGGTCTGCTGACGGCCGAAGCCGCCTCCGCCAGGGCCACCCGCGGCGCGATGCTTCCAGTCCCAGGGGTCGTTGCCCATCATGGTGTTGTTGTAGGTGTCCTGGCTGACGTATTTCAGGTCCTTTTCCAGGTATTCGTGGAAGGCTGCGATGTAGGCTCCGGAGATGCCGGTGTCGGAAGGATCGTAGCCCGGATTGCTGCCAGCCGCTTCGACATCCGGCCCTTCAAATCGTCCGTCGTAGCGGCCTAGAATCTTGTTTTGATCGCGCAGCAATTCCTTGCGGAACTGGGAAGCTCCGACGCGCAAGTTGGAGTCCTTGATGAACTGCGGGCTCAGGCCGGTGAAATGGCTCATCTGGGTCGCGACTTTGTCCAGATCGGCCGCGCTCAGGGCGTTGCCGGCCCAGAGCGCCTGAGTGTAGGGCCCGGCGGCAAACTCGCGCGCCTGCTGGACGAACTTGAGCACGTCGGAGGGCTTGTCGGCGATCTTGTTGTGGTAGTACGCGATAGCCGCAAAGCTGGGCAGGTCGGTGATGTAATTGTTATCCAGACCCGCCGAGCCGGCGTTGTAATTGAGGATCGAGGAGAGCAGCACGATGCCGTTCAACTGCACGCCGGCTTCGTTCAACGTGGCCGACAGGCCAGCCGAGCGCGTGGTGCCGTAGGACTCGCCGAAGAGGAATTTGGGCGAGTTCCAGCGATGGTTCACCGTGATATAGCGGATGATGAACTTGGTGAATGCCGTCAGGTCTTCGTCGACGCCGGCGATGTCCTTGATGGTTCCCTTCCCTACCGGATGCGAGTAGCCGGTGCCAGGCGCGTCGATGAAGACCAGGTCGGTCTTGTCGATGAGACTGTACTCATTCGGGACGACGGTAAATGGCGGGTTGTGCGTCGCCTCCGGACTGTCGGACTGGACGCGCATTGGGCCGACCGAGCCCATTTCAAGCCAGATGGTCGCTGAGCCGGGACCGCCGTTGTAGAGGAAGGTTACCGGGCGCTTGTTGGCGTCCGCGCCGTCTTCGGTATAGGCCACGTAGAAGACGCTGTGGTAGGACTTCTGAAGCTCGTCGTGATCTTCCTTGCCGATGAGCAGATTGCCGGCCGTCGCGGTGTAGTGAACGGTCTGTCCGCCGACGGTGGTCTGATGCTGCGTGACTGCGGTATCTTCCTTGGGGATTGGAATGTCCTTCGACGGCTCGTCCTTGGTTTCGGTAACGGCGCGGCGCTCCTGCGCGGCCAGATGCGTGGCCGGCGTCAGGGAGAAGAGAAGCGTGAGGAGGGTGGCAGCGGAAAGGACAACAGGCCGTTTGCGCGATTGAGACACTATAGGTTTCTCCATGGAGGAAGTATGCGTGCAATGGTAAACGATCCGGGGCTGGGTATGGCGCTGGGCGTTCTAAGCGCCTGACGCGGATGCAGCGTTGGAGGCGAATGATCGGCTGCGAGTCAACTTGCGGCTTGGCAGGATGAAAGCGAGTGTAGCATGTAAATTTCGATTTTCGTATTTTGGAGTAGCGCGAAAACTGCCCAATTGCCTATCGATAGACTTCCCTGCGATTTCCAATGCGAATGACCCGAACGCATACTTTGGCGTCGAGAATATCGGCGATGATGCGGTAATCCCCGACCCTATATTTCCAATAATTTCCCAGCGTCGATCCGGTGAGGGCCTGTCCGATGCTTCGAGGATCGTCAAGCATCGCCACCCGCTGGCGCAGAAACTTAACGATGCGCCTTTGGACCGTTTTGTCCAGATCTTTGAGGTCTTTCTCGGCCTCGCTGTCGAACTCAATCAGCCAGATCGCCGAGGTCAAGCCGCTTCTCCACTTCTTCCAGCGTGTATGTTCGGCTTAATCCTGCACGATGTGCGAGTGTCCGCTGCTCGACTATATACAGGTCTTCGAGGTCTTCCAGTTTTTCACTGATGGCCTCAATGACGTAGTCGGATTTGCTCTTTCCGGTGCGCTCGGCGATTTGATCTAAGCGAAACTTGAGATCTTCCGGCAATCGAATCGAGATTGTGGCCATGGGGTGATTCCTCGTTAGTTCCGGCAATCAAAGTATCGCATAAATCGACTTTTGCAAGCGGCAATCCAGCGCGAGATGTAGGATCAACGGCTACCGCTCGCCCCAGCTGAGCTTGCTGCGCAGCGCGTCGAAGAATCCGTTGCCGCCCAGGCGCACCAGCTTGACGGTAAATTCCGAGCGGTGACAGCGCAGTTCGTCTCCCGCGGTGAGATCGACTGCCTGCTGGCCGTCCACGGTCAGCGTAGTCGGATTGGGCTGGCTGCCTTTTGGTCCTTCAACGCGAAGGGTCAGGGCGGAACCGCCGGGAACGACGATCGGCCTGAGGGTCAACAGATGCGGGCAGATAGGCGTAATGACCAATGCGTCCACGCCGGGGACCATGATGGGACCGTTGGCGGCCAGCGTGTAGGCGGTTGAGCCGGTGGGGGTGGAAACGATGACTCCGTCGGCGCGGAAGCGCGCCACCAGCATCTCGTCCAGTTCCACGGCAAACTCGCCCATGCGGGCGATGGAACTCTTGGAGAGCACAATGTCGTTGACGGCCTCAAAGCTTTCCATGCGGACGCCATCCCGCCAAAGCTCCGCGTGCAGCATGGTGCGGGCATCGATGGCGCAGCAGTTGTCGCACCAGCCCTCAAGCGTGGGATAGAGGTTGGCCAGGCGAACCTCGGTCAGGAAGCCCAGCGAGCCGAGATTCACGCTCAGGATTGGCGTATCGGTGCGGGCGAAGATGCGGCCCACGGCCAGCAAGGTGCCATCGCCGCCGAGCACGATAACCAGCGAGGGATGCGCCTTCGGCAGGTCGGGACGGTCGAGCACTTCGACTCCCAAGGCCGTCGTTTCTCCATTTGCCGCGCCTTTGTTTCCCTTTATGGGCCCGTTCAGATAGGAGGCGCTCTCACGATCCAGTACCGGTTCAAAGTCGTGGGCGCGCAGCCACTCGACCAACTCCGGCAAGAGGCGCTTCAACTCGGCTTTCAGCGGCTTGGAGACTATGGCGACGTGCTTCATCCGGGATTTAGTGTATCCCAGCGGCGGCGGATTCTTCACTGGCGCTCGCGAAGCGGTTGCAGATTGGCATGAAGCAGGAACTCGCGATTGCCTTCCATTCCGGTTATCGGCGAATCGATCGCTTCCATCTTTTCCGCTCCCAGCCCGGCCAGGCACTCGGTGACGCGATCCACCGCGAGCCGATGCGCCTCTGGATCGCGCACGATGCCGCCCTTGCCGATGTGTCCGCGGCCAGCCTCGAACTGCGGCTTGACCAGCACCACGGCTTCGGTAAGCGTGGTCGCCGCGGCCAGCACCGCCGGCAGCACCAGCGTGGCTGAGATGAAAGACACATCCATCACCAGCAGCGTGAGTGGCTCGGTCTCTTCGACTGGCTGTGGGGTCAACGAGCCGGCGGCCAGCAGGCGGGCGTTGGTGCGCTCGTAGAGCTTCACGCGAGTGTCCATGCGCAGGCTCATGGCGATCTGGCCGAAGCCCGTGTCCACGCAGGAGACATGGCTGGCCCCGTGTTGCAGCAGGCAGTCGGTAAATCCGCCGGTCGAGGTGCCGATGTCCAGGCAGGCACGGCCGTTGACGGCGATCTGCCAGTGCGCCAGTGCCGCCTCCAGCTTGAGTCCGCCGCGGCTTACATAACGCAGATCGTCGCCCAGGATGCGAATTGGCACGTCTTCCGGGAACGCCGTCCCTGGTTTGTCGGCCTTTTGCTCGGAAACCAATACCCGGCCAGCCAAAATGAGCGCGCGGGCGCGCTCGCGGCTGGGAACCAGCCCTTTTTGGACCATCAACGTATCTATCCGGGTTCGAGGTCTCGCCGTCATCCTTCTGACTCTATTATGCTTGTAAGTGGAGCGGGATTGTTCCGCGGTACCGCGATGGAATACTGTTATCAGTTGGAAACGGTTTCCCCAGGGCCCATTGACAGTCCTGCAATCCAAACTCCGTCGCGCCTCGTACTTTATGCAAGACAGGCAGGCAACAACGGCGAGAAGAAACGGAAGCATTGTGATGGAAGATGTCGAGTTGCTGGAGGCTGTCGCCAGGCAGGATCAATCCGCCATGGCGACGCTTTTCGACAAATACTCGCGGCTGGTCTATTCGATCGCGCTGCGCGTATTGCGCGAGCCTGCTCTCGCGGAGGATGTGATGCAGGAAGTTTTGCTGCAGGTTTGGAGACAACCTGGAGGGTTTGTATCCCAACGCGGCAGCCTGGGCGCATGGCTGGCGGTAGTGGCGCGGAATCGCTCGATCGATGTGATTCGCCGCCGCGCGCGCATGACGCCAATTGAAGAGATGGTGCTGCCGGAGCCGAGGAACTTGCAGCGAGCCGTCGAAGACAATCGCCTGATGGATCAGGTGCGGGTTGCCGTAGGCACGCTGCCCTCCGAGCAGCAGTCTCCCCTGCACATGGCCTACTTTGAAGGATTGACGCACACGGAGATTTCCGAGCGCACAGGTACTCCGCTGGGAACGGTCAAGACGCGCATTCGCGCCGCACTGGCCACGGTGAGAAAGGCGCTGGAAGCATGAGCAACCGACAAGCTTTTCACATCCCGGAAGAAGACCTGATCCAGTACGTACTGGGTACTCTGAAAGACACGCAGATGAGCCAATTCACGGCTCACATCTCGCTGTGCAACGAGTGCCGCGGGCAACTGGCGAACTTCCAGGTCGAATTGGCCAGCTTTTCCGCCGTGCAGCCGATGGAGGAGTTGCCGCCGGGAGCGCGCGACCGATTCCTGGCGCGCCTCAGTGCCGATGCGGCACCGGAATCGAAGTTCGTGCAGATGCGCAATAAGAGCAAGACCTTCAACGCTATGCGCTCATTCCAGCAATGGCTGGAGTCGCCGGTACCGTTCCGGATCGTCTCCGGCGCATTGGCCGCGGCTCTTGTGTATGTCGGCTACGACGACCTGTCGCACATTCACCAGATACGGCAGATGCAGCCGGAGATGGCGCGCTTTGAACGTCAGGCAGCAGCTCTGACTGAGCTGCAGGACTTTCTGCGCGGTACCGATACGCAGCAGATCAGCCTGCACGACAAGCCGGCAATCAACAAGGTTCCCGAAGGCCATGCCATTTATTCGCCATCAAACGGCAAACTGGTGTTTACCGCATCCAATCTACCTCAGCCTCCGGCGGGTAAGGCTTATGAACTCTGGATCTTGCCGGCGGGGGGAACAGCGCCTGTTCCCGCGGGCTTGTTCAAGCCGGATAACGAAGGCAACGCCGCTCTCATCTTCCCCAAGATTCCACCCGAAATTCCAGCAGGCGGGTTTGGCGTCACGATTGAAGACGAAGCTGGAGCAACGAAACCGACTCTGCCGATCGTGATCAGCGGGCAATAGCCATCAACCGAACTACGAAAGCAAAAGGCCAGTCCGAGTTTGGACTGGCCTTTCGCTTTGCTTCGGATGAGACGCCGTTTAAGTCTTGTTACGTTTAGAGCATTTTCCCAAATACGGTGAACTTTCCGACGGACCGCGAGTGTCGATTTTCTTGAGAAAAATCGACTCGGCAGTTGTGGTTTCGGTCTACGCCATTTGGAAAAATGCTCTAGTTGGGAGCCGCGGTAAGCAGGCTCGTCGAGAGCGCCTGGCAGTTGGCCAACGAAAGCGGAGTCGAGCCGGTAAACGCGCTGGGCGGCAAGTAGCAAGGCTGGCCCGCACCCGGCAACCGGCTGGTCAGATTGGTGTTGGCGGCATTCGTATCCGGCGAATTGACGCGCACATCCAGTGCGTTTCCCTGCACCAAAATCGAGGTGTCGATGATGTCCTGGTCGACACGGATGATGGTGACATTGGGGCTGTTCGGCGAGACCACGTAGACCTTGCCCTGTTCCGAGTTCTGGATGGAAGAGACGCTGCGAGGATTGCCGGTGACTGGAAGCGTCGTTTCGATGGAGTGACTGGAGAGGTTGACGATGGAGACCGTGCCATCCGTCTGATTGGCCGTGTAGGCGCGGCTGCCATCGGCCAGCACTGTCACCGATGCCGGATTCTTGCCCACCTGGACGGTGTAGGTGGTGCCAAAGGTCGGGCTGTCGTTGCCAAACTCGTCCAGGCTCACGTCGATGATATTGACCGTGCTGCCGTCGAAGTTGGATACCACCAGTTGTTCGGTCGCGGTGTTGTACTCCGCATAGACCGGGCCGGCGACGGCGGGCAAATTCGCGGTTGCGATATTCGGCGGCAGGATGCAGGTAGCAGCCGTCGGGGTCGGGCACAGATTAGCCTCGAGATTCGCCAGCGCGGTGGTCGAGAGCGGCAGCGCCGGGTAGCAGTTGTATACCTGCCCGTTCTGGTTGACGCTGTTCTTCGGGCAGGAGTCAATGGCGTTGTTCTGGCTGTTGATCACCGAGATGGTGTCGCTGCCGCGGTTGAGAACGAAAAGTCGCCGGCTATCGGGGGTTGCGATGGCGTAAACCGGGCAGATACCGACGGGAATCTGCGAAGACCGCGTGTAGGTTGCCGTCTCAATGCCGTCGGCGATCCCTGTAAATCCTGCCAGATCCGGCGAGTGTGGATCGATATTGCAGGCGACGGCGCTATCCACGGTCTTGCCGTCCAGTGTCATCGTGCTGGGAACGCAGGTGGGTGTTTGCGCACCCGTGCAAGTGGCATACGGAACGATCTGGCTCACGGTGTAAATGCGTGTCGAGCTGGAGACGCCGACGGCGGTGATGGGCGTTGTATCGACGGGCACATCGCGGTTAAAGGCGCCGGGGGTGCCGGTGAGCACGTCGACTTCGTTGAGATTGACGTCGAGAGCGTAGAGCCCCAGAAAGCCGCCAAACAGCGAGACCACCGGATTGATTCCATTGTAAGTATTCAGAGTGCTGAAGGTAATCTGCTTGGCTTGCAGCGTGGTAGAAACCGGAATGTTCGACAGGCTCTTGTCGGAGTTCAACGTCCAAGCCTGGGTGCCGCCGCTATTGATGGCAAAGGTGCTTGGACTGGGTCCGATGGGAGCGGTAGCCATAATCGTGTCGCCGGAGTAGTCGATCACCGTGCCGTAGCCCTGCGCCGAGCTGGAACTGGTCGGCGTGGAGACGACAAAAGCGCTGGCGGTCGGCTGCGAAGCTGGACCGGTCCCGAGAATCGGCGTCACGGTTGGCTTAAGATTGCCGCCACAACCGGCCAGGCCAAAGACCAGCGCCGCGGTTGGAACCAGAGTACGCGCGGCCTGACGGCCCGCTCGAACCAGACCGGCGTCCAAAAGACGTGCCTGGAGGGATTGCTTCAACAAATCGCTCATTCAGTAGTTGTCCCTGCTTACAGGTCGATTGTAAATCACAGCTATGCTCCCTTGGACGCACGAGCCGCGGGATGGTCGCCACGTCAAGTTGGTACTCTGGTTCTGGCGCCCCTGCCGGTGAGGAACCTTTTGTCGATCCGCAACGAAAATGAGAGGCTGCGATGGCAGTCCAAGGCCGTCCTGCTGCTGGTGCTGCCCTGGACGGCGGCCAACGTGGTGCTGCAAAGCCACTGGTGGTTCACGCAGGTGCCCTCAGTCGCGTGGACGACGCTGGGGATCAGCGGGATTTTCGGCCTGATTGTATGGAAGATGCGCGCCGGAACAGCCGGCGCGGCATTGACCGGCGCGCTGATCACCGCCAGCCTGATGTTTTCGACCACCAAATACCCGTACGAATGGAGCTGGCTGCACGGCGGGCTGATGCCGCTGCTGGCCGTCTTTCTGCTGACCTGGGGCGCCACCAAGATCGGCCGGGCGAAGAAGGAGCGGCTGGGAACGGCCGAGAGCAAGCGCGGGAGGAATGCCGCTCAGGTAGCGGCGAATTTGGGCGTGGCGGCGCTGGCGAGTTTTCCGTTTGAGGCGATCACGCCGGACAAGAATCTGGTCAACTTGCTGGGCACCGTAGCGGCCTTTGCTGCGCTGGCATCCCTTTCAGAAGCTGCCGCTGACACCGTCTCTTCTGAAATTGGCCAGGTGTTAGGCGGAAAGCCGAGATTGATCACAACGCTGCGAAGAGTCGAGCCGGGGACTGACGGGGGCGTCACGATTGCCGGGACAATTGCAGGAGTCTTGGCCGCCGCGGCGGTCGCTTCTATCGGGGTGTTTTCCGCGCAAAGCGGTTCGCCATGCGCTCCCAACGTTCAGGGATGCGATGTAGTTGGTCCGAACGCTGTCGATATTTGGCTGCCAATCCTTCTCCTCACTGCGAGCGGATCGTTTGGCCTGCTGATCGACAGCCTGCTTGGCGCCACTGTTGAACGCAAAGGCTGGATCAATAACGACGCGGTGAATTTCCTGTCCACCTTGAGCGCCCCGCTTTTCATGGCGGGAGTTTTCGCCCTTATCGTCTCCGCGCTCAAGAGCAAAGGATTCTAGGTCATCTACTCCCCATCCTGGTGCACCTGCTCCAGCAGACGCGACCAGATTTTCTGATTCTTCCGGTAAGCCTTCTTCAAATCTTCCAGAATCCGCTCGAAATCGTGATTGGTCTTCAGGTTATTCCACGCAGGATTCTTGCTGAACCACGGATAGTTTTCGTTGCCTAGATAAATTGCCCGGCGCAGCCAGTGCAGCGCCTCGCTGGAGTCGCCTTCGACGGCGAAATACGACGCGAGACGGTAGGCCATTTCGCTGTCGGCTTCGGCTGCTGCCAGCGTGTCGTCTTTGAGCAGCGACGCGCCCTGCGCGCGATTGCCAACCTGCACATAGCAGAGCGCCAGCGTCGGGACTGCGATGCGCATCGAGTCGTCGTCGCGGATCACCTCTTCGAGGATGGCTATCGCTGCATGCAGATTGCCCAAACGCATCTGCTGGTAGCCGGCCGAGGTGCGCAGCAGCGGATGGCGCGGCTCCAGCGCCAGACCTTTCGACAGCTCGTCGCCAGCCACTTCCAACTGATTGCGGTACTGGTAGACGCGGGCGCGGTGATTGTAGAGCAGCGCGGCGTTGGCTGGGTTGAGCTTGAGCGCGCAGCTGAACTGCTCCAATGCTTCGTCGTACATGCCGTCGATGCGCAGCGTGATGCCCGCGACCATGTGAACGTTCCAGTCGTTGGCCGCCGAGCTGAGCAGGTTGGCGATGCCATGACGCGCCGACTCCTTTTCGCCGCGCGAGAGCAACATGTAGATGCGGTAAAGATTGGCCTCGGTCGAGCCGGGGTCGAGCTTGTAGGCCAGGTCGAAGGCGCGCCGCGCGGTCATGACGTGAATCTGCCCGCCGAAGCCGTGGCGCACATATTGCAGCTCGGCTATGCCCAGACCGGCCCAGCCGGCGGCAAACTCGGGATCGCTGGTGGTCACGCTCTCAAACAAGGCCCGCGCTCGGTCGAGATCGGCGCGCGAACTGGTGCGCGTCATGAATGAGCTGAGCAACGCGCGCGCCTGCAAGTATTCTTCAGAAACCAGGTCCGGGAGCGAGCCGTCGCGAGAGCGAGCGGGGTCCGATTGGGAGCCGTGGTTATCCACGCCGCCGATGCCTTGCAGGACAGCAAACACTTCGTTCGAAATCTCGTTCTGCACCGCGATCAGGTCGAAGGACGCCACGCTGATCGTTCCGCCGGATTTGACGCTCTGCGCAGCGACATCGAGCAATTGCCAGTTCAGGTCGAATCCCTGCTCGGAGCGTATGAAATTGCCTGCCAATACGTGGGAAACGAGCAATTTCTGGCCAATATCCAGAGGATCCATCTGCGACGTCGGCAAGGTCATCAGCGAACTAGACGGCCGAACGACGATGGATGGAATGCGCGCCAGGCGCGCGGCAATCGCATCGGCCAGCGCGAAGCCGTAGAGCGGCGCAACTTGCGTTGTGCCCAGGTTGTTGAACGGGAGCACGACGACCGAATTTTGGCGCGGAGACTCAGTGGCGGACTCGCGAAACCGCTCCGCCAGCATGGAGAGAAAACTCGTCGAGCGCTTTTCGGATTCCGGGCCGCTGGTGACCAGATTGGCCGCGGCGTCGCCGGGAATGCCGCCGGTTTCGAGCTGCATGGCCTTCATGATGGTCTTGAGCGCCTCGCGCACCTCGCCGGCCGAGGAATAACGCCCGGCGGGATTTTTTTCAAGGCACATGGCGATTACGCTCTTCAGCTCGACCGAAACTCCAGGAACGATCTGGTCGAGATCCGGTGGGTCGGAGAACTGGATACCGCGGATGATCTGGAAATCCTCGGCGTCGGGACGGGCGAAGGGATGGCGGCCGCTGGTGAGTTCATAGAGCAGGACGCCCAACGCCCAGATATCCGACTGAACGCTGGACTGGCCGGTGACGAACTGCTCCGGCGCCATATAGCGGATGGTGCCACCGCGCGCGGTGTAGGTCTCAGCCATGGATGCGTTGCGGTCAACGGCGGGCTTGGATGGGTCGAATCCAGCTTCCTCGGGGTGCAGACGCCGGGCGAGGCCAAAATCCAGAATTTTTACCAGGCCGCCGTCCGTAAGCATCACATTCTGCGGCTTCAGATCGCGATGAAAGATGCCCAGCGAGTGCGCGGCCTGGAGGCCGTCGGCGATCTGAATGCCGACCGAGAGCACGAGCTGAATGCTGGCTGGGCCGCGCTGAATGAGAATGTCCAGAGACTGCCCCGGCACAAACTGCATGACGATATAGGCTTCTTCGCCGGTTTCGCCCACTTCGTAGATGGCGCAGACGTTCGGGTGCTCGATGGCGGAAGCCAGGCGCGCCTCGCGCAGGACCGTGGTGCGCATCTGGGCCAGGGTAAGCAGGCCGCGGCGCAGAATCTTGAACACTACCGGCCGGGTGAGCAGCGTGTCGTTGGCCAGATACACTACGCCGCTGCCGCCCGCGCCCAGGCGACGGAGAATCTCGTAGTGTTCGATCATGCGTCGTTTTGTCACTGTCTCTAGTGTACCGGGATGGGTGTAAGGAAAGTCTTACAGCGGGCGATTCCACTGGATCGCCATTCCCGGAAACGGACGCGGGGTTGAGTACGATGCAGTTCGAGGTCCGAGACCGGAATCATGGGCAATCTGGTAACTTCGTACGTATGGTTGGTTGGTTCGGTTCGTTTGGAGTGGGGACGCGGCGCTCCATTTCTCTGTTGTTTGTGGTGTTGGGCGCGGCGATGCCCGTGGTACGCGCTCAGCAGCCGACGAAGCCGGAAACTCCGCCTCCAACCACTCAGCCTGCGCAGAAATCGCCCCCATATCAGGAGCCGGGGGCCGATGCGCAGGTTCAGACCGGCTCGAAATTCGGCATTGGCAGCCTGGTCGGCAGGCTTGCGCGGCTGCTTGCCGACCATCAGATTCCGGAAGTCGAAAAAGCGCTGCAGGACGACGATGCCGCCGCGCCGGACGCTCCCGGCAAGCTCACTCCGCAGCAAAGGCAGCTTTTTCAGGGCGTGTTGTTGAACCGCGCAAACCAGCCGCGGGAGTCGATCAAGCTGTTGGCGCCGCTCGTCGATTCCCTGCCCGCAGACGCCGGCATTGAGGAACAGAAGCTGCTGCGCAAGTCGCTTGCCGAGGATTACCTGCGCGCCGGCGACCTGGCCAAGGCCGCGCAATCATACCAAGCCTATGCGGCCAAGCTCGGCAACGCGCTCACGCCCGATGAGCAAAATGAGATCGAATTGCCGCTCAAGCTGCTGCCGCTGGTCGTGGAGAATCCTCCCATGACGGTCGAGTCCGGCGACGCCTTTGCGCTGCCCTTCGATCGCGACGCGCTCGGACTCACCGATATTCCCGTCTTCGTCGACGCCCAGTCGCACGACTGGATGCTCGACCCGACCGCGCCTTTCAACTTGATTTGCCGTTCGACGGCCAAGGCTGTGGGGCTGAAAGTTTCAGAGCAATCGGCGACCGTTTCGACGATCACTGGACGGCCGATGCAAGTTCATGCCACGACGATTCCCCGCTTCACCGTTGGCACGGTCACTTATCGCAATATGACTGCGTTTGTCTTTGAGGACGCCGATTACTATTTCCCAAAATCCAAGTATCAGGTGCGCGGCGTGCTGGGCTATCCGGCGGTTTCCGCTCTGGGCAGCCTGACGGTGACCGCGGACGCGCGCATTGAAGTGCAACCGGGAGCGAAAGGCGAGCGGCAGACCACCGGCGCGCGCTTCTTTCTGGATGGCGACAGGATTCTCGCGGCGCTTGGCAACGCCGGCGATGAGCGGATGTATGTGATCGACGCCGGCGGCCAGCAGACTTACCTGACTTCGCGCTACTACGCCGAGCACGAGGACGATTTCGCGAACAAGACGATGCAGCTACTTGCGCCGCCGGGCCAACCGAAAGCGGCTCCGATTCCCACTTACATTGCCGAGTCGGCAACGCTGCTGGTAGGCGCAACGCCGGCCAGTTTTCAATTCATCGCCGTACTCACGGAGCCGATTGCGGGAGCAGCCGTAGACGATACCTACGGCACGCTGGGTATGGATGCGCTGGATGAGCTGAAGAGTTATACCTTCGACTACCGCACCATGCGATTCGCCATTCGCAATCAGTAACTCAATTCTCTATCGCCAGCACGTCGTGGTTGTAGTCGATTGACAATCGCTTGATAGGCGTTGGCGGCTTGGGCATGGTCAATTGCTTTTCGACGCTCTTCTCGCCGGACAGCACGGCTGAAGCCAACAGCCGCACATGGCCATCCGTAAACTCGGTGTAAATCGGCACAATCATCTTGAAGCTTTGCGGCACGCCGGACTGAGTCAGCTTCAGAGAGATCTTGACCTGGTCGCTATCCTGCTTTACCACGCTCTCAAAGTGGTATATGGGCAGGTCTGTGCCGTAGACATACTCGTTGAAAAACCAGTCCATGCGGTGATTTCGGTCCAGATCCATCCCCGGCGTCATATGCTTTTCGACCATTGCTTTGAAGTCTTCCGTGGTGGCCACTTTAAGGCGGTAAGTATCCACAAAGTCATGCATCATGGCGCGAAAATCGTCGTCCCCCGTCTGCGGCGAATTCATCATCATGCGGATCATGTGCAGGATGTATGCGCCTTTGGGATAGACCAGATTTTGATAGACGCTCCACCCGGTTTTCTGCGTGCTTAAGCGGAAACCCATCGTCACGGGACCTACGTCGATGGGCCGGAATCCGTCGGCATTCTTTTCGATCAACTGGGTCTTCAGCGACTTCCAGAAATCGCGATAATCGTCGGGCTTCTTGCGCGTCGATTGCAAGAAGATTGATGCCGAAGCATCCGCAAATCCTTCGCTCATCCACTGGTCGCGGTAACTCATAAATCCCACCGTGTGCCCCCACCATTGATGGGCAACTTCATGCGCCGTCACGGTCTTCCAGTAAGGATCTTCCGGCCGCAATCCCATGAAATGTTGAATGGTTGAGTCCCAGAAGCCGCAGATGGGCAGATAGACGAGCATGGGCCAGCTTTGCCCGTAGTTACAGGCCGGCTGCTGCGAAAGCGCCAGATGGTCGAAGGGCAATTTGCCGAAATAGAACTCGTAGACCTGCACGGCAGCCGTGCCTTCCGAAAGCTCCACGGGAAGCATCGACGTAGTTGCATAGCCGCCGTGCGCCCAATTGGGCAAACTGGTGTTGGCGTAAGCCGCGACAGCAAGGCCGTCGGGTGTCTTGGCGTCTTTTTCCGCAAAGTCGCCGAGATGAAATCCCGCAACCGGCAGCGGCATCATGGAGTCCCAGGTAGTTGTCCGCACCTTGCCATCGACCTTGTCGCCGAGCTTGGTGCCGGTGGCGATCAACTGATCTTCCTTGGGCGAATGAAAGATCATCTTGTAACGCGTGTAACCGCCGAATCCGATTCCGCCGTTGGGAAACCAGCTCTCGCGCGCTACTGGATCATAGTTTTCGTTGCCGACATTCTGCACTGCGTCTTTGCCGCCGTACGCGATCTTGACCGCGGTTGCATCGCCCTTCTTGAGCGGCGCGGCCAGCACCAGTCCAAAGTCGGCGTCTTCCTCTTTCTTTTCCTGAACGAAGTCCAGTTGCTCGCCGTGTTCGCCTGTAACGTTGCTCACGCGCAGGGTCGGAAACAGCTCCAGCGGAACGACCGCCAATCCGTCTTCGAGAGCCCGTAGATGAACCGTCGCCAGACCGCTCAGAAAGCCTGTTTTTTCAATGGTCGTATCCAGTTCCTCGCTCTCGACGTGAAAAGCGGCGTTCTCTTCACGTCCACTGGCAGCGCCCGAGGCATATTCGCTCCCCAGGTGAAAGGCCGAAGGATAGCTCCAGCCCCAGCCGTTCCAAACGCTGAGCCGAACTTCTTCCGGAGCCACTCCGGGCGCGCCGTGCGGATCGATTTCCAGGAGAATATGGGGGTTCGAAACACCTTTGACGGCCGCGAGGAAAAATTTGCCGTCCCCAGGCTTGGTAGGACTGAGCACGTCTTCGAGAAGGCGCAGGTCCACATTTTCAAACAAGTGCTCCTTTTGGAAGGTGTGGAACTCCATCGCAATTTGCACCAGCCCGGAGACGGATTGTGTTCCGCTCGACCCCGATCCGGCCGCTTTGCGCAACTCTTCCGCCGTTCCATCCGTGAAACGCAACACCACCTGGGTGAAGTCTTCGTCGAAAGACTGCCGCTTGGTCAAAATCTCCAGATTGTGCCGCTCGATAGCCGTGGGAGGGATGAGGTGCAGATGCCCTTTTCCTTGAAAGACCGCGCCGGTGATCTTGCCATTCACTTCGCCGAAGAAGGCAAACTGGCCCTCGTTCAAGAAAAGCGCCGCCGCATCGCGCCGAATCACCACGTTTGAGACCGGAAACGCTGCGCCGCTGGGCAACAGATTGCGCAGTTGGGCGTAGGCGGCATTGGCGTTGGGAGTGGCTGCGGCAAAAGCCGTCCAGGAAAGCGGGGCAACCTTCAAAGCCAGGCAAACGACAAGACAACGAAAGAAGCAACGTCGCAAGCGGAAACTCCTCGCAGGGCAAGCTATAGGAAGTCACAGTTTGTCACATTCACGCGTTAGACGCCAGAAGGAATGCAGTTAAACTCGAAGCATGGACGCCCCGAATTCCCAACTAGCTGAGATACTGGCGGAGCTATCCAGCCGCGAACCGATCTTCCATCGCCCCGAGTTTGGCACGACGCGGGCCGGCTTTGAGGCGATGACTGCCGAGAGCTTCTGGGAAGTGGGAGCCTCGGGACGCCGCTACTCGCGCGAATTTGTGCTGGATACTCTGGAGCAGCGATTTTCCGCGCCGCACGACGACGTTTGGGAGACGAGCGATTTCCAATGCCAGCAGCTTGGCGAGGCCGTGTATCTGCTGACCTATACGCTAATTCAGGATCGGAAGCGCGTGACGCGCCGTACGACGATCTGGAAGAAGCGCGAGGATGGCTGGAAGATTCTCTACCACCAGGGCACGATTGTCCAGGATTCGTGAACGGCTTAGGCTTCGCGCCGCCGGCGCTGGTGCGTGGATGGGATGTGCATATCTTCGCGGTACTTGGCCACCGTGCGCCGCGTCACCTGAATGCCCTTCCCTTGCAGCATCGCCGCCAATTGATCGTCGGTAAGCGGATGCCGAACGTCTTCTTCTTCAATCAGCTTGCGCACCATGCGCTTGAGCACGACCAGCGGCGTATCCGCGCCCTCCGGGCCGTTGGCGCCTTCTGAGAAGAAGGCTCGCAGCTCGATGACGCCCTGCGGCGTGTGCGCGTATTTATTGGCCACCGCGCGGCTCACGGTCGAGGGGTGAACGCCGATCTCTTCCGCGACCTCTTTAATCATCATCGGCCGCAGCGCCTCGATGCCGATATCGAGAAACTCCTGCTGGCGGCGCACAATCACATCGCAGGTGCGCAAAATGGTGCTCTTGCGCTGGGCAATGTTGCGCATCAGTTGCATGGCCGAGCGGAAGCGCTCCTTGACGTAATCCTTCACTTCCTTGTCCGTGCCGTCGGCGACCAACATGCGGCGATAGCGCTGGCTCAGGCGCAGCGTGGGCATGTCCTCTTCGTTCATGGCCACGATCCAGGTGTCGCCGCGCTTGACGAACGCTACATCCGGCTCGATCAGCCGAGTCTGCTCCCGGTTGTAGCGGCGTCCGGGGCGCGGATCGAGGGTACGAATCAGATCGATTGCCGTGCTCACCTCATTCACATGCCGTCCCACTGCCCGGGAAATCTCCCGCAAATCGCGCTTCTGCAAGAGTTGCAGATGGTCGCGGACGATCAACTTGGCGGTCGCAAAAGTCTCGCGCCGATCGGATAGCACCGCTTCGGCTTCAGCGTGGAGTCCATGGTGTGGACTGGATTCGGCATCCGATGCAGCG
>Ga0302325_10009186_pt1 | contig 21633 bp, 15 predicted proteins | sample Palsa_T0_2_FD_201948 | JGI IMG/M metagenome (GOLD analysis project Ga0302325, IMG submission 201948) | Peat permafrost microbial communities from Stordalen Mire near Abisko, Sweden - Palsa_T0_2 | ecosystem: Environmental > Terrestrial > Soil > Palsa > Peat permafrost | place: Sweden: Abisko...
CCAACGACTCCATCCGAATGCCGCCCTTGGCGCGCCTGACCATCGACACGGCGGGCGTGGACCTGCTTCGCCAGTGGATCGACAGCATGCCGGGGCCTGCGGTACTGCCACCGCCCATCATTTCACCTGCCGGCGGCCAATTCGAGCGATCGGTGCTGGTGACGCTGCAGGAAGCGGAGCCGGGGGCGGTGATCCATTACACGACTGACGGCAGCGAACCAACCAGCACCGATCCTGTCTATTCGGCGCCGCTGCAGGTCACTGAGGCTCAGGTGGTAAGGGCGCGCGCCTACAAGGCGGGATTTACCCGCAGCATTACTGCGCAGCAGGTATTCGTACCCGCGGGCTGATCTACTTCGCCTTTGGCACGATGGCGACGCCCCATGGACTGTCGCCCGCCTTGACCCGGGCGACCTCCTTGGCCGCAGCGAGATCCACCACCGACACGTCGTTGGACGGCCCGTTCGCCGTGAACAGGTATTTTCCGTCCGGCGATATCGTCAGCCCCCAAGGCCGGGTACCCACTTTGATGGTGTTGGCGACCTCATACGTCACGGGATCGAGCGCGATCACGGTTCCTGAGCGGCCGCCGCTCACATACAGGGTCTTGCCATCGGGTGCCATCCTGACCTCCATGGGGCGCGTGCGCTCGGGAAGCTTGATGACCTTGACCACTTTGTACGCGGATGTGTCGACCACGTTCAGTTCCCCCGAAGATTCCGAGGCAACGAATGCGCGTGACCCGTCGGGAAGAAAATCCAGGCTGCGCGGCCGCGGATTGACGGTAAATTGCCCGGCCACCTTGTAGCTGCGGGCATCGATGGCGAACACTTCGCCGCCCGCTTCGCAGGTGATGTAGAAAGTCTTGCCATCGGGCGACGTGGCGGCTCCCTCCGGCTCGCGTCCGACCTTGATGATGTGCTCCACCTTGCCGCTGCCGACATTGAAGACGCTTGCCGTTCCGACGTCCTCGTTGGATACATACAGCTGCTTGCCGTCCGTGCTCAGGGCGAATTCCTCCGGATCGGAGCCCGCTGAGATCTTGCGCAGCAGCTTGCGTTGCGCGACGTCTACATAGCCAATGCCGTCGGCCGCCTTGTCCGACTTGGCGGCAGCGTCGTCATCATCGTCCCCGACCTTGCGCAGGATCGGGTTGCCGTTCGCATCCAGCGGCGGCGGCGCTTGAATCGGCGTGCCGCTCAAGGCGACGAACACCGTCTTGCCGTCGGGGCTGGCATGCACGCCGCGCGGCCGCTTGCCCACCGGGATGGTTGCGGCGACGCTGAAGTCGCTGCCGTTGATCAAGGTCAGATCGCCGGAACGCTCGTTCGAAACGACGATCAAGTAGTCGCCGCCGGATGCGGCCTGAGCCGCGGCCGGCAACGCCGCTGCGGCAAGCAGCGCGGCACTGTACGCGCACGCCGCGATGCATCGAAGACTGTATGGATTTTTCATGGCGCAGAGCATACCAAAGCCTCCCGCCGAGCGTCGACGCTGGATAGAATCGAAGGCCGGTGCGTCGGGAGAGTGCTTAAGATGGGAAACAGAATCGACTTGCTCGCAGTCAAGGCGCTCACGGGTTCGCGCTATCCGTCGCCTTTCCATGAGCCCTGCTCGAAGCGCACGCGACGCATTCTCGGCGATGCAGCGGGGCTGACGAGTTTTGGCGTGAACCTCACCCGCCTTGCGCCGGACGGCTGGTCGAGCCAGCGCCACTGGCACAGCGCCGAGGATGAATTCATCTATGTGATCGAGGGCGAAGTCGTGTTGGTGACCGACTCAGGCGAGGAGACGTTGCGCGCAGGGGACTGTGCGGGCTTCAAAGCAGGGAGTCCGGATGGGCATCACCTGCAGAACCGCTCGGGCCGGGATGTGCTGTATCTCGAAGTCGGCACGCGCCGGCCGGAAGAGGACGAAGTCGCGTATCCGGATGTCGACTTGATGTCGCCGAAGGGCCATGACGGCTTCGCCCACAAGGACGGCAGGCCGTACCCACCCGCCGAGCGGCGCTGACCCGTGAGCCACATTGGAGCCTGCTAGACTCTTCTGTATGTAATCGACAGCTTCCGAGGAGCATATGGCCATCCAGTCCTTCGAAATCGTTTCGGTGCCCGTGTCGGATCAGCAGCGGGCGAAGCTTTTTTACCGCGATGTCTTGGGACTCGAGCTGCTGCGCGAGGAGCCCATGGGTCCGGCTCAGAAGTGGATCCAACTCGCTCCGCACGGCTGTTCCACCACTATCGCGCTGGTGACCTGGTTCGATTCCATGCGCCCGGGCGGATTGCAGGGAGTCATGCTCAACGTCACCAACATCGACCAGGAGCATGCTGCACTGACCCAGCGCGGGCTCAAGCTATCCGAAATCCAACAGCAGCCGTGGGGACGCTTCGCGACCTTCAACGATCCGGACGGCAATGGATGGATCCTGCGGCAGCCGCCCGCATCCGCGAGCGGCCGTTAGGCAAGCCATGTCGCTGCTGAAAATCATCATCCTAGGCGTGGTCCAGGGGCTCGCCGAGCTGCTGCCGGTGTCGAGCTCGGCGCACGTGGTGGTGACGGAAAAACTGCTGGGCCTGGATCCATCCGCGCCGGCCATGACGCTGCTGCTGGTCATGCTGCATACCGGCACCATGTTCGCGGTCATCGTGTACTTCTGGCCTCAGTGGAGGCGCAGCTATTTTCAAAGCGCGGCCGCCTTCAAGGCCATCGCGCTGCGCGTGATCGTCGCGACCGTATTCACAGCCGTGGTCGGGGGAATCATCGTCAAGATCATCGAAAGCAGCGTTTTTCGCGGCTTGCCGCACGCGCAAATCGAGGATCTGTTCGGCCATCTTGAATTCATGGCGCCGGCCTTGGCGGCCGCCGGAATTCTCATTTTGGTGGCCGGCATTCTCGAGAAGCGCAAGCCCGCACCGGCCGGCCCGAATGCGGATGACCTGAATCTGAAGCGCGCCGGGCTGATCGGGGCCGTGCAGGGACTATGCTTGCCATTCCGCGGACTCTCGCGCTCCGGAGCAACCATTTCGACCGGCATGCTGCTCGGCATGGCGAAGGCGCGCGTCGAGGCATTCAGCTTCGCTCTGGCCGTCGTGTTGACTCCTGCGGTCGTGGCGCGCGAGGTAATGCGCCTGGTGCACGAGAGCCGCGCAGGAGGCAGCGCGGATCTGGTCTCGATCGCAGGATCGACCGTGCTCGGCGCCGTGGTCGCATTCCTGGCAGGACTCGTGGCACTGAGATGGCTGAGCCGCTGGCTCGAGAGCGGCCGCTGGTATCTATTTGGGATTTATTGCCTGATTGCCGCAGCCGCGGTCGCGGCTCTGTACTACGCCGGCTACTGAGGCGGTCGCTGCGGCGCTGTCGACGAGAAGGCCGGCAGCTCCCTGCACAGCGCATCGATCGCAACTATGCGCGGATACTTTTCCAGGCCGACCGCAAGGCGCCGCGCGTTTAGAACCTGCGGCACCAGAAAAACATCCGCCATGCTGGGAGCATCGCCGTGACAGAAGCGGCCCGTGGCCGAATCGCGGTTCAAGGCGCGCTCCAATGCATCGAATCCGACCTGGATCCAGTGCCGATACCAGGAATCGCGCGCGGCCTTGTCCAGCCCAAGGACGTTGTCTAGGTACTGCAGCACGCGCAAATTATTCAGCGGATGCACGTCGCAGGCGATGGCCTGGGTGAGCGCGCGCACCCGCGCGCGCGCAAGCGGCTGCGCCGGCAATAGCGAAGGTTGCGGGTACATTTCGTCGAGGAATTCGATGATCGCCATCGATTGAGTCAGCACCTGCCCGTCGTCCAGGGCAAGCGCGGGCACGAGACCTTGCGGATTGATCTGCAAATAGTCCTCTCGTCGCTGCTCGCCGTCGCGCAATTGCTTCGGCTGGTCGATCGCCTGCAAGCCTTTGAGCGCCAGTGCTATGCGCACCCGATATGAGGCTGAACTCAGGGAATAGCCGTACAGAATCACATTGGATCTCCAGCGCGCGGATGACGGTGCGCAGATAGTATAGTCCGCAAATGCGCAGTATCGCCCCGTGGAACTCCGTGCAAGCCGGCCTGCTGGCCCGGCTGCGGACGCCGCTCGGATTGGCGGCCGCGGCCGTCTGCCTTGCCTGGTGCGTCGGCATCTTTGGGCGCGGCTATTGGACTCCGGATGAGCCGCGCGAGGCGGATATCTCGTGGCGCATGAGCTGGCAAACAGGCAAGGCCGTACCGCAACTCGCCGGCGAGGCGATCTGCGAAAAGCCGCCCCTGGCATATTGGATCGCTGCCGGCTCGATAGCCGTGTTCGGCAATCAGCCATGGGCGGCCCGATTGCCGAATCTGTTGTACGCCATCATTAGCGCGCTGGCCGTGGCTTGCCTCGCACGGCGCAGCGCGGGGCCATTGGCGGCGGTCGTGGCCGCGGCCGCAGTCGGCACCTTTCTGCTGTCGTACCAGGTGTTGATATGGCTGGCCACCGACGCCCCGCTGCTGGCCGCCGTTTGCGTCGCCTTGCTCGGCACCTACATCGGATTCTATGCCGGCTCCAGCCGCGAGCGTCTGCGCGGCTACCTGCTGATGCATGCAGCGCTGGCGGTGGGATTTCTGTGCAAGAGCGCGGCGGCCTGGATGGTGCCAGCCCTTGCCCTGCTGACGTTGGCGATCTGGGAGAAGCGCTGGCGCGAATTGATGCGCTGGGAGCTGTACATCGGGCTGCTGCTGCAGGCGGCGGTGATTCTGACCTGGGTTTGGTTCGTGTACGTGGGCCCCGACGGCCTCGCGCATTTGAAGGTGTTCTTCTGGAACAACCTGGTCGGCCGCTTTACCCGCGTCGACGCTCCACCCGAACTGCAATATGCCACGGCGCATCGCAATACACCCGGCAAGTACTTATTCGAGCTGCCTCTGTATCTCTGGCCGTGGACCTTGCTGGTCATTGCCGCCGCGCGCCGCGCCTGGCAGCGGCGCAGCGAGTCCCTGGATGAGAGCCGGCCGGTTCGCTTTGCGCTCGCCGCCACCCTGCCGCCGCTCGCCGTGCTGTCGCTTGCCGCCACCGCGCGCAATATCTACCTGGCCCCCGCGCTGCCGGGTGCCGCGCTGCTGCTCGGTTGGTGGGCGCAACAAGCGTCCAAGGGTCACGATCTGTGGGACTTGCGGGCGCTGCGCGCCAGCGCCGGATTGCTGCTGCTCGCATCCTGTTTCGGAGCAGCCGCGCTCATCAGTCTGGCCGTGGACAGCTGGCCGACGCTGAGCGCGCCCACCGCGTTCATAGTGGTGTCGGCGCTCGGACTCGTGGGCGCCGCAGTGCTCGCCAGGCGCGCGGATGTGGCGGCCCGGAACGCTCAGATTCTCCCCGGCCTTGCGGCATTGCTGCTCGCCTATTGCGCATTGTTGGTGGGTCCCGCCTCGCAGGCGTACCGGCAAGTGGACAGGTGGCAGAATCTCGCGGCCGTCGGCCATGCGGTGGAGCAAGATTCGGGCGGGCGGCCGTTGATTCTTTTTGCGCCCGATGAAACCACACGCGCCATGATAGATATGTACGCTCGCAGCTCGGTCATCGTGGTGCAGGGACCGGTCGACGGCGCAGCAATCGAGACATTGAAAACAAGCGTGAGTCGGGCGCCGCAAAGTTTGGTGCTGACCCAGCTGCTGGGGCGCAACCCAGCGTCCGCCTGGCTGTCGATCTCGCAGAACAAGAAGAACCCGGTGGAACTGCCTTGGCTGCCCGAGTCGGGCTTGAGGATATTGAATCGCTATGGGCTGCCGAACGGGCGGCGATACGCTTTGCTCGAACTGAAGCCGTGAGTCCGGCGCGCGCCGGCTCACTCGCGCTTCGACACGTCGCGATACAATGCCTGGTACAGCAAGATCTGCCGGCCCCACGAGAAATCCTGCGCCATGGCGTTTTGCATCAAGCGCTGCCAGCTTTGCTGATCCGCAAACCAGTCGAGGACCGTATTGACGGCCCAATGCACGGCCGGGACGTCGAAGTCGTTGAATACGCAGCCGGTGCCGGTACCGCCGCGCGGATCGTAATGCTGCACCGAATCCGCCAGCCCTCCGGTACGGTGCACCACCGGGATGGTGCCGTAGCGCAGGCTGTACATCTGATTTAATCCGCACGGTTCATAGCGCGACGGCATTAGGAAAATATCGCTTCCAGCCTCGATGAGATGCGCCGTCGATTCGCTGAATCCCGAATGAAACGCCGCGCGGCCCGGAAAGCGCCGGACAAGGTCCTCGAAAAATGCCACATAGCGGGCTTCGCCGCTGCCAAGCGCCACGAAGCCGAAATCGCGCAGCTGCAAGAGCAGAGGCAATGCATCGAACAACAGGTCGATGCCCTTTTGCTCGGCCAGCCGGCTGACCATGGCGATCAGCGGGCGCGCAGTGTCCGCGTCGAGCGCGCTTGCCTTGAGCAAGCGCCGCTTGTTGTTCAGCTTCCCAGCCCATCCTCCGGGGCCGAAATGCTCTGTTAAGTAGGGGTCGTGCCGAGGGTCCCATTCGCGGTAATCCACGCCGTTCAAGATGCCGAGAACCTGGTCCTCACGCGCGCGCAATGCCGTCTCCAAACCCATGCCCAAGGGCCCCTCGCAGATTTCGCGCGCATAGGTTGGGCTCACAGTCGTCACCCGGTCGGCAAAGCGTATGCCGGTTTTCAGCGCATTGACCATCCCCAGCGCAAGATCCGCCCGGTCCAGATGCGAGGTCACCGTGTCCGGGCCGATGTCGGCCAGGGCCGCCGCCGGCAGAATCCCCTGATAGCCGATGTTGTGGATGGTCAACACGGAGCGCGATCGCGAAAACAGCGGCTGCGCCGCGTACTCGGTCTTCAGGTACAGCGGCAGAAACGCCGTGTGCCAGTCGTTGCAGTGAAACACGTCGGGCGCAAACCCGAGAATCCGGCAGCTCTCCAGGACCGCGCGCGTAAACAGCAGGAACCGCCGGTGATCGTCCGGGTCGTCGGTATAAAAACCCTCGCGAGCGAACAATGCCGGACAGTCCACGAAGTAAATCGGACTGCGGGTGCCCGATTGGCTTGCGGCCTTGAGCGAGAATCGGTATTCCGTGGCGCCGATGCTCAGCCCCAGGGCCTCGACCTCCGGCACGCGCCGAAATTGCGGGTTAGCGAGCTCAACCGCCGCGTACAGCGGCATGAAGGCGCGCACATCATGGCCCAATTCGCCGAGTTCCCGAACCAATGCACCTGCGACATCCGCAAGGCCGCCGGTCTTGCCATACGGCATAATTTCGGAACTCAAAATGCACAACTTTAATGCGCCCACGATGTCAGTCTATCAAAGGCGTACCTGGCGCCTTGCGTGTCCTGGTGCCGATGCGCCGAGTGTGGCAGGCTGGAGTTCGATTGGGGGGCATACCGATGACCATTCAAAGTGACAGCGCAGCCGGCACGCGGCACGCGGCGCGCCGCAGTACCGGGCGCTACGTCAGCCGCCTGACCAGCGGCACCGTGGCGATAATCATGGCGGGCGGCCGCGGCGAGCGCCTCAAGGCTCTCACCCAGAATCGCTGCAAGCCCGCGACGCCGTTCGGCGGCAAGTTCCGCATCATCGACTTCGTGCTCTCGAATTGTGTCAATTCCGGCATCCGCCAGATCGCGGTGCTCACGCAATACAAGTCGCAATCCCTGATCCAGCACATCCAGCGCGGCTGGAGCTACCTGCGCGGCGAACTCGGTGAATTCGTCGAGATCATTCCAGCCCAGCAGCAGATCGGCACTTACTGGTATCGCGGCACCGCCGATTCGGTCTATCAGAATCTGGAATTCATCCGCTCGCACAACCCGACGCATGTGCTCATTCTGGCGGGCGATCACATTTACAAGATGGACTACGGTCCGATGATTGCCTACCACGAGCAATGCGAGGCCGACGTCACCGTCGGCGTGGTCGACGTGCCGCTGGATCGCGCAAACGAATTCGGCATTTTGACCACCGACGACACGCACCGTGTGACGAAATTCAGCGAGAAGCCGCGCAACCCGGACCCGATCATCGGCCATCCCAACCTGGCGCGCGCCTCGATGGGCATTTATGTGATCGCATTGGACCGCCTGGAGAAGCTGCTGACCGAGGATGCGGCCAACGAGGCCAGCGATCACGATTTCGGCAGAAACATCATTCCGCCGGTCATCGACCGCATGCGTGTGTTCGCCTATCCGTTTCACGATGTGGAGACGCGCGCGCAAAATTACTGGCGCGACGTCGGCAACGTCGATGCCTTGTACGAAGCGAACATGGAACTGGTCGCGCTCAATCCGGAATTGAATATCTACGATCAGCAATGGCCCATTTGGACCTATCAGGCACAGCAGCCGCCCGCGAAATTCGTGCTCGACGAGGAGGGCCGGCGCGGCATGGCGGTGAACTCCATGGTGGCCGGCGGCTGCATCATATCGGGCGCTTACGTGGTGCGATCGCTGTTATCCATGGACGTGCGCATCGAGGACGGCAGCGCCATCGAGAGTTCGGTTCTGCTGCCGGGCGTGACCATCGGGCGGCGCTGCAGGATCAGGCGCTGCATTCTCGATGAGGGCTGCGTCATTCCGGACGGCGTGCAAATCGGTCATGACCTGGAGGCCGACCGGAAGCGCTTTTTCGTCACCAAAGGCGGCGTCGTGCTGGTCACCCCGGACATGATGCGCTGCATGACCTAGGACAGGCTGCTAACGGCGCAGGATCAAGCTCTCCCAGGCATCGATGACCGCGCCGCTCTGGATCCCCAGCATGTTCGGCTCACCGTCGATCTTGCCGCACACTACTTTCACGTCCGCGCCCGCCACGCCGCGGGGCCGATACAGGGACACAAGCGCTGTGCCGAACAACACCACCTGCGGGCAACCCACCGCGGCGGCGGCATGCGCCGGACCCGAATCCACGCTGATGAGCCCATCGGCCTGCGCCAGCAATGCCACCAGGCGTGGTATCGGCAGATCATCCGCGGCATTGTGCAGCCGGTCGACCCCGGCCAGGGATGCGATCTGCTGATTCAGTGCGTATTCCGGCCCGGTGCCCAGCAATACGATGGTGTGCAGCGGCCGCGCGGCGTGCACAAAGCGCAGCACCTCGGCCCAACGCTCGGACGGCCAATACTTGCTGTTGACGGCCAAGCGGCGCAGGCCCCGCCGCATGGTGCGCTTGTTACCGGGCTGAATCGCGATGAGCGGCTTGCCATGCAGTCCGCGCGCGCACAGCCAGGCGTGCAGATCGCTGCGCTGATCCTCGCTTACCTGCAGGTAACAGCCGGGAAGCAGGCCGGTATCGTTGAACTCACGCGCATGCAGCGCCGATGGGACGATTCGCGCCAGCCGCCGCCACTGTTCGGTGGCGTGCTCGCCCGGCAGCAGCGCATGATCCTTGACGTCGACGATAAGCTCGGCGCCAATGCCGGCACGCCAGAGCATGGGTTTGGCCGCATCGTTACCGTCGCAAAACCAGGCAGGCCCCGCGCCGCGCGCGCGTAGTTCGCGCACCACGCGATGCTGATCGATGCTCAGCCAATAAGGCGTCTTGCGGCTGCGCACGGTGAAGATGTCGCCCACGCCGGGCTGCCCGCGCAGCAGCGGCTCGCTCCACGGGCCCGATGTCACGATGTCCACCGGGCACTGGAATCTTAGCGTGAGTTCCCGGATCAGCGCGGTCAGCAGCACCATGTCGCCGAAAGCGCCGCAACGCACCGCCAACGGTCGGGGAATCGATCCTTCCGTCAACGAGAACTGAGGCCGCACGAACTCTCCGAATTGCCCGGATTGCGGGCCGCAGTATAGAGGATTCGCATGCGCCCAAGCGCGCTGCGCCGGTTTCGCCGTTTGAGGTACGATTCGCGAATGCCAAGTTTCAGTTCCGCCACCGCTGCGTTCGTTTGCGCCATGATTTTCGCCGTCGCTGCGCTGACTAATTCTGGTGTGCTTCGCGGCGCCAATGCACCGCAGCCGACGCCGGCGCCGGCGCCGGCGCCGGCGCAAGCTGCGCAGCCCGCATCGGCCGCACTGCCCGCACCAGCCGCGCCGATCGCCGCGCCGATGACCGCCGCGCAGCTGATCTCGGTACTGGATCAAACCGTCGATTGGTACAGGACGCTCAGCATCCAGCAACAAACGTCCACCGAACCGAGCGATCTGCTGATTCTGTACGATATTCGGCAGACGGCGTCGCAGGCGGTTCGCCTGGCGTTCGACATTGCCAGGGCGAACGCCGATATTCTCGGAAATCAACCCGCGCCGGCCGCTGCCGGCAATGCGGCCACGGCGGCCGCGCCGTCTCAAACCATCCGCCAGCATCAGCAGACGCTCGACGCGCAACAGCAGGCGGCCCAGGCGCAGCTGCAGTCCGCCCAGGCTGCGCTAGCCGGCGCCGCGCAGAACAAGCACGCCGACCTGCAGGCGAAAATCTCGGATCTACGCGGCGAGCTCGACTTGATCGGCGCGCGCAAGAATCTGTTGAACACCATGGCGGAATTCGCCAACGGCACCGACGGCTCCAGCTCGAGCGCTTTGCGGGCGCAAATAGACGCCATGGCGGCCGGGCTGCCGTCCGCCGGAATCCCCGCCGGCCCCTCAGCCGCGCGCGCGCAAGGAACGGCAGCGTCGGCGACGACCACGCCGGCCGCGCCGGCAGCGGCCTCCGCGCCCGCGCCCGCCGCCGCCGCGGCCCATGCCGATAGCGGCCTATCCGGCAAATTCGGCCTGTGGGATCTGGGCGAAAACGTCCTCCGGCTCTCGGAGAAAATCGACACAATCAAAGCAATCGAAAAGCGTACCGAGGCGCTGCAGGCCGCGTTCGCGCAGATTCGCACGCCGCTCGTCAATCAATTGAAGGCGCTCGCGGCCAACGGGGATGCCTTGTCCGCCGCCGCGGATGCTGCCAATGGCGCAGCGCTCGGCGATGTGCGCGGGCAATTCGATTCGCTCGCCAATCAATTCAGCGCCGCCGCCGCGCTGCTGGTTCCTTTGAGCAAGGAAGATCTGCTGTTCAATCAATTTCGCCACAGTCTCGGCACCTGGCGCGATGCCGTCGAGAGCCAGTGCCGCGACGCCATCAAGACCCTCGGAATTCGCCTCGGCATTCTGTTGGTGGTGCTGGCGATCGTGTTCGTGGGTGCGGAATTATGGAAGCGCGCAGTTCTGCGCTACATCCAGGAGCTGCGCCGCCAGCAACTGCTGCTGCTGTTGAGACGAATTGCGCTATGGGTTTTGGTGGCCGTGATCGTCGGCTTCGCGTTTGCAAGCGAGCTCGGTTCCATCGTGACATTCGCAGGGCTGATTACCGCCGGCATTGCCGTCGCCATGCAGAGCGTCCTGGTCTCCATCGTCGGTTACTTTTTCCTGGCCGGTAAGTACGGTATCCGCGTGGGCGACCGGGTGCAGATCGGCGACGTCACCGGCGAGGTCATCGACTTGGGGCTGGTGCGGATGTACCTGATGGAGCTCGGCGGCCACGGCATGATGGGTCCGACCGGACGCGTGGTGGCGTTTGCGAATTCCATCGTCTTTCAAGTCAACACCGGGCTGTTCAAGCAGATCCAGGGGTACGGAATAGCCTGGCATGAGATCACATTGAGTCTGCCGGCCGGTTCCGACTTCGCCGCCACCAAGAACAAGCTGCTAGCGGCGGCGACCCATGCATTGAAGGACTTCCACGAGGAAATCGAGCGGCAGACCAAGGAAATCCAGAAAACCACCTCGTCTCGAGCCAGCGGCGACGCGCAACCGAAGGTACAGTTGAATTTTTCCGCGACCGGCGTTCAGGCCATCGTGCGTTATCCGGTGCACCTGCAGCATGCGGCGGAAATCGACGAACGAGTGTCGCGTGAATTGTCGAGCGCAATCCCCAGCGCGGCCAATTAGGGATATAGCGATGAAATCAGCGTGATCCTGCTCGTCGACGTGGGCAACACCCGCCTGAAGTGGGCGTGGCTGACCAGCACCGGACTCTCGGATCAGCAGGCCATCGTTTACCGGGACGCCAAGCCCGGCATTTGGACCACCGCCATGTTCGAGTCCGGGCAGAAAGCGACGCGCGTGCTGGTCTCCAACGTCGCCGGCGCAGCCATGGCAAAAACCCTGCAGCGCCTTGCCAGGAAGCAATTTGGGGTCAGCGTCGAACTCATCACGGCGACCCCGGAATTCCAGGGCCTCGTCAACGGCTATCTGGATCCGTCATTGCTCGGAGCCGATCGTTGGCTTGCATTGATCGGTGCATGGACCAAGGCTCGGTCCGCACTATGCGTCATCGATGCCGGCACGGCCGTCAAAGTCGATAGCGTGGACGCCGACGGCCATCACCTCGGCGGGCTGATCGTGCCCGGCATCCACATGATGCGCGAGGCTTTGATCAAGAGCACCAGCGACATCGCCCGGGCGGTCGAGCAGAGCACGCCATCAATGGCCGGCGTATTGGCCAACAATACCATTGGCGCTGTTTCGCGCGGCGCCGTATTCGCCTTGGCGGGAATGGCCGACCGCGCGGCGGAAGTGATCGAGCACAGCACCGGCATCAAGCCCAAGCTGTTCATCACGGGCGGCGATGCCGGCATGGTCAGCGGCAGCATGCGTTCGCAGGGCGAGATCGTGCCGGATCTGGTGCTGCAGGGTCTGGCAGTCATCGCGGCGCAGTCGCGCTAGCGGTTGCGTCCGTCAAGCCCTCGGCCCGAACGGCAGCAGCATCGGAACCCTGCGCCGGTATGCTTGGTACTCATCCGGGCCCAACTCCTCGGAAAGCCAGCGCTCTTCCAGGCGCGCCTTCAGCCAAAACGCCAGCGTGATGAGCAGCGCCGCGGCGACTCCTGGAACAGTGCCCTTCGCCGCGCTCGTCGCGTAGGCGGCAAGCAGCACGCCGGTATAAATCGGGTGCCGAACCACGGCGTATGGCCCGGAATCGACAATGCGATGATTGATTTTTCTGGTGACTTGGCTGGACCACAGCGGCCCCAGGTAAATCCGCGCCCACCAGCTGAATGCAAGACCGAGCGCTATCAAGGCCACGCACACCCAAGCCTCGGCCCATGTGACCTGCCAGAGGCGCAGCGGCCCGACATAGCCATGCGCCGGCACGGCGAGCAGGATCCAGCCAAGGAGCTGCAGGGCGCGGTAGCCAATCTCGTCGCGGATTCCCACGCTCTTGGCGGTCTTATCGCTCCATGCCGCAGCTAGAATCCAGGAAGCGGCAAAGCCGATCCATAATACGATAATCACTAATCCTGGACGCAATCGCACCGCCTCGCGTTATTGTTGAGCCATCCTACCGCCCGAAGTGTTATTTTTGCATCCATGCCGCGCATTTTTTCCGCTTCCCTGGTGTATGCAGTGCTGCAGCTATCCGCGGGCATGTTGCCGGCTGCGGATGAATCGCCGCTGCCTCCGCCCGAATACGCCATATCGGCGACCTGGGCGCTAGGCGGTGGCGGCGGCTGGGACTATCTCGCGCTGGAGGCAAGCGGCGCCAGACTGTTCGTCAGCCGCGGCGATCGGGTGGACGTGGTCGAAACCGCGACCGGCAAGTTGGCGGGAAGCATCCCCAACACTCAAGGCGTGCATGGCATTGCCTTCGCGCCGGAACTGAAAAGGGGCTACACCAGCAACGGCCGCGCCAATACCGTCACGGCCTTTGAACTCGACACGCTGAGGACCGTGAAAGAGGCTGCGGTCTCGGGCACCAAGCCCGACGCGATCCTGTACGAACCGCAGCATCAGCACCTGTTTACCGCCAACGGCGCCAGCTCTAACTTAAGCGTGCTGGATCCGCAGACGCTGGAGATCCTGGCTACCATAACGCTTCCCGGTGCGCCGGAGTTCATGGTGACCGATGCCGCGGGCAGCGTCTTCGTCAATATCGAAACCGATCCCGGCAAGCTCGTGCTAATCGACGCCAAGGCGCTCGAGGTCAAGGCCATTTGGCCGCTGACGGGTTGCGCAAATCCTACCGGACTGGCCATCGACCGCGCTCAGCGCCGCTTGTTCTCCGTGTGCGAGAACCAGGTCATGGTGGTGACCGATGCGGTGTCGGGCAAGCAAGTGGCCCAGGTCGCCATCGGCAAGGGACCGGACGCCGCCGCTTTCGATCCCGATCTCGGCAATGTTTTCAGCTCCAACGGCGCAGATGGAACGCTGACGATCATCCACGAGGACGCGCCGGACAAGTACCGGGTCATCACCACGCTGTCGACTCAGAAAACTGCCAGAACCATGGCGCTGGATCAGCCGACGCACAGAATTTTCCTCGCCGCGGCCACGCCGGGTGCCTCGCCGCCGCCAACCCCCGACCAGCCCCACCCACGGCCCGGCATGGTTCCCGGAAGCTTCGTCATTCTGGTGGCGAAGCCCAAGTAGCTGCGCGAGTGTCGGAAAGCGCCTACGCAAGTACAAGTGTTTGCACTACGCGCATCCGACGGATTTAGACGACGCTAATCTGAAGAAGTGTCAGGGTGACTGCTGAGGGTGGGCGCGGAGTGGTAGGCTATTTGATCCACGCGACCCAAGAGCCCATCCAATGAGCGATCGCTTCGTGTCAACTTTCGTGTACGTGCACGCAGCGCCGCGGGATTTTCCATGACGGATAGCAACAAGCACTCGCTGCGTGCCATGGCGCGGGAGCACCGGATCGTTTTCATTTTGGTGGTCGTGGCGATATTGCTCGTGCTGGGGCTGATCGCGCATGCCATATTCAAGTCCAAGCCCAAGCCCGTTCCGCCGCCAGCCATTCCCGTGACGCTCGCGCCAGTGACGGTGGGCAACATCGATGTTTACCTCGATGCCTTGGGAACCGTCACGCCGGTGTACACGGTCACGGTGGTGAGCCGGGTCGCCGGCGAGATCACCGAGATTCGCTTCAAGGAAGGTCAGATCGTCAAGAAGAACGATCTGTTGGCGGTGATCGATCCACGGCCGTACATCGCCGCCCTTCTGCAAGCCCAGGGCCAGCTCGGTCGCGATGAAGCCGCCTTGAAGAATGCGCGCATCGACCTGGTGCGCTATCAGAACTCCTACAAGGAACATGCCGTTCCGGAACAGCAATTAGCCACGCAGCAAGCCACGGTCGAATCGGATGAGGGAACGGTGAAGCTGGACCAGGGAAATCTAGCCGCCGCGCAGGTCAATGTCGACTATACGCGGATCGTTTCGCCGATCGCCGGCCGCGTCGGACTGCGCAACATCGATCTGGGGAACGTGGTGGCGGCCAACGGCACGACCGGGCTGTGCGTCATCACGCAACTGCAGCCGATCACGGTCATATTCACAATTGCGGAGGATGAAATCGACGAGGTCACCGCGCAAATGGCCACCGGGCGCTTGATGAAGGTACTTGCGCTGGACCGATCGAAGCAGCAGCAGATCGCCGACGGCACGCTGCTCACCGTCGACAATCAAGTCAACGTCACCACGGGCACGGTTCGCGCGCGCGCCACCTTCGCCAATACCAACAACGAGCTGTTTCCCAATCAGTTCGTGAACGCCCGGCTGCTGCTCAAGACGCTCACCCAGGTCAACTTGATTCCCCAAGCCGCGATTCAGCGCAACAACGACGTGGCCTTCGTTTACGTGCAGCAGTCCGACAGCACGGTGCAATCGAAGAACATCAAGATCCTCGCGACCGAGGGGGAAACCTCCGCCGTCACGGGCGTCAATCCGGGCGACCAACTGGTGACCGACGGCTTCGACAAGCTGCAGAACGGCTCAAAAATCGTCGGGCGCAAGCCGGCGACGGAGGCCGCGGAGGCGAAAAAGCCCGGATGAATCCGTCGCAACCGTTCATCCTGCGGCCGATCGCGACCTCGCTGCTGATGGCGGCGATTCTGTTGATCGGGATCATCGGCTTCCGCCAGCTGCCGATCGCGGCGCTGCCCGAAGTCGACTATCCGACCATGCAGGTCATGACCTTCTATCCGGGGGCGAGCGCCGACGTGGTCGCAACCGCGATAACCGCGCCGCTCGAGCGGCAGCTGGGCGAAGTGCCCGGCCTCAGTCAAATGCTCTCCTCCAGTTCTGCCGGCGCCTCGGTCATCACGCTGCAGTTCAATCTGAGTTTGAACATCGACGTGGCCGAACAGGATGTGCAAGAGGCGATCAATGCCGCGCAGAATTACCTGCCGGCGCAATTGCCCATGCCGCCGGTATACAACAAGGTCAATCCCGCCGACGCGCCCATCCTGACTCTTGCGCTGACCTCGGATTCGATGCCCCTGTCGCAGGTCGAGGACTACACGGATACGCGCCTCGCGGCAAAAATATCGCAGCTCCCCGGTGTGGGCGCAGTCACCATCAGCGGCGGCCAGAAACCCGCAGTACGCGTTCAGCTCAATCCCACCCAGCTTGCATCTTACGGACTGAATCTGGAGGACATCCGCACCGCGCTGACCACCACCAGCCTGGACACCGCCAAGGGTAATTTCGACGGCCCGGCGCAAAGCTTTCAAATCGGCGCCAACGATCAGATCACCACCGCCGCCGATTTCCGCAAGGTGGTGGTCGCATACCGCAATGGCGCCCCGGTCATGCTCTCGGATGTGGCGAACGTCATCGACGGCATAGAAAACTCCGAACTCTCGGCCTGGATGAACCGGGTGCCGGCCGTGATCGTGAACATCCAACGCCAGCCGGGCGCCAACATCATCAACGTGGTCGACAGCATCAAGGCGCTGCTGCCGAAGTTGCGCGCCACGATACCGTCGGTCATCCAGATCGCCGTGCTGACCGACCGCACCACGACGGTTCGGGCCTCCGTGGCCGACGTGGAATTCGAGCTGATGCTGTGCATCGCGCTCGTGGTGGCGGTCATCTTCGTGTTCCTGCGTACCTTCGCCGCGACGGTCATCCCCAGCGTCGCGGTTCCGCTGTCGCTGGTCGGCACGTTCGGCGCGATGTATGCGCTCGGCTTCAGCCTCAACAATCTCACGCTGATGGCGCTCACCATCTCGACCGGCTTCGTGGTGGACGATGCCATCGTGATGATCGAGAACATCACCCGCTACGTCGAGCAAGGCGAGGCGCCGCTTGCCGCGGCCCTGAAGGGCGCGCAGCAAATCGGCTTCACCATCATGTCGCTGACGGTGTCGTTGATCGCGGTATTGATTCCGCTGCTGTTCATGGGCGACATCACCGGCCGGCTGTTCCGGGAATTCGCCATCACCTTGAGCGCCACCATCCTGATCTCGGCGGCGATCTCCTTGACGCTCACGCCGATGCTCTGTGCCAAGCTGCTGCGCCACAAGGAGGCATCCGAGCAAGGCCGCTTCTACCAGGCGTCTGAGCGGGTATTTCAGAAAATCATCGGCTTCTACGCAAGCACTCTTGATTGGGTGCTCGAGCGCCGCGGACTGACCTTGCTGGTCGCGCTTGCCACGCTGGTTCTGACCATCATCCTGTTCCTGGTCATTCCCAAGGGATTTTTCCCCATCCAGGATACCGGCGAGATCCAGGGGGTATCCGAAGCCGCGCAAACCGTGTCCTTCGCGAAGATGGCGCAATTGCAGCAGCAGCTCGCCGCGGTCATTCTCAAGGATCCGGCGGTCGACAGCCTGTCCTCGTTCATCGGCGTGGACGGCACCAACACCACCTTGAACAGCGGCCGCATTCAAATCAACCTGAAGCCCTTGAGCGGGCGCAAAGCGGCGACCGATGTCATCCGCGACCTGCAGAGTGCCGCCGCCGGCGTCGAGGGCATCAGCCTGTACATGCAGCCGGTGCAGGACATCTCGGTCGAGGACATCGTCAGCCGCACCGAGTACCAATTCAGCATGCAGGATCCGAATGCGGACGAGCTGTCCCGCTACGTCACGCAATTCGTGGAGCGGCTGAAACAGCTGCCCGAGCTGGAAGATGTCGCCAGCGACCAGCAGACCGCGGGGCGGCAGGTGGCGCTGCAGATCGACCGTCCCACCGCCTCGCGGCTCGGTCTCACGCCGCAGAATATCGACGACGCCCTATACGATGGTTACGGCCAGCGCCAGGTCTCCACGCTGTTCACGCAGTTGAATCAATACCACCTGATCATGGAGGTGCAGCCGGAATTTCGCGCCGGACCCGACAACCTCGGCGATCTGTATCTGCAGCCGGCGGGTGCGGCGGCGGTCCCCTTGAGCGCCTTCACCAAGGCAGCGCAGATTACCGCCCCGATCCTGATCACCCACATGGGACAGTTTCCCGCGGCCACCGTGTCCTTCAACCTGGCCGCGGACGCCTCGCTCGGCGGCGCGGTGAGCGCAATCGAGAAGGTTCAAAAGGAGTTGCCGGAGCCGGCGGCGATGATCGGTACTTTCCAGGGCACCGCCCAGGCGTTCGTCGGTTCGCTCGCGAACGAAGGGATCCTGGTGCTGAGCGCCCTGCTCACGGTGTACATCGTGCTCGGGGTGCTTTATGAAAGCTACATTCATCCGATCACCATCCTGTCGACGCTGCCTTCCGCGAGTGTCGGCGCGTTGCTGGCTCTGATGATCTGCGGCGATGAGATGACGGTGGTCGCGATCATCGGAATCGTGCTGTTGATCGGCATCGTGCAAAAGAACGCCATCATGATGATCGACTTCGCGCTCGAGGCGCAGCGCAAGGAGAACAAGAGCGCCTTCGATGCGATCCACGAGGCCTGCCTGCTGCGCTTTCGGCCGATACTCATGACCACGATGGCTGCCATGCTCGGGGCGATGCCGCTGGCCTTTGGACACGGCGTGGGCTCGGAGCTGCGCCGTCCGCTCGGAATCACCATCATCGGCGGCCTGATTTTCAGCCAGATGCTGACCCTCTATACGACTCCCGTCATCTACCTGTTCTTCGATGACCTGGCGGCGAAGATTTCCGGAATGCGCAAGCACCAGGAGCCGCCCGCGCTGCCGGCACCGCAACCATGAATTTTTCCGCACCCTTCATCCAGCGGCCCATCGCCACCACGCTGCTCACCGCGGCGGTGATCCTGGCGGGCGCCGCGGCATTCAGGGTGCTGCCGGTGTCGCCGCTGCCGCAGGTTGATTTTCCGACCGTATCGGTGTCGGCATCCTTGCCGGGCGCCAGCCCCGAGATCATGGCCTCCGCCATCGCGACTCCGCTGGAACGGGAATTCGGGCGCATCTCCTCGGTGACCGAGATGACCTCGCAAAGCTCGCTCGGCCAGGTGAGCATCACTCTGCAGTTCGATCTCAACCGCAGCATCGATGCGGCGACCCGCGATGTGGAGTCGGCAATCAATGCCGCGCGCAGCTATCTGCCGGCCAATCTGCCGAGCAATCCCACCTATCGGAAGGTCAATCCGGCCGACGCGCCCATCATGATCATCGCCCTGACGTCGGACAAGCTGCCGCCTTCGGCGCTGTACGATGCGGCCTCGACCATCCTGGAACAGAGACTGTCGCAGATCACCGGCGTCGGACAGGTCGTGGTCGGCGGCAGCTCGGCGCCCGCCGTGCGCATCAATGTGAATCCCACGCAGCTGAGCGCCTACGGGCTGGGTCTGGAGAACGTCCGCGCCGCGATCGCGGCGCAAACCGTCAACCAGGCCAAGGGAAGCTTCTCCGACAGCGACGGGCGCTGGGACATCAGCGCGAACGATCAGCTGACGAAGGCAGCCGATTTTCAACCGCTCATCGTTTCATACAGCAACGGCCAGCCCGTGAGATTGACCGATGTCGCCAAGGTCCAGGATTCGGTGCAAACCGTCCGCTCCGTAGGCTTGGCCAACGGCAGACGAGCTGCGTTGCTGATCGTGTTTCGGCAGCCCGGCGCGAATATCATCACCACGGTGGATGCAATCAAGGCGGCATTGCCGCAGCTGCATGCCAGCATCGATCCGGCCATCATCATGTCCATCGGGCTTGACCAGACGCAAACCATCCGCGCCTCGGTGGCGGACATCGAGCGCACCTTGCTCATCTCGGTGGTGCTGGTGGTGCTGGTGGTGTTCCTGTTCCTGCGCGAGTATCGCGCCACCTTGATTCCGCTGATCGCGGTGCCCACCTCCATCATCGGCACCCTGGCTGCCATGTATCTGCTGGGCTACAGCGTCGACAATCTCTCCTTGATGGCGCTGGCGATTTCCACCGGATTCGTGGTCGACGATGCAATCGTGGTGCTCGAGAACATCACGCGCTACCAGGAAATGGGGCTGAGTGCCGAGGCAGCCGCCATGAAGGGCGCCGCGGAAATCGGCTCCACCGTTCTATCGATGAGCATTTCGCTGGTGGCCGTGTTCATTCCGATCCTGTTGATGGGAGGAATCATCGGGCGCCTGTTCCGCGAATTTGCCGTGGTGCTGTCGGTGGCGATCCTGGTGTCCCTCGCAGTGTCGCTAACCGCCACTCCCATGATGTGTTCCGTCCTGCTGCGCAAGAAGGCCACGCATGGCAAGCTGTATATGGCCAGCGAGCGCGCCTTCGAACGGATACTGAAGGGCTATGAGCACAGCCTGAGCTGGGTGCTGGACCACTCGATGCTGGTGCTGATCATTTTCATCGCCACCGTGGTTCTCAATGTATTTCTGTTCATAATAATCCCCAAGGGATTTTTTCCCCAGCAGGATACCGGGCGCTTGAACGGCAGCATCGTCGCGGATCAAGCGATCTCATTCCAGGCCATGCAATTGAAGATTCAACGTTTCGCCGCCATCGTCAAGCAAGATCCCGCCGTCGACACCGTGTTGATGTTTTCCGGCGGCGGCGGCGGCACCACCACCAATACCGGGCGCGTGTTCATCGCGCTCAAGCCGCTCTCGGAACGCAAGAGCACGGCCGACCAGATCATCAACCGGCTGCGCCCGAAAATGGCCGTGGTGCCCGGCGCGACACTGTTCCTGCAGGCCGTGCAGGACGTGAGGATCGGCGGCCGGCAGTCCGCGGCACAGTACCAATACACCATCCAGAGCGACAATTTGCAGACGCTGAATCATTGGGGACAGGTGCTGCTGAAGGTGTTCAAGGGCATCCGCCAATTGCCGGACATGAACAGCGATGCGCAAAACAAAGGGCTCGCAGCCAATCTGGTCATCGACCGGGCTACCGCCTCGCGCCTGGGGATTTCGCCGCAGGACATCGACAGCGTTCTTTACGACGCGTTCGGAGAGCGGGAAATTGCCACCACCTACACGCCATTGAACCAGTACTACGTGATCATGGTGGTCGACCCCAGCTTCTGGCAAGACCCGGGGGCATTGCAGAATATCTATGTCGCCGCCACCGGCGGCGGGATGGTGCCGCTGTCGGCGTTCACGCATTACCAGGCGACCACCGCGCCGCTCGCGGTGAATCACTCGAGCGTGTTCCCGTCGGTGACCTTTTCGTTCAACCTGGCTCCCGGCGTGGCCTTGGGAGATGCAGTGAAATTGATTACCGATGCCGAGAAAAAGGCCGGCATGCCCTCGACCATCACCGGGTCGTTCAGCGGCACCGCCCAGGCCTTCAACGCCTCGCTCGCGACCGAACCGCTGCTCATCGCGGCCGCGATCGCCGCCGTCTACGTGGTGCTCGGCATTCTGTACGAGAGCTACATTCACCCCGTGACCATTCTGTCCACACTGCCGTCCGCGGGCGTCGGCGCGCTGCTCGCGCTACTGCTCACGCACACCGATCTTTCCGTCATCGCGCTGATCGGAATCATCCTGCTCATAGGAATCGTCAAGAAAAACGCCATCATGATGATCGACTTCGCCATCGAGG
>Ga0302325_10009187_pt1 | contig 21630 bp, 22 predicted proteins | sample Palsa_T0_2_FD_201948 | JGI IMG/M metagenome (GOLD analysis project Ga0302325, IMG submission 201948) | Peat permafrost microbial communities from Stordalen Mire near Abisko, Sweden - Palsa_T0_2 | ecosystem: Environmental > Terrestrial > Soil > Palsa > Peat permafrost | place: Sweden: Abisko...
GGTCCTTGACCTGTTTGTAGGGGTGCAGGACGTAGCTGCGGATCTGGTTGCCCCATTCGGCCGACTGGTTGGGACCTTTGAGCTGGTCGAGCTTCTCGGCGTGTTGCTCGAGCTGGAGCTGAGCCAGACGGGAGCGCAGGACGGTCAGGGCGGTCTCTTTATTCTGCAGCTGGGAGCGCTCATTTTGGATGGCCACGGTCAGGCCGGTCGGCAGGTGCGTGACGCGCACGGCCGAATCGGTGGTGTTGACCGACTGGCCGCCGTGGCCGCCGCTGCGGTAAACGTCGATTTTGAGATCATTGTCGTCGATCGCTAAGTCGTCCGGCTTGTCCAACTTGGGCATGACCTCGACTTTGGCAAAACTGGTCTGGCGCAAGTGGTCGGCATTGAACGGACTCAGGCGCACCAGCCGGTGGACGCCGTGCTCGCCCTTCAGCTTGCCATAGGCGAACGCTCCTTCGACCTGGAGGGTGACGCTTTTGAGACCGGCTTCCTCGCCCGGTGATTCGTCGACGGTTGCCACCTTGTACCTGTTATTCTCCGCCCAGCGTATATACATCCTGAACAACATTTGTGTCCAATCCTGCGCGTCGGTGCCGCCCGCGCCGGCCGACAAAGTCAGGATGGCGTCGTGGTCGTCGTAGGGACCATTGAACTTCAGCTCTTCTTTAAGCGCCGTGAATTTGGTTTGCAGTTCGGTTAATTGCTGAGTTAGCTCGGCCTGCAGGCTGGCATCGTCCAGTTTGAGCAGCTCGCTGGTCTCGTCCAAACCCTTTTGCAATGCGAGCCACGGCCCGGCGCGGGCTTCCAGCTTGGCGATCTGCTTCATAGTCTCCTGGGCTTTGGCAGAATCATCCCAGAAACCGGGTTGCCGGCTGGTTACCTGCAGTTGTGTCAGCTCACCTTGCAGTTTTTCTATCTTCAACCGCGCTACGGCTTGATTAATTTCGTACCGCAGAGTTACGGCTTGTTTACGCTGCTCATCCATATGTCAAAGTATAGCAAGGCAATGCCGAAAGCAGGCGGTTAGCTTGCATCATAAGTATATTTATGCTTTAATGCATACTTAATATGGCTATAGGTTCTGAAATGCAGCAGCGTTCGTCGGCTGAATATATCATTTCTCCTGAAGGAGTAATTAGTACTTATCCTCTCCCGTGGCAAGATCCGGCTGCTAGAGCCGCCTACTCAAGTAATCCCTTGTTTGCAGAAGGCGCTGACCAACTGCCTGTTCAGGCCGGTCAGACGTTGCTGGCCCAGCCGGAAATAGTTGATGCTCTGGAGGCAGTTGACCTAATTACTCATCCGTCGCATAACGGATCAGGCGAGCGACTCCTAGTTACGCCTGAGGTTCCTTTGGATTTTGAACTGGCTAAACGCGGCCTTAAGCGCCTAAAGACAGAGTTAGGCAATGGGCCAGCAGACCATGACTTACGCTTAGCAGTATCGGACACGAAGAGAAGACTGCCGGCCTACGAGAGTAACCGGCTTGCATCGCCGGTCCAAACCAGCCGGCCAGCCGAAGTTGCCGAAGCTACACCCCCGCAAGACCTGCAGGCTGGTTACCGCCAAGAGCTCGCCCAAGCTATCCAGGCATATTCTGAGACTGACGCCGAAAGTTTCGACTATACTTTCTTGTCTACTCTTAGCGAAGAGCTGGTTATCAATGAAAGTGAAAACGGACTTACAGTTAGGGAAAGGGCTAAGTACTCCCAGAAATTGGCGCGGCACGTAGAGGGATACCTCGAGGAACCCGCGGCTTTACTACAGGATCTTCGGGCAGGATTGGCTATTATGCAATTTATTGGTGGGCCGCTGGGCGAGGAAGCGGCACCACGTAACCCCGCCTATGCCATGGTCAATGCGGTGATTTCGTCAATTGCCCACGAGACCTCGGTGACTACCTACGGAGCCAAGGAGCTTACGGCCGAGAGAATTGCCAAGTGGATGGAGTTCGGCAAGACTTTATTGCAAGGCCTAGGCGGTGCTAAAGTCCTTGAAAAATTTACAGGCGGTCAAGGCATTAACATTAATTTGGAAAATAGTGGCGAGGAGTTAAGAGGGCTAGCTCTCTTAACAGGACAAATGGTTATCACGCGAAGCTTGATTGCAATTGCTGATAGGGAACCTAGCAGGCTGGTTGATAGCATGCACCTAGTGGCTGAAGTCGGTCTACTAGACCAAGTGGTAAAGGACACTGTCAAGCAAGCCAGCACGCTTAGCATATTAAGAATATGTCTTGAAGACAATGAAGTTCCGGGGCTGGTTCTGGCTCTTTCGGTTGGAGCCACCCATCATCCAGAAATCCAGAGAAAAGCGATTGACCTGCAGATGAGCCTATCCAACCTTGGGGTGCCACACCAGCTAGTCTACCCTGGGTCCAACCTTGCTAAAAACGGGCCTGTAGGAATATATGCGGCCGACAGAAGAGTAAGACAGGTGCTACGCAACTTATACCCTTCCGCACTTTATGATCCAGATCCAGAGGTCGTTATGAATCATGCATTCCAGTCTCAAGTTAGGGGTTGGTACGACGGCTGGAAAGAAGATTTCGTTAAATTTGCCCGAACTCCTGAAGGCCGGGCCACGACGCTATTCGGACGGCTCTTCGACACTAATAAAATAAAGTTCGAGAGTTCGTTGACCAGCATGGAATAGACCGGCATTCTCGCGCCCTTCAGCGCCAGAGCGACTTTAGCTGGTCTTGTAGCCGGATGGCAAACTTCTCGCCGCAGTTGCCGAGGACGCCGAAGCCCCAGATGTTTTCGGCGAACATGGTGCCGGCGACGTCCACAATGCGAGGCTTATTAACTGCCCTGATCCGGGCCGGTATCCGGTAATAGTCATCGACCACGCTATCGAAGAAGTAGCGGCCGGCGTAGCCGGCCGCGGTGCCGCCGACGGTCTGGGCGCTGCGCTGAAACCGGCCAAGCGCGTACTGTTTGGTATTGGCAATGTCGCTGCGCGAAACGTCGCCGTTGCGGACTTTCGTCAGTTCCTCGGTGATAATCTTCAACAGCGGCGATACGTTCTTATCTGAAACTTGAGCGCCGAACCACCAGTTGCTGGCAGTCCGGGTTTGGCTGAGGCCGGAACTCATGCTGTAAACCAAGCCGCGTTCGCGGGCCGTGCCAAGGATCTTGGAATACAGCGTCTCGGTCAACATGGTATTGGCCAGATTCAGGGCATCAGTCTCGGGGTCGGCTAAACGGCTAAGCTTGAAGGTATCAATGTAAAAATAGAGATTTTCGACGGTGTCGTTGGCGACGTAGACCGGCCGCTTGAGGCGGCGCGGCGCTTCGTGCGGCAATTCGAAACGCTCCCCTGTCTTCGGTAAGTCGATATTCTCGAGTAGAGCGCTAATAGACGTCCGCCTGGCTGGTGATAAGTTGCCGGCGATCACGAAACGTAAGTTGGGCGCTGTATGCGTCCGCTGGTAGTGCTCACGCACATCACCTATGGTAACGCCCTGCATCAGTTCTAGGCGCTCGGCGTCGGTTTTGGCGATCAGGCCCAGCGCTTCGCGCATTTCCAAGCTGAGGCGACGGAAATGGTTGTTGCTGCGAGCGGCCATTTCCTCCTCTACATTGCCGAATTCAGCCTTGAACTCCTCTTCTAGGAACAGCGGCTTGGTAATAGCCGTAAGCAGCAGGCCGAGCACCCGATCCCATTCAAAATCGGCACATTCGGCCTCGTAAGTGATGTCATAGACACCGGTGGTGGCATTGTTATAGGCACCGTTTTTCTCCAACTCGGCCTGAAAATCGCGGGCCTTGGGGATGAGCTCGTTGGCACCCAGCAGGACGTGTTCCATCAGGTGCGGCACTTCCCATTTGTCCGGTTCGACCAGATACTCGCCGGCCCGGAAATTAAACTCGAACGTCATGACGCTGGCACCCGGAATATGGATCAGCAGACCGCTGGCGCCATTATTGAGCAGGACTTCGTTGACCGTATGTCGCATAGGCTTCCCTGCTACTTCCGCCGCCGGGCTTTACTCTTGCGTTTGCGCTCAGATTTGCGAGCTTTCCTCACGGCGCTGGTCTGTTTCTTCTTGGCCGACTGAGCCTGCCGCTTATCACTGAAGTCGGCGGCCTCGAACTCAGTTTCGGCGGTGGTGATGTCACTGGCATTATCAACCGAACCGCGGGCCGCGCGCGTCAGGTCCGTCTCGGTGGCGCGCTCCAGTTCCTCGGCCGAAATCGGCTGGGCATGGAAGAGGTGCAGCAGCACGTCGTGGCGCAGGGTCCTCTGCATACTATCAAACAGCAACTGGCCGCGGCGGCGGTATTCAACCAGCGGATCCTGCTGGCCGACGCTCATCCAGTGTATGCCTTCGCGCAAGTGGTCCATGTTCTCCAGGTGCTGCATCCAGAGGTTGTCCAAGACTTGGAGATAAATGTCGCGCTCGACTTTGCGCATGACGTCGGCGGTGAAAGCAGTGGTACGGTCCTTATACAGTTTTTCGGCTTCGGCCTTGAGCACGGTTTCAAATTTGGTCGCGTCGGAATCGAACAGTTTGTCCAGCGTCTTTTCGTCAAACGGGAAGATTTCGCGCACTATATCCTCGAACTGGTCGGTGGTAACTAGCGGCGAGGTTGCCAGGGCGTGCGTCTCGTCGTCCATCAGGATCCTAATGCGTTTGCTGATGTCGCCGGAACGCAGGATCTCGCGGCGCATGGCGTAGATGGCCTTGCGGTGGCGGTTCATGACGTCGTCGTATTGCACAACGTTCTTACGCTGGTCGAAGTGGTAGCCTTCGACCTTTTTCTGGGCGCCCTCGAGCGAGCGGCTGATCAAGCGGTTCTCGATAGGCACCTCGTCATTGACGTTGAGCCGCTGCATGACACCGGCGATCTTGTCACCACCGAAGATACGCATCAGGTCATCCTCGGTGCTGACGAAGAATTGTGTCACGCCGGGGTCGCCCTGCCGGCCGCTGCGGCCGCGCAGCTGGTTGTCGATCCGCCGTGATTCGTGCCGCTCAGAGCCCAGCACAAACAGGCCGCCGACTTCTTTGATACCATCGCCGAGCACAATGTCGGTGCCGCGGCCGGCGATGTTGGTGGCCAGCGTCACGGCACCCTTTTCGCCGGCCTGGGCGACAATCTTGGCCTCGCGCTCGTTATTCTTGGCGTTCAGGACCTGGTGCGGCACGCCCTCTTTGTTCAGCATGGCGCCGAGCGCTTCGTTCTTCTCAATAGAGACGGTGCCGATCAGTACCGGCTGGCCTTTAGTGTGCAGGGTTTTGACCTCGCGGGCGATAGCCTTGAACTTGGCCTTTTCGGTACGGTAAATCCGATCACTGCGGTCAATCCGGGTAAGCACCCTGTTGGACGGCACTTCGACAACATCAAGCTTGTAGATCTGGTGGAATTCCTCGGCCTCGGTCATGGCCGTGCCGGTCATGCCGGCCAATTTGTCATACAAACGGAAATAATTCTGGAACGAGATGGTTGCCAGTGTCATGGACTCCTGTTGCACTTCGACACCTTCCTTGGCCTCAATGGCCTGGTGCAAGCCCTCATTGTAGCGGCGGCCGGCCAGCAGCCGGCCAGTGAACTCGTCGACGATGACGACTTCGCCCTCCTGGGTTACCACATAGTCCTTGTCGCGGTGGAAGAGGGCGTGGGCGCGCAGAGCCTGCTGCAAGTGGTAAATGGTGCGGATGTTCTCGCTGCCGTAGAGGTTGTCAATACTCAGGATTTTCTCAATCTTCTCGACGCCGGCGTCGGTCAGAATGACGGTCTTGCGCTTCTCGTCGGTCTCAAAGTGCTTGTCCTTGCTCAGCTGGCGGACAACGCGGGCAAACTGGGCGTAGGCCGTGCCGCTGACGACACTGGGCGCGCTAATAATCAGCGGCGTGCGGGCCTCGTCAATCAGGATGGAGTCGACCTCGTCGACGATGGCGTAGTGCAGGTCGCGCTGCCGCAGCTGGTCCTCTTCGCGCACCATGTTGTCGCGCAGGTAATCGAAGCCGAATTCGTTGTTAGTGCCGTAGGTGATGTCGGCGGCGTAGGCCTCCCGGCGACTGCAGGGCTTGAGGTGGCGGAAGCGCTCGTCCTCGTGCTCATTGTTGGTGAAACTGGCGTCGTAGACATAAGAATGGTCGCCCAAAATCACCCCTGTTTGCATACCCAAAAAGTCATAAACCTGCCCCATCCAGCCAGCATCGCGCTGCGCCAGGTAGTCGTTGACGGTCACGACGTGGACGCCTTTCTCGGTCAGGGCGTTGAGATAAACGGGCAGCGTCGCCACCAGGGTTTTGCCTTCGCCGGTTTTCATTTCCGAGACGTTACCTTCATGCAGTACCATGCCGCCGATCAGCTGCACGTCGAAGTGCCGCTGCTTGAGCGTCCGGGTCGCGGCCTCACGCACCACGGCGAAGGCATCCGGCATAATAGCGTCCAGCGACTCCTTCTTGAGCCGCTCCTTGAGTGCCGCGGTCTGCTCGCGCAGCTGCTTGTCCGACATTTTCTTGTACTTGTCGGCACGGGCGTTGACCAATTTGACCCGCTTGCGCAGCCGCTTAACGGTCTTGGCCTGCGGATCCCCCAAAATTTTCTTAAAAACAATATTCATTCAGCCGTTGCTCACTCCCCTTCTCTGCCGCTTATGAATAATAAGCCAGTTTCGTCATCCAATTATAGCCGTTTTCACGCCTGAATGCGACTGCGAAGTGCCACGAAGCTTAGAATCTATATGACCTTTGCGGCTTTGGCTCTGTCCTAGCAGCTTGTTTGATAACCACGTTAGCAATGAGCTTACCGGCCTGATCCTTTCGCGTACCCTTGAATTCGTGGTCGTATACCATGCCTTTTGGCAGTAACTTTTCCCCTTCGGGGCGGTAATGGTCTGAACCGGCCCGCGTAATAGCATCGTGGGGCGCAACTAACCGCCTTACAACGGCCTCTTCTACGCCTTGACCTTCTACAGAGCGAAAACCATAGCTGCCTAAGTTACCATTACTTGGTGCGGCTTGATCTATTTCTGCACGACCAATTGCAACACCCGGTTCCCCATCTCCTTGACTATCCTGGACATAGTTAGCGCCTAGCCCACTCCCATTTCTATTGGCTCTGGCAGTTATTCGGGTAATGCCTTCGAGAGGCTCATCGGTCGAAACAACGTGCGCAGGCAGCTCACTTGCGGCGGCCTGAATTTTGGCGGAAATTTCGGCGTGAGTATCCGATTGTTGGAGTGTTATTGGTGTTTGTTCACTCATGTTTGTTTTCCTTTTTTAATTAAGCAGCCTTTTTATGTTGTTCTGGCGGAGCATCTCTTTCGGCTTGCTTGATGACCATGCCAGCCATTAACTTTGCAGCCTTGGCCTTCGATTGGTCACCAAATTCATGCGTATACTCTCTAGGGTATCTACCTATTGGATCCTTGAATTCGGCGCGCGTTCCTTCGTCTCTTGCTGTTACTCGCCGGGTTACCGAGGTTTCGCCTACGCGGGCAGGACTTTTGTAAACAGGCGTTTTCATCCTGGATTGAACTACCGTTCTGTAGCGAGCGTTTGTCGCAGTTTCATCCTGCACACTGCCTTCGCTATTGGCGTGGATGGCCATACCGTCAGGAGACTTTGTAGCGGCCGGAACGATCATAGCACTGCCTGCTTCACTTGTTATCAAGGTTCCTTCGGTACCTTGGGTCGGTTTAGCGCCAGGCGAGCCTGGTTCAGGCCCAGCAACCCCAATCTGAGGCACACCTTCTGCGCCTATTTGTCTGACCTCCTGATAAATATCTGGAGTTTGGGGTTTGCCGGTAATTCGCTCTAGCATCTTTATATTGCCTATTTTTTGTTTTTAAATTATGACTAACTAGTATAGTAGCAAATTATTGCTAATTTGTCAATATAGGGATTTAGGAACCGCGGCGGCGGAGGCGAGCCATCAGGTGGCGGTGCATTTTGCCGCTTTCGTGGAGGTCTTTGTACTTTTTGAGCTGGAGTTTGAGCTTGGCCTCGACGATATCGACGGCGGCGTACATATTGAGCGCGCTCTCTTTGACGATAATGGTCTGGTGCGGCAGGTATAGCGTGACTTCGCAGTGGCAGTGGTCTTTGGTTTTGGTCCGCTTGGTTTCCTTGAGGTGGACCTCGGCGTGGGCGCTGGCGCGCGAATGGCGGGAAATGTAGCGGTCCAGGCCGCCAAGCTTGCGGTTGACATAGGTGCGCAACTTGTCGTCGTGCTGGACGCCTTGGACCTCAAACTTCTGGATCATATTTCGCCCTTGCCGGCCATGAAGGGCTGGAGAACGGTCGGGATCTTGACCTTGCCGTCGGCGGTTTGGAAATTCTCGATGATGACGATGCACAGGCGGCTGTAGGCTGCAGCGGTGCCGTTCAAGGTGTGTACCAATTCGGTCTTGCCGGCCGCGTTTTTGTAGCGGATGCTGAGCCGCCTGGCCTGGTAATCAGTTATGTTGGAGCAGCTCATCAGTTCGCGGTAGCTTTTATCGACCGGGCTCCAGTACTCGATGTCGAACTTCTTATAGGCCGACTGTCCCATGTCGCCGGCCGCGATCCGCACCAGCCTATATGGTATGCCCAGGGCCTGGCACAGCTCTTCCTCGAGCGCGACCAGCTTCTGGTGCCACGCTTCGCTGTCTTCGGGTTTGCAAAAAACGTATAGTTCCAGCTTGCTGAACTGGTGCACGCGGTAGAGACCCTTGCTGTGCTTGCCGTAGGCACCGGCTTCTTTGCGGTAAGCCGGGCTCAAGCCGACATAAAGGATCGGCAAACTGGCCTCGTCGAGGATCTCGTCGGCATGGTAGCCGGTAAGCGGGATTTCGGCAGTGGCTATCAGGTGCAAATCCTCATCCTCGATTTTATAAATCTGGTCCTCGTCGCCGCGAGCCAAGAAGCCGGTGCCTTCGATGGTACGCCTATTAACCATGTGCGGCACGGTAATCGGCGTGAAGCCGTGCTTGGCGGCCAGCTGCAAACCGAACTGGAAAACGGCCAGCTCCAGCTGGACCAGGTCACCTTTCAGGAAATAAAACTTGTTGCCGGCGACCTTGGCACCGCGTTCAAAATCGATCAGGTTGCGCTGTTCGCCCCACGCCAAGTGGTCCATGACAGTGTCTTGGCGTGGCTCGCCCCACTGTTTTTCCTGGCGGTTATTTTCCTCGCCGCCCTCCGGTGTATCATCTGGTATAACGTTCGGGACCGCTCTTAGTAACAGTGTGAATTCGCGTTCGATGGCGCTTAACTTATGGTCCAGGTCGGCTAGCTGGTCCTTGAGTTCGCGGCCCTTCGCCACCTGCTCTTCCGAGGGCTTCTGACCCTTGGTTTGGCCGCTCAGCTCGTTGCGTTGCCGCCGCAGCGCCTCGGCTTGCTGCAGCAGTTGCCGCCGCTTATCGTCGAAGCCGAGCAGTTGCGTGATATCGACCTTATAGCCCTTCTGCCGGGACTTCTCGGCCACCAACTCTGCATTCTCACGAATAAACTGAATGTCTAGCATGCTTCAAGTATAGCCTATCCAGTTCGCGGTGGCCGGAGTTTATCATCCTCATTTTACCTACAGTTAAAATAGCAGTACTTTATACCCCTAATTTGAAAGCGTACATTTTTGTAATGATTATGGCGGCTCCCTGGTTAGACCGCGGCCGGCGTAGCAATCTTGGTGTTCTGGACGATGCGCTGGCCCAGTTCCGTGACCGACTTGACGATGACCTGCATATCGCGGTAATTACGTTCGTCTTTATTGACTATGAAATACAGGTTGGTGCCAAGAATTTCGATGTCCTCGTTGGTGTTGTAGTCAACCAGGGTTTGCATAACGTCAGGCGTGATGAATACCAGGGCGTTCACCTCCTGCCCTTTGTCAATCTGCAAGCTGAAAGAATCATTGAAATCGCCCTCCAGCTGCAAGGTTTCGGCGTTCTCCAAATCGCGCTGGGCGTCAATGTGGGCTTTTTTGCTGAGGAGCAGCATGTGCGGCAGAGTTTGCGGCAAAGCCAGGCAGGCAATCGTGAAATTATGCGTTTGCTCATTCCGCCCATAGCCGGTGGTGCAGCGGTAGGTCAATAGGTCGCAAGTCAGGTTGCCAAGCTGGGCTTGGATGATGGGGCTATAGACCTGGCTGTGCCCAAACTGCAAGCTCGGCGGCGTGACGGTGCCGAGCGGCGTTTCGGTGTCCAGGAACCAGCCGTTGGCGGTGGCAAATTGCCACCAGGCAGCGTTCTTAAGCCGAGTGACCCTGGTTGAAACCACGACACAATACAGGACGCCGATCCCCGCCGCGACATCGAACCCCAGAAACGGCGATACCAATAGGCTGAGAGCCACGAAAATTATGATCAAGATCGAGCCCCAGGCCCTGGCAGTGCTCCGTAGGCTCAGCCACCAGACACCGTTGAGAGCCAGCAGCGGTTCATAATTAATGTCTTTGGGTTCGCTCATCGCGATTTCTTCCGGAGTTCTTTAACGGTCAGCTCGGTGCGGGCCCGGGCGTAGGAGCAGAAGTCGCAGGGGCCGCCCATGGCGGCGTCGCCGACCGGCGGCATGTCGTCACTCTCCAAGCAGGCTTTCATCTTGGCCAGCGTCGGTTCGATCCAGGCGTCGCTGCCGGTGTACGGTATGACTTTCGTGAAAAATTCCAGCTTGTCGCCGAAGCCTTCGGGATCCAGCCGGGCATTGGTGTAGACGAAGTAGCCGGTGTTGCTGACTGTAAAGCCGTTCTGGCGGAGGAGCCATTGGTAGACTTCCAGCTGGCGCTTGTAGCTCATCTGCCAATCGGAATCGATGGAGACTTCGCTGGCCTTGGCGGTGGCCTTGTAGTCAACCACAATCAATTGGCCGTCGTCATCCACCCAAACGTCGTCGATGGCACCGTAGACGTGCAAGTTGGTCGGCTCGTGCAGTGTGGCCACGCCGGTGAAGTTGTACCGCCATTTGTCGAGGTCGGCGTGTTGGTACGGTATGGCCTTGATCTGGTTGTCGGTCATCAGCGGGTGCGGCGTGCCGTCGGCGCGGTGCCGGTCGAATTCCTTTTTGAACAGTTCGTCGATCGCCTTATTGATGTTGAACGGCGGGCCGGACGGCCGCTTAATCTTAAGTCGTGCGTCCAGCCAAAAACAGCGCGGACACTGCGTGAACAGCTCGATTTTGGAGCGGCTGATCTTGTAAATCTCGGTTTGTCCCGGCCGGTAGGCCGGCCAGCGTTCCTTTGTATAAGCCATTAGCCTAATTATAGCAAGCCGCTAGGGCCAAAGGTTTAGATTTCTTCAAGAAAGTCTAGCAATTCGGCCGGTGTCTCGATTAGCCGGTTTGGCTGGTGTTCGCGCAATATGTCTACGGTATTGTAGCCCCAAGCCACGGCGGCGACGTGCAGGCCTGCTTGGTGAGCGCCGTTGATGTCACGGACTTCGTCACCGACATACCAGGTATTGCCCGGGTCGAGCTTGTTGCGCCTGAGGACCTTTTTCAGCATCTTGGACTTGCCGAGCAAGCCGACGCCGCCATATAGTTTCACAAACTCTTTGTTCATATGGTGTTGGCGCAAAAACAGCCTGATATTCTTCTGGCTGTTAGAGCTAACAATGAACAACTGGTGGCCTTCCTCGTAGAGCTTGCGGACTACTCCAGGCACGCCGGGTTGGGCTGTTATTCCACCCATCCGCCGGTTCATCCGCCGCCGGCCGCGCATCAACAAGAAGGGCATTTTCCAAGGTTGAATATGCAATTCTTCGGTGACCTGTAATATCGACATACCCCGCAGGCGTTCAATTTCTGCTGGCCCTATCGGCTCGTGCCGGCCGGTCAGCTCATGAAAAATACGTACCACCACCTCGAAGCTATCGGCAATCGTCCCATCAAAATCAAAAATAATCGCAGCCATCGCCTACCAGTGTACCTTAACTATGAGACCGGCTTGTACGGAATATGGCACATGCCGCGGCCGGTGCGCTCGGCGTACTTCTGGTGGTAGTCTTCCGCCTCGTAGAAGGAGCCGGCCTTGGTGATCTCCGTGACAATCGGTTTGTCGAAGCCGGGTTGGGCGGCGGTTTTGGCGGCTTCGGCGGTGGCTTTTTGCTTGTCATCAAAGTAGAAAATCGCCGTGCGGTAACTGTCACCAGCATCCGGACCCTGCCGGTTCAATTGCGTCGGATCATGCATCCGGAAAAATTGTTTACAGAGCGTCTCGTAAGTGACCTGCTCCGGATTAAATTCAACCAAAACCGCTTCGGCATGGCCAGTGGTGTGAGTGCAAACCTGCTCATACGACGGGTCCTTGGTGTGTCCGCCAGTATAGCCGACCGTCGTTTTGGTGACACCCGGCACTTGGTCAAAATAGAACTGCACGCCCCAGAAACACCCGGCCGCGAACAGCGCCTTCTGCATTATTCGCTCACCTGGACGTCGCGCCAGAAGGCGACGTAGTTACTGAAATCTTTTTTGACGGTGTCGATGGCGCTGGGCTTCGGTTCCGGGTAGCTCCAGGCGTTGTCCTTGCTCCATTCGTCATCCTGGCCGACATCGAAATATTGGCACTCGCCTTTCCACGGACAGGTGTAGGGCGTGTCGCTCTTGCGCAAGAACTCCGTCCGGACGCTGGCCGGCGGGAAATACCAGTTCCGTTCGATATAGATCAAATCGTCTTTGTCGGCTTCGGCGATAACTTGGTTTTTCCAGATTGCTTTCATAGTGCTTGCTTACAGGCCAATGCCAAAAGCTCCGCCTACGACCAGCAACAGGACGAACAAGCCAATCAACCGGCGGAAATAATCAGCACCCCTGAAGATTTCCAGCAACGACCAGATCACCAGCACGCCGCTGCTCAGCCACCAGAACGTATTGGCCATACTATGCGACGAAGTTAGCACAGAGACACAGGTCAGCGCTGCCCAGGCGATCAGCCAGACGTTCGGCATCTGCCAAATGACGATCTCGCCGCGTCGGTTGCGCCAGGTCTTATCCCACAGGTTCCGCTGGTCGTAGCCGCCCCTTAGTCGCATAGCCTCTCCTTTGACAACTTTTTGTCATAAATAATCACTACCGCTATTATACAGCAGCGTCCGGCCGGGCAAAAAGTCTGTTGCAAATTTTACTCGGTGGGGCTAAAGTGTACTCACGATGCACGCCTTGGAATCACTGGAAACCAGCCTCAACGACCTGTTCGTCAAGCAGGCGCCACCGTTACCGCGCAGCGGCAAAAAAGCCCTGGTAGAATATTTGCCCTGGGTTAACCTGGCCCTCGGCCTGCTTGCCCTCTACACCGTCTACGCCTTGTGGCATTGGGCGCACCTGGCCAACGGTTTGATCAACTACGCCGCTAGCTTGAACTCCGGCACTTACGGCGGATCGGGACTAGGCGTTAACCGCCTGAGCCTGAGCATCTGGCTGGGCCTCCTGGTGTTAGCAGCCGAGGCCCTACTGTATCTCGCCGCCTTTCCCGGCACCCGCGCCCGCAAAAAATCCGGCTGGAACTTGATGTTCTACGCCCTGCTCGTGAATATAGCCTACGCCGTCGTTATACTTTTCACCGACTACGGCAGCTTCGGCAACCTGGTTATTACGCTGCTGGCCTCGGCCGCCGGCCTCTACTTGATATTCCAAATCCGTTCCAGCTACGGTCAGCGGTCAGCTGGCAAGAAAAAAGACGCCTGAACTTATTCGAGTTCGTGAATGCGGGCGTGGTCGAGTCCGTAGTAATGCGCGATTTCGTGCCACAGCGTGTGTTTAATGTCTTCTTTGAGGCCGGGCAGCGTTTGGGCGCGGCGTGTCAGCGGGCCCTTGAAGAGTGTGATCTTGTCCGGCAGCAAGCGGGTCATACCTTGCCGCTGGCTAAGCGGCACGCCTTCGTATAGGCCCAACAGAGTTTGATCGGGCCGCAGTTCAGCCTTGAAGCGCTGCTCCGACGTCGGTTCCAGCTCATAGAGAATAGCAATATTCTTAATGTTTTTAACGTGTTCGCCTGGCAGTTCACCAAGCGCTTGGTCAATAAGCCGCTGGAACTCTTCGTCGGTGAGTTCGATCATCAGTTTAGGCCTCTAGGTGCAGGCGCCTAATCAGCCAGTCGCGCGGCAAAATACTGAGGAACCAACCGGCCCGCGGGCCGGATTCTTTACCTATCAAAGCCTTGTACAGCGTAGCGAACAACTCTTTTGGCATCAGCTCGCTGCTATCTTTAAGGCCGTAAATGGTCTCGTGAAACCAGCTACCGTCGGCGTCAGCTGGCGCGCTGCTAATCTTGTCCGCCAGTTCATTCATGAACCGCTTTTCAGGATTGCTGAATTCGCTGGCATTGACTTGTTCGCGGAGCGCGAACTTAAACTCCTCGGGCGCCCGCTTATCCAGCCAGGCGTCAATAAACCTCAGCTCGGCCTTAATCGTATCGGCATCTTCTTCTATCACTGGAGCGTGTTCCGTGCGGCGAATGATTTCCAGTGTCTTGTCGGTGTCTTTCAGGGCCGCCTGGTAACTGGCAACAAGGTGTGAAAACGGCACTCGGCTAACGGTCGGCTGGCCGACGCCGTGCAGACAAATATTGACTAATTGTTCGTCGCTCTCGCTCTTTTCCGGTTTGGCCAGCAGTTCTCCAAACTCGTCGACTAGCCGGATCAGGGCCGGTCCTTCGTCGAAAAACAGTTGCTTATCAGGCGGATACCGCAAAATGAAGTACCAGACTACCTCGGCCGGCAGCATTTCCAGCAACTCTGAAGCCGTTATGGTGTCGCCAGCGCTTTTACTCATTTTTTTGGTATCGCCGGTCCGGTTTATAAAATTGTACGGTAACGGTAACGGCGCCTCAGCCCCAAAAACTTCCTTGATGATAGCCGCACCTGTTTCGTAGGAACCACCCTTGGTGGCATGGTCGCGGCCAAACGGCTCGGCGGCAACTTTCAGCCGCCACCAGCGTGCCGGCCAATCAATCCGCCAGTTAAGTTTGACCTCACCGTGGGTGTACCCGGTCTGGCGGTCATTGCCGTCCTTATCTTTAAAAACCAGGGTTTTATCATCGATGTTTATACTAACGAACGGCCGGTTTTTCAAATAGCCGTCTTCTATAACCTGCATTGGCGACCAATGATCGTCAACTTTATGGCCGGAAATTTCCTCCAAAATCGCTTGTATCTTATCTTTTTGGGCCAAGGCTTTCTCGATAGCCTCTGTGAAAAAGCCCTGTCGGTATTTTTCATACGCCCGTAGGATGTCTAAGTCCAAATGCATTTTTTCGGCGGCTATCAGGAGATCCTGCAAATAATAATCGGCGTAGGATCGGTCCGAGCCGTCCGGCGCCGGCACGTCGCACAGCGGTTTACCTAAGTATTGTTTGAAGTTTTCCGGTACGTTAACTGGCACTTTGCGAAAAATATCCATGTCGTCTACAACATGGATATGCCGCGCTTCTCGTCCGAGCCGCCTAACGGTATAAGCTATGGCTTCGGCTGTTAAGACTTCGCGCAGAGTACCCAAATGGTATGTACCGGAAGGCGATACCCCAGACGATACCACGATCTCGCCTTCCGGATGGTGTGCGACCAGTTCATCAACAAGCTTATTCAACCACTGCATACATGCTCAAGTATAACCGAGTTTGTATCTGTCAGCTAGCCGATTTCGACGACTTTGTAGGCAGTCGTATCAGTAGGCGTGGTGATCTTGACGGTTTCGCCAACCTGGCGGCCGAGCAGAGCCTGGCCGATCGGTGATTCGTCGCTGATTTTGCCGTTCAACGGATCGGCCTCAACGGTACCGACGACCTGGAATTCTTTGGCTTTGCCGCCCTGGCCTTTGAGCTTGACGACCGAGCCGAGCTGAACCTGGCCGGCGCCGCGCGGCTTCTTGATAATCTCGACGTTTTGCAGAATATTCTCAATCTCGGTAATCCGGTCTTCGTTGCGGTCTTTTTCGGCCAGGGCTGACTGGTATTCGGCATTCTCGGCCAGATCGCCCAGCTCGCGGGCGGTCTTGATGGCATCAGCAATATTCGCCCGTTTGGCGACTAAGATGTCCAATTCAGCCTGGTGTTCGCCGACACCGCTACGGGTCAGCCGGAACAATTTCTTCATGCATTCTCCCTTTAAACTAACAACACTCAAGCGGTCTCACCGCTGTTACCCCTGCCGTAGTTGCCTACAGTATAGCAAAACTTAGCCAGACGTGCCTAATGTTTTCAGCAGTTCCTCGGCGCTTACGTGACGATAATCATCGCTTGTCCGGGCTTTTAATTCGTAGCTGTCGCCAGCCGTTTTATCGCTGATGACGACGCGCTGGGGGATGCCGAGCAAATCGGCGTCGGCAAACTTTTCGCCGGCCCGCACATCGCGGTCATCATATATTACTGGAACGCGGGCGGCTGTCAAGCGATTATATAACTCATCGGCCCGCTCGACGGTGGCGGCTGAGTCGCCAAGCCTGGCCAAGTAGACTTGCGCCGGTGCCACCGCCGCCGGCCAGACCAGGCCGCGCTCATCGCTAAACTTCTCGGCGATGACGCCCATGACTCGAGTTACGCCAATGCCATATGAGCCTAGATGGACGAATTGCTCTTCGCCCTTCTCGTTGGTAAAGCTGAAGTTCATTTTTTCGCTTTTGTCGGTCCCGAAATTGAAGATATTACCGACTTCGCTGCTGTTAACTTTCTCCAGTTCGTCACGTTTGACACCAAGCTTGTTGAGGCTTTCGTCATCCAGGACTTCTTCGTTGATAGCGATATTTTTGCCCTTATGTAAATATATGACATCCTCGCCGGTTTCACAGATAGTCTGGAATTCATGGCTAAATTGCGTGAAAGCCCCGCCACTGGCAAAGGTCACGTAGGTATCTTCGCCCAAGCCCAGCCGGTCGTAGACTTTTTTGTAGGCTTCAATGACCGAATCGTAATAGGCGTCGTGCTGGGCGGCATCGGTGCTGAAGGAATACATGTCTTTCATGACGAATTCCCGGCCACGCATGATGCCGCTGCGAGCTCGTAGCTCGTTGCGCAGCTTGGTCTGGAACTGGTAAGCGCTAATCGGCAGGTCTTTGTAACTACTGACAAAATGCCGCATCATGTCGATGACGGGCTCTTCATGCGACCAGGCCAGCCCGATTTCCGAGCCATCTTTGAGCTTGGTCTTGAACCAAATGTCGACAGCTTTGTCATCCCAGCGCCCGGTGGTTTTCCACGGCTCCGGGTTTTGCAAGTTAGTCATGATCAATTCCTGCCCGTTGACGGCATTCATCTCTTCACGAACAATTTGCTTGATGTTTTCAACGACCTTGAGGCCAAGCGGCGTGTAAGCATAGACACCTGCCATGACTTTGTGGATATAGCCGGCCTGGATCAGTAGCTGCGCGTTCCTCGCCGTCTCGTTGGCCGGCACAGTCTTGCTGGTTTTGGTGAATAGCTGGGACAGCCTCATGATTCCTCCATATCGTACCACAGATCATCGAGGCCGAGGTCGCGAGCTTCAAGGCGTCCCAGGCCAATGTTGGCCGTAGAGTGCAGCATGGCCACCCGGGCTTGATAGTTGGCCAGATGCCGACGCCGATGGTTTTCGGTCCTTACACGGTTTTTACCATTTCTAAGGCTAAGGTAAGCCATCGCTCGACCCAGTGCTTCTGTCCAGTCGTCAGTGTTGAGACTGTCAATATCACCGTTAGATACCTCAAGTGCCTCTCGATGAAGCTCACTGGCCTCACCTAAATGTTGGCTAACTCGTTCCGGGCTGGTACGTCCTACTACAACAGCGTCAGCTATCCGCACGCCTCAATATTCTGCTTGATCTATCCACCCCCAGCCATTAAGCAATATTCCGTGCACGGCTTCATTCCACCGCTCGTCGTAACTAGCTACTAAATCCAGTTGATTATCTTGTCTCCTCATCAAAAACTCCTTTTGAAAAATTAAAAAACCTCCGTTCGGTTTGAGCGGAGGCGGGTTTGCTAAAAATTTATATACAAATAGAAACTACGCCCCAGTGGGCGGCAGCGGGAGGACAGATGCAAAAAGTAGTTTCTTAAACATGGTTTGTATCATAGCATTATCGGGCGTGAAATACAAATAAGGCCGCAAATGCCACACCGTTCTTGCAAGCATGCAAAGTAATTGACGCCCACAGGCTGCCGGTTTTTTCGCGCAGGTATATCAACACCAGGCTGAGCACAAATGTGTCGAGCGCGGCGATGTAGAGCGGGCCGGACGCGCCGCCTTCCGGCAAGTGGGCGGACGCAAAAATGGCGCTGGTGCCGAGAACCGCCCATATCGTAGGCAGTGCTTTCTTGAGGCTGCTGTAGAGAAAACCGCGAACCATGATCTCCTCGGCCAGCGGCGGCAAAACCACCAAGCTGATGAACGTCAGCACCAGCTGCACTGCGCCTTGCACATTATTGAAACCGATTTGCTGCTGCTGGTTGATGTTCAGGCTGGGCACAAAGTGGCTAACCACGCCAACAGTCAACAGATAGAGGACATAGTAGACCGGTATGGCCATTAGCCCATAGCCTAGGTCGCGCCAGCGCGGGCGTTTCAGCCCGATGATCGCCAAGCCCAATCGTCGGCGCTTCAGAAACAGGTAAATAGCGCCAACGGCCAGGCTTTCGGCCAGCAAGACGAAGACAAATTGTGCTGTCGTCGAGTTATTAAGCCAGTCGGTCGCCCGGGTCGGCGACCAATGCCTTAACCACGGATAAACCGAGACCACCAGACCGCCGATCAATTGCGAAGCGTAGAACACAATGACCAAAAACAGCACGGCTAGCCAAGGGTTCCACGGCACGCGCCGGACGGCCGGAGCAGTTGACGCGTCAATTGGTGGATCAGTGGCTTTGGGTTTGGTAGCTCGTTTCATGCCGGCCTAAAGAAAACGGTGCACGTCGACGATAGTGACCAGGATTATCAGCCCGATCAGGAGTACAAAGCCGGCAGCGTTGATGGCCTCTTCGCGCTTGGCGCTCAGAGGCTTTTTTATTAATCTCGAAACGAGCATGATCCATAGCCGGCCGCCGTCCAGCGCCGGAATCGGCAGGATGTTCATGATGGCCAAGGTCAGCGCAATGATGGCTACGATCAACAGCATGAACTGGTAGCCGAGCAAGCTGCCGTCTTTCATAATTACGAAAATGCCGACCGGACCGGCGACCTGTGCCGTGGCCGTAGTTTGGCCGTTTTGCCGGGCCGTCGTGTTGCCGGTCACCAGTCCGGCGAGCAGGCTGCCAAGTCCGCCGAGCGCATGTCCGAGACCCTGGAACGTCAGCACCGTAACTTGGGTGCTGAGACCGACGGCCACAATCGGTGCCGACCAGGTGGAGCGCTGAAGCGTCAATTGCGTTGGCGAGATGCCCATGTAACCTTTCGGATTATTGGTTTTTTGGCTGGCGGCCACGACCTGCTTACTTAAAAGCGTTAGCCGCACATCATGTTCCTGGCTGGCCCGGACATAATAGACATTGACGGTTTTGCCGGCAAAACTCTTGGTAATATTCGGCAGCTTGTTGGCATTGGTAACGCCGACCGGACTATAGCCCGGCAGACTGATGTCGGTAATTTCGTCCTCCGGTTGCAGGCCGGCCTTGGCCGCCGGCGAGCCGGCTTGGACATCGCCGATAAGTACCCGCTGTGACAGTAATTGGGTATCACTCTTGACGGTAAACTGGTTCGGTACCAGCTGCGGCAGGCCGACCACCGCCAAGATAGTCAGTAGTACCAGAGCTGTCAGCAGGTTCACGGCAACGCCGGCAGCCATAATTTTGCTCTTCACCCGCGTGCTAGCGGCACCGAAAGTACCAGGTTCAGTGTCAGAGTCATGCTCACCTTTCAGCTTGACGAAACCGCCCAGCGGCAAGGCGCCGATGCTAAATAGCCAGCCGGCCTTGGTCTTGCGCTTGTACAGCCGCGGCGGGAAGAAGATACTGAATTCCTCGACCTCGACGCCGTTACGGCGCGCCACGATGAAGTGCCCGTATTCGTGCGTCACCACCAGGCCGATAAACAGCACAATCCCCACAATTAATAGCAAGACAGACATGTGCTATGTATTGTAGCAAACCGATGAAAATGACTTTACAAACCGCGCCGGCCATGTGTATAGTGAAACATGAGGGCTATCTAAACGGCCTTGTGTGAAAAACAGAGTTCAATAAAATGAGTCATAGGGCAATCCCCATTACTGCTGATACGGATCCGACGCCGGCGCAGCCGGCTGTGCGGTCAGTGGTGGCACTCGGAGCTTCGGCCGTCGCTTCAGAAGCAACCGCTACGTTGCATATCGGGCCGGTGCCAGCCATGCCCTTGTCGCAACCGCGCGACTTCACACCTCCGAATGATTTTTCACCGGCGCCCCTGTCGCCATGGGCTCGGCTCTTGGACACAGCTCACCATTATAGCGTGGCCGTTTTTGCGATCCTGTTCTTGGCTGTCGGCATCGCCGGCATTAAGGTTGGCGGAGTTTACTGGTCGGAGCGTATTATCAGCCGCAGCAAGCCAGTAGCTACAGTAGAGGCTAGGAAACCGACTATTGCCGGCCTCAACTTGACGGTGCCGGCCAGCGATTTGCAGGCCAAATTGCAAACTATTACCAACCAGCCGGCTAACCTGACTGTCGGCGGCCAAACCGTACCGCTAGGCGCCGACACCATCCGCAGTTGGCTGCAGATTACGGCCAATGCCAACAAGTCCGAGGATTACATCCGCATTAAGCCCAATTCCATGACGAGTTCGCTCAATCAACTGGCCGACCAATTCGTCAAAGCGCCAGTGAACCAGGTCAGCGTTAACAACCAGGTAGTGGTAGCTGGCCAGAATGGCACTGCACTGACTGACCCGAGCGGCCTTAAAACCCAAGCCAGCCAAGCTGCCAAAACCGTCATGAACGGTGCAGGCTTGCAATTCAATACGCCGCTGCAGACGCAAGCCTTTCAAGCTATCAACCCATGCGCTTTTAACAAACTATTGGTAGCCGATGTTGTCACCAAGCAGCTGGCCGCTTTCCAGGGCTGTCCTCAGGTCAACCAGTGGCTGGTTACGGCCGGCGCCCCGGACACGCCAACCCCAATCGGCGAGTACCAAATCTACGCCAAGCTCACCGTTCAGACCATGACCGGCTTCAACCCTAACGGCACCAAGTACGTCCAGCCCAATGTGCCCTGGATAAACTACTTCACCGGTGGCGACGCCATTCACGGCAACTATTGGCGTCCAGCCAGCGTGTTCGGCGCCGTCAACACGTCGCACGGCTGCGTCGGCGTACCGGTAGACCAGGCGGAATGGATCTACAACTGGGCACCGATCGGTACCACGGTGATTACCACTAACGACCCGAACCTAACCTTTGTAAACTCTTAGACCGTCATAATTTCGGCTTCTTTGGCCTTGCTGGCAGCCTCAACCTCGGAACGCGCCTTATTCATAGTTTCTTCGATTTGACCGGCCAAACGCTTGGCCTCGTCTTCGCCGATGTCTTTGTCTTTTTTGGCTTGGTTGACTTCGTCCATGGCACCGTGGCGGAGATTGCGCAGCTGAACCATGCATTCTTCCTGCTTGCTGCCAATTTGCTTAGCCAGTTCGCGCCGGCGTTCCTCGGTCAGCGGCGGAATCGGTATGCGCACCACCCGGCCGTCGTCGGCCGGATTGAGCCCCAGGCTCTGATTATTACGTATAGCCTCGGCAATGGCTGCTAGGTTATTAGGGTCAAACGGCG
>Ga0302325_10009189_pt1 | contig 21626 bp, 21 predicted proteins | sample Palsa_T0_2_FD_201948 | JGI IMG/M metagenome (GOLD analysis project Ga0302325, IMG submission 201948) | Peat permafrost microbial communities from Stordalen Mire near Abisko, Sweden - Palsa_T0_2 | ecosystem: Environmental > Terrestrial > Soil > Palsa > Peat permafrost | place: Sweden: Abisko...
GCGGATCGACGTCGTCGTCGAAGCCCGCGCAGAAGTCTGGCCCAGCGCCGGTGATCGCAAAGGCGATGATCGCGTCGTCGTCCTCGACGGTTTCGGCCAGGTCCATCAACTCACGCCCCATCGCATGGCTGACGCGATTTTGCGCGCGCGGGCGTTTGAGCGTAGCCACCAGCGCGCCGCCGCTCAGATCGATTTCGATTGCACCGGGATCGCTAACTGCCACGGCGCCGTTGGCAGAAGCGATCTTCCTTGCGCGACTCGATGCAGTCGCAACCCGGCCGCCGTCAGGCTTGCGCCTGGTTTTGCGCATGCAGCTCCTTGCGCAGGATCTTGCCGAGCGCGTTCTTCGGCAGCGCGTCGATGAACTCAATGGTCTCGGGGCGCTTGAAGCTCGCCAGACGCGTGCGGCAGAACTCCTGGATACTTGCGGGGTCGGCCTTTTCGCCCGGGCGCAGTACCACATACGCCTTCACCGTCTGGCCCCATTCGACGGAGGGAATCCCGATCACCGCGGCCTCATCGACAGCCGGGTGGCTCATCAGGACGGTTTCGATTTCGGCCGGCGCGATATTTTCACCGCCGCGAATGATCATGTCGTCCTTGCGGCCCGCGAAGAACACGTAACCATCCTCATCGACCCAGCCCAGGTCGCCAGTGGCGCGCCAGCCGTCGGGGAGGGCGGCGTCGTCTTTGCGGCCGGCGTAGCCCTTCATGATCCGCGGGGTGCGGATGATAATTTCGCCTACCTCGCTATGCGTCAGGAACGTGCCGTCATCGTCGCGCACCTTGATTTCGACGTCGGGCAGGGGCTTGCCAATGGAGTTCAGCCGCTTGAGCTTCAGTTCGACTTCGGCCGGGGTGCCGCTGATGCGGTGATCGTCAGGACCGAGAATTGTCAGCGACGAAGTGGTCTCGGTCTGGCCGTAGGCGTTGACGAAACCGACGGTCTTGGGGAAGGCCTCGATCGCACGGCGGATGACCGCCAGTGGCATCGCGGCGCCGCCGTAAGCCAGATTCGTCATCTTCGAGAAATCAGTCTTGGCGAAATTAGGATCGTCGAGTATCTGCTTCATCATGGTCGGGACGACGAAGGCATGCGTGACGCCTTCCTTGCCGACCAGTTCCAGCCAGGCCTTCGGATCGAACTGCGGCATCACGACCATTTTGCGGCCGGTCCACAGGTTGGTCATCAACGCGGTCGTGCCGGCTATATGGTAAAAGGGCGCGCAGACCAGGAAAGTCCCGCGCTCCGTGCCGTCGGCCATCTCGATATTGGCGGTGACGTACGCAGTGAAATCGCGAAAGCTCAGCATCACGCCCTTGGGCAGCGAGGTGGTGCCGCTGGTGTACATCAGAACGGAAACGTCCTCGTCCTCGACCTCGGCCTCTTCCTCATCGGGTTCAGCCTGCGCGACCAGCTCGGTAAGCTTCGCCATCGAGCCATCGCCGTCACCGATTGCAATGCATGGAACGTTGTTGAGCTGAGTATGGATGCGCTTGACGAGATCGACGTAGCGATCGCCGACCAGCAGGAGCTTGGTCTCGGCGGTGTTGATCATGTATTCGAGTTCGCCTTCCTTGGCGCGGTAGTTGAGCGGCAGGAAGGTCAGCCCGGCCTTGGCGGCGGCGTAATAGCAGGCCACGTAGAGATGTGAATTGGTGTCGAGGATCGCGACCACGTCGCGCTGCTTGAGGCCCAGCTTCTTGTAAACGGTGGCGATGCGACCGACCAATTCGTTAAGGGCCGCATAGGTCAGGCGATTTTGCCCGAAGACGAGAATTTCCTGATCGGGCACGATAGACCCGGGGATTGAGATGAAATTTACGGTGTTCACGGGCTGTTTTTCCTCCTGCGCGGCCGTATCAGTGCGGTGTCGGGGCTGAATCCCGCTGCCGCAGAAAATCGATCCATTCTCAGAGCCAGACGTTGCTCCAGTTCGAGGCCATCGGAAAGCGACGAATTCAATCCTTCCCATACAGCGAGCTTCGCGATCGCTGCGTGTTCCCGAGGCCGACGTCCCAAAGCGGTCGCCAGCGCGTGAACGGTGCGGTCGAGCGCCCTGAGCGGCACGACTTCGGCGACCAAACCTATAAACAAAGCCTGCTGGGCGTCAATCCATCGGCCAGTGATATTGAGATCCAGCGCCCATCCGAGACCGAGGCGGCGCGGCGCGGTCTGCGTGCCGGCGACACCCGGAATCATTCCCAGGCTGGTCTCGGGAAGGCAAAAACGCGCGTCGTCGGCAGCTATCGCGACATCGCAGAGTAAGGCCATTTCGAGGCCGCCGCCCACCGTGAACCCGTGTACTGCCGCGACGGTCGGTATCGGCAGAGATCGGAGGCGACCCCAGACGTCGCGGCGGAAGCGTATCCAGCGCGCGGCGGTCGGCGAGGGCGCCTGGCCGAATTCGGTGACATCGCCGCCGGTCGAGAAAGCCTTGCCGGCGCCCGCGAGGACCATCGCACGCACCCCGGGATCTGCTTGAACGCGGTTCAGGGCGGCGAAGAGATCGTCGCGCATCGCTACGTTATACGCGTTCAGGCGGTCAGGTCGATTGAGCGTCACCCAGGCAATGCGGTCGCGATTCTCGAACAGTACCGTGCCATTGCCGACGCTACCGGGATGCGCCGTCTGGTTGCGATCCGCCCTTTTCTTCAGAGATTGAGGCACGGCTTGATTGAGTAAATGGCTCGACATATTGAGCATCAAGCGCGCTATCCCATGAACATCTTAACCGCAGGCCCAGCGCGTCAGACACCGCTCAATCGGCGACGCTGTCAACTTTTACCGGAATTTAGTCCGAATCACGGAGAATACAAGTTCGCGATATCGCTCTGGGCGACCGCGGGGCGTCCGCGTTCATAAATCACGCGTCCATTCACGATGGTCAAATCGACGGCGAGAGTCTGAATTTCGGCGGCTGTGAGATTGGCAGGGTCGGCAGCAACGACGATCAGATCCGCCAGGTAGCCGGTCGCGATTTCACCGGCACCGAGACGGCTCAGGCGAGCGGCGGATCGGGTAAAGAGATCGAAAGCTTCATTGAAGGAGATGCTCTCGGCCGGGGCGAGTTCTTCGCCGTCCATCGAGAGGCGATTCATGGCAGCGGCAATTGCGTTGAACGGCTTCGCCGGTGTGACCGGCGCGTCAGTGGCTCCTGCGATCTGAACGCTGGCATCGAGGAGGCTGCGCGCCCTGTAGAGGTATGGCACCAAGCCCGGATCGGTGGTGTATTTGGGGCCCCGGTAATGGATGAAGCCGGGGTTGGTCACAACCCATACGCCTAGCGCCGCGAGCCGCTGAAGATAGTCGTCCGGGATTAGACCGCCATGCTCGATTCTGCAGACCGTGCTCTCGAGGGTGCGCGGATTGACTTCGCGGCGACTGGCTTTGATTGCGGTTATCGCCGCTTCGAGCTCCTCGACCTCGGTCACGTGAAAAGCGACGTCGAGTCCCGTCGAGAGCGCTCGTCCAACCCGGCGGGCCAGCGGCGCGGGTTCCCATCGCGCGAGATCCATGAACTTTACGCCACTCAGGCGAAAACCCGCCGCTTCTGCGGCCTGACGGGATATATTGATGGCGTCAACCTGATTCTGTCCGATCATCACGCCAATACGCTGACCGATCGCGCCTTTGGCACTCAGCAGCGCGAACGTCGCGACGTCTTCGGGACCGTTGCGAACTGTCGCGTCGGTGAAGGTGGTGATACCCGCAGCAGCCAGTTCGCGACTATAAACGCGGGTGCGCGCCTCAAGTTCAGCGGGAGTCACGCGCGGCAGGCGCTGCGAGATCCACTCGTCCATCCCGACGACGAAGCCGGTCAGCCGGCCCGAGGGTTCACGCTCCAGCCATGCGCCATGAGGCGGATTGAATCCGGCAGCCTCCAAGCCGAGTGAAGTTATCGCGCGCGAATTGAGCCAGGAGGCATGAAGCGTTTGATGTCGCAGGCGCAGCGGATGACGTCCGATTGAGCCGTCGAGCTCGGCGCGCGTCGGTCCTCGCCGTTCTCGCATCATGGCTTCATCGCAACCAAATGCGCGCAGCCAGTTTCCCGGCGGGGTCTTTCCGGCGGTCAGGCGCAGATCAGCCAGCAAATCGCTGATCGTGCGGCAGCGCATCACGTTCAGGCCGTTGGCGACGGCCGCGCCTTCCATGAAATGGATATGGCAATCGATGAAGCCGGGGGTTACCGTGCGCCCTGCCAGACGAATCATATGCGTACGCGGGCCGACCATCGGTTTGAGATCGGCGAACGCACCGTGCGCGATGATCAGCCCGTTGGCAACTGCAATTGAATCGCTCGCCGGATAGCCGGAAACGACACCCTCGTGCAATACGAGGTCGGCTTTATCGAGGGCCATCAGCACACCCGACCGCCCGACAGATCCTTTTCACTTTACTCAACCACCGCCGCAATCTCATCGCCACGCGGACTCTGCCCGTCCGCTGGTACGGGCCGGAAAAATCTAGTCGGAAGACGGAAGCGCCTTTGCTTCCTTAAGCTTCATCTCGATCTCGCAACATTCGAAGGCGCCCGAGCCGGCCTTGTTGCACAGCACTTCGGTGCCGCATTTCTCGCATAGATAGCGTTTGCCTAGTGTGTTAGCCATTATCGCAACTCCCACCGATGGCCCGGTACTCGCGGCCGAGTTCAAATCGGTAATTTGTAAAGTAACTTAAGAACGTCCGTCATCATTATCAATCCGAGTGCAACTTGGAAGAGCCGCGCAGCACTAACCGTCAGGCAAAGGGTAATTCGCAGACGCTTGCCGGTAAGTCGGCCCCGTTATCGGCGATCGTCACTCGAGTCCCTATCGGCCAGGCGCTGTGATGAAGGATCGATAATCCGATTACGCCGCATCGCGGCGAACGGACGATGCTGGTGAGGCGGCCGACTTCCTTGCCGTCCAGATTGATCACGTTGCCGGGTGCCGGCAGCAACTCTCCTTCAAGCCGGAGGCCGAAGAGCTTCTTCTTGAGGCCGCCGCGCGCGGTTGCACGCTCGATCGTCTCTTGCCCGAGATAGCAGCCCTTGTTGAAGGAAATCGCGTAACCGAGCCGCGCTTCGAGTGCGATGGTCTTGTCGGCGGTATCGACGCCGACGCGAGCGAGGCCGTGCTCGACGCGCACGACCTCGAGCGCGGCGGCATCGACTTCGGCGATTTCGCTGATGCCAGCGGCAGCGCCGCGCGCGCGAATCGCCTCGATTGTCGCGGCAATTCGCTCGCGCTCCAGGATTACCGTGAACGCCGGGCCGCCGTAGCGGGGGAGATTCGCAACGCGAATCGCCCCCGCAACGGCGGTCTCCGCGCGCGCGTGCCGCCAAAGCGGCAGCGCCGGCGCGGCGTCGCCACCGGCGGCGGCGAGGGCGCTCGCCGCCGCCGGGCCTTCGAGATCGAGGACCCCGACGACGTCGAGTTCCTCGAACTCGACGTCGTCGGCGACGAGGAATTTCTCCAGATGCGCGCGGGCTTTCGGCCACAGCGCGCGATCGATTTCCATGAGCAGCGCGTCGGCCTCCGCATAAACGAAGAAGTCCGCGATGATATGCGCGTGTTCCGTGAGTATCAGGGCCGGTGCCACCGCCCCAGTGGCTAGTCCCTTGATGTCGTTGCTGCACATCCCATGCATGAACGGGAGACGATCATCGCCGACGATCCGCACGATGATGCGATCGGCGATTGTTGCTATGCCGACGCCCTTCGAGATTGCGCTTCTGCCAATCATATTCTGGCTCGCCTCAGATGCGAGGGCTCGATTCTCAACGGCGGTTTGACGCGGCACACTCACGATATTCCGGGCTGGTAACGAGCAATCCCTTATTAAGTTTGAAGCTAACAGATTGGAATCGGCAGCCACAACTATGTCGTTCAGCGCGGCAATCAGCGGATTCTAACGAGCGGTCAATTGAGCGTATAATATCGACCGCAATGAAGTTCTGCGAGATGCTCGCGATATGTCCGCTGACGAGTGCCGCTTCGCGCCGTTTGCGGCGCCTCATCATCGCGCTTGCGATTGCGGTGTCCGCGATGGTGTTTGCGGTTGCGCGTTTTGACGGAGTGGCATGCGCGGGCGCCGCGGCCGCGACGGCGGCGCAGATCAGCGACGGCGCTTTCGCGATGCTCAATGCGGTCAATGGCGGAGACGCCAGCAAATCCGGTCCGATCGCGATTTTCGCGGGCGATGCACATTCGCTGAGCGATTCGGTGGCGGCCGGCGATAGCGCCGGCGCGGCCAGTAATCTGGCCGCGCTCGAAGGCGATCGCAGCGCGGTGGATAGTGTCGTGTCCGCCAATCCGGGACTCCTGAGCGCGAGCGACTGGAATCGGATCAAGTCCGAGATGGCCGCACTCTCGAAGGAGCTTGGCACAAATGCGGCTGCGCCACGCGCTACGGCTGATGCGGCACCGGCGGCAGGCTCGAATAGCCACGCAGCGTCCGCGCCATCAGCGCCTCCAGCGACGTCCGCGCCCGCGTCAGCCGCGGCATCGGCGGGACCCCCTGCTGTAACGGCGCCGGCGACAGGCTCGGATTCGGCCGGTGCGCCGCCGCAAGTCGTGATCGAGTCGCGCACCCCTGAGGGCACCGCGATTCACGTTAAGGGCTACCTTGAAGGCAGCGGCCTCAAACGCGGCGGGATTTATGCGGGTTCGCATGAGCTGCGAGATTTCAAGGTCGGTGGGTCCGGGGGCGAGGTGCGGCTGAATTTTGATATCGGCGTTGAAAGCCCGAAGCCCGGCGAGACGATTCGGGTTTACGACGCGGATGGCCGGATGGCTGAAGCGCCGATCGCCGACCTGGACCTAGCTTCGGCGTCCCCCGATCTATCCGCACCCGCACCGCCGCCGGACACCTCCGACAACGCGCCCGAAATTCCCGCGCTACCCCCTTCGGCAGGGATGGCTTCGAAGCACGCTCCGTCGATCGAGGATGGCGTCGAGGTCTATCGCAACTCGACCGCAAAGGATAACGACGACAGCGGCGTGCCCAATACCGCCGAGATTCCCAGCCATGGAGCTCCTCTGCCGTCGCCTTCCAAGCGGCATACGATTGGGGGCCACCTGGGCAATGTAAAGATCAACATCAGTGCAGTGAATCAGATTGGCGCGATGCCGCCGACTTTTGAAATAGTGGGACAGATCGTCGGGCACGGTATCACGCGAGCGGGAATCTATCTCGGTGGACGCCTCGCCCGTCCCATAACCGTCGAGTTCGGCGACGATGCGACCAATTTCGACGAGAAGTTCACCGCCAACGGCGACGAAGCCCGGATTCGCGCGTACGGCGTTGGCAATCAATTCGTCGAGAGTTCGGTGGACCTCTCGACCGCGACCGCGGTGGCATCGGCGGACGCGCCCATGAATCCCGCCGCTCTTCCGCCCGGCGCCGGATATGGCGAGCCAATGGTCGATGGCAACTCCGGGCTGCTGGTTCAGATTGCGGCGGTGGGTCCGATTACCAGCAACCTCTACGTGGTTTCCGGCGTCATTTCGGGCGCTCACCTTTCTGCCGCCGGGCTCTATCAGAACGGGATGCTGGTGCAGCGGATACCGATTGGCGGCGGCGGTATCGGCGGAGTAATCAGCTCGCTCATTCCGGGCGCCTCGCATAACGTCAACTTCAACGTGCGCTTCAATCCGCAAGCTGGACCCGCGACGATTCGGGCCTTCGATTCCAGCGGCGGTTACAACGAGCAACCGATCGTTCTGGCCGGGGCAAATCCCTACGGAGGCGCGAGTCCGTACGGCACGAATCCCTATGGTAATCCCTACGGCTCCAGTGCGTACGGGAATCCTTACGGTTCGTATGGCACTGGAATCGGGCCGCCGATTGGCTCGGCGCGAACCAATCCATATGCCGGAGGAACCTTTGGGCCGCCTCCGATAAATCCTCTGGCGCCCGTCAATCCGTTCGGATCGCCGCCCGCTTCGTCTTCATGGTGAGCAGTTCGCGACCAAGCCAGAACCTTTGCGCGGAACCTTAGCCTTGCTCTGAGTTGAAGGCATAGGTTAAACTTTTGTGTTTACAACGCACCGATTGAGAGTGAACGGAAGATGTTAATCCAGGCGACGCAACTCAGGCCCGGAATGATTCTCGAATATAACGGCGGGCTCTGGCGCGTGATGACCATCAACCATATCACGCCGGGCAACTGGCGCGGCATGGTGCAGACCAAGCTCCGCAATATCAAGTCCGGGTCGCAAACCGAAAACCGCTTTCGCTCGGAGGATCGCGTCGAGCGCGTGATCCTTGACCAGTTGGAAATGGAGTTCCTTTACCAGGAGGGCGACGATTTCCATTTCATGAACACGCAGACCTACGATCAGATCACGCTGCCAAAGGATTTGATCGAGAACGTGGTCGGCTATTTGACGCCGAACATGAAGGTCGAGGTCGAATATCACGAGACCACGCCGCTCAACGTCACGCTGCCGAAAACGGTTTCGATGAAAGTGGTGCAGACCGATCCGGGAATCCGGACCGCGGCGGTGACCAATACGCTGAAGCCGGCGACACTGGAAACGGGGCTGGTAATCCAGGTGCCGCATTTCGTAGCGGAAGGCGACATCATCACGATCAACACGGAAAATAACGAGTACCTTTCGCGCACGAAGTGACGGCCTGCGCCGCACGTCCTGCCTGAACTCGATCACGATTAGCGCGCGACGAAGCGCCGTCGCTATCGCAGTACCGCCATTGAAAGCCATTAGACCTCGCGACGACACGATTCAGGCACGGCGGCCGCCGCCGCGTCCACGACGGGCGAATCCCGAGCCGCCGAAGCCGTTCAAATTCGGCCCGCACATCTATCTCGCGCAAACGCAGCCCGGCTTCGAACCGATCGCATGGAACGAAATTGCCGCGCGATGCGATCGCGATAGCCCGATCGAACTCGGCCGGCGGTACGTGCCCGACCGTGTTGGCATGACGATTTTCTCGGCGCCGCGGCTCGCCCCGCTGAAACTGGTGCGCACCGCCGAGGACTTCTTCGCGGTCGTCGCATACCGCCGATTTCCGGTGTCGCCACTCGATCCCGCGCTGAAGTATGTGCCCAAGAATACGGCCGAACATGAGGCCGACGAGCGGATTGCGAGCAAGACGCTCGAACGCGTGCGGACGGCCGGACGGGACGCACGCTTCATCGAGGAAGCGCTCGCGGCGCATGTGAGCATGGTGCCGGGCAGTCGCGCCGGCAAACGATTGCATTACCGCGTCATCGCGCGGATGGCCGGGGAGCATCCGTTTCGCCGGGTCGATTTACAACACGCGGTCGAGCGGGGAATCGGCGATCGCGATGATCATTCGTGGCAGCCCGGCGGCGACGATGCCGACGTCGAATTTTGGGCGACAATGTTTCCCGGGGAGTTCATCCTGACCCTGCGCTTGAGTGACGAGCGTCTGCGCCATCGCGACTACAAGGTTGCGCATCTGCCCGGATCACTGCGGCCGTCGGTCGCGGCCGCGCTCGGATGGCTCTCGGAGCCGTCGCCTGACGATATCGTGCTCGATCCGATGTGCGGAGCCGGCACGGTGTTGATCGAGCGCGCGAACATGGGGCGCTATCAACTGCTTATCGGCGGCGATAGCAATTCGGAGTCACTAGCCGCTGCACGCGAGAACGTCGGCCCGCGCTACAAGCCGATTGAACTCCATTCATGGGATGCGTCCGCGATCGCGCTGGAAGCCGCGAGCGTCAACAAGGTGATCACGAACCTGCCGTGGGGTATGCGTCACGGTTCGCATGCGGAGAATCGCCGCCTCTATCCTCATTTAATCGAGGAATTCCGGCGCGTGACCAAGCCCGGCGGGTTGATCGTGATGTTGACCGCGGAAACTCGCCTGATGGCCGACCTGATGTCGCGCGGAGCGTTCCGTCCGCAAAAGATTCTAAGAGTCTCCATCCTCGGAGCGCCCGCCGCAATCTACGTCGTCCGCGTCTGAAGCTCGCGATTCTGCTGTCTGCTCGTTCCAGAGAGATTGAGGACGCCGGCGGGATGCTATTCGCGTTCGATTACGAACGTCGTGGTGATGCGAATCGTGCGGATGGTGTCGCGGTCGCGGATGGCGCGCAGGCCGGCGCGATCGCCGTCCAGCGAACTCTCCATCAGATCGCGAATGCGTGCGGCATTTTCGGGTGAAGCGTCGTTGAACCCGATCCAGTCTTCCAGGGTGGTCCGGGCATCGCGCGCAATCTTCATCACGAGGCGGAAACCGTGGGCAGCGAACATTCTTTCGAACTCAGATGCAGCGAGCGTGCGGGCGTGCGTCGGATCGGCCAGCCGCTCCAGTTGATTGTGCAATGCGGCTTTGGCGTCCTCCTCTGACGCCGTCATATCCGCGATTACCATCCATCCGTGCGGGCCGACCACGCGTGTCATCTCTGCGAAGACACGATCGGGATTCACGAAATGATGAAACGAAAAACGGCATGCCGCGCCGCTGAACGAATGGTGGGCGAACGGCATCCGCTCGAGTTCGCCAAGTGCGAAGCCCGCATTGCCAAGGCCCCGTTGATCGGCTTTGGCCCGGGCCTGCGTGAGCGCCGATTCGATCACATCGAGGCCCACCGAACTGCCGCAGCGATCGGCGAAAGCGAGCGTCATCGCGCCACTGCCGCAGGCTACATCGAGCACGCGATCCCGCCGCGTCACGCCGGCCGTCGAGACCAGGAACGCGATGAACTTGAGTTCGCTCGTGCTCGGCGCTCCGCGGTACGCCTGCGGTCTGCGACGGAATTGCCGTTCAAATAGTTCCAGGCGTTGATGGTTTTCCATGATTGCTTGGACTCGCTGCCCGCAATCAGTGCGGACGGTGCCAACCGTTCGATCGAAAATCGCGGCGGCCCGATGCTAGCGCGAGCACCCCCAGATGTCACGACACGGTAGATGTCACGACCCGCGCCGGACCTGCGCGAGCAAAAACAGCGTAATGGCTACGGCTGCGCTCGCACTGACGGCGCCCACGACTTGCACGTAAAGGGCGTAATTCGGAGATTCGGCGAGCCAGGCACCATATCCGTTGCGACTTTTCGCCGTCTCGTTTCTGCGTATCGCGTATGCGTGCAGACGTTCGGGCCACAGCATGCATGCAGTCGCGATCACTCCGTACACCATGGCGATCGCAGCCAGAATCGTGGCGTTCTCAATCATGGCCGAATGCCCGGAAACGTCTAGTCGCGCAGTGAAAAGCTTAACCCGAAGCGTGCAGCGTGAGATCGCGCGCCTGCGAACGATACGGCTCCGGCAGCGTTACCTGGTGTCCATCCGTCCAGTTGTTCTCCAGCCGATAGAACTCGCGCACCGGCTCGAAGAAGATGTGGACGACGACATCCACATAATCGAGCACGATCCAATGCCCGTGGTTGAAGCCCTCGATTGCGATAGGACGCTCGTCGGCCGCGTCCATCCGCTCGCCGATGCCGCGTGCAATCGCTTGCACCTGCACGTCGGATCGTCCGGTCGCGATTATGAAATAATCGGCAATCGAATGTAGATGCTCGACTTCGAGCACGACCAGATCGTAGGCCTTTTTGTCGAGTGCCGCTTCGGCTGCGGCAATCGCCTTATTCAGAGAGTTCATGAGTACATAAGCGGTGCGGGACCGCTGGATCAGGTTGATGCATGCCGCCTAAAGGCAAGTTAGAGCGACGAATAGAGGGCATGCTGTTGGATATATTCCGCGACATCATCGGCGACCAGGTAGCAAACAGACTTGCGCGCGACGACATTTTGCCGGACGAGCGTGGCCGAAATCGGAAGGAAAGTTGTGGCGACGAAGGTTAGCGTATGACCGCTTGGGTGAACATAATAATCTTGCGCCCGACTGTATCCAAAATAATCGATTGTCGCAAGCGGAATTGGCGTTTCCAACTCGCCCTCCGCGGTATGCCGCTTATGTACCGCGAGGTTGCACAGGCGCACCAGTTCGTTCGCTTCTTTCCAGGTGGCCAGTTCCGCGAATTGATCAGCGCCCATAATCAGGTTGAGCTCGGCTGGTCCGGTTAGCGCGTTAAGGAAGTGACGCACCGTATCGACGGTGTACGATTGCCCGGGGCGCCGAATTTCGACGTCAGAAACCATGAAGTGGCGGTTGCCCGCGGTCGCCAGCCGCACCATCTGCAGCCGATGTTCCGCCGGTGCGAGCCCGCCGTGTGGCTTGTGCGGCGGCATCGCGGCCGGGATGAAGTAGATGAGGTCGAGCGCCAACGCTTCGCGATCCTCCTCGGCCGCCCGCAGATGGCCCAGGTGAATCGGATTAAAGCTGCCCCCGAAGAGTCCTATGCGCATGCAGGCATTGCTCCGGCGCGCCGCGGCTCAACTCCCATGTCGCCTCGCGTCCGGATCCGGTTTCATTTCCGAATCTGGCCGTGACCGGCAATGATGTATTTGTAGGTCGTCAATTCCTTCAAACCCATCGGCCCGCGTGCGTGCAGCCGGTTGGTCGAGATGCCGGTCTCGGCGCCGAAGCCGAACTCGAAGCCGTCGGTGAAGCGGGTCGAGGCGTTGACGTAAACCGTCGCCGAATCGACTTCATGTTCGAATCGTGCAGCCGCCTCAGCGTCTTGAGTAACAATCGCGTCGGCCAGGCCCGACCCGTGCCGCGCAATAAACTCGATGGCCTCGTCGCACGAATCCACGATCCTGATCGCCAAAATGAGATCAAGGTACTCCGCGTCCCAATCCGCGGCGGTCGCGATGCGAGCGTCCGGGATGATCGCGCGCGTGCGATCGTCACCGCGCAGTTCTACGCCCGCCGCACGCATCCGTTGCGCGATTCGCGGCAGGAACTGTGTGGCAATGTCTGCGTGAACGATCATCGTTTCCATCGCGTTGCAGACCGATGGGCGGCTGCACTTGGCGTTGAAGCAAATCTCCTCGGCCATCTGCAGGTCGGCCGCGCGATCGACGTAAGTCTGACAAATACCGTCGAAGTGTGGCAGCACCGGCACCGCCGAGCCCGCGAGCGCAGCCTTTAGCGCATTGCCGCCGCGCGGGATAATCAGATCAATCAGCTCGGGATGGCGCTTCAGAATCTGGATCACTTCATGATCCGGATTGTCGATAAAGGTGACAGCATTGGGATCGAGATCGGATTTCACCAGCGCCGTCCCGATCAGTTCTGCCAACACCGCGTTGGTCGAAAGCGCCTCACGTCCGCCGCGCAAGACGACCGCGTTGCCGGCCTTGAAGCCGAGCACGCCCGCATCGACGGTGACGTTGGGTCGCGATTCGTAAATGATTGCGACGACGCCGATCGGCACCCGAACCTGGCGGATCTCGAGGCCATTGGGACGGCGCCAATGCGCGAGCGTTTCCCCGACCGGATCCGGGAGTGCGGCGACCTCTTCGACGCTGCGCGCCATTGCCGCGATGCGATCGGGAGTGAGCGTCAGGCGCTCGACGAAAGCGGATGCATCACCCTCGGCGCGAGCGCGTTCGACGTCCTCGCGATTCGCCGCGAGGATCCGATCGGTTGATGAGCGCAGCCCGTCGGCGAGCGTTACAAGAGCGTGATTCTTGCGGTCGGTTCCAATCAGCGCCAGGCGCCGCGCCGCGGCGTGAGCGCGAGCGAGGGCGCCCAGGACTTCGGCTTCGAGGCTCATGCGAGGTCTTCGATCAGCACGAAATTGTCACGATGGACGATTTCGTCGGCTACCTTGTAACCGAGCACGCGCGGGATTTCCTGCGATCTCATGCCTTTGACTTTTAGCACATCAGCGGCCGGGTAATTCACCAGTCCGCGCCCAAACTCGACGCCGTCGGAATCGAGCAGGCTGACGCAATCGCCGCTGGCGAACTCGCCGCGGACCTCGCGGATGCCTGACGCGAGCAGGCTGCGTCCCTTGGAGCGCAAGGCGTCGGCGGCGCCTCGATCAAGGCTGATCGCGCCGATCGGGCGCAGCGCAAAGGCGATCCAGTGTTTGCGTCCCGGCAGCCGTCGTCGCGCCGGGATGATCAGGGTGCCGACTTCACGCGACGGATCCAGCGCCGCAGTCAGCATGTCGGGTTCGCGTCCCGGCGCAATTATCACGCTGATTCCGGCACGTGCGGCCTGCCGGGCGGCCTTGATCTTCGTCGCCATCCCGCCGGTGCCGAGTGGTCCCGCGCTCTCGGCGACAAGCCCGCGCATGCCCGTTTCGGGATCGGTGATTAGGGGGATCAGCCGGGCGTCGAGCCGGGTTCGCGGATCGCCGGTGAGCACGCCTGGTATATCGCTCAAGATAACCAGCAGACCCGCCTGCACCATTCCAGCCACCAGCGACGAAAGCACGTCGTTGTCGCCCATGCGAATCTCTTCGACGGCGACGGTGTCGTTCTCGTTGACGACGGGAATGGCTCCCGCCGCGAACAGCGATTCGATCGTATGGATCGCGTTCAGCCGGCGTTTGCGCTCGGCCAAATCCTGATGCGTAAGGAGGATTTGTGCGATCGTGCGGCCGTGCGCGTCGAACGCCTTGGCCCATTGGCGCATCAGTTCGATCTGGCCGGTTGCGGCGGCCGCCTGCCGTTCCGCGATCGTCGAGGCGCGCCGTCCGAGCCGCGCGCGGCCTGCCGCGATCGCACCCGACGTCACCAGCACCACTTCGCGGCCGTCGCGCATGATGGCGTCGATCTGGCGGGCGAGGTCAGCGATAACGTCGGGGCGCAGGCCGTTCGGATCGGAAAGTACCGCGCTTCCGACCTTCACGACCAACCGGCGCAACGGCGCGATGAGTGCCCCCTTGTAACCTAGCTGGAGCATTCGGCCGCTTTCGCGTCTTCCCCGAATGGTGTGCGCAGTTTCGTCGCGATTGCCACGACCAACGGGTCGAGCCCGATGCTCTGATCGGCGGAAATTATGAATACTTCCAGCCCGGTATGCGTGCGCATCAGGCTCGCGATTCGCTCGGCTTCCCCGGTCGTGACGAGGTCAACCTTGTTGAGTGCGATCAGCGCTGGCCGCTCGATCATTGCCTCGTCGAACGCCGCCACTTCGTGCTTGACGGTAGCGAAGTCGTTCTCAGGGTTCCCGCTCAAGTCGAGCACGTAAACCAGCACGCGCGTGCGCTTGATGTGCCGCAAGAATTTGATACCGAGGCCGTGGCCGAGATGCGCACCTTCGATCAGACCCGGAATATCCGCGACGTTGAAGGCCTCCTCATCGGAGACCTGAACGTGGCCAAGATTCGGCGTGATCGTCGTGAAAGGATAAGGTGCGATCTTCGGGCGTGCTGCGCTGAGGGCGGCCAGCAGCGTCGATTTGCCCGCGTTAGGCAGCCCGACCAGACCGGCTTCCGCCACCAGCCGCAATTCCAGCCTGACCCAGCGCTGAACCCCGGCCGTCCCTGGCGTTGCGATCCGCGGGGCACGGCGGGTTGAGGAAACGAAATGAATATTGCCGAGGCCGCCGGTGCCCGCCTGTGCAATCACAGCGCGCTCGCCCGGCACCACAAGGTCGGCTATCAACTCCCCCGTTTCCTCATCGAGGACCATCGTCCCCGGCGGTACGCGCACCACCAGGTCGTCGCCCTGATGGCCATACTGCTGTTTGCCGCGGCCGGGCTCGCCGTCGGGCGCGATGAGGCGTGGCTTGTACTTAAAGTCGAGCAGTGTGGACATGCCCTCGTTGACCTCGAAGATCACGCTGCCGCCGCGCCCGCCATCGCCGCCGGAAGGACCGCCAAAGGGCCGGAATTTTTCCCGCAGGAACGCAATCGCGCCGTCGCCGCCCTTGCCGGCGTGTACATAGACTCTGGCTTCGTCGATAAAACGCATAACTGGATTGCGATTATAGCAGCCCGGCGGAATCGCGGCGCGCTCGTATCCGGCGGGGCGCTCAAATCGTGGAGTAGGATCGCCGCATCCGTGGAACCGAGACGCGCAACTCGGCCTCAAATTGAGTGGTTTGTTATAGACACAGCTCCGCGACTGCGCGCAGCGCTTCGATTTGCCCGCTGCCCAGAATCATCGTGCCGATCGGCGACGCCTTCCATTCCGCGAGTTGATCCTTGATGCGCTCGCGCGGGCCGATCAGCGCGACTGCGTCAACGAGCTTATCGGGCACCGCCGCGGCCGCCTCCTCCTTGCGCCCGCTGAGATAGAGGTCCTGCAACTGCGTCGCGAGGTCCTCGTAGCCGAAATTGCGCACATAGCTGTTGTAGAAATTGCGATTGCGCGCACCCATTCCGCCGATGTAGAGCGCGAGGCTCGCCTTGACCGGCGCGCGGCATTTGTCGAGGTCATTGCCCATGTGCACCGGCACATACGGCGCGAGGTCGAAGCTCTCGATACTCTTGCCGTGCCCGGCCTTTTTGAAGCCCGCTTCGAGATGCGGCTGATAGAGCTGCGCATACCACGCCGGGCTCATCCACACCGGAATGACGCCGTCGGCCAGTTCCGCCGCCAACTCGATCCCCTTGGGGCTGATCGACGCGGTGTAAATCTTCATGTCGGCACGGCCGTGCAGGATACTCTTGAGTGGCTTGCCGAGTCCCGACGCGCCGGGACCGCGATAGGGAATCTGATACTCCCTGCCGTCGAACTGCAGCGGCTGTTCGCGCTTGAGGATGATCTTCATGATCTCGATATACTCGCGATAGCGTTGCAATGGCTTGCCGTAGGGCATCCCATGCCAGCCCTCGACCACCTGCGGATTCGACGGTCCCAGGCCGATGATGAAACGGCCGCCCGAGAGCCCGTCGAGCGTCATCGCGGTCATCGCCGCCATCGCAGGGGTCCGCGCATGCATCTGCATGATGCCGGCGCCGAGCTTAATCTTCGACGTGAGTGCGCCCACCCACGACAAGAAGGTGATCACGTCCGAACCGTAGGCCTCGCCCGACCACACGGAGTCGAAGCCCAGTCGTTCGGCTTCGAGTATTAGTTCCATCGTCTGGGCCATGCGCGGCCCTGAGTATGCAGTGGTCAGTCCGAGTCTCATCGCGAGTTCCTCCGCACTCCGAGTATAGCGCCGTGACAACAAAAAGCCCCACGGTTTCCCGCAGGGCTGTTGAAGTCAATTCGAGTGCGATTCGCTATGCGGAGGGCTGTTCCGTTGGGACCGGCTCAGCCGCCGGCGCCGAGGCGGTTTCGACTGCATCGACACTCACCTGCCGCTTGTCGCCATGATACGACTCGTACTTCGCGATACCGTCGATCAGCGCAAAGATGGTGTAGTCGCGGCCGAGACCGACGTTGCGTCCTGGATGAATCCGCGTGCCGCATTGCCGCACTAGGATATTGCCCGCGCGCACGGTCTGCCCTGCGTAAATCTTGATACCGCGGCGCTGTCCCGGGCTGTCCCGCCCATTGCGCGTCGATCCTTGTCCCTTTTTATGCGCCATGGTTCAGACCTCCATCAACCGACGTCGGAAGCCGCGGGTGCCGACTCGCTATCGGGTGCGACCGGCGCCGCGCCGCCATCGGTCACGACGGACTCCGTGCCGCGGCTGATCTCCTGGATGCGCAGAACGGAGAGTTCCTGCCGATGCCCGCGCTTGCGCCGATAGTTCTTGCGCCGCTTCTTCTTGAACACCAGCACTTTGGTGCCGCGCGGCTGCTGCACAATCTTAGCGCGCACCAAGGCGTTCGCGACCGTCGGCGTGCCGAGCGCATTAATCTCGCCGTCGCTGATCGCCAGCACCTGGTCGAGCACTACTTCCGCACCGACGTCGCCCTCAATCCGTTCGACAACGATTTGGTCGCCGGGGCCAACGCGATATTGTTTCCCGCCTGTCTTTACTATTGCGAACATTTCATCAATTCCGAACCCCTTTAACTATCGGACAGGTCTGGTTATGTCAATCTTGCGGTGTCCCAACGGGCTACCTGATTCGAGCTATGCAAGCATCTTCAAGAGGTCGATTAGGCATCCTCAGATGCGGCAATCTGACTTCAGTTCCAGCGCGGATTGGAGATGACCAAGGCCAGCATGAACAACCCGGAAGGAACTCCGGGGAGAGCCAGAATTAGCAGTATTCCACGAACGAAATTCCCGCTTGAGAAGCTCCCTTATCCCGTGCTTAGTCGATGCCGAGCTTTTCGCGAGCCTCAGGGGCGATCATCTGCGGATTCCACGGCGGATCCCACACCAGATCGACATTCGCCTCGGAGACGCCCGCAATCGTCATCAGCTTGCTCTTCGCATCGAAGGCGATCGACGCGCCCATCCCGCAGCCCTGCGCCGTCAACGTCATTTTCACGTCAACCTTGCTGGTACCATCGGCCTGCGGCGTCACTTCCATCCCGTAAACCAGCCCCAAGTCAACGATATTCACCGGAATCTCCGGGTCGTAGCAGGTCTTGAGCTGATCCCAGACCATCGTCTCGAGGTCGTCGCTGCTGGTCGCCGTGGCCGCCGCCTCGGCTGGCGTTTTGCCGATCGCGTCGGCGTCCTTGCCCGCGATCCGATAAAGGCCATTATATGCCGGCACCTGCAGAGTATAGGTGCCGCCGAGCGACTGCGTGATGAAGACCTCGATGCCCTTTTCGAGCATCATCGGGGTGCCGGCCGGAATCTGCACGGCCTCGCATTCGCGTGAAAGTTCAACTCGTTCCATAGTTTTCGTCCTCTGTCCTGTAAGCAATTGTAAGGCGTCCGGCCCGCCTGCGCCAGCCTCAGGTCGGCGAGAGTGATGCCATGCACTTGAACGTCGCTGATTGTGGAGAGCGAAGATAAACCGAAATCGTCGCATGATGACAATCCCCTGGTGTATAGGTGTTGCGGGTGGAAGCGGTCATGTGCGAGAGCGGATGCGGTGACGGTCGAGGATATGAAGATGGGTGGTGGAGTGATTGGCGGCGAATTCGACGGAGCCTTTGCGGGCGACGGCGTCAATAGTCTTGAAGACATTGACGATGGTGGCTTGTGCGACAGCCAGAGCGGCCGCGACGATTTGATCGTCGGAGAGGCGAGCGGCGATTGCTCATCAGATGGCGCCGCGCGCTCGCATGATACGGCTAACGCCTCGGCCTTCGCGCGAATGCCTCGAGCGACCGCCCGGGAAAAGCTCCACGCCTTTCTCGAACAGCGTCCGGCGGGCGCGGATGCGGCCGAACTGGTCGGCTTGCTCTTCAAAGGCGCGGGTTCCGATCCCGAGCTGGGTGCGCGCCTTATCCACGGACTGATTGGCGGCGATCCGAACTTCGTCTGCGACGAGGCGGCGGGGATGTGGTCGCTGCGGCAGAGCGTCGCACTGCGGATCCCGCTGGATGACGCGCGTTTCGTCGTGGTCGATCTCGAAACCACCGGGGGACGAGCCTCGGCCGGATCGATTATCGAAATTGGCGCGTGCCGGATGGAAGGCCAGCGTATCACTGGCACTTTTGAAACCCTGGTGCGGCCGCGCATGCCAATTCCTCGTTTCGTCACCGGACTGACGTCGATCACGAACGAAATGGTGCGCGACGCGCCGCCGATCGAGCAGGTGCTGCCGGCTTTTCGCGAATTTCTGGGCGACGCCGTGATGGTCGCGCACAACGCGCCATTCGACCATTCGTTCCTCGACTTCGAATTTCGGCGGCTGTTCGGAATCGGCCTGCGCAATCCGGTGCTGTGCACACTGCGGCTTTCGAGGCGGCTGCTGCCCTCACTCAAGCGGCGGCGGCTAGACGCGTTGGCGAATCACTTCGGGCTTTCGACCGAGGGACGGCATCGCGGGCTGGGCGACGCGCGTATGGCGGCGGAGTTGCTGTCGATCTTCATCGAGATGGCGGCCAAGATGGGGCTCAACCGGCTCGACCGCCTGATCGACTGGAACCATCGCGGGAGTGCGGGCAAGCGCGTCGAGCGCCATGTCCCGCCCGAAGTGATCGCGGCATTGCCGCGTACGCCCGGCGTCTATTTGATGCGCAACGAGCGGGGCGATCTGCTTTACATCGGCAAGGCAGCCCGCCTGCGCGATCGGGTCGCGTCGTACTTCAACGGCGGCGCTGCGCGCAATGCGAAAACCGCCGAGCTGGTCAGCCACGTTCACGCGATCGAGACGCGGCCGGCCTCGTCGGCGCTCGACGCGGCACTGCACGAGGCGCGCCTGATTCGTGAACTTAAGCCGCCGTACAACCGGATGCTCAAATCAGCGGCGCCGGCGTTTTTCGTCAAACTCGACCTTTCCGATCCCTTTCCGCGCTTGCAGATCAGCACGAAGATCACCGCCCGCGTGGGCGTGATGCATCTCGGGCCATTCATCGGAAGGCACAACCTCGATCATGCGACGCGCGCGCTCTCGCGCATTCTCGGGCTGCGCACCTGCGGCGGCAAACTCGCGCCGGACGAGGATTTCTCACCGTGCGTCTATGGGCAGATGGGTCATTGCTCGACGCCATGTAATTTCACGATCGACGAGGGCGCGTACAACGAGCGGGTCGGGCGTGCGGTCGCGTTTTTGCGGGGTCGCGGCGGCAATTTGATGGGCGCGTTGGCGCGAGCGCGCGAACAGTCTGCCGCCGCGATGCGCTTCGAGGAGGCGCGCCGGTTCCATCGCGAGCTGGAAGCGCTCGCGGCATTCTCGGAGCGGGTCAGCCGCTTGAGCCGGGTGGTGACGGAGAACAACCTCGTCATCGTAATCGCGCCGTCGCAAGCGAGTTCCAATTCCGCAGCGTCGGCAACGCCGCCGCCCGCAAATTCATTGCCGGCTATCGGTGCCTTGCGAGCTGAAGCGCCGGTTAACCCGATCGCATACGTAGTTTTAAGCGGCCGACTGGCGCTGACGCGAGAGATCGATTCGATCGGTGCCGCGATCGCCGTGAGCGTGTTTGTCGCCGAACATTACGATCGCTATCGGATGCGGCCGGTGGCGCGCGGCGAACTCGAAGCGATGACAATCGTCGCGCGCTGGCTGCGTGAACGCGACGCTGCCGATGGTCGGCTGATCTACCTGAACGGCGTTACCGTCGAGCCCGGCGCTATCCTGAACGCCGCCGGAATCAGCGAACCGGAAACGTTAGCCATCGCGAGTACGGCCGACTAGATTGCGCCTATCAAATGCACGGGAGTGACGACCATGTACTTCGATCCGCGCGCCAAGGAATACCCAATGAAGAACGATCCGCTGACTACGCTGGTGGTGCCGCGTCCGATCGGATGGATATCGACGATCAGCCGCAGCGGTGTGGTGAACCTGGCGCCATACAGCTTCTTCAATGCGGTGGCGAGCCGCCCGCCGTTCGTGATGTTCTCGAGTGCGGGCCGCAAACATTCGCAGACCAACGCGGAAGACACTGGCGAATTCGTGCACAATCTGACGACCTGGGAATTGCGCGAGGAGATGAATATTACGTCGTCGGATGTCGGGCCTGACGTCAGCGAGGCGGACCTGGCGAAGCTGGAGATGGTGCCATCCATCGCGGTGAAGCCGCCGCGCGTAAAGCGGTCCCCGGTCGCGTTTGAATGCAAGTATGTCAAGACCGTGGAGCTGCCGGCCACCGACGGAAAGGCCAATCCGTACTCCATCGTAATCGGGCAGGTCGTCGGGATTTATATCGCGGACGAGTTCATTGTTGACGGTAGAGTCGATCTCACCGAGGCGCGCGCAATCGCGCGTCTCGGCGGCCTCGATCAGTACACGTCGGTAGACAACATCTTCAAAATGCGTCGTCCGGGCTGAGGTCTGATATTGGCGGGCGCCGTGGGCAAAATTGCTCACGGC
>Ga0302325_10009193_pt1 | contig 21618 bp, 17 predicted proteins | sample Palsa_T0_2_FD_201948 | JGI IMG/M metagenome (GOLD analysis project Ga0302325, IMG submission 201948) | Peat permafrost microbial communities from Stordalen Mire near Abisko, Sweden - Palsa_T0_2 | ecosystem: Environmental > Terrestrial > Soil > Palsa > Peat permafrost | place: Sweden: Abisko...
TCGCCCCGGTACGGGAGCTGTCACCCAAGACGCGCGTGATGGCCCTACAGCACCTGGCGCAGGGGCACGCCATGCTCGGCGACCGCGCGATGGCTGACCGGCTGCTCGACCAGGCCGCGCTGCTGGTTGGCCGCGTCGATGACGAGTACCTCTGGGGCAACTCCTGCCGCCGCACCCCGCACCACGTCGAAGTGCAGCGGGCCACCAGCTACGGGCGCACCGGCCGACCGGAGGACGCCGCCGACGCCGCCAGCCTGTGGGACCAGATCATGGACTCGATGCCCGAGACCGCGCGCCGCGACAACGCGGTGTTCCGCGCCCGCCAGTCGGCCGCCCTCGCCCAGGTGCCCGACCCCGACCGCGCCGTGCAGGCCGCCGCCGAGGCAGCCAGCGCCGTGCGCGCCACCGGGTCGGCCAGGCTCCGGCGCGAGATCAAGGCGATACCCAAGCACGCGGCAACCTGGTCGCGAACGTCCGCCGGGCGGGAACTCCGCGAGATCGTGGCGGCAGTCGCATGAGTGACGCCCCCGAGCCGCTGTCTGACACCGAGATCGAAGCGCGCCTCGCTGAGCTGCCCGGCTGGACCCGCATCGGCGACGAGATCGCCAGGACGTTCAGACACACCTACCACGAGTGCGTTCACTTCGCCGTGTACGTCGCGGCCAAGGCGGAGGAGGTTAGCCACCACCCTGACATGCACATCACCTGGCAGCGCATCGGGTTCCGCATCACCACTCATGACGCGGGCCACAAGCTCACCGAGGCCGACTTCAGCCTGGCGAGGAACATCGACGCCATCGCCAAGGCCAGAGGGGCGACGCCCGTAGAGTAAACGGTCTTCGAGGTCGCCCTCGATGTCCAGGTAGGCCTCCGCAGGGCCGCCCGCGTCTCCGGTTTGGTGCCCCAGAGCTTACGGTCGGCCGCTTCCTATCAGCCGGTATCGGAGGTTGTCATGGCCATTTACCGGGGGCAGTGCCTTGCTGCATTTCACGGCCGTCTCCGGGTCGTGTCTGGGCATGGCGGAGAACGGTAGGACCGCATCGAGCGCGCGTTTGGCTACTCACGCCCTTGTGCAGTTCGGCGTCACAGGTCAATCCTGTAAGGACGAGGCGACGACGCCCGGGTGAGCCGGTGCCTGCATTGTGAAGGAGGGTCGAGGTGAGCTTCAATTCGCCGAACTGGACGCCTGTGCCGCGGCTGCCCCAGTCTCAAAACGATGTCCCCGTGTGCGGACGCTGCGGTCATTCGGCCGGCGCGCATCACAAGGCCGCGAGTTGCTCCGCCCGGGGCCGCTGGTGGCGTCGCTGCCGGTGCAGCGGCTACCAGAGGTCTGGTTCGACCGCCGCGGTGGCACCAGGCTCCGTCTAAGGGCGGCGGCCTGCGCGTGCCTGCTGGTAGAGGTTGACGATGTTGCCGTCCGGGTCGCGCAGCCACAGTGAGCGGCGGCCCCACGGCTGCGTCGTGGGCGGCTTGAGGATCCGCGTGCCCGAGCCGAGCAGCTTCTCGTGCCGTGCGTCGACATCATCGACCTCGAACTCGATCGTGAAGTTGCCGCTCCCGGCGCCGTCCATCGAGCCCGGCACCATCGCCTCCATGCCCGCACGGGAGAAGACCGAGAGCACGGCGCCCGGTCCGCGGATGAAGGCGAAGGCGCCGTCGCCCTCCACCGTGGCCTGGAGGAGCCCGGCGTAGAAGGCGGACAGCCCCAGAACGTCGTCGCTGATGAGAGCAATGCCGTTGAAGCGCGGTTGCATCCCGCTACGGTAGCCGATCAGCCCGGCGAGGGCGTGGCGCTGTCGCGCTGGAATAAGGGGTTGCCTGCTGGGGTCTTAGCTGGGCAGTGCGGGCGCCTTTTCTTGGGGTGGGAGGCCCGCTTGCCCGCTCGAGCAGCGCGGACCTTGCCATGATTCGGGGCGAGCCGCGGCAGGCCGGAGGTGTGCGTGGCGAGCTGCCGCAGGGTGATCCCGCTGTTCGGGCCGGCCGGCAGCCAGCGGCTCACCTCGTCATCGAGCTCCAGCGTGCCGTCGGCCGCAAGCAGCGCGAGCAGCGTCGCGGTCATCGTCTTGGTGACCGAGCCGATCTCGAACCGCCCGTCGGCGGGCAGGTCGCCGGGGCTGGCCCGGATCGCCGTCCCGTCCTCGTCCATGCAGGCCGCGGCGGTGACCACCTCCGGCGCAGCGAACGTACCGTCGAAAGTCTCCGACAGCGTCCTTGCGGCATCCTCGCTCCAGGTCATCAGCAGTCAGGGGCGCTGGCGCTCACAGGGCCAGCGCCCCTCCTCCTTAACGGTCTTCGAGGTCGCCCTCGGTGTCCAGGTAGGCCTGCCGCAGTGCCGCGAGCGTCTCCGGTTCTGGTGCGCCCCAGAGCTTGCGGTCGGCCGCCTCGAGCAGCCGCTCGGTGATCCCGTGCAGTGCCCAGGGGTTGGACCGGGCGAAGAACTCGCGCATGCTCTCGTCGCGGACGTAGGTCTCGGCCAGCTTCTCGTACATCCAGTCTTCGACCACACCCGCGGTGGCGTCGTAGCCGAAGAGGTAGTCGACGGTGGCGGCGAGCTCGAACGCGCCCTTGTACCCGTGCCGCTTCATCGCGTCGACCCAGCGGGGGTTGACGACCCGGGCGCGGAACACCCGCGCGGTCTCCTCGGCCAGCGAGCGGGTGCGGACGGTGTCCGGCCGGGTGGAGTCGCCGATGTACGCGCGCGGCGCCCGGCCGGTGAGCGCCCGGACGGTCGCGATCATGCCGCCGTGGTACTGGAAGTAGTCGTCGGAGTCGGCGATGTCATGCTCGAGGGTGTCGGTGTTGTGCGCGGCCACCGCGATGCGCCGGTACGCGCGTTCCATGTCGTCGCGCGCCTGACGGCCGTCGAGCCCGCGGCCGTAAGCGAATCCGCCCCACACAGCGTAGACCTCGGCCAAGTCGGAGTCGTCGCGCCAGTTCCTGGCGTCGATCAGCTGCAGCAGGCCGGCCCCGTAGGAGCCCGGCTTGGCGCCGAAGATCCTGGTGGTGGCGCGCCGCTCGTCGCCGTGCGCGGCCAGGTCGGCCTGCGCGTGCGCGCGGACGTAGTTCTGGTCAGCGGGCTCGTCCAGGCCGGCCACCAACCGGACGGCGTCGTCGAGGGCCGTCACGACGTGCGGGAACGCGTCCCTGAAGAAGCCGCTGATCCTGATGGTCACGTCAATCCGCGGGCGGCCGAGCTCGGCCAGCGGGATCGGCTCGAGCGTGGACAGGCGGCGGGATGCCTCATCCCACACCGGCCGCACGCCGAGCAGGGCCAGCACCTCGGCCACGTCGTCGCCTGAGGTCCGCATCGCCGCCGTGCCCCAGACCGAGAGGCCGACCGAGTCCGGATAGCTGCCGGTATCGGCCAGGTAGCGCTCAAGCAGGGAGTCCGCCATCGCCTGGCCGGTCTCCCAGGCGAGCCGGGACGGCACCGCGCGGGGGTCGACGGAGTAGAAGTTCCGCCCGGTCGGCAGCACGTTCACCAGGCCGCGCAGCGGCGAGCCGCTGGGCCCGGCCGGGACGAAGCCGCCGTCGAGCGCGTGCAGGGTGCGGGTGATCTCATCGGTCGTGCCGGCCAGCCGTGGCACCACCTCGGCGGCCGCGAACCTGAGCACGTCGGTCACCGCGCCCGCAGCCGTCGTCTGCGCGTCGGCGCTGAGCGTGGCGGTGACGACCCCGGCCACCGCCGCCGGATCCCAGTCGGCCGCCTCCATCGCCTCGACCAGGGTCCTGGCCTGGGCCTCGATGGTGTCGGCGGCGGTGCGGTCGCCCGATTTCTCCGCGTACCCGAGGGCCTCGCGCAGGCCGGGAAGGGCCTGCGCCTGACCGCCCCACATCTGGCGTGCCCGCAGGATGGCGAGGACCAGGTTGACCCTCGCCTCGCCTTCCGGCGCGACGCCGAGCACGTGCAGCCCGTCCCTGATCTGAGCATCCTTGACCTCGCAGAGCCAGCCGTCCACGTGCAGCACGAAGTCGTCGAACTCGGCGTCGTGCGGCCGGTCGTCGAGCCCGAGGTCGTGGTCGAGCTTGGCCGCCTGGATGAGCGTCCAGATCTGAGCGCGGATGGCCGGCAGCTTGGCCGGGTCGAGCGCGGCGATCTGCGCGTGCTCGTCAAGCAGCTGCTCCAGGCGCGCGATATCGCCGTAGCTCTCCGCCCGGGCCATCGGCGGTACCAGGTGCCCGATCAGGGTGGCGTGCGCGCGGCGCTTGGCCTGGGTGCCCTCGCCCGGGTCGTTGATGAGGAACGGGTAGATGAGCGGGATGTCGCCGATCGCGGCGTCCGCCGCGCAGGCGGCCGACAGGCCGGAGGTCTTGCCCGGCAGCCACTCCAGGTTGCCGTGCTTGCCGACGTGCACGACCGCGTGCGCGGCGAACTGCTCCCGCAGCCAGCGGTAGGCGGCCAGGTAGTGGTGGCTGGGCGGCAGGTCCGGGTCATGGTAGATCGCGACCGGCTTCGCGCCGAAGCCGCGCGGCGGCTGCACCATCACCACCACGTTGCCCGCCCGCAGCGCAGCCAGCACGATCTCGCCGCGGGGGTCATGGCTGCGGTCGACGAACAGCTCGCCGGGCGGCGGCCCCCAGTGCTCGGTGACCGCGCGGCGCAGGTCCGCGTCGAGGGTGGCGAACCAGGCCTCGTAGTCGTCGGCGCTGATCCTGACCGGGTTGCCCGCCAGCTGGTCCTGCGTCAGCCACGCCTCGTCCTGGCCGCCGGCCGCGATGATCGCGTGGATGAGCGCGTCGCCGTCGCCGTCGGCCACGCCGGGGATCTCGTCGCCGCCGATGTCGTAGCCGGCCTCCGCCATCGCGGCCAGCAGCCGTACCACCGACGCGGGCGTGTCCAGCCCGACGGCGTTGCCGATCCGGGCGTGCTTGGTCGGGTACGCCGACAGCATGATGACGATGCGCCGCTCGTGTGCGGGGACGTGCCGCAGCCGCGCGTGCCTGACCGCGATGCCGGCCACCCGCGCGGTCCGCTCCGGATCGGGGACGTAGCTGGTGAGCCCGTCCGGGGCGGTCTCCTTGAACGAGAACGGCACCGTGATCAGGCGTCCGTCGAACTCGGGGATGGCGATCTGGGTGGCGGCGTCGAGCGGGGTCAGTCCGTCGTCGCTGTCGGCCCACTGGGCGCGCGAGGACGTCAGGCACAGGCCCTGCAGGATCGGCACGTCAAGCCCGGCCAGCGCGCCGATGTCCCATTCCTCGTCGTTGCCGCCCGCGCCGGCCGCGGCGGGCAGCAGCCCGCCCGCCGCGAGCACGGTGACAACGATGGCGTCGGCGGCGCGCAGCGCGTCGATCATGGCCGGCTCGGCCGTCCGCAGCGAGGAGCAGAACACCGGCAGCGCCTCCCCGCCGGCCGCCTCGATCGCGTCGGCCAGCGCGTGCACGAAGCCCGTGTTGCCGGCCACGTGATGGGCCCGGTAGTAGAGGATGGCGACGATGGGACGGGGCGTCGCCCGACCGGTCTCTGCCAGTTCCGGCTCTGCCTGCTCCGCCGGGCGATCAGGGCGATCAGGGCGATCAAGGAGACCCCAGGTCGGCATCGGGGCGGGCGGCTCGAACCCTTCGCCGGTGAGCTCGATCGCGTCCGACAGGAACCGGGCCAGCTGCCGCAGGTTCTCCTGGCCGCCGTGCGCCAGGTACGCGTGGGCCTCGGCGACGATGCCGCCGGCCACGGTGGACAGCTCCATCAGCTCGGCGTCGGGTACCTGCTCGCCGCCGAGCACGATGGCCGGCACCCCGGAGGCCAGGATCGCGTCGAGCCCGTCCTCCCACGCCCGCCGCCCGCCGAGGATCCGCACGATGACGGCGGTCGCGCCGTCAAGCAGCGACGGCAAGCCCGCGATCGCGAGGCGCGACGGGTTGCCGAGCCGGTAATCGGCGCCGCTGGCGCGGGCCGACAACAGGTCGGTGTCCGAGGTAGAAAGCAGAACGATCACGACGAAGCCTCCACTGGTCGGGTTCACGCCCCACCGATCAATGACCGCGCCTGTGCGGGGCCGACGACGCGATCGTGAAGGTCGCCGCCCACCTCGAGTCGGCCCGACTGCTCGATCCCGCCGGCCCGCACAGGCTCGAAGCCGGCCGTTCGGATCAACCGCCCGACTTGCTCGCCAGCACGGTCATCGTCGGTCACGTAGAACAGGACCGCCGGCTCCGGTGAGCGGTTGGCAGCGGACTCGAACAGATCGGCCGACAGGGTTCCGAACGCCATGGCCAAGCGCGCCCCGGCCGGCAGCCACCCGGCGACGACCTTCCCGGAGGATTGCCCCGTCGGCAGGACACGTGAGAGGTTACCTTGCGCGTCGGTGGTGAGCGGGTTGCTCGGAACGACCACGAGCTTGCCGGTTAGCGGGTCGGCGATCTGGTCGATGACGCCCTTCAGCACGGTGAACCGCAGCGCGAGGATGACGGCATCGGCGCCCTGCAGCGCATCGCGGTTGCCGGCGGCGGCGACGGCAGAGGGGCCGATCTGTGCAGCCAGCGTTCGTGCCGACTCAGTGTCGGCGCTGGAGAGCCGCAGGGTCTCGCCGCCTGAGGCGAGCTGGCGGGCGATGACCGATCCGATCACTCCGGTGCCGATGATCGCGGTGGTCATGACCGAAACCTCCTTAGCGTCACGGCACTAGCTCGATGGCCAGTGATCGGGCGACCAGTCCCCCGCCGGGTCGGTGGTCTGCCCCACTTCGATCAGATGACCGTCGGGATCGCGGATATAGCAGCGCTTCTCGAACTGGTGCTGTTTCGGCGGCGTCAGGAACTGCGCACCCCGGGCGCTCCATTCGGCGTATACGGCCGCGATGTCTTTGACCCGGATATTGAGAAAGCTGCTGACCCGGTCGGGGTCGCGTGGCGTCTCCAGCGTGACCGCCGGCTTGTCGTCGGTCGGGCCCCCGCCGACATTGATGATGATCCAGCTGTTGGATAGTGCGACATAGGTCAGCCCTCCGGGGCCGGAGTAGGCCAGCCTGCCGCCGAGCACTTCGGTGTAGAAGCGCCGGGAGCGCTCGACGTCGTCCGAGACGATGAAGTGGGCCAGCACAATGTCCTCGGGGGGCGGCGGGAGCTCGGCCACCTGGTACCTCCACTGGTTGGGTCTCACACCCCGCTTACCGCGGGGTCCACAGGGCTCATCCTTCCCCAAGGGCGCCCGCCGCAGACCGCGAGGCTCGGTTCCCGGGCCCGTTGCGCGCCCGCGGTGCTGTGCAAGCGGGTGACCGAACGTCCCGACCTGGGTGAATCTGCGGCGCACCCAGGTGCCCTGGGCCAGCTGACCTCGGCCAGCCAGGCCGCGACCCGCTGCTGGCCGACCGCCGTGAGCTCGTAGACCTTGCGGTCTGGGCGGACCTGGCCGGCCTCGGCGGTCGCGGTCACCAGGCCCGCCTTCTCCAGCCGGGTCAGCCCGCCTCAGCCTGCTCGCATACAATCCGGCCGTGCCCGCGACCAGCCCGAAGCGCAGCCCGACGACGAGCCCAGAGAGCAGGGCCGGCGAGGACCGCTGCCCGGGCGCGCTGCGGCTGGCCGAGGTGGCCGACGGGTACCTGGCCCGGGTTCGGCTGCCCGGGGGCTTCGTCACCGGGAAACAGCTGCGGGTGCTCGCGGGGCTGGCCACCGAGCTGGGGGACGGGCGGATCGAGCTGACTTCCCGTGGCAACGTCCAGCTCCGGGCGCTGGCGGCCGATGCGGCCGAGCCGCTCACCGAAGCGCTGACACAGGCGGGGCTGCTGCCCTCGCTCGACCATGATCGAGTGCGCAACGTGCTCGCCTCGCCGCTGGCCGGCCTGGATGGCCTGGGCAGCGGGCGGGACCTGACCGCTATCGTCGCCGCCCTCGACGCCGAGCTCTGCGCACGGCCCCGGCTGGCCGAGCTGTCCGGCCGGTTCCTGTTCGCGATCGACGACGGGCGCGGTGACGTGGCCGGGCCGGGCGCTGATGTCGTCGCCGTAGTCCGCGCGGACGGCATTGTTGTCAACGGACTGGCAGTCACTGGCATCGCGGTTAACGGACCGCTACCGATGGCTGGCGGGTCGGTCCTGGAAAGCGGTGCGGACGCCGACGACACCGTGGCCAACGGACTTACGGCCTACGAGCCGGTGGCGGCTCCCACCGCTCCCCGCAGCGACCCGGACGCCGCGTTGGCTGACGTCGTGGCCGTGATGCTCGCGTTCGCCGAGGCGTTCCTTGACGAGCGGGCCGCGGTCGGGTCTGCGGCGTGGCGCCTTTCCGACCTGCCGGGCGGCGCCGAGCGCGTCCGGACCGCGGTCGCGGGGCGGTTTGGCCTTTCCCCGGTACCGGAGCTGCCGGCCCCAGTCGCAGCCGCCCGGCCGGTCGGCCTTGTCCGGCGCCGGGCGGACGGTGGGGGAGGGGTGGAACCACGGTCCGTTACTCCTGATGGTTTGGATTCTCTGGTGCTGCTGGCGCCGCTCGGGCGGCTGACCGCGGCGCAGGTGACCTGGCTGGCCGCCCGGGCGGCGGGGCGGCCCGCGCGGGTCACGCCGTGGCGCAGCGTGGTGCTGCCCGACCAGCGCGGCGCGGACGAGGCGCTGCGGGAGGCGGCCAGGCTCGGGTTCGGGGTGGACGACCGCTCGCCGTGGCTGCGCGTTACCGCGTGCACGGGGCGACCCGGCTGCGCCAGCGCGCTGGCGGACGTGCAGGCGGACGCGGCCGGGTTCGCGGCCCGCTGGCCGGGGCGGATCGTGCACGTCAGCGGGTGCGGGCGGCACTGCGGGCGGCCGGCCGTGACTGAGATCGACGTGACCGCGACCAGCGAGGGATACAGCGTTGCCGAAGTTTGAGTACGTGCATGACGGGGCGGAGATCTACCGCCGGTCCTTCGCCACCATCAGGGCCGAGGCCGACCTGGGCCGGTTCCCTGCCGATGTGGCGGCGGTGGTGGTGCGGATGATCCATTCCTGCGGCATGACCGACCTGCCCGGCGACGTCGGTTACAGCGACGGCGTGGTGGCGGCGGCGCGGGCCGCGCTGCGGGCGGGCGCGCCGGTGCTGTGCGACGCGCAGATGGTCGCGGCCGGGATCACCCGGGGGCGGCTGCCCGCGGGCAACGAGATCGTCTGCACGCTGAGCGACCCGGCCGTGCCCGGGCTGGCCGGGCGGCTGGCGACGACGCGGTCGGCGGCGGCGCTCGACCTGTGGGGCGAGCGGCTGGGCGGCGCCGTGGTCGCGATCGGCAACGCCCCGACGGCGCTGTTCCGGCTGCTCGAGCTCCTCGGCGACGGCGCCCCCCGGCCGGCCGCGGTGATCGGCATCCCGGTCGGCTTCATCGGCGCGGCGGAGTCGAAGCGGGCGCTGGCCCAGTCCGGTCTCGAGCACCTGGTGGTGCACGGGCGGCGCGGCGGCAGCGCGATGACCGTGGCGGCCGTCAACGCGATCGCGAGCGTGGCCGAATGAGCGCGGTCGACGGGGGCGCGCCGGGGGTCCTGTACGGGGTCGGGCTCGGACCGGGCGACCCCGAGCTCGTCACCGTGAAGGCGGCGCGGATCATCGGCGCGGCCGACGTGGTCGCCTACCACTCCGCCCGGCACGGGCGCTCGGTCGCGCGCTCGATCGCCGAGCCGTACCTGCGCGGCGACCAGATCGAAGAGCAGCTGGTGTACCCGGTCACGACCGAGACCACCGCGCACCCGGGCGGTTACGAAGGGGCGATCGAGGAGTTCTACGAGCAGGCGGCCGGGCGGCTGATGGCGCACCTGGCGGCCGGACGCGACGTGGTCCTGCTGGCCGAGGGCGATCCGCTCTTCTACAGCAGCTACATGCACATGCACAAGCGGATAAGCAGCCGGTTCAGCGCCGTGATCGTGCCCGGGATCACCTCGGTCAGCGCCGCGTCGGCGGCGCTGTCGATGCCGCTGGTGGAGGGCGACGACGTGCTGACGGTGCTGCCGGGCACGCTCGGGGCCGACGAGCTCACCCGGCGGCTGCGCGGCACCGACGCCGCCGCGATCATGAAGATCAGCCGCAGCTACGCCGGGGTACGCGAAGCGCTGACGGAGTCCGGGCGGCTGGATCAGGCATTTTATGTCGAACGGGCCTCGGGTGGCTCTCGCCAGCTTATTGAGCAAGCCGGGGAGGTCGACCCGGCGGCGGTCCCGTACATGTCGATCGTCATCGTGCCCGGAGCCGAGGCGGGCGGGATGCCGGCGGACGCGAACGGCCGGGGGAGTCGGGCGGCGGCCGTGGGCGAACGCAGCGCGGAAGCGGAAGCGGAACCGGAACCGGAACGCAGCGTCGGGCGGGTGGACGTCGTCGGCCTCGGCCCGGCCGGGCGCGACTGGCTGACCCCGCAGGCGATGGCGGTGCTGGCCGCCGCCGACGACATCGTCGGCTACGCCCCCTACGTCGAGCGCGTGCCGCCCAACCCGCGACAGCGGCGGCACGGCAGCGACAACCGGGTCGAGGCGCAGCGGGCCGAGTTCGCGCTCGACCTGGCGCTGCGCGGCCGGCGGGTGGCCGTGGTCTCCTCCGGCGATCCGGGCGTGTTCGCCATGGCCACCGCCGTGCTCGAGGCGGCCGCGGGCGACGAGCGGTTCGCGGGCGTCCCGGTCGACGTGATCCCCGGGCTGACCGCCGCGCAGGCGGTCGCGAGCCAGGCCGGCGCCCCGCTCGGCCACGACTACGTCGTGCTCTCGCTGTCGGACAACCTGAAGCCCTGGGACATCATCGCCCGCCGCCTGGCGGCCGCGGCGGCGGCCGACTTCGCGATCGCGATCTACAACCCGGCTTCCTCATCACGCCGTCAGCAGCTAGCCGACGCCCGCGACCTGCTGCTCGCGCACCGGGATGCGGCCACGCCGGTCGTGATCGGCCGCGCGGTGGGCACCGACGAGCAGCAGATCACGCTGACGACGCTCGGTGAGCTCGACCCCGCGCAGGTCGACATGCGCTGCCTGCTCATCGTCGGCTCCAGCCAGACCCGCGTGGTGCGCACCGCCGGGCAGGCCCGGGTGATCACGCCCCGCCGTTACCCGTCACCGAGCTGACCTGACCCACGCCACCGCCGCGGCCACCGTCGTCACGGCGGCGCTGCCGGGCGGGAGCGGCGGCAGCGGCGGGCGCTCCACCACGACGACCCGCACCGCGAGCTCGCGGGCGGCCTGCAGCTTGGCCGCCGTCATCGGCCCGCCGCTGTTCTTCGTCACCAGCAGCCCCACCCCGTGCTCGCGCATCAGCGCCGACTCGCCCTCGGGGGTGTACGGGCCGCGGTCGAGCACCAGCGTCATCCGCGCCGGAACCGGGCCGCCGGCGTCGGGCGGGTCGACCGCCCGGACCAGGAAGCGGTGCCCTCCGTCGGCGGCGAACGCGCCCAGGTCCCGACGGCCGGTGGTGAGGAACACCGACTCACCCGGCCAGGCGCGGACAGCGGCCGCCGCCGCGGCGATGTCGGGCACGGTCGACCAGGCTGGGTCGGCCGGCCACGGCGGCCGCCGCAGCACCAGCAACGGCAGGCCAGCCTGGGCGGCCGCCTCGGTCGCGTTCCCGCTGATCGCGGTGGCGAACGGATGGGTGGCGTCGACGACGCTCGTGATGGCTTCGGCGCGCAGGAAGCCGGCCAGCCCGGCGGCGCCGCCGAACCCGCCGATCCGGACCTCCCCGGCCGGCAGCCGCGGCTCGCTCACCCGGCCCGCCAGCGACGAGACCACGTCGATGCCCGCCGCGGTCAGCTCGGCGGCCAGTTCCCGCGCCTCGCCGGTCCCGCCGAGGATGAGGATGCGCACGCCCGCAGCCTATGATGGCCGCACGGCCGATCGCCCACCGAGTCAGCGGGAGGACTTTGCTCGATGGATGAAACTCCGCCTACCAGGCCCCCGGCAGCCGCCAGTAGCTCCGCGTTCAGCGACCCAGGCCTGGGCGGCGCCGAGCCACTGACCTGGGCCATGCCGTCGACCATGAACGCGCGGCGCGGCGCCGACGGATCGCTAGAGCCGGACCGGCCGCTCGTGCCGGCCAAGATCGCTTCGCCCAAGCTGGGAGACGAGCTGTTCGCGCGCCTTGTCGCCTACGGCACGCCGCAGCAGACCCGCCCCGGCGACGTGCTGTTCTCACCCGGTGACGTGGACGTCGACCTGATCGTGGTCGGGCGGGGCTGCGTTGACGTTGTCCGGACGGATGCCGCCGATGTGCCCGCCGAGACCGTGGCGAAGGTCAGGGCGGGCGGTTTCGTCGGCGAGCTGAACCTGCTGACCGGGCAGAACGTCTACCTGCTGTGCCGGGTCCGGGAGGCAGGCACGGTCTACCGGGTCACACCAGAGCGCCTGCGCCAGCTCATGGCGAGCGACGGCGAGCTCTCTGACATCATCTTCAAGGCGCTGGTGGCGCGCCGGGAGCTGCTGCAGCACAGCACCGGCGCCCGGGCGGTGGAGATCGTCGGCAACCCGCGGTCGGCGGCCGGCCTGGCGTTGCGGACCTACGCCGCCCGCCAGCGTCTGATCCACGTGTGGTTCGATGCCGACGGCCCGGCGGGCGAGGCTCTGATGGGGTCGGCCGGGCTGACCGAGGACGACCTGCCCGCCGTCGTCCTGCCCGGCGAGACGATGACGCGGGTGACCCCGGGCGCGCTGGCGCAGAAGCTGAACCTCAGCTACCACCGCTCCGCCAAGCAGCCGGTCGACGTGACGATCGTCGGGGCCGGCCCGGCCGGGCTCGCGGCCGCCGTCTACGGCGCGTCGGAGGGCCTGGACACGGTCGTGCTCGACGCCGTCGGCACCGGCGGGCAGGCCGCCGCCAGCTCCCGGATCGAGAACTACTTCGGTTTCCCGTTCGGCCTCTCCGGCACCGATCTGACCGGCCGCGCCGTCCTGCAGGCGCTGAAGTTCGGCGCCCAGCTGGCCAGCCCGTGCCAGGCGGTCAAGCTCGACACCGACCGCAGCGGCGGGCGGCTGCGGCTGCACCTGCCCGGGGGCGATTTCATCGACAGCAAGGCCGTTGTCATCGCGACCGGCGCCCGCTACCGCGCGCTGCCGCTGGAGCGCTGGCCCGACTTCGAGGGCGCGGGTATCTACTACGCGGCGACCGAGTTGGAGGCCCGCGGCTGCGCGGGCAGCCCGGTCACGGTCGTCGGCGGGGCGAACTCCGCCGGCCAGGCCGCGCTTTACCTGGCCGGCCGCGGATGCGACGTATCGCTCGTCGTCCGCGGCCCGGACATCGCGGCCGAGATGTCCGCCTACCTGGTCGACCGCCTGCTCGTGCATCCGCGGGTAACGGTGCAATGCCGCAGCGAGGTCACCCGGCTGGACGGCGTCGACTTCCTCGACGAGATCAACATCACCGACCGGGCGGCCGGCACCACGCGCACCCAGCCGTGCTCGGGTCTGTTCTGCTTTATCGGCGCCGAGCCGGCCACCAGCTGGCTGACCGGGATCGCGACCGAGGATGGCGGCTCCATCCTGACCGATGTCCAGCTGAACAGCACCGACCTCGGACCAGCGTGGGCCGACCTGGGGCGGACGCCGCTGCCGTTCGAGACCAACGTTCCCGGCGTGTTCGCGGTCGGCGACGTCCGCTCCGGCTCGATGAAGCGGGTCGCCGCGGCGACCGGCGAGGGCGCCAGCGCGATCGCCTCGGTGCACAAGGCCATCGCCGGGCTCGACTAGGGACCCCAGGGATACGAGACATGCGTGAACTGCTGGTCATCGGCATGGGCCCGGGCCACCCGGATCAGATCACGGTCGCGGCGGTGGCAGCGCTCAACCGGGTGGACGTCTTCTTCCGCATCGACAAGGGCGACGCGAAATCCGGGCTGAACGCGGCCCGTGACGAGATCCTGCGCCGGCACGTCACCCGGCCCGGCTACCGGGCGGCGGACATTCCCGAGCCGCCCCGGGACCGGTCGCCGTCGCTGACCGGCGAGGGCTACCAGGAGGCGGTGCGGGACTGGCACGAGGCCAGGGCCGCGCTGATCGAGGCGGCGCTGGCGGCCGAACTGGGGGAGGACGGCGTCGGCGCGTTCCTGGTCTGGGGGGACCCGTCCGTCTACGACTCGACGCTGCGGGTCATCGACCGGCTGCGCGCCCGCGGCCGGGTCGCCTTCGAGCACACCGTGATCGCCGGGGTGACCAGCGTGCAGGCGCTGGCGGCGGCGCACCGCATCCCGCTCAACCGGATCGGCGAGCCCATCCACATCACCCCCGCCCGCCGGATCACGGGCGGCCTCCCGCCCGGTCTCGACAGCGTCGTCGTCATGCTCGACTCCGGCTTCACCGCCGCCGGGCTGGACGACCCGGAGCTCACCGTGTTCTGGGGGGCGTACCTCAGCACTGCCGACGAGGTGCTGATCTCCGGCCCGCTGGCGGAGGTCGCGGGCGAGATCACCGCGACCCGGGCGGCGCTGCGGGCCCGGCACGGCTGGATCATGGACACGTACCTGCTCCGCCGCCGGTAACGCCCGCGCGCCGCGGTCCCGGGCGGCCGAGTACAGGTGGCTGTCGCGGAAGCCCTCCGCCGCCAGCACCCGGCCGACGATGATCACCGCCGTCCGCCTGACGCCGGCCGCGAGCACCTGCGCGGCGATATCGCCCAGGCAGCCGCGCAGCAGGATCTCGTTGTCCTGGCTGGCGAACGCGACCACCGCCGCCGGGCAGTCGGCACCGTAGCGCGGCGTCAGCTCGGCCACCACCTGCTCGATCCGTTGGACGGCCAGGTGCAGCACCAGCGTCGCCCCGGTCGCGCCCAGGCTGGCCAGGTCCTCGCCCGGCGGCATCGGCGTCGCGCGGTGCGCGATCCGGGTGAGGACGACCGTCTGCCCGACGCCGGGCACGGTGAGCTCGCGCCGCAGGGCCGCCGCGGCGGCCGCGAACGCGGGCACCCCCGGGGTGATGTCGTAGCCGATGCCGGCCTGGTCTAGCCGGCGGGCCTGCTCGGCGATGGCGCTGAAGACCGCGGGGTCGCCCGAGCAGAGCCGGACCACGTCAAATCCGTCCGCGTCCGCCTCCGCCATCGCCGCGACGATCTCGTCCAGGGTCAGGTTGGCGGTGTCGACCAGCCGGGCACCGGGCGGGCAGTGCGCGAGGACCTCGGCCGGGACCAGGCTCCCGGCGTACAGGCACACCGCGCACTCCGACAGCAGGCGCTGCGCCCTGACGGTGATGAGGTCAGCGGCGCCCGGGCCGGCACCGACGAAGTGAACGGTCACGCGTTTCTCCTCCGGGCCTGCGATATTTGATGCCGAGGATATGAGGAGGTTACGGCGGACGTTACAGTACGGACTATGCCTGGAGAACTGGCGCCGGACCGGCGGAACCTGCGCGTGTCGCACGAGGACCGCGACGAGGTCGCGGAGCAACTACGAGTCGCGGCCGGCGACGGGCGGCTCACCGCCGAGGAACTCGACGAGCGGCTGGAGACCGCGCTGACCGCGCGTACCTACGGAGAGCTCGAGGTCCTGCTCACCGACCTGCCGACGTCGCGCCGCCCGGCGCGGGCCCCGGCCCCGGTCCCGGAAGCCAAGGAACTGGTCGAGCTGAAGGTCGTCCACGGCACCATCCGGCGCGACGGGCCCTGGGTGCCGCCGCGGCGGCTGGCGGTGGAGACCCGGCACGGCCACGTGATCGTCGATTTCACCGACGCCGCCATCAGCCAGCCGACCCTCGATCTGTCCGTCTCGGCCGTCCACGGGAACATCATCCTGATCGTGCCGCCGGAGGTGATCGTGGACGTTGACAGTGTCGCGACCGTCCACAGCCACATCCACCAGCGCGTGCGCCGTGAGCCCGGCACCCCCGTCAGGCTGACGGTCAACGCGTCGGGCAGGCTGGTGCACACCAACCTCATCGTCCGCGGCCCGCGCGGCCCTCGCCGCAGCTTCTGGGCCTGGCTCCTGCGCCGCCCGGCGCCGTCGGCCCTGACCGCCGCCCCGGGCCGAGCTCTCGGCCGCTAGACCTCGCCCGCAGGCGCCTTGCGCACCGCCCACTGCACCACCGGCAGCGCCGGGCGCCAGGTGGTGAAGCTGCCCAGTCGGTCGGCGCGCTCGACCGCGATCCGCGTCAGGCTGCCGCCCAGGCGCCGGTGCCAGCCCGCCAGCGTGAGCTCGCCCTCGATCGTGACCGCGTTCGCCACCAGCCGCCCGCCCGCGTCAAGCGCGTCCCAGCAGGCCTGCACCACGCCGTCGGCGGTGACGCCGCCGCCGATGAACACCGCGTCCGGCTCCGGCAGCCCCGCCAGCGCGGCCGGCGCCGCCCCGGGCACCACCACGAGGCCGGGCACGCCGAGCGCGGCGGCGTTGCGCGCGATCCGGTCCCGGCGGTCGGCCCGGGGCTCGACCGCGATCGCCCGGCTGGCCGGGTGCGTCCGCATCCACTCGATGCCGATGCTGCCCGAGCCGGCCCCCACGTCCCACAGCAGCTGACCGGGGACCGGGGCGAGCGCGGCCAGCGCCAGCGCCCTGATCTCGCGCTTGGTGATCTGCCCGTCCTGCTCGAACGCGTCGTCGGGCAGGCCGGGGGAGCGGGGCAGCGGCGCGGCGCCGGCGTCGAGCCGGCACTCGATCGCGACGATCGCCAGCCGGCTGTGCGGCCGCCCGTCGGCCGGGCCGATCGCCTCGGCCGGGCCGCCGAGGTCCGCCAGCACCGTGACCGGGCTCGCGCCGAAGCCGCGCGTCTCCAGCAGCGCCCGGATTCCCGCCGCGGCCGAGGTCTCAGCGGTCAGCGCGAGCACCCGCCGTCCGGGCTGGAGCGCGGGGTGCAGCAGCTCAAGCGGCCGGCCGACCAGGCTCACGACGTCCACGTCGTCAAGCGGCCAACCGAGCCGGGCGGCGGCCAGCGACACCGACGACGGATGCGGGAGCACCCGGACGCGTTCGGCGCCGAGCAGGCGGACCAGGGTCGAGCCGATGCCGTAGAACATCGGGTCCCCGCTCGCCAGCACGACGAGCCCGCCGCCGGAGTGCTCGGTGACGAGTTCCGGCAGGCCTGGCAGCAGCGGGCTCGGCAGCGGTATCCGCCGCCCGGCCACCGAAGCGGGCAGCAGCGCCAGCTGCCGCCCGCCGCCGACGACCGCGCCGGCCTGCTCGATCGCCGCCCGGGCACGCGGGGACAGCCCGGCCCACCCGTCGGCGCCGATGCCGGTCACGGTCACGGTCGGGGGGAGCACGCCGTACAGTCTGCCTCACCGCTGTGAGACGATGGCGCGGAACGGCTGCTGAGGAACACCGGTGCGAGTCCGGGGCGGTCCCGCCACTGTGACCCGTCGGCTGACGCTGACGGGAAGCCAGGGCTATCGGCAGCCGTGCCGCCGGGCCAGCCGTCCGGCGGTCGTCGCTGTCGGCGGGCGCGGATACCCGCCGGGTGAAGGGCTGTGGGTGTGACCCAGTTTCCGTTCAGCGCCGTCGTCGCGATGGACGACATGCGCCTAGCGCTCATTCTCAACGCGATCTCGCCCGCGATCGGCGGCGTCCTCGTCCGCGGCGAGAAGGGAACCGCGAAATCGACCGCGGTGCGCGCGCTGACCGACGTGCTGCCGCCGGTCGAGGTCATCGCCGGCTGCCGGTTCTCCTGCTCGCCGTCGGCCCCCGACCCGGAGTGCCCCGACGGGCCGCACCCGGCGCCGGGGGCCGGGGGAGCGGCCGAGCTGCGCCCGGCCCGGCTGGTGGAGCTGCCGGTCGGCGCGACCGAGGACCGGCTCACCGGCTCGCTCGACGTCGGGCGCGCGCTGACCGAGGGCGTCACCTCGTTCCAGCCGGGGCTGCTGGCCGCCGCCCACCGTGGCGTGCTCTACGTCGACGAGGTCAACCTGCTGCACGACCACCTGGTCGACCTGCTGCTCGACGCGGCCGCGCTTGGCACCAGCTACGTGGAGCGCGACGGCGTGTCGGTCAGGCACGCGGCCCGCTTCCTGCTCGTCGGCACGATGAACCCGGAAGAGGGCGAGCTGCGGCCCCAGCTGCTCGACCGCTTCGGCCTCACCGTCGAGGCGGTCGCCCCGCGTGACCCCGCCACCCGGGCCCAGGTCGTGCGCAGGCGGATGGACTTCGACGCCGCCCCGGCCGCGTTCACGGCGCGGTTCGCCGCCAGCGAGGCCGCGCTGGCCGCCTCCATCGCCGCCGCCCAGGCCCGGCTGCCCGCGGTCGTCCTCGGCGACGAGGAGCTTGAGCGGATCGCCGGGGTGTGCGCCAGCTTCGACGTGGACGGCCTGCGGGCCGACATCGTCATCGCCCGGACCGCCGCCGCGCACGCCGCCTGGCACGGCCGGGACACGGTGACCCGGGCCGACATCCGCGCCGCGGCCCTGCTGGCGCTGCCGCACCGCCGCCGCCGCAACCCGTTCGACGCCCCCGGCCTGGACGAGGGGCAACTGGACGAGGCGCTGGGCGACGAGCCAGGGCCCGACGACGAGCCCGATCCGCCGCCCCCCGGCCGGCAACCCGACGACGGCGGCGACGGAGCCCCGCCCGACGCGCCCTCCCCGCCAGGCGACTCCCAGGCGCACCAGGGCAACGACCAGCCGCCCGCCGCCGACACCGCGCCCGCCGACGACCAGGAGCAGGCCCCCGCCCGCGCGGCCGGCCGGGAGTCCGTGGCGCCGAGCGGCGCGACCTTCCGCGCGCGGCGGCTCGAGGTGCCGGGCAAGGGGCACGGCGCGGCGGGCAGGCGCTCGCGCGCCTACACCGACAGCGGCGCCACCGTCGGCGTCCGCCAGCGCCGCCAGCAGGTGCGCGACCTGCACGTGAACGCCACCCTGATCGCGAGCGCCCCGCATCAGGTCGGGCGCGGCCGGACCGGGCCCGGGCTGATCCTGCAGCGCGACGACCTGCGCGAGCGCCGTCGCGAGGGACGCGAGTCCAACCTGGTCCTGTTCGTGGTCGACGCGAGCGGCTCGATGGCCGCCACCCGGCGGATGGAGGCGGTCAAGGGCGCCGTGCTCTCGCTGCTGCTCGACGCCTACCAGCGCCGCGACAAGGTCGGCCTGATCTCCTTCCGCGGCGTCGGGGCCGAGCTGCTGCTGCCGCCCACGTCGTCGGCCGACGCCGCCGCGGCCAGGCTGGAGACCATGCCCACCGGCGGGCGCACCCCGCTGGCGGCCGGGCTGACCGAGGCCTACGCGACGCTGCGGCGCGAGAAACTGCGCGACCCGCTCCGCCGGCCGCTGCTGGTGGTCGTCACCGACGGGCGGCACAACGCGGGCGGCGAGCCGGGCCCGGCGGCCGGCCTGCTCCGCCGCGACGGCGTCGCCGCCGTCGTCGTCGACTGCGAGTCCGGCCCGGTCCGGCTCGGCCTGGCCGCCAGCCTCGCCCGCGCGCTCGACGCCGACTGCGTGGACGTGGCCGGCCTGTCCCTCGGCGGCCTGGCCGATTCCGTCCGCGCCTACCGGGAGGTGGCCTAGCCATGCCGCAGGGAGTACCGGAGACCGTCCCCGACGACGGCCTGACCACCAGGCAGCGCCGGAACCGGCCGCTGCTGATCGTGCACACCGGCCCGATGAAGGGGAAGTCGACGGCCGCCTTCGGCCTGGCCCTGCGCGGCTGGAACCAGGGCTGGGGGATCGGCGTCTACCAGTTCGTCAAGAGCGCCAAGTGGCGGGTCGGCGAGGAGGCCGCGTTCCGCGCGCTCGGCCGGCTGCACGACGAGACCGGCGAGGGCGGCGAGGTCGCCTGGCACAAGATGGGCGAGGGCTGGTCCTGGATCCAGCGCGGCGACCCCGAGGACCACGCGGCCAACGCCCGCGAGGGCTGGGCGCAGATCAAGCGCGACCTGGCGGCGGAGCGGTTCGGCCTGTACGTGCTGGACGAGTTCACCTACCCGATGAAGTGGGGCTGGATCGACGTCAGCGACGTCGTCGAGACGCTGACCGCGCGGCCCGGGCACCAGCACGTGGTGATCACCGGCCGCGACGCGCACCCCGACCTGATCGCCGCCGCCGATCTGGTCACCGAGATGACGAAGATCAAGCACCCGATGGACGCCGGCCAGAAGGGCCAGCGCGGCATCGAATGGTGAGCGCCGTCGCCCCCAGGAACGCAGCCGCCGGGAACGTCCCCCGGCTGGTCATCGCGGCGCCCGGCAGCGGCCACGGCAAGACGTCGGTCGCCACCGGGCTGCTCGGCGCCCTGCGGCGGCGCGGCCTGACCGTCTCCCCGCACAAGGTCGGCCCCGACTACATCGACCCCGGCTACCACGCGCTGGCGGCCGGGCGTCCCGGCCGCAACCTCGACCCCTGGCTGGTCGGCGAGGAACGGATCGCGGCGATGTTCGCCCACGGCGCGAGCACCCCGACTCCGGCCGACATCGCGGTCATCGAGGGCGTGATGGGCCTGTTCGACGGCGCTGGCAGCCGCGCCGCGTCCGAGCAGGACGACTTCGCCTCCACCGCGCACGTCGCCCGGCTGCTGCGCGCGCCGGTGGTGCTGGTGGTCGACGCCTCCGGTGTCAGCTCGTCGGTCGCCGCCCTGCTGCACGGCTTCGCCACCTTCGACCCCACCACCCGCCTCGGCGGCGTGATCTTCAACCAGGTCGGCTCCGACTACCACGCGCACCTGCTCGCCGCCGCCGCCGAGCGCGCGGGCGTCCCCGTCCTCGGCGCGCTCCGCCGCCTGGACGCCCTCGCGGTCCCGTCCCGGCATCTCGGCCTGATCCCCGCCGCCGAGCGCGGCCGCGACGCCCTGGCGGTGGTCGACGCGCTCAGCGCCGCCGTCGCGGCCAGCGTGGACCTGGGCGCCGTGCTCGAGCTGGCCCGCACCGCGGGCCCGCTGCCCGTCACGGAATCTCAGGCCGCGGAAACTCAGGCCAGGGAAACCCAGGATCTTTTGAGTGAACGGACCGTTGCTTCGCGTTCGCCGGTCACGATCGCCGTCGCCGGCGGCCCCGCGTTCACCTTCGGCTACGCCGAGCACCCGGAACTGCTCGCCGCCGCCGGAGCCGACGTGGCTGTCTTCGACCCCCTGCGCGACGAGCAACTCCCCGACGGCGCGGCCGGGCTGGTCATCGGCGGCGGCTTCCCCGAGGTCCACGCGGCCCAGCTGTCGGCCAACGCGGCCCTCCGGTCGCAGGTCGCGGCGCTGGCCCGTACGGGCGCGCCGGTGCTGGCCGAGTGCGCCGGGCTGCTCTACCTGGCGCGCTCGCTCGACGGCCAGCCGATGTGCGCGGTGCTCGACCTCGAGGCCGAGATGACCGGCACGCTGACCCTGGGCTACCGCGACGCGGTCGCGGTCGCGGACTCCGCCCTCGCCCCGGCCGGCACCCGCGCGCACGGCCACGAGTTCCACCGCACGGCTATCCGCGCCCCCGCCGCCCCGGCCGGCGCTTCCCCGGCCGGCGCTTCCCCGGCCGGCGCTTCCCCGACCGAGGCGGTGCCTGCGTGGCGGTGGCGGGCCAGGAACGGGGTCGTCGCGGAAGGCTTCGTCCAGGCCGGAGTGCACGCGTCCTACCTGCACACGCACTGGAGCGGCGGGCCCGGCGCGGCCGACCGCATCGTCTCTGCCGCCCGGCGCGTGCGGCTGTGACCTGGCTTCGTTATTCGTTTATCCCGTTCATCCGCCTACCCGAAGGGACGCCGGGCCGCGGCTGCGCCGCGACCTTATCTCTAGGCCGAGCGACACGGCCGCGAGCACGGCCAGTCCGGCCAGCGGCACCGCGAAGGAGGCCACGTCGGCCGCCAGCGGCACCGTGACGGACGACC
>Ga0302325_10009198_pt1 | contig 21610 bp, 22 predicted proteins | sample Palsa_T0_2_FD_201948 | JGI IMG/M metagenome (GOLD analysis project Ga0302325, IMG submission 201948) | Peat permafrost microbial communities from Stordalen Mire near Abisko, Sweden - Palsa_T0_2 | ecosystem: Environmental > Terrestrial > Soil > Palsa > Peat permafrost | place: Sweden: Abisko...
CCGCGATATTCGTATATATGGTGTTTCCACCCTACCTAACTTCATCATCATTATACACATACTATTTAATATACTCTATTGGAACTCCTCTCATTGCACTCCATTTACATCAATATTCCGCTGCCGATTACACTCATATCCTAACAGGTGGGTACGACGTTCAATTTCTCGCCCGTGTGCGAGCGCAGATCGTTGAAGCGCCAAAGTTGGAATTCGTCCAGCGATGGCTGTGGAAGTGTTGGCGAGAGGTGCTCCGGATCTATCGCGCCTGTTTGTCGGGCTGGAGTTACTGCAATTATAGAATTGTGAGGTAGGTAATCGCCATTGGAGAGATAAATCCCCTTTGGAGCAGTAACAAGGCGTTGTAGCACTGCTGCAAAAGATCCGCATACGTCACGCATCCACGAGAATAGATCTCGCTTACCTGATCCTAGTGGACTGACTCGTTGGCTCTCTTTGATGAAGCTATCGAGTTTCCTCAGTTTTGGCATCGTCTTCTTGCGGAGCATTCCACCTGGCTCTTCGGCAGAGATGCGTTGGATCTCCTCTCTCAAAACTTTTGCGTATTCGAGATGCGCAGCTAAATCATACAAAATGTTCGTTGGGGTCATGGAAGTGGTGTGGATGGCAGCAAAACTTCCAGCTAGGATGATATCCGCGACAGTCTCTGCGGTTAGGTGTTCATTCTTTCGTAATTTCCTTGTGCTCAGTGTCAGATGTAGATTTCCAGTCGATGAGTATTAATGTTGGTGGAATCGAAGATGAATCTTCCCATAAAGGACTTATCAGAGACCTGGTCGCCAAGCTATGGTGATCATCCGGCAAGACATCAAAATGATCATCCTCATCTTCCTTCTGGATTCTCTTGCTAGCCTGAATCATCTCGTTCAGCTGTGGCTTAAGCTTCTCGGCCACCTTTCGTCTGTATTCCATTGCTTTGGGAATAGACGGAGTAAACGGGACGCGCAACAGCCGAAGGTAACTCGGGATCTTGCCAACATCTTTAATCGCATTAGGACAGTCAAAGGTGTAGTTGATAGTCAACTTGATCTGCTCTTCATCTCGACTAAGGGGTTGACCAACAAAGATACGGACGTTTACTAGAGCCACGATTCGTAAGAGCTTTTCGAATATTTTCACGCCAGTCCAGTCCGGCAGTCTCCTATTCCTTCTTCCGCGAACTGAATTTCATCTTGTAATAGTGCGAGTGCGAGTGTGATGTTCATGTTCATGGTCAACTCATTCTTGACAGACTCAGCGAGGGAAACGAAGTTTTTTCCGAGTCCAGTACTTTCCGTTCATTGTTTCAAAAGCCTGCCATCTGAAGGAGAGCTCGGCATCAGGCAGGTCTTTGAGTTCATCGAAGAGATAGTTTGGTAGAATAACAAGTTTCCTCTTTCCGAACAAGAACTTCTTGTTTTGAAACTATGATGAAATCAGTGTTATGTCAAGCAAGGGAACGGCCGATTGTTGAAGCTTGTTCTTTTCGGTGACATACTTTTGATTTTGCTTTCTCGAAAGAACCATGCCAATCCTTTTCATCGAGTTCTGCTTGAGGGAATTTGGGCCTCGGTGGTAAACTGAAATACCATTGTACAGTAATCTTACAACAAATGAGAAAAGGAAGAGGGCCACGGTGGCTGGAAAGGAGGGGGAGGCGGCGAACTTCTCGAATGCGCGAGTGCCCAGTATCTTGTTGGGAGAAGGACGGCCAGGCTATGCTAGTCTGAATTTTATCAGAGAAATTGTATTAAAGAGTGCATTCACAGGATATCTAGAGACAAGGTGGCGTTTTTCATTGAAACTAACAATTGAAGCATGGAATGTGGGGGTATTTAAATCCCTTTATTAACCGCTGATATAGTACGAATGCGCTGGCTAATGTGGGACGAGAAACCCCTACGGTGATCCCGAGACTTGCTGTGTAACAAAGCAGCCAATAGCAGTTAAGTGTGCGTACCTGCAGCCATGACAAATTCGAATGCAACAAGGATAACATCGAGAACACTGTTCCACAGAACATATCCGGGAATGCAAACAACTAGTTTCAGACTCGGCTACCAATGAAGGGATCAACAGGCTGACCAGTTCAGCTGCCTTCGGGACCCGAAGGACTGTCGTCAAGTCACTGCGGAGAAATTCCAAGGCTCTTTTGATCTCGGCAGTGATTTATTGGCGACTTATATGTGTTATTACGATTTACCAATAGAGAATGAGCTTATGAACCGCTACATGACGGAATTGATATTCTATTTGAGAGATTTTTAAGCCGTTCCTTGTTCGGGAGAACTTCTTCGAGGACGAGCTATAGCCAGGAGAAGAAAGGGGCTTAAGCGAGGAAGTGGGCACAGAGGAGCGCATAAAACTCACCTGCAGCCGAACCCACAACTCATTTTGTTGAATAGAGTAAGGAAAGGGGTAAGAGTCTTAGATTGTGAAGCGAGGGGCCGGCTCCTAGCTAAGTACAAGTCTAGGACAAAGCCTCTGAAATTCATACCTCTCTCCTTTTGAGCATCACTTCTTGTTGCACACTTCAATGCTTTTCTATCGTTTGTGTTTATCCTGCTGTACAAATATTAATTTTCAGGCTCGCTATTAAGGGTTAAGTCCTTCTCGATATAGAAACAGTAGAGGTTAATCCCTGTTCAAGAGCACTGGCTCTTTTGGATCAGTCTTGTCCCTTTCTTTCCAGGCACCCTTTCACCTTAATGCGAGACGTAGGAATAATTATATCATTATCTATTTATTGGACTGACTTTTTTTTTGTTGCAAGACTCATGACACAACAGCTGCGAGCAGGAGACATAGAACTACCCCAAAAGCCGAGGTGCCAACGAGGCGAGTCCCATCACTCTTAAATAGCGCCGGCGAGCTGGTAGCTGTGATAGACGTCTGCGTAGGCCCCGCCGAGCTTGTCGAGCTCCCAGAAACATGACTCGTATTCCCCGTCCCCACCGTCACGTTCCCCGACGCCTTCGTCAGGAACCCCTTACTAATCACCTCTTGAATCCCCGTGAACCACACGTTCGCCATCTTCACGTACCCTGCGTCGTTTGGGTGTCGTCCGTCTGCGAGATCGGTTACCAGGGGTCCGGCGGGGCTGCGCATGTTGACTAGGACGAACTTCGCGCCGGTGGATTGGAATTTGGTTGCTAATACCGTATACTGAATAAGAGATCAGTACTATGCTTTCTTTAGCAAGATAAAGGAAGGACTGACTTGTTCGTTGATTGTCACGCGACACGCATCTTGTGCCGCGACTGAGTTCACGAGGATCGTGGTGAGGATCACGGTAGAGCCGGGGCTCTGCTGGAAGATGCTGTTGATCATGTTCGTGACGTTGGCTCCTGCATCCGGTACAGTTCCTCCGTTGTTGCAGTTGTTTGTGCCGGCGTCGATGAGGACTAGGTTGGGCTTGAATTGAGGGACCTGCGTGAACAGGGGAGTTAGCAAGGAGTTCGTCAAGCAAAAATGAAGTACGGAGAGTTGATCTGAATTGAAAGGATTTCGCAAAGTCAAGGAACCAATCGTTTCCTGCTGAAGTCTAGACTTACGGCAGTATTTGCCAACCCCGCAATCTGCGAGATCACAAAACCAGGAGTTGCTTCAACAGCGTTGTCGGTGAAATTCCCATTGCTGTACGTCCCAACATACTTGACTGTATTGCCATTGGCAACGAGGAGGTCCTCTAGATCTTTGCGGTAACTGTCTCCTGTAGTAGAACCGACCCCAAAGGTAACTGAAGCTCCCAAGGGCATTATTTGAAAGGGAATGGAAGTGGTATTATTGCCTGTCGCGCTCACTGAGCAATGAAGAAACGCAAACCATGCTAGCACGGCGAAAGCGAATGAAAAGGAAGCCATATTAAATTAATTTTTTTAAAACCCAGAGAGAGCGATTAAAGAGAGGACTGGCACTGCCAAGTGCCAAGAAAGTTCACAAAGTTCAAGAGTGGAGCCTGGGCGCGCAGGGTACTACTTATTATTGAGCGTGATCGGCCTAGCTCGCTTGGAATTTCTCCTGAGACGACCTGGAGACTAGACCGGTTTCATTCCATAGCAGCAGTTTCGCATGAGGTCTGAAACGGGCAGGGCACGTGACGGGCGCTAACTGTTTTGCGGTGACGTGATTCAGTCTCGGATTGAGCATCCGCGTTCCGGTTGGGAAACTTCCCGTTGGATTCTATGCGGAAAAGAGTCCCTCAGGCCGTGAGCACAAATGAGATGCCGGAAGCGGTGATCTCTCGTTGTAGAGCTGTCGGCTAAGGTACGGGAATTTCACTGCGGCGACATACTCTTATATGCCCTCACGATGCTGGCGATTGATGCTTTGAAGAAGTCATGCATCGTATCATCTGAATTTGAGATGGTGTTGCTGCTTCATCTGTGGTGTTATGTGAGTGAGGTGAATGGAGGGAGCTCGATGTGATTGGATGGCAAGCAAGCCAACTAAAGTGCGGAGTAACCTTAGCGGGGTAGCGGGGTAAATGCTCTCCTGGGAGCTCACACAACCTCAACTTCCTGTCAGCAATCCATTCCCTCTTCTACAAGAGACACACCATCAAATACAATACACCCATCAATAAATTAAACCTGCAGCTCACCATGCCGAAAGTCACGCACGTTACATACAACTAAGATCTCTAATCGAAGCACCTCCACCTCGGAAACCTCGTCCACGACTTCGAACACCCAGATATCAAAGAGTAAGCTCCCTTTAACCTCTCGACTACTATTTAATATTTGAGCCCCACCAAATTCTTGAACGAAATTACCTTTAAATCCAACAACGCCAAAAAAAGTGGCTCGCCTCTTGTCTCTTTGCAGCCGAGGATCTCTAACCACGCCTTGAGCCGCAGATACGGATATTGACTGGCTTGATCTTAATTACGCACGCTATGTGGAGCAGGCTCTCGAGCAAACAGATCTCCGTCCCGGGTTTGCCAGCTCCTTTTGATCTAACAGGCGTCACAGCCATCCGTCGTTCCGTAGTTGGCGACCATATAAGGCCAATGGTTGGATGTGAGGAGGAGGAGGATACTAAGCGTATTCTTGGCGCGGTTATACATAAGACGGGAAAGTATTCTAGTACGGGGGGTTGGACTGCACAATAGGAATTGGTTGATGCCCAGATTCTGGTTGCAGAGAAGTAGAAAGGTGGCGCGGATAACCAATTGATGCTGCATGTCCTTGGCCAGTCTTAGAAGATTGCGGTGGTTGAGCTGCGGGGAGGAGAGTATGCGAAGAACAGAGATAAGAGTGCTGTGGATGATAAGGAGTATTGGGAGACATTCTTGGATGCGGTTGAGGAGCACGAGTCAGAGCTGATATGATGGGATGAGATGAGAAAATTGAAAATGGCGGGGAAGCAGTGTGGGCCGTATGGCCGACGAGGATGGTCACTAGACAGCAAGATCTGGACATACAGTAGAATGGAATCGAAGTGCAATATTTGTTTGGGAATACGAGGTCTCGGTCTGATTATACGACTATCATAGGGTATAACGCTGGCTCCTCATAAGCTGGATCATCAAAGAGAAATGGAAAATCCCTCGGGATATGTCTCAATGATGCTCCAAGCTCCCGCTCCTATCATTTTCGCGCTCCTAGGGTCGCTTTTTCTGGTTCCTCCTTGGACCAGGCAGGGGGTCAACCCCACCAAAATTTTGATGATTTTTCAACGTCCTTGAAAATTTCTAAAAACATTATATATTATAAGGAATATTTGAATTGTCGCGAATATGGTGTTATTTTCCCCAAGTTGTAGTATTAAGGTCTTCAAACTCCAAGCTGAGCGGTTGGGTTGTGAATACTCTTACCACGACGACGCTATTCCATTAATCCAGTCCGCCTGCGGCTTCGAGTCACTCGACTAAATCTGGAACCTTCACTGATCATCGACCATTGCGAGAGCTGCATAATGGGCGACATGGCGGACAGCAGGGCTGGACCAGAACAAGACCAAACACCTCACCCGTCTGACGCCGTCGATTTTATAAAATCCGTCGTTCCAGAGCCGTCAAGATCAGAACACATTGAGTTTATATCACGAGATGGCCCCGACATGGTCGAGTCCAAGGTGCCGCCGTTTAAGAAGAAGTCGTCAGTGGACCGCATCGCACGGCTCAATCACTTGATAGAGGTATCGAACGAAGGGGTTGAGGCAGAGCATCGAGTGACCCTTCGCGACGCCTTGCAGTTATATCCAAAAGCCATTGGGTGGTCCATGCTGCTGTCACTGACCATCGTCATGGAAGGCTACGACCTGACCATCGTCAACGGTTTCTATGCTTTCCCAGAATTCAAAAAGGCATACGGGGAACGAGTAGGCGATAACGACTACCAGATTACGACGGCATGGCAGTCGGGATTGACGAACGGCGCCGTTGTAGGGGAAATCTTGGGTTTGCTCTTCAATGGCCATCTTACCGAGCGGTTTGGATATCGAAGAACTCTCATATGTGCGTTGCTGGCCCTGATAAGTTTCATCTTCTTGGCCGTCTTTGCCTTCGACATTGGTATGTTAATGGCGTCAGAAGTCTTGTGCGGACTTTCATGGGGCGTCTTCCAAACCTTGAGCACAACCTATGCCGCCGAGATCATGCCTGTAGCCCTTCGCGCTTATCTCACCAGTAATGTCAATCTGTGCTGGCTAATCGGCCAGATAATTGGCACTGGAGTTCTGCGCGGCCTGATCAACCTGCAATCGAAGTGGAGTTACAAGTTACCTTTCTCGCTACAATGTGAGTTTAAGAATATGACAATAGGGATGTGGGCACTTCCAATTTTGATCGGTGTTCTCCTAGCGCCAGAGTCGCCTTGGTGGCTTGTTCGTCATGGCAAATATGACCAGGCGAGGGCTTCTCTGCTTCGGCTGACGAGAAGAGGGCATCACTACAATGCCGAGGATGCTATGATGATGATGAAAAGGACAAATGAAGTCGAAGAGTACTTGAGCGCAGGTGCTAGCTACCTCGACTGCTTTAAAGGTGTCAATCTTCGTCGCACAGAGATAGCTTGCATGGTATGGATAATTCAAACGCTCTGTGGCTCCCCGATGACTGGATATGCCGCATACTTCTATGTTCAGGCAGGCTTTAATCCCGAGCGCGCCTTCGACTTGTCTCTTGGTATGTACGGTATGGCCATCGTGGGCGGCATGATTTCATGGTTTTTGCTACCATCCGTTGGCCGTAGGACCTTATACCTCTGGGGAACCGGCTTGATGTGTCTTATCTTGGCCGCAGGCGGTATTGTTGGCTCACAGCACGATTCAACTTGGGTTTCATGGACGTTAGGTTCCGTTGTCATCATTTTCACTTTCGTGTACGATACCACCGTAGGCCCTGTATGTTACTCTCTCGTGGCCGAGTTGCCCTCGACGCGTCTCCGCGTGAAAACCGTGGTTTTGGCTCGTGTGGCATACAACCTCGCAGGTATAATCGCAAACGTGCTCATGCCGAAAATGCTCAACCCAACAGCCTGGAACTGGAGAGGCAAGACCTGCTTCCTGTGGGCAGGGACGTGCTTCTGTTGCTACATATGGTGCTATTTCAGACTCCCCGAGCCCAAGGGACTCACGTATCTCGAGTTGGACCTACTCTTCGAGAAGAAAGTCTCGGCGAGAAAGTTTCGCGGGATTACTAATATATTGTCAGAGGCGGGTTATTTTGATATAATAGCAACGAACAAGGGACTCCAAGACTTCCGCGGTGTGCCCAGCTATGGATAAGGGATCTTTGGTAATAGTATAAGTTCTTTATAATAAGCATAATAATTAGCTACAGTTTTCCTCCCCATTTTATAAAGTGTTAATCTCGAATACTAAGGCTGATGTGCCTTATACCTAATATTATATAAAGGCAATGATTATAGTATAAATGCAATGTATTCTAAGGATAAAGAGCGTAATGGAGCCGGATGGCTCGGAAAAGAGTGAACCTAGGTCATGTGATAATGGCACGTGACACAGTAACGGCGAAATGCATTTTTCCGCCGGTTGTGCCTCGGGCTAAATCGAGGGCAGGAATCACTAAATCGAGGTCCGCCAAGACTTATGCACGCATTTATGCAGCACGACCTCGTCGTCGCTCACCTCACTGTCGCCCAGCTAACTTATTATCGTGAGGTCTATTTATAGTTGCCTTCTAGTTAAATTGCTTATTTGTCTTACATAAGTGAGAGTGCAAGCTAGTGAGACTACTTGTGAGAGAGCGGGCTCGTGAGACAGTAGACTCGACTCGTGAGAGAGCAAGTAGTGGGTAGAACTAGAGAGCAGGCTATTAACGAAGCTATTAATTATAAGGCACGGTCGTGTATAGTCTTATTCGATTTGCAAATACAATTATAATATTCGTAATACGATTAATTAAGTAGATGCCGCTCGTGCGATTGACTATGAATAGCTGCAAAGGAAAAAGTTATACTTGGTGGAGCCTGTGCATAAGGTCTTGGCGGACCTCGATTTGGTGGTTCCTGCCCTTGATTTAGGCGAAGGCCCAGCGTGGGGTGTGCCAAAGCAGGCGGTCTCGTATTAGGAAAGTGGTAAAACGAAGCTGCAAAATATCTCCAAGCTACTGATTTAGCAGACCTCGGAAGCATGGACCAAAGTGTTATTGGAATGCAGAAATTAGCCACAGCAATATCTAAAGACTTTGCGAATCTTGAAGCGATTTGAGAGACGTGGGATGTGGAAGAGGCACAACGGACTCTTTCCGAAGTCGTCAAGGATGCAGCGCGATTGTACAAAACAATACAAATGTGGCAATGAAGATTATACGTAAGCTAACCGAACCCGAGCTGAAAATTGTTGAAAATATCAATAGACTCATGATAGAGTATGAGGTGAGAGAGAGAGAATAATCCCTTAAACCGTAGGGCAAATTTCGGGCCAGAATGTCAACCGAACAGGCAGAGAATCTTATGTACAAACAACACTTGCTGTTCAATCAAGGTTTCCAGTGAAACCTACACTTGAGCCTCTTGTCTCGGCACAACGTACTCAAGTCGGCGATAAAAGAATATTTTTACTCTTTTGAACATCCCACTTGGCAAGTCCGAGATACCTAACTGGCTGTCGGATTTAACGCTTGCCATGCAGTACACCCACACTGGACGGTTCTCACACAATACAGTAAGGTTAATAATCAGGGAACTTGATTTCTGAAGGCAACGTGAAGGGTCGGCGTAGGCCACGCCACATCTGAATTTAACCCCGGGATAAGCCACAAGCTCGTCATCAGCTCAAGTAAGAACTTCTCTATTCGACACTTCACGCCATTCATGCACCAGACTGCCGCCTTCGCCATGTTTGGGGGGCTCGCATTGGCTATTCCACAATTGCCTGCTCTTGTCTGCAAGTTTTGCCTCCCCTGCATCGACTGGATCATGAAGACTGCACTCTGAACTGGCATCGCCGACACCACAAGTCCTCACGAACATGTAGCACATGTGAGCGATAATGCACTCGGAAACCTTGCTCATGCATGGCTGGTATAACTAGATGTGCTATCCCACCCTACACGGCGCGTTTATGTTTGCGAATGGGAATGAGCATGTGAAAAGCTATCCTTCAAGAAGATTAATAGAACCCCTACCTACAGTAACCTTAGCCCCCACAATCAAGCTTCACTAAGCTGCCCCGCCTTCGAACATTAAGAAAACCGGCCCTCCAGGGACAACACCCTCGATACGCATTTCGCACTTCGCACTCAATCACCAGCACGATAAGATCACGTTTGTATTTACCAGCGTCATATCTCGGAATATCTTGGAAGACGATTTCCGCAGAGGCGTCAGCGGGGTCGGACTTTATCAATTCTAGATTCGGAACCAAGATAAACACGCTCCCGCAATACCCCAAACGCCAGAGCTCCCCACCAGAGATTTATGGGCTCGAGAACCACATGGGAGCATAGAATCCAGACTCTCGAGAATCGATCTTGACTATTTCACCCTAATCCAGCGTCCTTCGCGACCATGGCATCCAAACCAAGCAGAGATGCGCCTGAAGACCCACACGCTGTCCCCTCCTCCGTGATCGCACAAGCAGAGGCTGCCATCGTTGGGAACTTCGAGGACGAAACGCCTCCGATAGAAAAAAGGAAATCGAGGGCACAGCAGAAGCAAGATTACTTGTTGCATCAGACCAAGAGTCGTGGAGAGGGAACCTCGAAGTGAGTCTGCGGCGCAGTTTTTGTTGAGAGCATTTTCACTGATATAATTCCCCGCAGATCAAAGCACCTTGGAGTTCCACCAGGAGATGGCGAGACCGAAGCACCTCCCGCATACGGCAATAACGAGAGTCAGATAGAGCTCAGTCAGGATGGCTTCGATACAAAGGCAAAGGTTACGGACGATGGCCGAGTAAACATAAACATCAATCAGAAGACTCGCAAGCTCTCGGATCTCCTTGTCCCTGCTCTACGACAGCAGCTCTCTTTGGTTGCCCGAGAAGAGGAACATCCGCTACCACCAGGGTATATTCCGCCTGCTTTGGGAGGACTGCCTGGTCAGACACTGCCGCCGAAACTCAATGTCGTCATACATGTGGTGGGTTCTAGAGGAGATGTTCAGCCATTTGTGGCTCTGGGGAAGACATTGAAGTCTACATATGGTCATCGTGTTCGTCTTGCAACGCATCCTACATTCAAAGGCTTCGTCGAAGAGAATGGCCTGGAATTCTTTAGCATTGGTGGTGATCCGTCAGAGCTCATGGCATTTATGGTCAAGAATCCTGGTCTGATGCCTGGATTCGAGTCTCTGAAGAGCGGCGATGTTGGTAAGAGGAGAAAGGGAATGGAAGAAATCGTTCTCGGCTGCTGGAGGTCCTGTATCGAGGCTGGTGACGGTCTTGGAGCTCCACCCAGGCGGGAGAGTGGTGATAGTTTCGGCCTCGAGGGGGGAATCAATATGGATACGAATCCATCAGATCGCCCCTTCATTGCCGATGCCATTATTGCAAACCCTCCCAGTTTTGCCCATATTCACATTGCAGAGAAAATGGGTATTCCTCTGCACATGATGTTTACGTATGTATTTATCGTTTCCATCTTCAAAACAACTGCTCACAAATTACAGAATGCCGTGGTCACCTACCCAACAATTTCCACATCCTCTTGCCAACATCCAGTCTTCTAACGCCGACGTCAATATGACGAACTTCGTTTCTTATGCTTTGGTTGAAATGATGACCTGGCAAGGACTGGGAGATGTCATCAACCGTTTCCGTGAGAGAGCTTTAGGACTGGAGCCCATCAGTTTAATCTGGGCTCCTGGAATGCTGAGCCGTCTGCGTGTGCCATATACCTACTGCTGGTAAGTTTTGCGCACCCGCTCTGTCATAAAAATACTAAAATAGCCAGGTCACCTGCACTTATCCCGAAACCAAAGGATTGGGGACAGCATATCTCAATCTCAGGCTTTTATTTCCTCTCTTTAGCGTCCTCGTACACTCCTGCACCAGAGCTCGCTGCCTATCTTCGTGATGGACCACCACCAGTCTACATCGGCTTCGGGTCAATCGTTGTCGATGATCCCGATGAAATGACGAAGCTTATCTTTGAGGCGGTCAAGAAAGCTGGTGTCAGAGCTTTGGTCTCAAAAGGCTGGGGAGGGTTAGGAGCCGATGAGCTTGGGGTACCGGAAGGTGTTTTTATGCTGGGAAATGTCCCTCACGATTGGCTTTTCCAGCATGTCGCATGTGTCTGCCATCACGGTGGAGCCGGGACCACTGCTGCGGGTATCGCCACTGGCAGACCTACCATTGTAGTACCATTCTTTGGTGATCAACCGTTTTGGGGTGCAATGGTTGCTCGAGCTGGGGCTGGGCCTCTTCCGATCCCCTACAAGCAGCTTACTGTCGATAGGCTCGCCGCAGCCCTTACTGAAGCACTCAAACCAGAAACTCTCACCAGGGCTCAAGAATTGGGAGCGCTGATGAAAGAGGAGAATGGGACTGAAGTTGGTGGTAAAGCTTTCCACGACTTGTTAGAGGTCGATTCGTTGAGATGCGCTCTCGCTCCAAGCAGAGCAGCAGTGTGGCGAGTCAAGCGCACACAAACTCGCCTCAGTGCGTTGGCTGCGAATGTGCTGGCAAGCGAGGGATTGATTGATTTTGCAGACCTGAAGCTGTAAGTGCTAATTGACGTCTTACTGAACCTCGATTAACATCAACAGATACCGAGCACGAGAGTACGAAACTGAAGAAGGCCCATGGGATCCGATCTCTGGCGGCGCCTCTGCTCTTCTGGGCACCATTGCCAGTCTTACAATGGGATTTGCCGACTTTCCTATTGAGGTTTTCAAAAAGGTCAAGAAGCGGTCAGAGACTTTCAAGGAAGAAAAGGCAAACAAGGAGAAATCCAGTGATACCGACACGACTCCTCAGGGTCCTTCGCGGTCAGATTCACTTGACCTTGCTCCTGAAGAGACCGCAGAATCCAAGTCATATTTCGAGGGTACTGATCCATTAGATACTTCAATCGCTACATCTCCAAAGACATCATATGAAAGCTCAGCTCGTCGCTCGGTGAGCGAAGTTGCCTCGCCTAGCGATACTCCTTTGTCAAGCACAACATCTTTAGGAAATCATCGCGGCAACTCACTCAAGCAAGCGCTTTCAGGTGCATTAACTAGGTCAAGATCGCAATCGAGAGATCGTGCCTCAAACGGGCGATCAAGCTCCAAAGATCGACGACCTGGTTCTCGCAGTGGCTCGCCGTTTCGCCGCCGGGAAACAAAGGAATTCGACCCCAGTCAGCTTACTATCGAAAATGCTACTCGGGCTACGAAAGGCGTTGCTCGAATTGTTGGAGCTGGTTTGAAGTCACCTATGGACTTTACTTTGGGTATTGCACGAGGCTTCCACAATGCGCCGAAACTGTATGGAGACGACACGGTTCGTCCACAAGCGAAGGTCACTGACCTCCAGAGCGGCCTTAAAGCTGCAGGGAAGGTAAAGTAGTTGCACTCTTGATAACTATTACAACTCTGATTAGAACAGGAATTTGGATATGGATTCTATGATGGAATTACCGGTTTGGTCACCCAACCTCTTCGAGGTGTTGAAAAGGAAGGAGCAGCTGGTCTTGTGAAAGGGATTGGAAAGGGTATTGGAGGTCTTATTCTCAAGCCGGGAGCAGGTCGGTTCTCCGTTCCCTATATCTATTGGACCTTTATTGACCGATAATTTAGCAATCTGGGGAGTTCCTGGTTACGCTTTCATGGGCGTCCACAAAGAGGTCCGGAAGATGTTTGGCTCCAGTGTACTGAATTACATAATTGCCGGGCGGACTGCTCAAGGATACGAAGACGCACAATATTCAACCGTAGAAGAACGTCATGACATCCTTCTTCGCTGGAAGGAGCATAAAGCTGAGTATCAGAGCATCAAAATGAAGCTTCAAGAAGAAGGTGGGCCAGACGGCCAAGAGAGGGGACGCTTGACTCCTAAAGGTTTCCTCCAAACTCGCCACCTTTCATTTGACGAGCGAAAGAAGCTCCACGAAGAACGCAAAGCCCGCCGCGAAGAAGAACGCCAGAAAGCCATCGCCGCAGGCGAAAATCACGGTTGTCCCTTCTGCCGCCGCAGCACAACACACAGCCACAAACCCCGCGCCGTCCAAACGAGTCCGATCGTCCTTAACGAGATGAGCGCTGACCAAGACGAGCAATTCGAGCATGCGATCCACGCCTCCGTAGCAGCCACCTCCCGCGGCGACCCAGAAGAAGACATGATGATCGAGCGCGCGATCCGCGCCTCCGTCCGCGAACTCCAAAACGCACAGGGCTCTAAACTCAGCGATCAGGAAGCACTGGAGCGCGCAGTCCAAGCCAGCGTCGCCGAAGGTCGACGCCGACGCTCTAACGAGGAATCCGTTAGCACGAACGACGACGATCTAGAGCACCAAGCAATCCTTGAAAAAGCCATCCAGCAGAGCCTCGCGGAATACCATCTTCCTCATGAAGAAGGTGATCCTGATACGGATGAGGATGAGGATTTGAAGTTAGCGATTCAGAATTCGAAGGAGGAGAAGACGGCGCTGGCTGATGAGGAGAGGATGATCCAGCTTGCATTAGAGAAGAGTAAGAAGGAAGTTCGGGCGAAGACGGAGGAGGAAATTGTGTTGGAGTATGTTAAGAGGCAGAGTTTAGCGGAGGAGGAGCATAGGACTGCTGTTGCGGGGAAGGAGAGAGAGATTGAGGAACCGCACAGTGCGGCTGATCAGGAGGCGCTGGAGAAGGCTATTGAGGAGAGTTTGAAGGGGCAGGCTTCTGGCACTTAGGGTAGGTACTGTTGTTGGATGGATGGGTATGAATGGATAGAGGGGAATTTGTTGATTGTTTGTACACATATACCCGGATACACACACGCATGCATTCGATGATCATGATGATAGAACATACTCTCAATCTTAAGCTATGGTAGAACTACATCTCCTTGCCTTTTGCTTTGCTTTGTCTTGCCTTGCGGTATCGAGTTGTTGTAAGATTACCCCTATCCGCTCGATTCACTAAGCGGAAGCTTAACTTCACTCATGGCAACCGCGACCGCAACTATGGTTCACTTGCTGAAACTTCACTTCATATTGCCGTTTTTAATCGCGGAATGACGTTTGGAGTTTGCCGCCTTCGAATTCACTCTTTTTCTCAGCTCTTGTCAACGAAAATGACCTCGCTTTTCGCCAATGTGATATCTTTCTCGCGCAACGTCAACAAGAACTCTTCTAACTACTGCTCTCGCGCGTACTCTTGTTCTTCACACTGTTTTTGCCCTCTCTTCCATCAATTGATCGCAGCCTCTGGCGCCGTGGACGCTTGCGATCTACAGACACAACCTTGGGTCGCGGTTCTTAGGGGAAGGCGTGCTCACCTTAGCCATCGGCAACTTCTCTCTAGCTTTCTCTTCTCGTTGCAGAGAAGCGTTGATATAGCGGTGTTGCTGTCGTCAACTTTTGTCATTGCTTTGCTTGGCTGCGTCTGTACGTCAGCGGTATAAAGCTACCACTACCCTCTACTCGGCACAGCGTCAACCCACCTGTGCTGTGGTAAACCTGCTACAAGCACAGCGTCGAGCTATCTGGGTAGAGAAGAGGTTGATATGAAAAGAAGAGCCACACACCTCAGCAACAATGGCACCACCCAAGCGCAGAGCCTCGGTGCAAGCAGAAGCAACCAACAAGCTGATGTTGGCCGACGCTGACGAAGAGTCCCTGACGACCAACGACACAAGTCCGTTGACGAGTCTGCAAACTGAGACGCCAAGTCCTCCGCATGAAATGGCACGGGCACCTGTGGAAGTGGGACGGAGGAATATGGTGCAGCAGGTTCAGCAGATTGCGAGGATGAGGAGGGATGGAGTGCAGGTTCCGGATTTGATTACTGGCGGGAAGGGCAAGGGCAAAGGCAAGGGGAAGGGGAAGGAGAACGTGGAGTTTCCGGGGCTGGTGATTGGGGATCAGGGGAAAGGGATGGAGAAGGGGAAGGAGAAGGAGACGGGGGCAAAGGAGGCTGGTGGTGGCAGTGGGAAGAAAGGGAGTAATACACCGAAGAGGGGAAGTACGCCGCAGAAAGAGGGAGGTACGCCGAAGACAGGAGGCAATACACCAAAGAATGTGAAGAACAAAGAGGGTACAGTACCACAGAGTACACTTGCAAAGGGAAATGCAAATGGGGCGAAAGGGGGAAGCACACCGAAGAGATTGAAGGTTAAGGATGCATTGCTACCACCAAGCACTCCTGCGAATGGGGATGAAAGTACAATCATTCGGAAACGCACTGTCTCTGACTATCTCGAGGATGCGCCGGATACCGAGGAGCAAGAGCGAGAGCATGTACGTCCTGCAAAGCGACAATGGGGTGTAGGTACACCTTTTACCTCTCAACCTGTCAACAACCCTCTTCAGATGCTCCAGAACCAACAAACTCCTCGAAATGCACTAGGCGACACGCCGGCTCGTCCCCCAGCCATCGATCCAAACCTTTTCGACCTCTCCCAACTCCTCACAGCCGAGATCCGCCATCAGGATAACCTTCCCTTATTCGAATTATTCCCAGGCCTTCCGCAATATCCCGTAGGCCGACCTGCTCCTCCAAATTTTGCAGCCTTTCCTCAGCCAAAGCCAACAACAGACTCCCTTGGCTTCCACAAAGCGCATACGAAGACGCTTGAAGGAAAGAAGAAGAATTGTTGCAAAGAGCACAATGAAAGACTTCGTCTCCATGGCCAGTTCGTCAAGCTTATGGAAGCTCAAAAACGAGACATCGAAGAAAAGCAACAAAGACCTGTTGCCACCGAAGACTTCATCCCCCGTCAACCACACCCTCCAAACTTAGAGATGCTCGCATTATCAAAGCTTAAACCGGCTCGGAAGCTAGCTGAGCCAGCTTTGTTCGGGACATGGCATAACAGCAAACCCATGCACGAAGAAGATGCTCAAGGTTGCACGTTCTGCATGTTCGATTGCGACTTTGGGGTTTCTGATGGGCGAGTTTTGCTTCCCGTTGAAGCATCTGGTGGTTACTGTCGCGCATGCCATGAGTCGACCATGGCAATGAATGAGGAGTTGGAAATCATGGTCCAGGCGGGATTGGTCAATGAGGTTGACAATGAGGTTCAGGCACGGCTTGACACGCTGGAGATCGCTGCTGCTACAACGCCGCTGAAGGAACTCGGTGATAAGATGAAGTTCAAGTACGTGGCGCAGGAATTTATGATTGCGAACTTGAGAACTTCTGCCAGTCCGCAGATGCTGCCCGGTAGTGGCTTTGGCATGGGAAATAACATGACTGGGCAGCAGCAACAGATGATGAGGACGTTTGTTAATAATGGCGGTTCACCGCGTCTCCCTCCTTCACCGATATTGAGAAGCGCTCCTCCCAGCCCACAGATGTCGGGGCTTGTAGGTATCAGTGTGAGGCAACAGTACCAACACTGGTTGAGAAATCTCAATGGTGGTGCTCGAGTAGGTCCGAAATCCCCACGGATGCCTGCTCAGGACTTTGCCACGTTCATGGAGAGTTTGGGTCCGGAACAACAATACTGGTTGTGGAGACACTTGAGCGCTGCTTCACGAGCCCAGGTTTCTCCGCACTTGGGAACTGGTGCTCGAAGCCCTCGATTGTCGACAACGATGTTGAACAGAGGAATGGCTGGAAACAACAACCATCAGAGGAACCTCTCTAATGTCAGCAATCCACAATCTCCAACCTCTCAGAATCTCTTTAACGACAATGGAATATCGAATACTCAGCATATGGGACTGGGAATTTATGATCTTGGTCGAAGTCCTGTGATGCAGACATCAATGCTTAACACCGCGCATTTCCCTAGTCAGAGACGGTTCTCCAATGACAACACTCCCCAGACAATCTCTCAAGTATCAGCCAACGGCAACGGAGCCTCAAATCCCCAGCAGACGGGCCAAGTTGTTAGTGGTCCTGGTGGAAGTCCCATCATGCAAGCCTCGATGTTGAGCGGAGTGCAAGTCCCCATTCAGAGACGTTTTTCCAACAGCAGCTGTACCCCTCTACCTTCTCAAATGATGGTGGATGGCGATCCAACGCCAAAAAATCAACAGAATGGAGGATTATTTAATGCTGGACTTTCAGTCGATCTCCCGAGAGTCGGAAGCGACGCTGAAAGTCCCATCATAGAGCCGTTTATGTTAAACAATGCAGGCAACGCAAACAATCCCAATCAACAATGTTTCTCAAATAGTGGCAATAGTCCCGCAGCTCCTCAAGATACTCCTAATAGCAATGGAGATCCGAATACGCAGCAAATGGCGCAGGATAATAGCATTCCTGGAGCAATCGCTCTCACAAGGTCAGGAGGTGTGATCGCACCGACTCCAATCCCGACAAACACCTTCGCAAGATCTAGCGCAGGTCTTACCCAGAGTCGTGGCTCCAATTGCCAGCAAGTTGTAAGAAGTGCTAGCGGTCCTGCAAGTAGTCCTCCATCGCAGAATGGGGCAGGAACTCCGAACAACATCAATTCGGGCCCTCATCCCAGCAACAGCAGTCCACCTGCACCTCCTCATGCTAGTATCAATGGAGGCCAAAATTCTAACGGCGAACAAATGACGGGAGTTGTGAAGAGCAATATTTTGACACCAGATACCAGCTCTCCCTCAACTAACGGTACTGCAAGTCCCATGCTGCCATCTCAACCCGATGCACACAGCCACTCCACTCCTTCTCTCAACCAAACAAGAGCTTCTCTTCCAACTCCAAGCCTGTCGCCTCCCACCTCGAAACCGTCTCCAAGTCTACTCATGGCTCCCTCCCAGCCTGGTCACCCTCACGCACATCCAGAACAATACGTCCAGCGGTCACGAACGGACCCTGGACCTCTCTCCCCCGCCATTCTCATGGGCCCACCCCCCCGCCCTACATCCCAACGCACCGTTTCCGCAATTGACGGCCGCGAAACTACCATCTACCAAGGCCTGCTCTTTTGTCGGGGCAGCCCCTGGCGTCAGGTCGATGTTCGTAAGGCTCGGATCTGTGACGACTGCAAGGCAGAGAAACTCGCTATCACGAAGCATCGCCATACGCGATTCCATCTCCTTTGCGAAAAGAGAGAACTGCCCGACAAGGATGAAGGCAAATGGAGAGAGGGAACTGGATGGGGAGGCCTAATGGGAGGCGAGGGCAAGAAGACGGGATGTATGGTTTGTACTGGGATGGCGGCTTATGGTTGTGATGATTGCCCGTTGAAGCTTTGCACTGATTGTGAGGTTAAGATGACGATGATGTGTGAGTGTCCATTTCTTTTCCCCTTTTCGTTGGAAAACAGGATGATTTGCTGATGGTGGTTGGGAACAGGTAAGGGATACCTCAACAACCTTATTTATATGCATGGCGATAGGGCCCATATCAGGAACGATGTAAGGCTGCCCTCTCTATCTTGAGATCTTCTTTACTAACAGCACCTAGGCATTCTTGTTGAGGAATGACGGCGGTGGTTACTGAGATCGTGGCAAAATCGAATCGTACTTTGAGCATAGCGTTGACGGAAAAAGTTTCAGCGACATCTGTTGGCTGAGCCAATGGATAGGCTATGCATTGTTGGAGTAAATTGAAGATCCGGGCTCACTTTTCTTTTGTTTCCGGATGTGGAGTTGTTGGAGTAAGAAAAGTATTGAGCGGAATGGGCGGGATGCGTTGCGTTGATGGGGAGACTTTCCTCCTGCTTTATGATGTAGAAGAGCGGTGAATGCATCGTGGATTATGAGTCGATGAATGGCACAAGTACTCAGAGATGGTGCCGTTCAGCGCTTGAGACGATTCATGCCTATCAATATGAAGTGTCATGATAATTCGTTTGGTAATCGTAGGTCTTGACTAATAAAGCTAGAGAATGTTTTTGATCCTGAAATGCGACTCAAATAGTTGGGTTGAGGCATCAAGTGATGAGAACGGCGAATCGTAGGCTCGCTGCTTTGATGGAGATTGAATAGAGGTGATTGCATCGTTCGTCTTGAATTATGAAGTGATGAGGAGGGGATTTGAAGTCGTCAAATGAGTGATCTCATGTCGAGGGGTAGCTCGCGCTATTCCGGAAATGGTTTGGGTTGTCCCCTTTTCCCTTTCGGGAAGCGAGCGAGAAGCTCAACGAGTGTTCCTGCATAGTCCCAGCGTATACCGTATTATCTGTCGTACTGTATCAGGGGCTTCTAACCCGTTTCTTCCTTTTTTAATGTGTTAGGAAATGGTCTTATACAAGAGGTTGGTCTTAGATATCCCATGCAAAAGGGACAAAAATCGCAGAGTTTGCACAAAATTTATAAATCTAGACCTAGGCCTGTATAAAGGGGGAATCCTATTCTTGGGGGTGGGACAGTACGACAGATAATACGGTATGGCGCACCTCCTATTTTCCCTAAGAAAAGGTAGTACCAAAAAGGTTCCTCCCCGGAACTGAGGTCCACCTTGTGAATTCATGGTTATATTCCATGTGTTGTCGGCAGTGCTCGCACCTTGCGTACCTGCCTTGGGGCCGGCGGATGAGTTGAGATTTGATAATCCAGGTGCTCCTTCTTTCTTCAAGTTCCCGACCCAATCTTGTAAAATCCCACGAAAGGAAATGTATCCCGCATCAGCCATGCCAATGAACTTCGTCATGTCCGAGTGGTTGGCATGGATGGAAAGACTTGGGTACTACTCAAGGCTTGCAGAATCTTCCTGGATGATCTTCCCGGCCTCGGTAACTGCAACCTCTTTGTAGAAACAGAAGATTCGAAGCTAATCTCTGTACTCAGGTCTTAAGAGCATCTGCTGGAATCTCTCTTCAACGGCTCTGCCATGTTCTTGTCATATTCAGCATTTCTTCTTTCAATTGCCTCGAGAAGAACAAGCAGGAAATCTGACAGAGAAACAATACACCGGTACCGCTCCCAATCTGGACTTCCCTCTGGGCGAGGCACTGAAGATGAATATGGACGGAAATTTTGATAGTCTCTCCTTGATTTCCATCCAAAAATCTCCGCCATTGAAGTCAAGAGATATTTGAAGTGATATCTAGAGTGGCCATTAAGCCAGCCGGCTGATTTGACTTGCTGACAGCTAAGTATATAAGTTAATCAGTTGATGATTCTAAATTGGTTAAGCCTATTAGTCGAATATTTATTAGCTTATATACTTAATTTTGACTGTTTGGGAGCCCTTTTGTAAGACTAACAAGAATTGATTAGAGAGATCTAAGACCCTAATAGCCTAAGATTTTAGGCTTTATACTCACTAAAAACTTTAAATCGCACTAACTTAAGAACTTAAAACTTAATAACTTATTTATAATATAGTATTTATACTACCTACTATCGATTTAATATTACGAGAAGCATTTGTAAGCCCATCTAAGACTTCTTTTTTAGCCCTTCTAAATGCCTTTAGTTAAATAATATAATACCTTCAAATGGATTACGTGTTATAAAGCTTATACATAAGAAAGACAAGTTATTCCTCTATTTCTTAAAGCCTTTAACTAATTATTTAAGCCTTATAGAATATTAGAAATTACAGGAGTTTTAATGGCCTTAATTGGCGCGAATAGCATTCGATTTCCTCTCTATTCCTACGATAAGTTCCGAGTGGAAACGAGTCTTCTCTTTTTGCGCGAAGCAGACTACCCTAGAATCTTTTAGGCTATCGGGAAAGATGCCATAGCATTAGGATAGAAACATTTAATAATATAATTATATTAAATTTAAATTAATCGATTTTTATTTATTGTCGCATACTGAAAGTCGTACGCGTAGCTCTGCAAAAAGAATTGTCTGATTTCCTAGAAATAAGGGGGACATGGTCTATATATTCACAGGAAAAATCCTAGCGCAGCTACTAGCGCCGGCATGATCCGTACCAACTGCAACATTTATATATATCCTTAACTTATTAGTAGCTGATTAGCTAATTTAGCTTAGTCAATTAGTTAAAGCACTTAGAATTAGCCAATTAGCTGGCTTATTATCACTGATTAGTCGCTGATCAGCTTAAATTTATATATAATATACCGCATTAATTAGAATATATCCAATAAGGGTGTAAACTATAAAGTCCTTATTCTAGCTTTGGCACTTGGGGGTATATAAAGCAATAAGGGTCAA
>Ga0302325_10009199_pt1 | contig 21608 bp, 20 predicted proteins | sample Palsa_T0_2_FD_201948 | JGI IMG/M metagenome (GOLD analysis project Ga0302325, IMG submission 201948) | Peat permafrost microbial communities from Stordalen Mire near Abisko, Sweden - Palsa_T0_2 | ecosystem: Environmental > Terrestrial > Soil > Palsa > Peat permafrost | place: Sweden: Abisko...
GGACATGTCTGTAGGAGATCTGTTGGAAGGCATCGTCCTTCATGCATTCGAGGGAAAACAACCCTTCAGTCCTGAAACGTTGAAACAGATCAACGAGTTCAGAACCATCTACGGGCTGACAATCCGCTCAAGCGATAGTCATAACCTGAAGGAAGGCAAGAAGCGCTCGCCCGCGAACTAGCCGACAACGATGATTTTCTTCGCTTGAGCCGACGGCAGCCGCGAATGTTGGCCCGTCCTGCAGGCCATAGCCAAGGCCTCGGGTCGCAGTGTCGGGATCATCGGAATCGTTCGCGTATGGCCACTGATTAACCCTTGCCGACTCGCTTGCATTATGTGTACATTGGTACATGTGTACCATAATAGCGCCGACAGCCTGAAGCAGGTTGGCGAAATCCCGCGCCAACCTTAGCGGAAAAACCGGGACGCGCCGCGGATAGCGGGATACGGAGGAGATCATGAACACAAAGATGTCGCTGCGCATTTTGCAAGTTTTGCTGGGAGTGGTGCTGTTCCTATACAGCGCGGAGTTAGTGATCGAGCAACTGCATGCCGACCATCATAGTCCCGCCTTCTTTGCTCTTCTCATTTTGGGAAGCATCGAAGCGCTAGCCGCGGTGGTGTTCCTGTTTGTGACTCCGATAGGAGGCCCCGCGCTGCTGGTAACTTTTGCAGCGGCGGCGATTTTTCACATCTTGCACGGACAGCCGGGGGAGGTTGGAGTCCTGCTCATTTACGCGGCGGCGGTGTTAGCAGTAATGAGCGGCAAGCGAGTGGAACGGGAGGTAGCCGATGGCCAATGATGCGACTTATGGGAGCGGTCTGTTGGCCGAAGATGAATTTGTCGCGGTGGTGGAGGGTTGCCGCTATGCAAATGCGGAGTTCCGACACGCAGACCACATTCGCTTGGCGTGGATCTATGTGCGGCGCTACGGAGCGCGTCAGGCCGAGGAGCGCATTGCCGCTACCATCAGGCGATTTGCCATTAGCCTTGGTCACGAAACGAAGTACCACGAAACGCAGACGCGAGCCTGGCTACGGCTGGTGGCGACGGCCCAACATCTGACGCCTACAGTGACAGCATTCGATGACTTTCTCACCAAGCATGGATGGCTGCTCGATCGCAACGCACTGTCGGCGTTCTATTCGAGCTCCCATCTTTCGAGCGAGGCGGCGCGGCGTGGATGGGCCGACCCCGACCAAATGCCTTTTCCCTGCCTGAGCCCAGGTGGGGAGCTCGATCTGATGTTGTCGCTAGCAGCGCGAAAGTAGGAAATTCCCGGTCCCCAGCTCATGCTACGCTCGAAGGGAATGGCCAGCATTCTCCCCCCGAACCAGCCGCAGGTTCCACCCACCCAAGACCTTTGGTGCCCAACGTGTGCGCGGGCCGTTCAGGATCCGCTGGTTTGCGGCGATTGCTCCGCAGTCCTCTGCCGCGTCTGTGGAACGCCGCTCGAATCCGCCGATGAACTCGCCTTCGGCTAGGCTATGGCGAAGCTCGAAAGGCACACGCCTCCCCCTGGATGGAAGAACCCACTGGCACCACAGCAGCCGCTGGCCAACCCTCGCTGGCTGGTTACCGCGCTGGTGGCCACACTGGCACTCGCGGTGGTATCTGTCTACGTCGCCGTTTGTCTGCTTTTCTGGCAGGGACAATGGCAGCTGGTTTTTAAACCATCGCCCGCGATCACTGCCACTCCAGCCTCGATCGGCCTTAAATATGACGACATCGCTTTCGATGCAACCGAGACCGGTGTTCTGCAGCTTAACGGCTGGTGGATTCCCGCCGAGAATCCTGCACCTTATTCAGCCGACACCCTGCTCTTCATGCATGACGGCTTAGGATCGCTCTCCGCCACGGTTCCGCAGTTGCTGGCCTTGCACCAACTCGGCATCAATATCTTCGCGTTCGATTATCGTGGCTTCGGAAAAAGCGTGCACCTCCACCCTTCGGAAGCAAGCACCAATGAGGATGCTGACGCAGCCTGGATTTATCTCGTCGATACCCGTCATTTGTCTCCTTCGAGTATCGTCCTCGACGGGGTGGGACTCGGTGCCGCGATTGCTGCTGAAACCGCGCGACGGCATCCCCAGGCGCCTGCAGTCATCCTTGAAGATCCCCGGATACCGGTACTGAATTTATTGCAATCTGATCCGCGCATGCAGTTGCTGCCGGTTCGCTTGCTGTTCCATGATCGATTCAATCCCGCAAGCACACTGGCACATCTGCGCACCCCGAAGTTGTTGCTGTACTCTGCTCGCGGTAGCGAGGGACGCTACTACGACCAGGCCGCAGAGCCGAAGGAGAAAGCCACACTGCGCACGGCTGCAGATTATGTGAATAACTTGCGGAGCTTTCTTGGCAAATATCTAAGCGGCGCCCGAATAGGCGGTTGAAAAACATTTTCTGTGAAGCTGGGTACCGGATTCCCTGCTAAGCTTGCCTACGACACTGACATCAACAGGAGTTGCAATTGTTCAGCTGGCTTAATCGCTTTCAGGGCCTGGGCGCCTTGGTCATGCGGCTGGTCTTGGGAATCATCATGGTCCGTCATGGATACACCAAGATCATCCCCTCTGGCGCGCTCTACACCTTCAGCCATACCGTCGCGCATATGAACCTGCCAGTCTGGCTCGGTTATGTTTCGGCCTTTACTGAATTCTTCGGCGGGATGCTTCTGATCGTCGGCTTGCTTACCCGGGTGGCGGCCTTCATGACGGCCATCGACATGGCGGTAGCCATCATCAAGGTTCACCTCCACGGCGGCCTGATGGGGCCTAATTCATTTGCCCTTCCGCTGGCCTTGTTTGCCATCTCGCTGATGCTGGTCTTCACCGGCTGCGGTTGGCTGGGACTGGATGATTTCGTGGGCAGAGGCAAGGTAGCACGCGCTAAGACAGGCTGGGCCGCGAAGTGAGCCGCATGCGACACGTTCGCTGTGTCAGATAAGGGAACGCACAAGCACCAACCCCAAAAACCTCCGGCATCGTCGCAAGCCCCCCGACTCCGATTCGGCCTTAAGGTCAAGAGTCCGATAATCGCGGTTCCCCATCTGACACAGCGAACGTGTCGGTTAGAGACCTTTCACTTGTTGCAGGGCCGGAGCCTCCGGGCACCTTCCCGGTCAGCTCATCAAATTCAAAAACTGCGTGGTCTTCAGTTCCGACCCGGGGAACACTAATTCTAAATTACGCGCCCCCAGGGTCTTGTAAGCTGCCTCACCCAAAACCTGGCGGAAGTCCGTGGTGATGGCCAGATCGCGATTCTGGTATAGCTGCTCGGTGGCCATGCCAGGCCACTTTCCGTATACCTTGCCGCCCTTCACCGAACCACCCAGGACAAACATGACGTTGGCGTGTCCGTGGTCGGTTCCCCCCGTGCCGTTCTGTTCTGCCGTGCGCCCGAACTCTGACATCGTCACCACGATTACATTTTCGCCTTCATCCCCCATATCAGTCCAGAAGGCGGAGATGCCTTGGCTGAAATCGCGCAGGCAATTGGCTAATTGTCCGTTCACACTTCCCTGGTTTTGATGCGTATCCCACCCTCCAATGTCCGTAAAAGCGGCCTCGACACCCAGGTTCGCCTTGAGTAGCTGGGCAATCTGCCTCATATTGTCGCCGAACCCTCCGTTGGGGTAATTTGCACCCGCCACTGGCTTGTAATGGGCGGGGTCGGTCGCTTTCAGCATCCTGACCGCTTCGAAGGTTTCCTGCCCGGTGCCGTGGAGTACTGCATCTACAGAATCCGCATACATGGCTTCAAATGCAGAGCTGATCGGCGCTGCATTGGGATTCTTCCCGGCGACGCTAAAGTCCTGCAACCGGTTCACTGCGACAGCGGGTATTTTCCCATCCAGGGTGCGCGGCACCTGCGATCCCAGGGCGACTGCGCGAAAGGCGGTATGGTTTGCCGGACGGCGAAGGTCTTCTGCCTGCAGAGCGCGGTTGAGCCAGCCATCGGGCGTCGCTTTCACCCCGGGGGTGCCACTCTCCATAAAATCCTGGGCGTCGAAGTGGGAGCGGGTGGTGTCGGGCGATCCGGTGGCATGGATCATGGCCAGGTGGCCTTGATCGAAAAGAGGTTTGAAGGACTGCATCGCGGGGTGAAGTCCGAAGAATCCGTCCAACTCGAGCAACTGGTTTTGCGGGATGGCGATGGTTGGCCGAAGCCGGTAGTAGTTGCTTTCCGCATGAGGCACCACTATGTTGAGGCCATCTGCGGCCCCGCGCTGAAAGATCACTACCAGCTTCTTGCCCTCAGCCCGAGCGCTTGTGGTCTGAGCCAGAACCGATCGCCTGAGGAAGGCCGGCACCACCGAGGTGCCCACCAGAGCCATCGCTCCGCCCTTCATGAATGCCCGCCGCGTTGCCATCTGCCTACCCCTGCCCCATTCCAACGCGAGCCTTGGCGGAAAGTTGTGGTTTGCACGAAATATTTTCCAGTAAACGTCGTGGAATGAGTCGTTTTAACGTCTGTAGAAAAATTCCAGGATTACGACGAAAGCAGCCCCCAGGGGCAACAGACCCCTCCAATACCGCTCACCATTTCGACCCAACTCTGTACGCGTGCCCCACGTTCGCACCAGCGTACGTGGGACGAAAAGGATGGGCGAACCCAGCCATTGCGGTTGAGCCGGCGGAAAGCAATCGAAGAAAGTCGTTTTCGTCCCAGGTACGCTTTGGCGAACCTGGGGCACCCGTACAGAGTTGGGTCGAATGGAGCAGCGTAGTGGAGGTGTTTTTTCGCCGCCGGCTTAATACTTACCCAGCGCCGCGATGGCGCGGAACAGGTCTTCGGGTTGCGGCAAAATTGCCTCTTCAAGAATTGGCTGATAGGCCACGAAGGTGTCCATGGCAGCTACCCGCTTGACCGGTGCATCCAGATAGTCGAAAAGCTCGTCGGCGACCCGGGCCGCGATTTCCGCTCCATATCCCCAGCTCAACATGTCTTCGTGCGCCACAATCACCCGGCCGGTCTTCTTGACTGAGGTGGCAATCGCCTCCCAGTCATAGGGGCTGAGCGTGCGCAGGTCGATCAGCTCGACCTCCAGGCCCAACTGACTGCTCGCCTGCTGGGCGGCGCGCAGAGCACGCGGCACCATGGCTCCATACGTAACAAGGGTGATGTCTTTCCCTCGACGCACCAGGTTTGCTTTGCCAAACGGAATCGCGTAATCAGGCCCCGGGTACGGCGCCCGGCCATAGGTCTCGCGATAGAGACGCTTATGCTCGAAGAAGAGGACCGGATCATCGCAGCGGATCGCCGTGCGCAAGAGCCCGTTGGCATCCAGCGCATTCGAAGGAAAGACCACCCGAATTCCCGGGGTATGGGTGAAGATGCTCTCCCCGCATTGGGAGTGATAGACAGAGCCGCCAGTCAAGTATCCGCCAATCGCAACCCGTATCACCGCCGGTGCGGAATAGCTGCCGTTGGACCGCCAGCGCAGCAAGCTGACCTCATTGCGCAACTGATGCATGGCGGGCCAGATGTAGTCGAAGAACTGTATCTCCACTACCGGCTTGAGCCCCCGCGTAGCCATGCCTACCGCCCGGCCGATGATGTCCGCTTCGGCCAGACGGCCGTTGTAGACGCGGTCGGGACCAAACTCCCGCTGCAACCCTGCGGTGAGCTTGAAGACACCGCCCTTGCCCTTCACCAAGCCGTCCCGCAGCTCCTGGTCGTGGCTGGTATCGGCTACGTCCTGGCCAAAAAGGACAATGCGCGGATCACGCTGCATTTCGTCCTTGAGGCAGAGGTTGATCAGGTCGGCCATGGTCCGCTCCTGCGCATCCGGCGTATGCACGGCGGGGCTCGAAAGCACCTCGCTGGTCGGGTCCAGGTCTTCGGAATACACGTGGCGTTTGATGGAACCAGGCTCGGGCAGCGCTGCGCGCAGCACCCTGTCGGCCGCGCTGCGCACTTCCTCGTCCACCTCCTGCTCCAGCCGGTTGATGGCTGTGGGATCGAGAATGCCGTCCCGCAGCAGGCGCATCTGCAGTTTGGGCAAAGGATCGAGCGCCGCGTCCCGCTGGCGTTCCGCCTCGGAACGGTAAAGATTCTCATCGTCGGAGAAGGAATGGGAATACTGGCGAATCACGTGCCCGTGAACAAAAGCCGGCCCCTGTCCCGAGCGGCAATGCTTAACCGCCTGGGCGAAGGCGGCGTAGCTCTCGATCGGATCGGTGCCATCTACCTCGGCAAAATAAAAGTTGGGGAAGTTGGCCACCAGCCGCGAAATATTCCCCCCCGGCGTGTTCACTGCCACCGGAACAGAAATGGCGTAGCCATTGTCTTCGATCACGAAGAGCACCGGCAGCCGCATGCCGGAAGCGGAGCTCATCGCCTCCCAGAACTCCCCTTCGCTGGTCGCCCCTTCGCCCAGCGAAACATAAACCACCTCGTCGCCATGAAACTGGGTGGCCTTGAACGCGCTGTAATCTCCCGGGCGCTGCTCTGCCGCGGCCGGATGGGTGGATAGATACCTGCCCGCCTCGGCGCAGCCAACCGCTTGCAGGCACTGGGTGGTGACCGAAGAAGACTGGCTGACGATATTGAGCCGGCGAATACTCCAATGCGACGGCATCTGCCGGCCGCCGCTGGAAGGGTCCGTGGCCGCCCCCACCGATTGCAGCAACTGCTCCTCCACCGTCTGTCCCAGCGTCAGGCACAGGGCACGGTCACGATAGTAGGGATAAAACCAGTCATAGCCGGGCTTCAGAGCCATACCGGCCGCAACCAGGAAGGCCTCATGGCCGGCACCGGAGATCTGGAAAAAGATCTTTTGCTGCCTCTTAAGCAGCACTTCACGATCGTCGGTGCGGCGCGACAGATACATCAGCCGGTACATCCGGATCAACTGCTCCGGCTCTAAACCAGCGTAGGACGCGGCAGTGCCTTGCTCCGTGATGGCCGTCTTCGCCATGCCACCCCCCCGATGGAACTACTCGCCAAATTGTAATGGTTTGTTCCCACTCTTGCTCACAGAAGGTTAACGTTCTGGAGCCAATTGCATCCGATCGCGATCCTGGCCACCTCCCCTGCCGGTATGATGACGAAGCGACGTTGACCATCTTTTTTTCGCATGCTTTAATCAGCCGGTTTGCAGGTGTTTACGCTCGCAACCCCAGCAGCAAGTATTCTGGAGGCGTTTGAATGCTCTACTTCTCACTTTCGGCCCTTGTTTTCTTTCAGGGGTCAACCGCTGCCATCGGTACCAATGGCGGCACTTTTCTATGGATCGCCCTGGTTGCCGGTCTGCTCGGCCTGGTTTTTGCGCTCTTTCTTGCCAAGTCTGTCCTCGCCTACGATACCGGGACGCCGGAAATGCGGATGATCTCGAACGCCATCCGCGAGGGCGCGGAAGCCTTCATGTCGCGGCAATACACCACCATCGCCGCCCTGGCCGTAGTGCTGGCCATTGCCCTCTTTGTGGGCTACAAGTTTTCCGACTTTACCGCGCCGCTGGCGGGCAAAGTGGTCATCAGCTTTCTGATTGGCGCCATCTGCTCCGGTTTGGCGGGCTACACCGGCATGTTCGTCTCCATCCGAACCAATATTCGCGCCGCCAGTGCTGCGCGCGCCAGCCTCGGCCAGGCCTTGAAGATCGCACTGCGCGGCGGCGCGGTCACCGGAATGGTGGTCATCAGCTTGTCCCTGCTCGGCATAGGCGCCTTGTTTTTCCTCTTCGGAGGACTCCACGATCCTCAGCACGTGCCTTACCAACTGGTCGGCTTTGGCTTTGGCGCGTCCCTGGTCGCGCTCTTCGCCCAGTTGGGCGGGGGGATTTATACCAAGGCGGCTGACGTCGGCGCCGACCTGGTGGGCAAAGTCGAGGCCGGCATTCCCGAAGACGATCCCCGCAACCCAGCGGTCATCGCAGACCTGGTAGGCGACAATGTGGGCGACTGCGCCGGCCGCGGAGCGGACATCTTCGAATCCACGGCGGCAGAAAACGTCGGCGCCATGATTCTCGGGACCGCACTTTATCCGGTCTTCGGCATCAAAGGCATCCTGTTTCCCCTCATGGTTCACGCCATCAACCTGGTGGCCAGTTTCATCGGCGTGCTGGTGGTGCATAGCCGGGAAGATCAGAACCCGATGGATGCGCTGAATCGCGGCTACTACGTCACCACGCTGCTGGCTCTGGCCGGCTTTGCCGGAGCCGTGTACTACATGCTGCAGGGCCGCTGGTGGCTGCTGGGCTGCGGCGTCATCGGCATGGTGACCTCCTTTCTTTTTGTCCGTATTACGGAGTACTACACCGAGACTCGCTATCGGCCGGTGCAATCGATCGCCAACGCCTCGCTCACCGGGCCCGCGACCACGATCATCAGCGGGCTGGCGGTTGGCATGGAGACACCGGCCATGCCGGTGATCGTGATCAGCGCCGCCCTGTTGCTGAGCTACTACTTCGGAGTGCGCGGTCTGGCCGATGCCACCATCTCCGATTACGCCAAGGGCATTTATGGAACGGCCATTGCGACCATGGGCATGCTGTCGTCCGCCGCATACATCCTGGCCATGGATACGTTTGGCCCCATTACCGACAATGCCGGCGGAATTATCGAAATGTCGAACCAGCCTGATGCCGTACGCGAAAAAACCGACAAGCTGGACGCAGCCGGCAACACCACCAAGGCGCTCACCAAGGGCTATGCCATCGGCTCCGCCGCGCTGGCCGCCTTTCTGCTCTTTTCCGCCTACCTGGAGACGGTCCACGACATCGTGGCGCAACGCTTCGCCGATGCCCACCAGGTTCTTCCGAGCGGCTGGACCTTCACCAATATCAATCTCGCCAGCGTCCCCGTATTCGTCGGAGCGCTGCTGGGCGCGATGCTGATTTTCCTCTTCTCTTCTTTGGCCATCAAGGCGGTAGGCCGCACGGCGCAGTACATCATCGAAGACGTGCGCGCGCAGTTCCGCGAAAATCCCGGCATCATGGCAGGTACTTCCAAACCGGACTATGGCCGTTGCGTCCGCATCGTGACCGGTGCGGCCTTGAAGCAGATGGTGCTGCCGGGCGCGCTGGCGGTGCTCACGCCGCTGGCGGTAGGACTGGTGTTCAGAAATTTGAGCGGAAGCTTTCACATCCACATCCCGGGAGAGTACTTACCGGCACTGAACGGCCGCTCCATCGACCTGGCCGGGGCCGAGGCGGTCGCTGGCCTGCTGATGGTGGGAACCATTGTCGGCATCCTGATGGCCATGCTGATGAACAACAGTGGCGGCGCCTGGGATAACGCCAAGAAATACATCGAGACCGGTGCTCACGGTGGCAAGCGATCCGAGGCGCACAAGGCGGCGGTGGTCGGGGATACGGTTGGCGACCCGTTCAAGGACACGGCCGGGCCGTCGCTGCACGTGCTGATCAAGCTGCTAGCCACAGTGACTCTGGTGCTGGCTCCGCTGTTCCTCTAACCTCCTGAAATAGCCGATCTGACTGGAGAAACCCAGGTCTCAAAAGCGAGACCTGGGCCACCCACTCTGATTCAGGGCTGGCATGAGGTCCGGCATAGGCGAATAACAGGCGAAGCAATCCGCAACTCGTAGGCCTCCACCCGCTATCATCAAACCCATGGGTTTACGTCTGATCAGAGCGGGCCTGGCCGGTTTTCTCCTTCTGCTTCCTCACTTCCAGGCGTGGGCATGGGGTAGTGAAGGTCACAGGATCATCGCTGATATCGCCTGGGACCACCTCGACGACAGCACGCTACAAAAACTGCGCCCGTACCTGGGCGATAACGACTTGGCTTCTATCTCCACCTGGGCGGACGACATCCGCAGCGGGCATCCGCAGACTGGTCCCTGGCATTACGTCGACATTCCGTCAGACACCAGCGGTTACCAGCCTAAGGATTGCCCTGACGACAATTGCGTGGTGGCGCAGATCGACAAGTTTGCCCGTATCCTGGGCGATCCATCGCAGCCCTTCGCCGCCCGGAGTGAAGCGCTCAAATACCTGGTTCATTTTGTCGGTGACCTGAGCCAACCGTTTCACGCTATGGGCGACGCACGGGGAGGAAACGACATTCCTGTGACTGTATTCGGATCCGCCCAGTGTGGCGAATACGCGTGTAATTTGCATGGCGTGTGGGATAGCGAGTTGATCCGGCACAGCGGCCTGCGCGAACACCGTTATGCCCGCCAGCTGGAGGAGATGATCGCGGCGGATCATCTTGCGGCCGGTCCGACGGACCCGGTTGCGTGGGCCAACCAGTCACTGCAATTGGCCAAGCAGGCGTGGGTGCAACCGCAGGCTGAGATCGGCCAGGCCTACTATGAGCGGGAGCGGCCCGTGGTTGACCGGCAACTCGCTTTGGCCGGCTTGCGGCTGGCACAAGTATTGAATGAGGAGCTGAAGAACTAGACGAAAAAGCCGAACATATCGAGGACTTCGTCGCTGACTTCGACGTCGCTTAAATTGGCTTCTTCAATGAGCCTTAATTTTTGCCGGAACCGATCCAGAAGGCCGGCATTGATATCGGTCTTCTGGTCCAGGGTCCACATGAGTTCCGCGGCGGTGGTGCGATGTTCACAACGAGCGGCCAGGCCGTGTGCCGTTTCAATCGTCAGTACCAGGGGCAGAGTGTGAAATTCCTGATAAAGGTGCATGGGGATACGGGCTTTGATGTTGACTCGCATCGTAGGCAAAGAATGCCACGTCCGCGCGGCGCAGGAAATACTACCTTTGGTAGGGAGTAACCCCCTTGGGGTTGCAGCCAGGGCGATGCGTACGGCCTGAAGGCCTACCCTTCATTTCATGAGGTTTCGATCTTGAGAATCTGCTCACGCAATGCTGAGGCCTTGGCCATAAGAGCGTCCGCCTTCTGACGAGCGACATCATACTGTGGATGGTTCTTGAGTATCACCGCGATGTTCAATGCTTGCCTGCCCTGCTGCTCTGCCAGGCCTTCTTCGCTTCTGAGCCGTTGTAGGGTTTGCGAATCGGTCACAGCCATGTAGTTTTCTCTTTCCGCACCAGGATCGCTCCATTGCTAGAAATCGGCGGAGCCAAACTGCTGGTGCTTTTCAGCCTTGGTGTTTGCATCGGCTGCAAGGTGGAAACGGTGACCCATGAATTCCGCGCCCGGAGCACCATAGTAAGGTGTGCGTGCACCAGGCCACAATAAATGGCGCGACAGGCGTGTTTGTGATCCGCATGATCCGCCCTCACTCTTGTGTAAGATGTATGCCGGTGATCTTGAAAGTCGAGCCGTAAGGGCTAATCAATCATTCACGGAATTTAGCAGGCTGACCTGAACACTATTTAAGCCAAGAGTTAGAACCGATTAGTTATGCCCAATGTGACACTTAGCGTTCTAGAGTTGAATTTCAGACCAACTTTCCACGATCTCCAAGACGAACAGCGCGGCCAGGGTCCCATCTGATTTTAGAAAAACCAGATGTTCCCCGTGGAATTCAAAACTCGCAGCAATCACCAGGTCGGGAGGTGCACGGTCGGGTCCTTTGAACCGAATGAGGTACGCTTTATCGGACATAAGATGAAGCGCTAACCCCTGCTTGATCTGAAGCTGATCGTCCCATGTTGGGTGCCCGGGTTGAATCGAAAACAATCACCGAAGTGTCGTATTCTCGGCCTTGTCTGCTTAATAGTTGCTTTATCTGGTGATTGTTGCCGCGCACCAGGCAACCTGGGGCGCAACAGCGCATCTCGGCCAACAAATGCGACACAATCGCAGCGGGCGTCCACGCGCGTTCCCAAATCCGATCTTTAATTGGCGGCGATTGCACCTATGGGATCGTACTTAAGCACGAGTAATTCTCGCGGAACCTCAACCCGATCTTTCATCCGCAGGTAAAGGCCAGGATGGCTTGGGTCGATTCTGCGCAAGTAGTAAATCACTCCGGTGGTGTAGCGGGCGCTGTCGTCGAAGGTCGACCGGTAGCTGGCGCAAACGATGACAACGGGGGAAAAAGAACCCGTGCGCGTCGACTCCTTTACGATGTCCCAGGGATCTCCAAGGAAAGTCACCGACTTCGTCAATTCAACCTTAGGGAAAAGTGTTCCGTCGGTCTCTGCCTCTCGGGTTCGATTCTCTTCGCAGACCTTGCTCCTTTGCATCACAGGATCTTGCTCACCCTGGGAGGCGATCAATATCTTGGGTTGCACCGATAGACCCTTTGCGGGAGTACTCCCCACATTGCGAATCACAAAGTTCACGCTAACTTGCGCGGCCCCTTCTGCAGTGAAAGTCAGTGGACTTTCAATGGACGTGTCAATCGATATCCACGGTCTTTGTGACAGTTCGAGCTGCCGAGCTGCTGCTTCCGCCGTGCTCTTCGCCGCGCTGGAAGCTTGCTGTGTAGCCCGCGACGTGGCGCGCGACTGAGACAAATTGACGATCAGCAAGCCAACAGCGATTGCGACGGCGCCGGTTTGGAGCAGTCCTTTCCACCAGTCGCTCGCTGGGTGGGACTCCCCGGTCGCTTGGGAATCCATTACGGTCGTATTCAATATCATTAGGGGAGTAGGCGGCGGGATAGGCTCTTGTTCCTCTTCTACGCTTTTGCGACGCCCGAGCTTGGCAGCCCGATGAGCCTCTGAGGTAACGACTACGAGCAAAGTGAACGCAACAACCAGCGGCCAAATAGGAGTTGACGCTCTTTTATTATTCTTCAAGCAGACCCCTCCCGGCTGGGGAACGGGCAGTAGGACTCGATTTCCATTCCGGACCAATAACCCTTAACTGGAACGCCCTTATCCGAACCCCGTGTTGAGTTCCGTGCGGACTGGAGGCACTCCGTTTGTCCTATTTCATCGCCAAAGCGGTGAATGACATTAGCGATTATCTGGTGTCGGAGCTGCGCATCTTCCCTGGATAGGAAAAAGAAAAGGAGAAAGCGACCACAGACCCGTTTCTGGCGATGAAGTCGATCGAGACCTGAAGACCACAAAGCGCTATCGGGATCCCGACACTGAAGGGGCACGCGGCCAGCCGGAGGAATCTCACCGTTTGCGAACGACACAATTTTACGACACAATGGACAAAACGGGTCGGAAGTGCTACCGTAAGTAACTGAAAACAAAGACGCGGAGAGATGGCAGAGCGGTTGAATGCACCTGACTCGAAATCAGGCATACCTTCACGGGTATCGGGGGTTCAAATCCCTCTCTCTCCGCCAAAGAAAACCCATATTAAAAGGGGTTTTTAGCCTCCCAAAAATAAAATGCAGGAAAAATGCAGGAAAGTTTTTTGCGGCTTGGCGTTCCCTTATAGCACCTGAAGTGACCTTCATGCCCTGGCAGGCACTAGCAAAGTCCGTGGACCAAAGGGACTTGTCCGCGTTTAGGCGACGTCCACAGCCACCGTCGGCACCGGACAATCCCCTGTAACCGCGCCACCTTAGCATCGCCCGCCAGCCTCGCCACATGGTCGGCGTCCTTTGCTTATGCTGGGCATGCACCACGGGCAGCTCCTCCGGGGCCGTGACCAGCGCATTGCGTCCGGGAGTAGCGCTCATGGTGATGAGCGCCCTCTGATTTCGGTGGCGAGACTGCAGACCGAGGCGTTGTCGTTGGGCCGCGCGATCACTGGTGTGGTCTGCGGAGCTTTAATTCCCGTTCCGCCGGAGAACTTAAGCGAGGTAGGAAGTGGGATACTGCAGAAACGACTAACGGGTGACTCTCCTGGTTGCACTTCATCGAATCCCTCCCCCGAAAGAATCGATGAAGCGTTTTGTGGAGAATCACCGCTTGAAAAGAGCATAGCTGGTCCTGAGAAATAAGCTACGGTCCTTGAGTAACAGAGAGCTTGATTGCGGTAACTCAGAATAGTAAAGGCGCGAACTTGGTGAAACGTTCTCATGTGAATTGCAGGCGCGAACAGGTGCTGGCCGGCCGCCGGGACGACAGTGGGCCGGGCGGCCAAAATGCAATGGATGAGATGCTCCGTAATGACTCGCCCAACGCCGGCCTCAAAACGGTCGAGGACTGTTTGGCCATAGTCCCTTCACCCTCACCTGCCCGAAGCAGCCAATAGGGCGCACGCCTTTTTGGACCAGGCAAGCGGGTGGTCTGGTAGGCAGATGGTATTGTCAGTTCGCTGCCCTGTCTCGCGCGGTCGCCCAGTGTGGTCGCGATATTGGCTACCCAGCAAGGTGACACTTCAAATCTACGTGTCCTGAAGCTCTGCACAACTCACGCCCGTGTGGCGCAGCCCGGAAGTCGCGAGAGCTGCACGGCTGCCGATAAACATCCTGAAAGAAACCAAGCGGCCTGGCCGCGCTCGAACCGATAACCTGTTGCCTTCGCCCAGCAACCGGTCAATTCTGAGGGATAAAAGACATGAATTCCGATCTATACAGGATTTGTTTATTGCAGCCGTAATGAGATTCCCGGCAATAGCGAAGAGGTGGCGGACGCCCTGTTGAGCTTGCTCGAATCTGCTCGCTCTAAGAATCAAGGCCTCAATCTTACGGGAACCCTCCTCTACCAGGCCGGAGTCTTCGCGCAAGTCCTAGAGGGACCACAAAACTCGGTGGAGCAAGTCTTTGGCCTAATCCAGCTTGATGACCGCCATAGTGAAGTCACGGTAGCCCTCCCTGGCCCAGAAGCCGAGCGCGATTTTTCCAAGTGGTCAATGGCATTTGCAGATGGGGAAAAGGCTTTTGCAGTTGGGGAAGACACAAGTAGAACTGCACTGGCACAAGCTGCAATCAATGCTGTTTTTGCAAACCAAGGAGGGGCCGGAGGAAAACTGCTCGCAGTGCTCAAGACTCTTTGTACACCAAGATAACTTCCTTCTGTAAGGGGCGGCAGGTCCAGCAATCGAAAGGGATGATGGCCTTCGCGACGACCCCCGCAACCAGGTCGGCAAAACCGAAAATGGTGCGGGCCAGAAGGTCGTCCGAACTGCCGCCATGCCCGAGCCAAAGGTCTACGCGTTTTCCCAGCACATCGGTGCTCTCTGGGTAAACCCGGGACACCAACCTCCACAAGCTGGGGGCGAAGCTCGGCATCGACCCGATGGAGTTGGCTCCACATGATCAACGGCACGGTGGTGCCGACCGAGGCGGTCATTGCCCGGGCTGGCGAAGGAACTCGACGCCCCCCCCGGTATCTAGGGGAAGCTCGCGGACGAGATCAAGAAGGATCTCGGGTAAGCCGGCGAATAACCCCAGACGCAGCAAAGACCGAAAAGAGTGGGGTTCTGGGTCGTTCGACCCTGCAGCGACGCGCCAGAACGAATCCTAGGAGGTTCCGAGTCGAGGTCGAAGGAATCGTGAAACTTAGCCTGGCGCAAGATGTGGGCTGAGGCTGATGACCATCTGCGGTTCGCTCAGAGCCGTCCGGGTAATCGAGACCCGGTGATGTCATCCTCCTGTCCGAAGCCGCAGGCCTCATCGACCACATGCTGCACAGTCGGGCGCCCAGTCATCAACGCCGCGACTCGCTCAAACCCATACAGCTCTCCCTGCGGATTCCGCGCTTCGAGAACGCCGTCGGTGATGAACATCAGCGTCTCACTCTCGTGCAGCCGGAAGTGAATCTCGTCGTAGGTGGCATCGGATGATAGGCCCAGGGGCAAGGATCCTGGAACGCTCAGCTCCAGCCCGTCTCGGTAGGGCGCGAGGTGTCCGGCGTTGGCCAGCGCAGCTTCCCCGTTGGCGTTGATCCGCAGCACCAGACAGGTGGAGAAGCCCCCTTGGGTACGGCCCAGCAGTCGGCGGTTCAAGCCAAGCAGGATCTCGGCAGGATCCCGGGTGTACTCGGCCAGCGTGCGCAGGGTGCCGACAATCAGCGAGACAGTCATCGCCGCCTTAAAGCCCATCAATATTTCAGCCAGTTACGGCACGACTAAAGTCGTGCCCTGATACAAAACCAAGTTCTCACGCAGACTCTTAAGCCCCTTGCCGCTCACGTCGCCGACGACGATCAGTGCGCCGGCCCTCCTGTCCCTGCTCGCCCAGCGGAATTACCTGGAAGAAGTCGCCGCCCACTTCGGCGGCCGGCTTGTACACGGTTGGGATCTCGCTCTCAACAGATTGGGGGATTTCCAGTTGCCTTACTTAGGAGCCTGAGCGTCGACTAGCAAAGAGGTCATCGATTGACCTCGGCCGGGTGAGTTGGGCGCAGCCATCTCGGCTGTCTATGAGCAGATCGATGAAGCCAGTAACAAAAGTGAGCAAAATAGAACAGATTCTCGCTTTCACCTAATGCGATGCTGAGGCAGCGTGCGGGTGTACGGGCGCATAGCGGAGGACCCTTATGCAAGAGATCAAGATCAAGCTCTGGCGTCACACCGAAGAGAAAGACTGGTCTGCCGAGGTCTATGGAAAACTGCACAAACACATCTCCACCAAGACTGTAGACGAATTGGTGGAGTATGTCCTGGTTACAGCGCAGCAGGTTCTGTTAGAGCCTGAGGCCCCGCCAGGCAAGAGTGCAATGCCCGGAGATTTTCCCGTGCGCAAGCGATCATTGAGTCGTGTGGCGAAGGCAGGCGCTTCCGGAATCCACATAGCGGCCCTGGTGTCGCGAAAGCGGGCGCCCGGCTCAGGGGCGATACAAGCGATCTCGGATGACATAGATAAACCCAAAACCGCCGGGCACATCTCGGCGCAGTATTCGACAAGAATGAAATGGGTCGCCTTCTTGTCTGGCGCCTTAGATCAGCCGCCCTTCGATCACGAGCAGACAGTTACAAACCGGGCAAGAGATTACACGTCCCAGCCGAGCGCAATCACCGCAAACCAGACCTCGGTGACCCCGTGAGCATTTCAAGCTCCAAAGGTCGCCCGCGGATTTGATTGTGCATTTACATAAAACCTGTCGCAACATTTGGTATTCCTCCACTTCATATCTATTGCGCTTTCATGGAGCAGGCATTAAGGAAAACCCGCTCCGCAATTAAGCTGGCGCGGACGAGACCGCAGCCCCAGAAGGACGCTGCCGCATCAGGTGCACTACCCAGATTGTGACCTACGAAAGAATCCTTCGTCCTCATCCAGGAAAATAAGCATGATGGAGACAATGTCTTGCATACCAAGGGGGAGGTGGGGCGCGCACCGAAGAGACCTCAAGGCAGCGCGTACAGAAGTCAGTTCGACTCTGTCCAGACGCCCACTCACCGAAGCCGAATCGACCCGATGCATCCTTAGCTTTACATAGTCCCAAACGTCAAAGACCGTAGCTGGCATATCCGGCCTTAGCAGTATCGCGCGAGCCTGCTGGACTGCTTGCTTTGGGCTGTCTGCGGCGATGTCGATCTCCCAAAATCACACGAAATTCCATTGCGTCCCAGCGCTGCTCTACGGAGGAATACGTGATCGCTATCCCCAGACGCAATCGCCTGTTCCGGTAGCCCTCGCACCCACGTAACAAACATGAGAGATTACCCGTTGCTTTCATGTTGATTGGTACCCGCAACGCCCTGAACTGAGGCAGTGGAGTCGGGATTCGAAACCTAGTCCACGCTTGGGGCCTGTCTCCGATACGCAACAGTGGGGGGCGACCTCTCGCTCTGCCCCTGGCACGTGTTTACAATTTTGAGGGGTGCTTCGGCCCGTCGAACCGCCTATTCAATATTGGAGTGACTATGAAAATGCTTAGTTTTCTTCCCCCGTCTCCTCGTCAAAGACGCATTGCAAAGGCGGTCTGCGCACCTTTGTTTGACGTGGAGACGGCGGTGTCTGCGGAGCAGTGCCTGCAGTTGGCCCAGGTTAACCCCTACGAGGCTGTTCTCGTCGATGCCGATTTTCTGAACTTTGGCGATGTCTTGACCCTGGTAAAACTACTGCGCAACGCAAACCAGAGGGCCTCGCTCTTCGTTTTTGGGCGCTACCTCGATCTTGAGCAACGTCTGCGTCTGTTTGAAGCCGGGGTGGATGATTGCATTAGTGAGCCATTCTTTGCTCCGGAACTGGCGGTGCGTCTCGGCCACTCGATACGGCTACGTCAGGCAGCGTCGGATCTAGCGGCGTCCAACAGAGAGAACGTGCTCCGCTCCGGTGATCTGGAACTGGATCTGGTGCGAAGAAGAACGGCGCGATCGGGAAAGGCGATCGATCTGCGCCCGAGAGAATTTCTGCTGCTCGAATACCTGGTACGGAACGTAAACCGCCCGGTCACCCGCACCATGATCCTGGAGCATGTATGGAACTCCTCGTTCGAGGGTTTAACCAACGTGGTCGATGTGTACATCAGCGCCCTACGCAGCAAGGTAGATCGAGATTTCCCCCAGAAAATGATTCAGACCAACCGTGGCATCGGCTATACCTTTACCTGCGTGAGCGATTCTCCCCCAACGCCTGGTCAGGTCCGGCACCTACGTTTGGCGGCCACGGGAGCGGGCGAGGCACTGCTGGCTCAATCGGTGGTGCCCGCCGACTGAGCACGGTGGTCTGATACTCGAAGCCATGATGCCCAGCACTGTAATCGCGGCCAGATACGGGTTGGTGCTGACCCCACTGTGCGGTCAGCGGCGGCCATGCGTTCGAAGCCGAGCGCCTCGGTCAATCAAGACTTGAATTGCTGCGCGATCAGGAAGTAATTTTAGCCACGTGACAGTTCACCACGCTTTGCCCGGATGGCTCCTGAACGATGCGCTCGGGCTAAAGAGAAAATGGCTCAGGCTGAAAGGGATCCACCGGTGAGCCGCGAGTACGGCGGGCAAAAGGCGTCAGCGAAGCGCTGGGATTCGAAGCGCGTCGAATGGGGAGCTACCGAGCGACAAGCCATACTTAAATCATTTTAATGACACGCATACCGAGATTTTAGAGTTTGCAAATAGTCTTTTCGCGTGCGACTTGCATGTCAAGGAAATCACAGGACACCTTTCTATCGGAGGCTTCAACGTGGGAAACATGGCACATCAGCATGAAGACCATACTCTGCACTGGTCGCGGGGTGACATTGTGAAGGTGCGCTCGAAGACGGCTGACAACTGGCGCGACGCATACGTGGTGATCCAACGGGGACGCAATCTGTTGCTCGTCATACCGGAGGGAGTGATCCATCCCGACGGGACCCGGCACACCCGCTTGTCCCTCATAGCCGAGGAGGAACCAGGAGCCTATCACCGGTCTCTTGATGGAGCGGACTACGAAGTCAGATCATCACCATGAGAGCGCCACCACCAGCGCTTCCGCTGGCGACTCGTTGAAGAACGTTTGGGGCTGCGTGGTCCGAGGAAGAAACAGGCGAGGGCATCGTCCTGGTCGTCAAAACCCCATCCCGACATGCCGCGTCGGTTTTGCAATGCTGAGGTCATCAGGCAAGTGGAACAGATCCTCAGAACTGCGCAGGATGTGAAGTGGGATGCGATCCGGTGACCACAGATGTGGCCATGTGGCTTTCAACCTCTTCTCTTGGTTCACTTCTTAGCCCGTGACACTCGATCCACCGAACGCACCAGGCATCTGGAGCGGTAAGATGGGTAACTCAAGCCAGCTATCGACGACCTCCGTCAAGAACAGAGCAGCTAGTTTGCCTTTTGAGTTCAGCAGAGCAATATGCTCACCATGGATTTCGGCAACCGCCGCAATCACGGACTGGATGCCTAGCGCGGGATGCTTGAACCGGATTAAGTATGCTTTGTCGCTCATTTCTCGTGCCTCTCTATCAACCACCGTTGGCTTGCCAGCATCTCGCGGCGCTAGTTCAACCGTTGCCATGATGTCATTGGCGTCGGCGGCGCGCCCCCCTGCGAGCGCAATCCTGTAAGAATCCCGCAATCGCGCTAATACACTTGCCAGATCAATGTTGCTCTGCACTAAACCCGCGATCCAGTTCACAAGCTGAACCTCACTGCTGTTGGGAGTTGTGGGTCTAATAAACATGGGAACCCTCCTCCGAGTTTCAGTGACCTGCTGAGTAGCGTGACATCCGTGTTTTGGAGTTATGTTGCTGCATCACTCCATGACCATTGAGCCGAGATTCTGCGCCCGCGCTCTTGGATGATTCGGGCGAAGAAAACACAGCGACTGCGCGATCTTGCAGCTCTTCTCGCTCTTTGGTGGCCGTGAATCCTGCATGAGATCAAGCAGAGAAAACACAGCATGTCAAGATATAAGTTATCCACATCCGATAAGTTATTCCTGAAGTTGTAGTTAAATAGGCTTTATGTTCTTCTGAGTGCTTGCAAAATGGCTGTCAGTTCCTGGTGTTCTCAGCAGCCAGGTCATACTTGAGGCTGACCCGGAAGCAGTATTCGACGCTTGAAGTTCGTAAGATTTAGTAGGCACCCTTTTAGGTTGGCCTCGCGTCACATAAATATAGGGGAGTACCAGTCTGGCGACGTACTTCTCATATTAGACCGGAGCGGAGGGGCATACCTCCATAGCCCGGCGGGTTTGGTCTCGGCGTCTCTCTTTTTCCGCTTTGGGTTTTGCCGCCAGAGTAGGGTTCGCTCATGGCAGCGCTTGGTGCAAGGCTCCGCGCTCTTCGCCAGCAATGGCATCTCTCATTGCGAGAGGTTGAGCAGCATAGTCGCCGCATTGCTCGGGAGCGGGGTGATCCGTCCTATAAAGTCTCTGCCAGTTGGCTCAACCGCCTGGAGAGCGATGAACACGAATTGACGGTCCATAAGCTGATAGTCTTGGCGGAAATCTACAGCATCCACACAGATCAACTCATAGGCTCCACTTATACGGCGGAAGCACAGCCTCTGATCGTCGATCACTTTTCCAGCCCGAACGCAACCATATTACTGACCAAAGGCTCACGGAATTCCAAGGCAAAATGTTTACTCCCGGCTACTCCATTTCCTGATCAATCGCCCGATCAGACCACGCTGGTACCGGCAGGAGACAAACCTTCCCCCACGCCATATAGACGAGGTATCATCGGCAAACTCGGTCTGACCCTTGATCCCATGATCCCAGCAGGTTCCATCGTTCGGATCGATACTGGGAATCGCGAAATCTCATCAATGAAAGACTGGACCAATGAATTCCAGCGACCTATCTATTTCCTCAAAACCCCGGAGGGCTATGTCTGCGGCTGGTGCGAATTGGACAGCAACTCGGAGTGGTTGACACTCATACCTTATCCCCTGTCGCCCGCCTCCAGCCGGAGGTGGAGGTATCGGACAGAAGTAGAAAACCTGGGGCGCGTTATCGCCGTAGTCATTCGATCGGGAGAATAAATATAGCTGGGCGATGGAGTTCATGAAACACTAGGATCCGTTCGCGGTAGCAGGCACCCAACGCGACGCCTAGCGCTCTGGAGTTGAATCTTCAGACCAACTTTCTACTACCTCCAGGACGAATAGCGCAGCCAGGGTGCCATTTGATTTTAGAAAAACCAGATGTTCCCCATGGAACTCAATATTCGCAGCAATTACGAGCTCCGCAGCAATAACAAGCTCGGGGGGTGTAGGATCTGGTCTTTTGAACCGAATTAGATACGCTTTATCGGGCATAGGATGAAGCGTCTTTACCCTCTGCTTGGTTCGACCACCCAAGCCGTTGTCTCAGTCGCTGATGGTATTGGCAAGAGTCGATTGCTGGTCCAGCCCTCGGTGATCACCATAAAACCGGCCACTTGTGATCAGTGCAAAACCGGCCACTTGAGCAGGTTCAGACTTGATTGTTTTACTCCTCGGCTTTCGATGTCAGCAAGGGGGACGAGGAGTGTCGGTGT
>Ga0302325_10009200_pt1 | contig 21606 bp, 16 predicted proteins | sample Palsa_T0_2_FD_201948 | JGI IMG/M metagenome (GOLD analysis project Ga0302325, IMG submission 201948) | Peat permafrost microbial communities from Stordalen Mire near Abisko, Sweden - Palsa_T0_2 | ecosystem: Environmental > Terrestrial > Soil > Palsa > Peat permafrost | place: Sweden: Abisko...
CGGTGGAACCCGGTGCTGCCGTGATACATGTGGACTTTGGCCGTGCCGCGCCGGCCGAGGCCGTCGAGGACGCGCCGCGCGTGGTGCAGGCCGAGGTCAGCGCGCACATCAATCTGAACAGCAGTCAGTCTGATATCGAGACGTATCATCTGGAGCTGTCGCTCGCCGGTAGCGGTCTGACCTATCAGCCGGGCGACGCGATCGGCTTCACACCGAGCAACGATCCAGAGCTGGTCGAAGAGGTTCTGACCGCGGTGGGGCAATCCGGCGACGCGGCGCTGCGCGAGGCATTGTCGCATGAGCTCGACATCACCACGCTGACCGGCATGCAGATCGCCGACTATGCTGCGCTGACCGGCGATGCGGCACTCCAGGAGTTGGCCGCCGACGAGACCCGGGCCGGCGCGTTCGCACGCGACCGGCAGTTGATCGATCTGCTGACGGCCGCGCCGCATGTGCTGGATCCCGCACAGCTGACCGGGCTGCTGCGGCCGTTGCCGCCACGATACTATTCGGTGGCTTCCAGCCAGCAGGCGGTCGGTGAGGAGGCGCATCTGCTGATCGCCAAGGTCGGTTGGGACAGTCACGGCCGGGCGCGCAAGGGCGTTGCCTCCACCGATGCGGCGGCGCGTCGCCTGGCGGGCACGACTATGCCGATCGGCGTGAAGCCCAATGTGCACTTCCGGTTGCCGAACGATCCGGACGTGCCGATCATCATGATCGGGCCCGGCACCGGCGTCGCGCCGTTCCGCGCCTTCCTGCAGCACCGCGAGGCAGTCGGTGCGCGCGGCCGCAGTTGGCTGTTCTTCGGTGCCCGACGCTTCACGCATGATTTCCTGTACCAGCTTGAATGGCAGGATTGGCTGAACTCGGGTGTGCTGAGCCGCATCGACCTCGCGTTCTCGCGTGATCAGCGCGAGAAGATCTACGTGCAGCACCGGATGTGGCAGGCGCGGCGCGAGCTGTACGCGTGGCTGCGCCAGGGTGCCTGCGTCTACGTCTGTGGTGACGTCAAGGCAATGGCAAAGGACGTCCACGCGATGCTGCTGTCGGTGATCGTCGACCAGGCGGGGCAGGGGGCGGATGCCGCCGCGGCAGACTTGCGTGCGATGCAGCGGGCCGGTCGCTATCGTCGCGACGTGTACTAATGGACGGTGGAGCCGACCACGGCGGCGCACAGGCGTTGCTGCGCACGATGCTGACGGTGTTCCCGGGGCGTATCGCGGCTGTGTCGTCATTTGGCACCGAGTCTGCAGTGGTGCTGCATCTGCTGGCCGAGGTGGACAAGGCGGTGCCGGTGATCTTCATCGATACCGGCAAGCTGTTTGCCGAGACATTGCGTTATCGCGATGTATTGGTGGCGCGGCTTGGACTGACCGATGTGCGTACGGTGCGGCCCGATCGGGCGCGGCTGACGGGCAGTGATCCCGATGGGCATTTATGGCGCGATGAGCCGGATCTGTGCTGCTGGAATCGAAAGGTGGAGCCGCTGGAGCTGGCGCTGATGGGGTTTGCCGCCTGGATCACCGGGCGCAAGCGGATGCATGGCGGCGCTCGGACTGGTATCGATATGGTCGAGCCGGGCCCCGATGGGCGCATCAAGGTCAATCCGCTGGCCGGCTGGAGCGCCGCTGATATCGCACGGTATTTCGTCCGGCACGAATTGCCGCAGCATCCGCTGGTCGCGCAGGGTTTTCGTTCCGTCGGCTGCGCCACCTGCACGACGGCGACGGGCACGACGGCGACGCGCACGACGCCGGCGGGCACCGTGGGAGCGCCACGCGACGGCCGCTGGGCTGGTTCCGGCAAGACCGAGTGTGGGATCCATCTGGCGCGCGCCGCCATTATCGCAAGGAGCCTGTCGGCATGACAGAACGTTCTCACAACGAGGTCATCAAGGAGGGCAGCAATTTTCTGCGCGGCACTATCGCGGAGGGATTGCGCGACCACGTCACCGGCGCGATTGCCGAGGACGACACGCAGCTCACGAAGTTCCATGGCATCTATCTGCAGGATGACCGTGACCTGCGTGCCGAGCGTGCCAAGAAGAAGATGGAGAAAGCCTTCTCCTTCATGGCCCGCGTGCGCATCCCGGCCGGTGTGTTGACGCCGGCGCAATGGATCGCGCTGCACGACATCGCCGCCGAGCGCGGCAACGGCACGCTGCGGCTGACCACGCGCCAGACCATCCAATTCCATGGCCTGATCAAGAGCAACCTGCGGCCTGCGATCCAGGCGGTGAACGCGGCCTTGCTCGACACCATCGCTGCCTGTGGCGATGTGAACCGCAATGTGATTGCCTCGGTCATCCCGCAGCATCGGGCGGTAGATGCCACGATCGCGGCAACCGCGCGGGCCATCAGCACGCATCTGTTGCCGCACTCGCAGGCCTGGCACGAGATCTGGATCGACGATGCACTTGTCGCCGGTGGCGATCAGGAGGACGAACCGATCCTCGGACGTACCTATCTGCCGCGGAAATTCAAGATCGCCATCGCCGTGCCGCCACAGAACGATACCGACGTTTTCGCCCATGATCTGGGTTTGATCGCCATCGTGCAGGGTAGCCGCGTGGTGGGGTACAACGTTGCCGTCGGCGGCGGGATGGGCATGACGCATGGCGAGCCGGACACATTCCCGCGCACCGGCGATGTCATCGGCTTCTGCCGGCCGGAGCAGGTGGTGGAGGTGTGCGCGGCGATCGTCACCATCCAACGCGATTGGGGCGATCGCGCGGACCGCAAGCATGCGCGGCTGAAATACACCATCGAACGTACCGGCCTCGATCGGTTCGTCGCGGGGTTGCACGAGCGGCTTGGCTATGACCTGGCGCCGGAGCAACCGTATCGCTTTGCACGCACCGGCGATGCGCAGGGCTGGGTGGCAGGCGAGGATAGCAACGCGCATTATTTTCTGTTTATCGAAAATGGCCGCGTGAGTGGCGTGATGTTAGACGGGCTGCGGGCGATCGCGGCGGTGCACGAGGGGCGGTTCGTTCTCACTCCAAATCAGAATCTTGTCATCGCCGATGTCGCGCCGAAGCGGCGCGCGGCGATCGAGGGATTGCTGGTCCGATTGGGGCAGTCGCAGAGCAGCGTGCTGCGGCGCAATGCCATGGCTTGCGTTGCCCTGCCGACCTGCGGTCTGGCGCTGGCGGAGAGCGAACGTTATCTGCCCGATTTGATCACGGCGCTGGATGACGTGATGGCGCAACACGGACTGCAGAACGAGGAAATCACCATCCGCATGACGGGTTGCCCCAACGGGTGTGCTCGCCCGTATCTTGCGGAGATCGGTCTCGTGGGCACCGCGCCGGGGCGCTACAACCTGTATTTGGGCGGAGCGTTCGACGGGACGCGGCTGTCGAAACTGTATCGTCGCGGCATCGACCATGCGGGGATCGTCGCCGCGCTGGCTCCTCTGTTCGCACTCTACGCGTCGGAACGGATCGCTGATGAGCGTTTCGGCGCGTTTGTCATCCGCAAGGGCCATGTGCACGCGACGCTCGCCGGTCGCGCGTTCCATGCGGATGTTGATCGTGGAACTGTTGGCCACGCAGGCACTGAGCATGGGGTGGCGGCCGCTGTCGTCACGCCAGCGTGAGGCGCGCGCTGTGGGTCTCGGGCTGGCGGTTCTCTACAGCGCGCTGAGCGTGGGTTGGCGCGGCGGATGGCGATGCTGGCGTCATCGTGTTTCTTGCTGGACCGGTAGGGAAACAGGTCGATATTATGCCGTCCCATGACGGTTTCCAATCTCGCATACGCATTCTCTGGATTTGTGGTTGGCCTGCTGGTCGGCCAGACTGGTGTCGGGGGCGGGTCGTTGATGACGCCGGTTCTGGTGCTGCTGTTTGGCGTGCATCCAGCAACCGCGGTCGGCACGGATCTGCTGTATGCCGCGGCGACGAAGAGCATCGGCACGGTGGTTCACGGTGCTAATCACACGGTGGATTGGCGCGTTGTTGGGCGACTGGCAAGTGGCAGCGTGCCGGCGACGATTCTCACATTGATTGTGTTGTCTCGGTTCAGCATGGCCTCGCCCGAAGTCAGTCGGGCGATTTCGTTCGTGCTTGGTGTGGCATTGCTGCTGACGGGATGCGTTTTGATGCTGCGGCGTCAATTTATCGCGGTGCTTGGTCCGACCATGGAGCGGCTGACACCGCGCGTTCGACTTTGGCTCACGGTTGGCTGTGGTGCGGTGCTCGGTGTGCTGGTCAGCATCTCCTCCGTCGGTGCGGGCGCAATCGGGGCCACTGCATTGGTGCTGCTGTATCCCCGCCTGCCGTTGGCGCGCATTGTCGGTTCCGACATCGCGCATGCCGTGCCGCTGACGCTGATCGCCGGTTTTGGGCATTGGTGGCTGGGATCGGTCAACTGGCCGCTACTCGGAGCACTGCTCACGGGCTCGGTTCCCGGGATCGTGCTGGGGAGCTATTTGGCACCGCATGTGCCGGAGTGGGTGCTGCGTCCGATGCTCGCCGTTGTGTTGTTCCTGGTGGGTGGCGGACTGGTGTTTTGATCGCCTCTGCGCCCCCGCCTGATCCACGTCCGGGGCGAGGATCACGCACGCGGTAGCCGACATGGCCGCGTCCATGGCCGCGTTGGGCGCCTGGGGTTAATCTCCGCCCCTCGAGCCAGGAGGAACCGCCATGAGTGATGCACTGCCGACCGCCACGCGCGTGTCGGATCCGGGGATCCGCGCCCTGTACCGTTTGGAGAACCGCTGGCAGGCCTGGTTGGATGTCGAGGCCGCGTTGGCGCGTGCGCAGGCGGAATTGGGCATTATTCCGCATGAAGCCGCCACGGCGATCTCGGCGGCTGCACGGCTGGCGTTGTTGGATCGCAAACGGATCGATGAGGGCTTCGTGCGCACCGGCCACACAATCGTGCCGCTGGTCTGGGAACTCGGCCGTGTCGTCGGCGAGCCGCATGGCGGTTGGGTGCATTGGGGCGCGACCACGCAGAACATCACGCAGACCGGCGATCTGCTGGTTTTGCGGCAGGCGCATGGCATTTTCCTGCGTCTGATCGGTGAGGCATTGTCGGCGATGGCCGATCTCGCCGAGCGCGGCGCGGACATGGTGTTGCCGGGCCGCACGCATGGCCAGCACGCGGTGCCGGCGACCTTTGGCTACAAGGTCGCGGTGTGGATCGACGAGATGCTGCGCCATGTCGAGCGGTTGCGGCAGGTACGGCCTCGGCTTTTCGTTTCCATGCTGGGCGGCGGGGCAGGGACGTTCGCTTCGCTGGGAGAACAAGGGCCGGCGGTGCAGGAAGCGATCGGGCGGCAGCTTGGACTGGTCTCGATGGGGGTGCCGTCGCGCGCGCTGGGCGATCACCTGGCTGAGAATATCTGCATCCTGGGGCTGCTGGCCGCGACCTGCGGCAAGATCGGGCGCGAGATCTACACACTGATGAAGACCGAGTTTGGCGAGGTCGAGGAACCGGTGCCACCGGGGACCGTCGGCAGCTCGACCATGCCGCAGAAGCGCAATCCGAAACTCTGCCAGGATATCATCGCGGCGTCGGCCGAGGTGCGCGCGATGGTGCCGATGGCGCTGGAGGCGATGCAAACCGAGCACGAGGCGGATCGCACCACCAGCCTGATGATGGATACGGCGGAGGCGCGGGTTTGTATCGCAACCGGCGATATGCTGAGCCGGTTGGGCGAGGTGCTGCGCGGACTGCGATTGGATCCCGTTCGCATGCGGCACAATCTTGATCTTGGTGGCGGATTGATCATGGCGGAGGCGGTTATGCTGCGGCTTGGTGCCTCGATGGGACGGCAACACGCGCACGATGTGGTGTACGACGCGGCGCAGGCGGCGTTTGTCGAGGGGCGGTCGTTCGCCGCCGTGCTTGCGGGCGATCCGCGGGTTACGGCGCAGCTTGATGCGAAGGCGATTGCCGATTTGCTCGACCCGACGGTGTATACCGGGCTTTGTGCTGACATGGCACGCAGCGGGGCGGCCCGCGCGCGTGACGCGGTTCGGGATGGTCTTGCCTAGATTTGCGCGCGGGTGCGGCCGCTGACGCGGGTGTGGTAGGGCGTCGGCGGATGGGGCGAGGGTGGGTTCCCGGTCACTCGGTGTGGCGCCTGGGTGTTGCCCACGATGATGGCGGGCGGATGGATTTGGTTGTGGCGACGCGGCGCAGGGTTTCCTTAACCTCCCGCGTTCAGGTTGCCCGCCGTTGGCCATGGAGCGGTGGGACGTGCCGGACATTCCTGTTGAACTTCTGGGGGGCGGGCGATATCCTGGTGACATGGAAGCCAGGGTTGCTGTCCTTGAGCAGATCGCGCGCTCGACTTTGGCGTCGCTCGAACGGATCGAGCGGCGGCTGGATTCGGTTGCGGCTGAACAACGCAGCGATTTTCGATGGTTGCTGGGTATGCTGCTGGGTACCACCGGTGCCTTGCTCGGCGTGATGGCCCACGGGTTCCACTGGCTCTGATCTTGCCGGGCGCCCCGCGCGCCGGAATTCTGGGCCCGCTTTTTGACCCGGCTTCACGCAAAAATGCCCCCAAAATCTGCCATGGCCCTTGTTTGACATCGCCCCCACCTGACGTGGTGCCCGCTTGACATACCCCCGTCTGAAATGGCCGACACCTGAAATGGCCCACATCTGAAATGGCCCACTTCTGAAATGGATTGGGAAGCGCCGGCAATTGTGCTCGATGCGCGCCCGTATGGTGAGGGCGACGCCGTCGCGGGCGTCATGACCGAGGCGTACGGCTTGCATCGCGGCCTGGCTCGCGGCGGCAACAGCCGTGCCGGTGCGGCGGTCTGGCAGGCCGGCAACCTGGTGCAGGCGCGCTGGGTGGGACGGCTGGCCGACCAGCTCGGCAGCTTCTCGGCGGAGTTGGTGCACCCGGCCGCCGCGCTGGCGATGGACGATCCGCTGGTTCTTGCGCTGCTGACCTCGGCGTGCGCCGTCGCGGAGGGTGCCTTGCCGGAGCGCGAGCCGCACCCGCGCGCCTTCCATGGCCTGCTGCAGATCATTGCGCGGCTCTCGCTGGGGCCACCGATGTTGGCCGAACTGGTGCGGTGGGAGGCGCAGTTGCTGGCCGACCTGGGCTATGGCCTCGACCTGACCGCCTGCGCCGTCACGGGGGCAACCGCGGGCCTGGCTTATGTCTCGCCGCGCACCGGGCGGGCGGTCACGGCGGCGGCGTCGGGCATCTGGGCCGGGCGGTTGCTGCGGCTGCCGGGCTTCCTGGTCGGCGCCAACACCAGCGCGGCGGCGGACTGGCGCGACGGGTTGACGCTGACCGGCCATTTCCTGGCGCGCGACGCCTTCGGCCACCACCATCGCCCGCTGCCCGCCGCGCGGCGAATGCTATACGACCGCGTCGCCGCGCTCGCCGCCGAGTCGGAGACGCTTGCATCGGAGGTGGCCGGATCTACGGCGGCCGCCGGGCCAGAGACCCCGTCGGAGACCAACAATGCCGGATGACCTGATCGGCCGCATCGAGGAAACCAGCCTCGTGGACGCGCTGTCCGAGCGCTACCTGGCCTATGCGCTGTCCACCATCATGTCGCGGTCGTTGCCGGATGTGCGCGACGGGCTGAAGCCGGTGCACCGGCGGCTGATCTACGCGATGCACCAGTTGCGGCTGGACCCGAGCGCCGGGTTCAAGAAATGCGCCCGCGTCGTTGGTGACGTGATGGGCAAATACCATCCGCACGGCGACGCCTCGATCTACGACGCCATGGTGCGCATGGCGCAGGATTTCGCCGCGCGCTATCCGCTGGTCGAGGGCCAGGGCAATTTCGGAAATATCGACGGCGATAACCCGGCGGCGATGCGCTACACCGAGGCTCGGTTGACGCTGGTCGCGTCCGCGATGCTGACGGGCATCGATGACGACACCGTGGATTTCCGGCCGACCTACGACGGGGAGGAATCCGAACCCGTCGTGCTGCCCGGCGCGTTTCCCAACCTGCTGGCCAATGGTGCCGCGGGGATCGCGGTCGGCATGGCGACATCCATCCCGCCGCACAACGCCAGCGAGGTCTGTGCGGCGGCGATCCATCTGATCCGCCATCCTGATGCCACCGCGGCGGATTTGCTGGCGCACATGCCGGGGCCGGATTTTCCCACTGGCGGCGTGCTGGTCGAAGACGCCGCGGCACTTCTATCCGCTTACGAAACGGGGCGCGGCGGGTTTCGTGTGCGGGCGAAATGGGCGGTGGAGCGGGGCAAGCACGGTCAGTGGCAGATCGTGGTGACCGAAATCCCCTATCAGGTGCAGAAGGCCCGCCTGGTCGAGCAGATCGCGCAGTTGCTGGAAGAGAAGAAACTGCCGTTGCTTGGCGACGTGCGCGACGAGAGTACCGAGGACGTGCGTCTGGTGCTGGAGCCCCGCACCCGCGGCGTCGAGCCTGAGGTTCTGATGGAGACGGTGTTCCGCGCCACCGCGCTGGAAAGCCGTTTCCCGCTCAATATGAACGTGCTGGACGCCACGCGCACCCCGCGGGTGATGGCGCTGACCGAGGTGCTGCGCGCCTGGCTCGATCATCGCCATGAGGTGCTGGTGCGGCGCACGCGCCATCTGCTGGCGGCGATCGAGCGGCGGATCGAGGTGCTGGACGGGTATCTGCTGGTCTACCTCAATCTCGATGAGGTGATCCGCATCATCCGCGAGGAGGACGAACCGAAGCCGCGGTTGATGGCGCGCTTCGAACTGTCCGAGGTGCAGGCGGACTCCATCCTGAATATACGGCTGCGTTCGTTGCGCAGGCTGGAGGAGATGGAGATCCGCAAGGAGCATCGCGGGCTGACCAAGGAGCGGCGCGAGGCGCAGACGTTGCTGAAGGACACTGGGCAGCGCTGGGAGCGTATTGTCGAGGAGCTGGCGGCGACACGGGACAAATTCGGAGGCGGCAAGCTGGGCGCGCGGCAAACCGAGATTGGCGCCGCGCCGGTTGCGATGGAGGTGGCGACCGACGCCTTCGTCGAGCGCGAGCCGCTGACGGTGGTGCTGTCGGACAAGGGGTGGATTCGTGCGCTCAAGGGGCACCTCGACGCGGATGCAGAGCTGCGCTTCAAGGAAGGCGACAAGCTGAAGCTGCGGCTGCATTGCCAGACCACCGATCGGCTGACGCTGTTTGGTACCAACGGGCGTGCCTACACCTTGAAGCCGGCCGATCTGCCGCGCGGGCGGGGCGACGGCCAGCCGGTGCGCCTGGTGGCCGAGCTCACCAACGAGGACGACGTGGTGGCGCTGTTCGTGGCGAACGAGGGTGGAAAATACCTGGTGGCGTCCTCGGCCGGGCGCGGTTTTGTCGTGCCGGGAGCGGAATTGTCGGCCGAGAAGCGCACCGGCAAGCAGGTGTTGAACCTGCGCCTTGGGGAGGAGGCGCAGGTCTGCGTCCCGGCCGAAGGCGATCACGTCGCGGTGGTCGGTGCCAATCGCCGGCTGTTGGTGTTCCCGCTCGATCAGGTGGCGGAACTGGCGCGTGGCGCCGGGGTGATCCTGCAGCGCTACAAGGACGGCGGACTGGCCGATGCGAAGGTGTTCCGACTGGCGGACGGGTTGAGCTGGCGGTTGGGCGAGAAGACGCGCACCGAAACGAATTTGCGCGATTGGCTGGGTGAGCGCGCGCAGGCCGGACGGCTGCCGCCGAACGGGTTCCCGCGGGCGCCGAAGTTTTGATGTTGGACCACGGGTCGGCGGAAGTTGTCCGGCTTGGGGCCGTGACGTTGCGGTAAGCGCACGAGCGGTTTCTGGGTGGGGATCTGGTCGCGCGCCGGCGTTGTGGCCAATCGTCGCCCTGGAAGCTGACCCGGCACTGGCGGCGTCAACACTTACACAACGGACGGTTGGCTGAACGGATCAATCTGTGCCACAGTCCCTGTAGCGGCGCCAAGTGACCGCACCCGCGTCCAAGCGCGGAGTTACGACACGAAATCTGGGAGGGTTTTGCATGCCTGTTTCTCGTCGCCTGCTGTTGGGTGGGGCAGCCGCGCTGTCCGCCGCGCCGGTCCTGCGTGCCCGCGCGCAATCGAAGCCGACCATCAGCGTCGGGGTCCTGACGGACCTGTCCGGCACTTATCGTGACAATACCGGTCCGACCTCGGTGGCCTGCACACAGCAGGCGATCGCGGAGTCGAATGCCGCGGCACATGGGTTCGAGGTGGCGTTCCGCTCGGCTGACCATCAGAACAAACCCGATGTCGCCGCGTCGATCGCGCGGCAGTGGTACGACGATGGGGTCGATGCGATCATCGACGTGCCAACGTCCTCGGTGGCGCTCGCGGTGTCGCAGGTGGCGCGCGAAAAGGACAAGATCCTGCTCGATGCCAGCGCGGCGGCGATGGAGGTCACGGCGGACCAGTGCTGCCCCAATACGATCGTCTGGAGCTTCGACACCTACGAGAAGGCACACTCCACCGGCGGCGCGCTGATGAAGCAGGGCAAGACGAGTTGGACCTTCATCACGGCGGACTACGTGTTCGGGCACTCGCTGGAAGAGCAGACCGCCGCGGTGGTCAAAGCCGGGGTCGGGCAGGTCAAGGGTGCGGTCCGCTATCCGTTCCCGGAGACGACCGACTTCTCGGCGTTCCTGCAGCAGGCGATGGCGAGCGGCGCGCAGGTGCTGGGTCTGGCCAATGCGGGCCTGGACACCGTGAACTGCGTCAAGCAGGCGAACGAGTTCGGGTTGAATAAGCGTATGACGATTGCGCCGCTGATCATGTTCCTGCAGGACGTGCACTCGATCGGCATCACGACCGCGCAGGGCCTGATCACCAGCGAGACGTTCTACTGGAACATGAACGATCGCACCCGTGCGTTCACCAAGCGGGTGCTGCCCAGGACGCCAAATAACTATCCCAGCCAGGGGCATGCCAGCGCCTATGGGATTACGTTGCATTATATGAAAACCGTGGCGGCGATGGGGGGGGATGCGGCCAAGAAGAGCGGCCGGACGACCGTGGCGCGCATGAAATCGCTGCCGACCGAAGATGATGCGTTTGGCAAGGGCAGCATCCGCGCCGATGGCCGCGGCGTGTTCCCGAGCTATCTGTTAGAGGTCAAGACGCCGGCCGAGAGTACCGGCGAGTGGGATCTGTACAAGGTGCTGGCTACGAGCCCGGCGAGCGAGGTGCTTCACCCGCTGCTCGATAAGTGCAAGTTTCCGGTGACTGCTTGAGGTCGTGGCGTCGGCCCGCGCGGCAATTCGCGCGGGCCGGTGGTGTGTTGGGTGGTGTGGTTTGCTGGTGGTGTTGTGCCGATGATGATGTGCGAAGGGGTCGAGTATGGCTGTGATTGAGCAGGAACGCGCGGCGCCGACGGGATTGCTGCGTACGCCGGATCAGATCCTGGGGCCGTTCTACCCTGTGCAGCAGCAGCCTAGCCTGAGTGGTGACCTGACTCGGGATGGCCGCGCGCAGGGCACTGTGCTGTTGTTGAGTGGTCGCGTGCTGACGGGTACGGGAGCGCCGGTGCCGGGGGCGCGGGTTGAGATCTGGCAGGCCAATGCGGCCGGGCGCTATGCGCATCCGAATGATGGCAATCCGACGCCGCTTGATCCGAATTTTGACGGGTTCGCGGTTGCGACTACCGATGATGAGGGGCGGTACCGTTTTAGGACGGTGGTCCCGGCGGCGTATCCCGCCGGGCCCGGTCGGATGCGGCCGGCGCATATCCACTTCAAGGTGATCGGGACGCGGGAGGAATTGGTTACGCAGATGTATTTCGCCGGCGGGGAGTGGAACGATCGCGACCCTTGGCTGCAAAGTGCTCGGCGGAAGGAGGCTTTGATCGTTGCGTTGGATGATGCGCCGGGTGGGGACGGGGCTAAGGCTGCGGTTTTCGATATTGTGTTGGCTTATGGGTAGGTTTGGGTTGGGGGGGGCTGGCTCCCTCACCCGCGTCGCAAGGGCTCCGCGACCTCTCCCGCGTAGAGCGGGAGAGGTGTAGTTGTGGCGCGTCAGATGCCTAGGCGCCGCGATTGTACCGACCAAAATCTGCCGGTCGGGTCTAGCGTGGTCCGTAACGATTGGAAGGCTTCGAGGTTTGGATAGGAGCCGCGGAATAATGCGGCGCCCATGCGCGAATCCTTGGCTAGATACAGACGGCCGCCGTGGTCCGCTACGATCGCATCCAGTTCTGTCAGTAGCGCGAACGTGGTTGGGTTGGCGGGGAAGTCTAGCGCCAGCGTGAACCCCTCCATTGGGAAGGATAGTATCCCGGGCTGCGCGCCGAACAGTTTCAATACCGATAGGAATGAACCGGCGCCGGCGCCGGAGATGCGGGTGAGCAGGGCGGTCAGGCCGGGTTTGCTGGCGGATTTGGGCAGCACACATTGATATTGCACGAAGCCGGGGCGACCGTAGATGCGATTCCATTCCAGGACCGCGTCTAGCGGATAGAAATAGGTGTCGTAGTTCACCAGCGTGCTGCCGGGTTTGGCGCGGCGCCAATAGAGCTCGTTGAATGCGGTTACACTCCAGCGGTTCAGGGCCCAGGACGGGAAATTGATCGGTATGCGCAGCGCCCTTCGTTGCGGCGGCGCGAGTGCGGCTTGTTCGGGGGGGACCTCGGCGCGGCGTGCGTGTTCGCCTAGGAACAACAGTGAGCGGCCTAGGGCGGCGCCGCGTGCCAGGCAGTCGATCCAGGCAACCGAGTAGGTCCAGTCGCGCGCTGCCTCGAACGCGGCCATGGCTTCGGCGAGATTGGCGCAGCGTCTGGTTTCCTGGCGGATCAGGGCGGTCTCGACTGGTAGCAGGCGTAGCGTGGCGCTGAGGATGCCTCCGGTCAGGCCCATGCCGCCGCAGGTGGCGGCGAAGATGTCGGGATGCTCGGTGGGGGAACAGGTCAGGATCCGGCCGTTGGGCAGGGCGAGTTCAAGCGCCTCGACGTGGGCGGCGAAACTGCCGGCGACGTGGTGGTTCTTGCCGTGCACGTCGGCGGCGATCGCGCCGCCGACGGTGACGAACTTGGTGCCGGGGGTGACTGGGACGAACCAGCCGTGCGGGAGGATGTGGGTGATGAGATCGCCCAGCAGCAGTCCGGCCTCGACGGTTGCGCGGCCGGCTGTCGGGTCGAATTCCAGTACGCGGCGTGCGTGGAGCATGGAGAGTGTGGCGAGGGGGTTGAGGGCGGCATCGCCATAGGCGCGACCGTTGCCGCGTGGGATCAATCCGGGCTCGGATGTTAGTGCGGCAATGGCGGCGGCGCGGTCCGGGGGCGTGAGTTGGCGCACTTCTATGCGCGGATAGTTACCCCAGCCCGAGAGTGACGTCGGCGGGTTCATCGGCTGGCGCCGGGTGGAGGTATTACCAACCGCCGGAATGATCGACTCTTCGACAGCGTCCGATAGTCATGCCGGCGAAGGCCGGTATCCACGACTTTTGTTGGTGCACGAAGGCAAGTCGTGGATACCGGCCCCCGGCCTCCGCCGGGGCATGCTTCGCGGCATGACGTGGTGGGTATCGCCGGTGGGTCAATCATTTCGGCGCCTGGCATAAGATCGTGGGCGCGCGTTGTTCAAGTAGTGGGGTCTGGGGCCGCGGGCCCCAGCGGGGTCGAGGGGCAGCGCCCCTCGCCTTGCCTGTTGTTACCCTCAAATGCTGACCAGCATGACCACCGCGATCAGCCCGGCGCAGGCCAGGCTGGTGCGGTCGCGCGCGGCGAACACCACCGGATCATCGTGCATCTCGCCGCGATGGGTCAGCATCAGCACGCGGCTGATCCAGTAGAGGAGGATCCCCGGGATGACCCAAAGCCAGTCGGACGCTCGATACAGGCCGGTAACCGCGGGGCTGTTGATATAGAGGATGAAGACGAGCACTGCGACATATCCCGCCGCGCCGGCCATGGTTTGCAGTACTGTCAGATCACTCAGACGGTAGCCGCGTCCTGGCGGATCGGCGGCGCCTCGGTCCAGGCGGTCGACCAATTCGGTGCTGCGCTTTACCAGCGCGAGGCAGAGAAAGAAGAAGATCGAGAACGCGAGTAGCCACGGGGACAGCGACACCGCGGCGGCGGCGCCGCCCGCGACCATGCGGATGCCGTACAGGCCGGCGAGGGTGATGACGTCCAGGATGGGGCGGCGCTTCAACACAAGCGAGTAGGCGAGCGTGAGCGCGATGTAGCAGACCAGTGTTACGAGGAACGGCAAGGGCAGCAGGAGAGCGATGCCTATCGCACCGGCTAGTGTGGCGATGAGCATCGCGACGCCGTGGCGCAGGTCCACGCGTCCGGCGGCGAAGGGGCGGTGGCGCTTGCTGCGGTGCTCGCGGTCGTGGCGCAGGTCCAGCAGGTCGTTGAGCAGATAGACGCTGGAGGCGCACAGGCTGAAGCTGATGAGGGCGAGGATCGAGGCCAGTACCATCGGCATATCGAAGCGGTGCGCGGCGAAGCCCGGCACGAGCAGCAGTAGGTTCTTCAACCACTGATGCGGCCGCAGCGCTCGGATGTAGTCGCGTGCGGCCGGGCGGTTCGGGGTTATGACTGTGGCGTCGGGAAAACGCCGCGCCATCGTGCGCAGCAGGCCGGCGGACGCGTTGACCACCAGCACGGCACCGGCGTCCTGCCAGACCGGAAGATCGGCGGTCGAATTGCCCGCGTAGTCGAAGCCGCCGCGGCCGAAGGCCTCGCACAATACGCGGGCCTTTTCGGCGCCCTTGAGGTTGGTGGTGCCGTCGGAGGCAAACACGCCGTCGAACAGGCCTAGTTCATCGGCTACTGCTCGGCCGTAGCGCGCATCCGATGCGGTGGCGAGGTAGATGCGGCGGCCTTGGGCACGCTCGGCACGCAGCAGGGCGAGCAGGTCCTGGTTGAAGGGCAGGCCGGCGACGTCGAGCGGGACCTCGGCGGCGAGTGCTGCCTTGAGAGCGGCGCGGCCGTGGGGCAGCGTGGCGAGGACGGCGGGCAGCCGCAGCGGGGCATCGGATAGCAGGGCGAAGCAGGATTCTATCAGGAGATCGGCACGGATCAGCGTGCCGTCGAGATCGACCACCAGCGGGCGCTCGGCTGCACGTGTGTCCGCCGGTTGCATGTTGGTGGTCAGTCCGCGCGTGCCGGCATGCGTGGCACCTGGCGGACCAGGCGGACCACGCTGTCGATGGTGAAGAGCAGAAGCAGGGGCAGCACCTCGAACACCACGCGCAGTTCTTTCTTATAGCCGCCGATCATGGCGAGGGCGAACCAGGGCAGGATGACGATGCTGGCGCGGCGGAGTGCGCGGTCTTTCTCGGCGAAACGGTAGAACACCAGGACGAGTGCGACGGTGAACAGGATCAGCCAGGGGAGGGTGAGCTGTTCGGTGAAGAACGAGATCTGCTGGCCCAGATAGTATTCGTGGCCGGCACCGGGGTTGCCTTCGTAATGCAGCATTATCAGGCCGTAGATGACGCCGAAGGAGACCATCTGCACCAGGAAGAGCCCGGCCGTCCGCGCGGGATTGCTGCGGCCGAGTTCGGCCAGGAAGAAACTGCCCGCGTAGAGCACCAGGGTTTCCTTGGTCATGAACGCGAGCGGCATGACCAGCGTGAATGCCAGGGACCAGCCGCGCTGCAAGCACAGCAGCAGCAGGGTGGCGAACATCATTGCGCCGAAATCATAGAGATGGGAGAGACCCAGCAGGAGCACGGCGTTGACGCCCCAGAAGGTGAACGCAAGGCCGAACAGGGCAATCACCGGGTTGTCGAACAGGCGCAGGCAGACCGCGTAGATCAACAGCAGGAATACGAAGAACTGCGCGCCGGCCACGACGGCATAGGCGGTGACGGTGTCGCAACTTGGCCGGGGGTCAGATGTGGCGAGACTGCACCAGCCGGCCAGTTTACCCGGCAGCGGTCCGGGCATCGCGCGTAGCATGGCCGGCACGTGCAGGTCCTGCACGAGACGCATCAGGGCGGGGGTCAGCACCCGGTAGGTAAACGGCTTTTCGGCCGTGCCGTCGACGTAGCTGGCGAGGCTGACCCGATCCTCCTGCAGTACTATCGTCGCCGTGATCTGGTTGCTGAGTGCCTTGTAGCTGAGGAAACCGGCGAGCGCGACGCCGACCAGCAGGAAAGCGACGCGGGCCAATGGTGTTGCCAGGCGCGCGTGCCAGTTGCCGAGGAAGAGCCATTCTACGACCGCCGCTAGCGCTTGGAGGGGGGTGGAGGTGGGGGAAGACGAGCCGGCAGGGTGCATGGGAAGGCCTGATCCTTGGTGGAAAGCGCGGTGCTGCCCGGCGGCGGTCCTGGGTCGGGAACCGAACCGTGAGGCCGCTGGCTGATCGATATCATGAGGCGGCGAGGCTACCAATGCGTAAAGGCGGTCATCTGGGCCGAAGCGCTTTAGGGGCGGCACGGCCGATCGCGGCGTCCGGGATTTTCCGGTCTGGGCGGGTTCAGGCCAGTAACGCCAATGCCCGATGTTATTCGTGCTGCATGGCAGGGCCGGGGCGTTTCCCTAGTCCCCGCCAGGGGGCGCATTGCCCCTGGCGAGGTGTGCCCTGGCGAGATTCTAGGCCGACGCTTGGCGTTGTCTCCTTCAGGCGCCTGGGGGCTTCGGGCTTTCTTCAGGCGCCGGGCGCGTATTTGCCGCCGGTCTGCGGTGTCGGCGTGTCAAAACCCTTGTTCTGCCGATCGAGCCGCGTCTCGCGCGACCAGGTGCGCTTCAGCTCATCGCGCACTTTGAACGACAGTCGCCCGAGGCCCTGGGTTTGCAGCTCCACCGTGTCGCCGTCCATGAACGCCGACAGCCCGCGGTGGTTGGTGCCGGTGGCCAGGATGTCGCCCGGCTCCAGCGTGTGGATCGAGGTGACCCATTCGATGCAGCGGGGGATCTTGTGCGCCATGTCGTCGGTGTTGAAGCTTTGCTTGACCTCGCCGTTGACCCATAGTTTCACCGGCAACTTGTGCGGATCGGAGATTTCGTCAGCGGTGACGATGTACGGGCCGATCGGGCAGAAGGTGTCGCGCGACTTCATCTGGAAAAACACGTTGCCGGCCGGCGGCAGGCCGCGCGCCGAGCCGTCGATGAAATTGACGTAGCCGAATACGTAGCTCATGGCGTCGGCGGCGCTGACTTTTGTGGCACGCTTGCCGATCACCACGGCGATTTCGGCCTCGCCCTCGAAGATGGTGGCGGGCACGTCGGGCAGGATCATGGTCTCGTTCGGGCCGATGATCGAGCTTGGCGCCTTGTGAAAACCATTCAGCGGCGCGGGGGCGGAACGGGTGCCGTCCTCCATGTAGTTCACCGCCATGCAGGCGATGTTGCCGGGCTTGGGCAGCGGCGCGCGCAATTTTACGCTGGCGAGCGGCATGGGCTTGCCGGCGCTGACGGCGGCGTCAAGCTTGCCGCGCCAGGCAGCGAAGTTCTCGATCAGGCCGCTGATCAGGTTGCCCGGGTTGGTGTGCGGGATGTCGCGCACGACGGCGGAGACATCGACGATGCCGCCGTCCGTCACCACGCCCAGCTTGTATTCGTCGAAAAATGCCAACTTCATGTCGGTGTGTCCTCGTGCTGTCTTGGTCGTGGTGTTTCAATCGATCGGAACGAAGATGGAATGGCGGAGCTGCCCGCCGATGGATTTCGACAGGTGGCCCTTGCCGGTGACATCCTCGACCAGGATCACCTCGCCGGCGCCGATGGTGCGGGCCTCGCCGTCGCTCGCGGTGATCTGCACGCCGGCGTCGAGGTTGATGATGTATTGTCGGCGCGGCGCGGGATGCCAATCCATGTCGTAGTCGCCGGAGGTTTCGCGGAAGATGATGCCGGTGGCGGGCAGTCGCTTGCTGAGTTTGCTGGCGTTGCGGGTTTCGACCCACTCGACCTCGATGTCGCGGAAGTGGGATTGGCCGGCGGCGTCGACGTACAGATTGTGGATGCGCATCTTGGGTTGTCCTTCCCCCTGGGACGATGTCGTTGGCGGGGAGTCTAGCGGTTGCACGAGAGAAGGGACAGAGCATGCCGACTGGAGGGACGAAGACAGGGAGAGCGCCAGGGGTCCGCCGCGCGGTGGACGCGGACGTTCCGATTATCGAACGTATCGTGCATGACGCCTATGTGAAATATGTCGCGCGTATCGGCAAGCCGCCGGGACCGATGGAGGACGACTACGCGGCGCGGGTCGCGGCGGGTGAGGTGTGGATCTGCGCCGAGGGTGACGACATCGCCGGTATCCTGGTGCTGGAGTCGGCGGCTGACCATCTGCTACTGGATAACATCGCGGTGGCACCGGCCTGGCAAAGCAGGGGCGTGGGACGGCACCTGTTGGCGTTTGCTGATGCGGAGGCGCGGCGGGCGGGCCATGCCGAGATGCGCCTGTATACACATGTGTTGATGCATGAGAACATCGCGCTGTACACCCGCCTGGGTTGGCAGGAGACCGGGCGCGGCGAGCAGGCGGGGTTTCAGCGCGTGTTCATGCGCAAGCCGGTGCCGGGATGACTGGGCAGCGCGTGCGCGGACGCCTTCCAGCCGCTGCCTGGATCATTCCATTCCTTCGTAGAAATCGTTTCCCTTGTCGTCGATGACGATGAACGCGGGGAAATCCTCCACCTCGATCCGCCACACCGCTTCCATTCCGAGTTCGGGATATTCCAGCACCTCAACCTTGCGGATGCAGTCCAGCGCCAGCCGCGCCGCCGGGCCGCCGACGCTGCCCAGGTAAAAACCGCCATTCGCCTTGCATGCTTCCTTGACGGCGCGCGAGCGGTTGCCCTTCGCCAGCACCACCAGCGAGCCGCCGGCTTTCTGGAACTCCGCCACATAGCTGTCCATCCGCCCCGCGGTGGTCGGGCCGAAGCTGCCGGTCGCGTAGCCTTGCGGCGTCTTGGCCGGGCCGGCGTAATAGACCGGGTGGTTCTTCAGGTAGTCGGGCAGTCCCTCACCGCGATCCAGCCGCTCCTTTAGTTTGGCGTGCGCGATGTCGCGCGCCACGACCATCGTGCCGCTCAGCATCACGCGCGTCTTCACCGGGTAGGCCGACAGCTGTTTGACGATGTCCGCCATCGGGCGGTTTAGGTTGACCGCGACCGCCTCGGCGCCGAGATGGTCGTCGGTGGTCTCCGGCAGATACTTCGCGGGGTCGGTTTCCAACTGTTCCAGGAACACGCCGTCGGGTGTGAGCTTTGCCAGAACCTGCCGATCGGCACTGCAGGAAACCCCGATGCCCACCGGCAGCGAGGCACCGTGCCGCGGCAGGCGTATGACCCGCACGTCATGGCAGAAGTATTTGCCGCCGAACTGCGCGCCGATGCCGTTCTGGCGCGACACCTCCAGCACCTTTGCCTCCATCTCAAGGTCGCGGAAGGCGTGGCCGGCCTTGCTGCCGGACGTCGGCAGCGTATCGAGCCAACGGCATGATGCCAGCTTCACCGTCTTCAGCGTGAGTTCCGCCGAGGTGCCACCGATGACGATCGCCAGGTGGTACGGCGGGCACGCCGAGGTGCCGAGCGTCTTCATCTTGGTGGCGATGAAGCCGAGCAGCTTCTCGGGTGTCAGGATCGCGCGGGTCTCCTGGAACAGGAAGCTCTTGTTGGCCGAGCCGCCACCCTTGGCCACGAACATCAGATTGAATTCGTCGGCGTGGTGCTCGCCGGGGGCCGCCATGATGTCGAACTGCACCGGGAGGTTGTTGCCGGTGTTGACCTCTTCGAACATCGACAGCGGCGCCATCTGTGAGTAGCGCAGATTTGTTTCGGTGTACGTGCGGTGCACGCCCCAGGCGAGCGCTTCTTCCTCATCGCCGTCGACCCAGACGCGCTGGCCCTTCTTGCCGAACACGATCGCCGTGCCAGTGTCCTGGCACATCGGCAGCACGCCGCCGGCGGCGATGTTGGCGTTCTTGAGCAGATCGAGCGCGACGAAGCGGTCGTTCGCACTTGCCTCGGGGTCGTCGAGGATGGCGCGGAGCTGCTTCAGGTGACCGGGCCGCAGCAAATGCGAGACGTCCCGATAGGCCTGGAATGCAAGTTCGGACAGCGCGTCGGGGGCCACACGCAGCATGGTGCGCCCGTCGCAGATGGCGGTGGTGATGCCCGCGATCGGCAATCGTTTCCAGGTGGTTTGGTCGGGGCCGAGCGGATACATCGGCGAGTAGAGAAATCCTGAAGGCCGCGGCATCGGAGCGTTCATCGGGCGGTCTTTTCGGTCAGGGTCGATCTGCCGGGTCGGGTCGGTGGGTTGTGGCGCAGGTAACCGGGGCGTGCGGCCCGGGTGCGACTTGGCGTTCGCGGTCGGGTTGCGGCTTGGCCGCCGGCTTGCGGCATCACGATTTCGATGGAGGGCGGCGGCGGAATGCGTCGAGGCTGATCACTTGCGGTGCCTCGGCCGGCGCTTCCGCCGCTGTCTCTACTGCTGCTTCCGTGGGACCCTCGGCGGGGTCCGGTGCTTCGGTTGCCGTGCCGTCGTTGCCGTCGGGCATGATCGGCTGGAAGCCCAGGCCGAAGTTCACCGCCGGATCGGCGAACGCGGTCAGCGCGTCCAGCGGGATCACCAGCGAGGCGGGTGCGCCGCCGAACGACAGGCCGACGCTGATCAGGCCGGCCTCCTCGTCGACTTTCAGGTCCCAGAACTGGTGTTGCAGGACGATGGTCATCTCCTGCGGATACTGCGCCCGCAACCGGGGCGGGATCACCACGCCGGGATGGTCGGTTCGGAACGTGACGTAGAAATGGTGTTCGCCGGGCAGGCCGTGCTCGCCGGCGTAGGCCACCGCACGCACGACCACCTGGCGCAGCGCGGCTTGCGTCCACGTCTCGTAGGGCAGCAGGCTTTCGGGGGTCGGTTGCTGTTCGTCGGTCATCGGCGCGTGATACCAGCTTGTGCCGGTCGGTGGCCAGCGTGGCGCGGCGGTGCCGTTGCGGGCAATTACCCGGCGAGCTGCGGGCGCGGGTCGCTACTGGCCCGACGTTCCTTGTGTGCTGCTTCCCAGATCTCGCGCGCCGCGTCCAGGTTCAGCAGGAAGATGCCCAGCCCGATTGCAAGATCGGGCCATGCCGAGGGATACGCGACGGTCAGCAGCCCGGCCGTGATGATCGCCAGGTTGGCGATCGCATCGTTGCGCGCGGAGAGAAACGCCGCGCGGGTCAGGCTGCCATGCGTTTCCCGCCAGCGTGCCAACATCAAGGCGCAGGTCAGGTTGATGGCCAACGCGCCGAGGCCAGCCAGCATCAGCGGAAGCGGCGCGGGCGGGACGGGCGCGCCGATCTTCTGCCAGGCGGTCCATAGCGTTGCGACACGCGGCGCCAGCAACAGCAGGCCGAGTGCCACGCCGACCAGCGCGCGCCGCCGCGGGGCCCAGCCGAGTGCCAGCAGCACCAGCAGGCTGACCGCCGCGTCTTCGAAGAAGTCAACGGAGTCGGCGAACAGCGACACCGAGCCGATGGTGGTGGCGACAGCGAACTCGACGCCGAAATAGCCGATGTTCAGCAGCGCAACGAGCGCGACGACGCGGCGCAGCCCGGGATGCACGACGAGGTCCTGCGGCTCGATCTCATCCACGCGGTGGCGGGTTTCCTGGGCCGGGGTGCGATGCGGTGATGCGGTGCGCGCGTTGGGTGTCGCGGTATGCGGCGATCGGCGTGGGGGCGCGCCAGACCACGGGGAATGCCTCGCTGTCCATTGGCTGGCCGGGCGCCGGTGCGCCGGGGAAGC
>Ga0302325_10009202_pt1 | contig 21603 bp, 14 predicted proteins | sample Palsa_T0_2_FD_201948 | JGI IMG/M metagenome (GOLD analysis project Ga0302325, IMG submission 201948) | Peat permafrost microbial communities from Stordalen Mire near Abisko, Sweden - Palsa_T0_2 | ecosystem: Environmental > Terrestrial > Soil > Palsa > Peat permafrost | place: Sweden: Abisko...
CAGCCCACAAGGCCATCCTCCTACCGGAACATCTCATGCTCCCTGTTTCCCCAGGGGCCGGCTGCTCCACGCGCTTCATCAAACGGAACGACCTGTTGCGAACCAGTACCGACGGCCATCAGCGGCGACGCGTGTATCAAAAGTCCAGATCAGGCCTCGTACACCACATGGGGCACGCGGCTCCCGAGATCCGGGCCGACGCGATGCCTGGGCGGATATTGCTGACAGCCAAAGCTCCATTCATCGGCTCCCATCGCGCAGAACATCCCGCTGGTGACCCGGCAGGAGATATCCGCGTATCAACACTGATGAAGGCGGCTCTGGCAGATCATGAACCAACGCGTGTGGCTTTGATGGGTGGGCTCCCATGCGACCGATCAACACAACTCGGGGACTACAAGTGACGCCAGGACTTCGAGGCCGCCGGGCCCTTATCACCGGTGGTGCCGGTATGGTCGGCTCGACGATCGCTGACCAGCTGGTCCGGGCCGACGTCGCCGAAGTCGTGGTAGTCGACAACCTGGTGCGGGGACGCAAAGAGAACCTCGAATGGGCGCTGGCGAACGGCCCAGTAACCCTCGTAGAGGGAGACATCGGGGACGTTGGCCTGCTCGACTCGTTGTTGGAAGGGATTGACCTCGTCTTCCACCAGGCGGCCATAAGGATCACGCAATGTGCGGAAGACCCCCGACTGGCGCTGGATGTGCTCGTCACGGGAACTTTTAACCTTCTTGAAGCTGCCGCACGCGCGGGTGTGAACCGGATCGTTGCCGCATCGTCGGCATCTGTGTACGGACAGGCGAGCCTCTTCCCGACTCCAGAAACCCATCACCCCTACGCGAACCGCACGTTCTACGGCGCAGCCAAGGCTTTCAACGAGGGCATGCTGCGGAGCTTTTACGAGAGCTACGGGCTCAACTATGTCGCCCTGCGCTACTTCAACGTGTACGGACCTCGCATGGACACCCACGGCGTCTACACCGAGGTCATCGTTCGATGGATCGAGCGCATCGCCAATGGCGAACCGCCCATCGTCCATGGAGATGGATCCGCCACCTTGGATCTCGTCTATATCGAGGACGTCGCTCGGGCCAACCTTCTCGCGGCGACAGCACCGGTCACCGACGTGGCCCTCAACGTCGGACGCGGGGAAGAGGTCAGTCTGGCAGACCTTGCCCGGGCCCTCATTCGAGCCATGGATTCAGATTGCGAACTCGTGGCGCAGCCCGGTGCCGGTTCCTCACAAGTCGCTCGGCGTCTCGCTGACATGTCCGAGACAGCTCGCCTGCTCGGCTTCGTCGCCCAAGTTGACCTGGACGAAGGGCTCCGGCGCCTCGTCGAATGGTGGAAAGAACAAAAAGGCTGGACCCTGGGGACCTGAACGCCTGTCGACAATGTGGCAGTATCGCGACTCCGCCAGCAGTGGCCCGGGCACGTTGCCTCGAGCCATAAAGATAGTGTGATTTCACCGTCGACGTGAGAGCCTTGAGCGCAAACCGAAACCATCTCGTCTGGTTTGCGGGTGTTCATTGGGATGCAATCCGCGGCACCGATCGACACATGGTGACTGCACTAAGTCGGCGCTTCAACATCCTCTGGGTGGATCCTCCTGTTTCGCCATTGACTTCGCCCCAAGGACGCAGTTCCCCGCACCGACCGTTCAGGCCTCGAATGTCGGATGAAAGCGACCGCGTCACGAGACTGACACCCGTCGCGCTGCCGGGTCTTACCCGATGGGGAGTTCGCGCTACGACAGCTCCCTTAGTGCGCGTTCAAGTCCGCTGGGCACTGCGCCGAAAGGGCATCCGGCCGCTCGCCGTGGTGGCCACCCGACTCGAAGATGTACTCGGCCGATGGGGAAACGATCTCCCTGATGTCCTCTACGGCACCGACGATTATGTGGCGGGTGCAGAGCTAATGGAGCTCCCCGTTGGCTGGCTCCAGGCTCAAGAAAAGCGGGCATTGGCCCGGGCCGACGTCGTAGTAGCGATTTCAGATCAGTTGGCAGATCGATGGACCCGTCTCGGGGCCGCGCCCGTGGTGATTCCCAACGGCTGTTACGATGCCACAGAGCACACAGATCTCCTGCCATCACAAGCGCCGGGTCTATCTCATCCAGTGGTCGGACTCATAGGGCAGCTCTCTGACCGGATCGATCTGGACATCGTCGAGGCGATCGTGGAAGCGGGATTCTCACTTTTGGTGGTTGGACCCAAGGATCCTCGATGGGAACCGGATAGGTTTGCCGAGCTGATCAGTCGACCGGGCGTGCATTTCACAGGTCCTGTGCCAGCGGAAGAAATCCCCTCCTATCTCGCCGCTATTGATGTCGGAATCACGCCGTATCGGGACAGCTTGTTCAATCGGGCTTCCTTCCCCCTCAAAACTCTGGAATACCTCAGCGCAGGTCGGCCAGTGGTGAGCACTGGCCTACGTTCTGCTCGATGGTTGAAAGCGGATCTCGCAACCCACGAACGGGAAACCGATGATGAGCAGATCTTGGCACTGGCCGACGATGCTGTGAGCTTTGTGGGCGCCGTGCGCAATTTGGCAGGCGGCCCGGGAGACCCCGCTTATTTGAAGGACTCATCTGAGGCAGCTCACGTTGCGCGAGCAAGAGCCGACAAATGCCGAACATTCGCGGAGAGTCACTCGTGGTCACGCCGTGCCGACGCGTTTGCCTCTGCAATCGGGCTTCCCGAATCACCTACTTAGCTGCAGAATGCGCTATGAGCCAGGGGGGCCCAGCGCTCCTCCATCGAGGCAGCAGTGGTGTCGGCGAGATTAATCCGCGTGGGGCAGGGCGTCGCATGCGGCGGTCCATGCACCGGACCTCTGGTAGCCATCGATCACACTCCGAACTCCCGCCAGTGTCGCCACCAAAGGATATTGCGAGCCTTGTGCACGTAGTGGCTCGGCAGTAGAGGTTGGACGAACGGACACCAACGCGGACCCACCCGCCGGCGCCAGTTGAGGCCTCGGTACTCGGATAAAGTGCGATAGTCGGGGTATGTTTGCATTGCGAACTCTTCTAGCGCTTCCACTTCCACTTGATCGAAAGGCCGTCGATCGAACGCTCGACATGCGCTCCATAGTGCGTCCTTGGCCAGAGCTTTATTCGCTTGGCTATGTAGATGCTCGGCGCCACTAAGCCGAGAGCCGTACTGAAGGAACAGCGCATCAAAGGAAAGTCTTCGCTGCTGCAAATCTGTCATCGTAAAATTATTGGTTGTCCGCATCATGCTCTGCGAATGGCGGCGGTAAAAGGCCTGGTCTACGCGGCGTAGATAAATAATGTCAGCGTGAGCGGCGAAGCGCAGCCACATCTCAAGATCTCCAGCTTGGGGAAGATCGGCTCGGTAGCCGCCGAGTTCTCGCTGCAGCGATGTCCGGACCACCACCTCTGGTGACGAGATGCAATTCACCGCCACCTTACAGCGTTCAGCGATCCAGTCCCTACCCGGCCAGAGGCACGGTAGTGGTTCGCCGGTCCGCGCTGGCGGGATCGCGTCGTTGCTGACGAAGTACACAGATCGCCCGTAAACGAGGCCCGCCGTACTTCGAGAGTCCAGTGCCATCGTTGCTCTCTTGAGCGCACCAGGGGTCAGAAGATCGTCAGCTGAAAGGAGCGCAACATAGTCTGCGGAAGCCCAATCGAACCCCTCGTTGTAGGTTGCAATATGACCCTTGTTGACTTCGTGCCTCCGAAACGTAACCCGGGGATCAATAGCCAATTCCTGACCAACGGCATCAGTTTCGTCACTCGAGCAGTCATCGATGACGAGCACTTCAACCTCAACATCTTCTTGCGTCAACACGCTCTGAACGCAACCAGGCAAGAACCGCGCATAGTTGTAGCTTGGAATGATGACGCTGACTGAGCTCATCTTGTCTGCAACTCGATATTGGGCGCCCTCCTGCTGATACTTAGCGCTTCGGGTACGGAAGTGGGTCGTCGTGCCGGGAGATTGCACAAACGGATGTTCGACAACGACTGACGGTCAGCCCGCATAGGACCTAGAGGAAGCGCCCCGGTTGCGGAGCCGCGTATTTCGGTGCTGTAGGTGCCAATTGTTGGAGGCCCTCCCCAGATGATTGGACCCCGAAGCGAAGGCCACACAAGCACGCCAGGGATTCGTCCAGGCGTTCCCCGCAACTACACATCCAGCCGATCTGTCGAGCCGGGTTTCCGACAACGATGGCATAAGCCGGGACGTCGTTGACGACAACTGCTCCCGCGCCGACGAATGCTCCAGGATGTAGTGTTACACCACAAACGATCGTGGCATTAGCGCCGACAGTGCATCCACGTTCCAGATGGGTCGGCACTCTTTGAAGCTCGCCCTTCTTCACGGCGGCTCGAGGATTTCGGTCATTCGTAAAGATGCAGTTCGGTCCGAGGAACACGTGATCATCGACAATCACCCCGTCAAACAGCTGCACGCCGTTCTTGATCGTCACCCCATTCCCGACCCGGACGTCTCCTTCGACGAACGCATGGTCACAAATGTTGCAATCAGCCCCGATCACCGCTCCGGGGAGAATATGGGCGAATGCCCAGATCCGGGTCCGAGGTCCAATTTTGTCGGTCTCACACAGGGCGTGAGGGTGGACGAAAACCGATGGTTCCACGGGTCAACTCAGTGCCTCTGCGAGAGCCTCCACAACGCGCTCTTGTTGTGTCTCGCTTAAGTGCGGGTGCATGGGTAGTGACAGGATCTCACCGGCCGCGTTCTCAGCGACCGGAAAATCGCCAGGACCGTAACCCAAATGGGCAAAGGCACCCGTGAGATGAAGGGGTGTCGGGTAATGAATCGCCGCTGGTATTCCTGAGGCATTCAAGGCGGCGAGCACACGGTCGCGCTCGGGTACTCGCACGACGTAGAGGTGCCAGACATGTTCGTTCGCGTCCCGACTCGAAGGTCGAATTACGCCGGGAACATCGGCCAACATCTGATCGTAGCGGCCGGCCGCAATTCGCCTCGCCGAGTTCCACTGGTCGAGTCGAGCAAGCTTGGCGTTCAGTACGACCGCCTGAAGAGTGTCAAGACGGCAGTTGAACCCCACCATCGGGTGTTCGTACCGCGTTGTGCTGCCGTGGTTACGCAAAGCCTCAATCCACTCGGCGATCTGCCCTGAATTCGTTCCCACTGCTCCGGCATCTCCATATGCACCAAGGTTCTTGCCGGGGTAGAAGCTGAACGTCGCCGCGATACCCCAGCTCCCTGCTAATCGACCACCCTGGCTCGCTCCGTGGGCCTGAGCCGCATCCTCGACGACTGTGACCCCAGCAGTGCTTGCTGCCGCTGTCAGCTCGTCCATGGGAGCGATTTGGCCATAGAGATGCACTGGCATGACAACGCGCGTTCGGCGTGTGATGACCGACGCCAACTGTGTGGGATCAATCAGCAGGTGGATTGGGTCGCAATCGATGAAAGCAGGACGAGCTCCGATGCGCGCGACCGCACCAGCTGAGGCAATGAACGAATTAGCGGGCACGACCACCTCGTCGCCAGGCTCCACCCCGATTGCTCGCAGTGCCAGTTCCAAGGCGTCGGTTCCACTCGAGACTCCCACCATGTGAGTCAAACCACAGTAGCGAGCCCACGCCTCTTCGAAAACCTGCACCTCGGCGCCACCGATAAACGAGCAGTCTCGCATGACACGGTCCATGGCTTCGGCGACCTGTTCGGCGATCTCCGCATGCTGCGCAGCCAGATCAACGAACGCCAACGGCTCAGCGGGCGTGGCAAGCAGGTCTGAATTCGACGTCACAGAGGTCATTGACCTAACTCAATCGAAGGTAGGTGCATCACAAGACAGTCCTAGTTCCTGCTCGCTCCGAGATATCGCCGGAGACACGCGATGACGAACTCCTGGTCTGCCTCGGTAAGCTCATGATACAAGGGGAGAATCAGCGAGTTTTCGGTGAGCAGCTCTGTCACGGGCAGGTGTGGGACCGGCTCGCCGTGAAACGGAGGCTCGCGGTGGATGGCCATGACCCCGCGTCGGGCCGAGATGCCATCGCTGAGTAGACGGGCCAGTAATTCGTTGCGTTCGATGGGGCAGTCAGCGGGCAGGAGAATCCAGTAGGACTGGAAATTGGTAGTCCCGTACGGGGGATCCGATGCCACGATGACCCCAAGATCAGCGAGAGACTCGGTGTAACGTGCAGCCAGTGCACGGCGGCGAATCAGGAGCTCCTCGAGCCTCCCAAGCTGGACGAGACCGATTGCTGCCTGGATATCGGTCATGCGGTAGTTGTAACCCGTTTCCAAATAGCTCTCGATCACAGCCATTCCACTACGGTGACGGTCGCTCGCGGACATGCTCATGCCGTGCTCCCGGAGTCGCCGCGCCCTCGTGGCATTCTCGGCGGAGGCACACGTGAGCATTCCGCCTTCTCCAGTCGTGATGAGCTTTCGAGGATGGAACGAGAACGTTGCTAGGTCTGCATCCCATCCGACCATGTTCCCCTTATAGGTGGAGCCGATCGCACATGCCGCATCCTCTACCAGTGCAATCCCACGTTGAGCCATGAGGTCACGAATAGGGTCAACATCGGCTGGGATACCCACCTGGTGAACAACAATGACCGCCTTCGTCGCTGGACTCAACACCTCCTCGATTGACTCGGCTGTGAGGTTGTGTGTCTCAAGATCGACATCGGCAAAGACCGGGGTTGCCCCAACGTATCGAGCGGCATTTGCCGTCGCGATGAATGACAATGACGGGACTATCACCTCGTCGCCCGGCCCTAGCCCCAATAGAACCATGGCGAGATGCAGCGCTGCCGTACATGACGACACCGCAACCGCTTCACCGCAGGAGATCAATTGGGAAAAGGCGCGCTCGAACTCCCCCACCTTTGGCCCTTGGGCGACCCAGCCCGATGCGACTGCCGCGGCCGCTGCCTCGGACTCCTCGGGTCCGAGCCACGGCTTCATCACCGGAATCATCGAGCGATGGTCCCTCGCAGCCACGTGAGCGTCAATCCGATCCACCGCCAGCATCGCTGCTCACCTTCCTGTTCTCCTCGATGCGGGTGTCCGCCCACCTGCCGGCGCGTACTGCGCAACTCGCTGACCCGTAAGAAGCAAGGCTTCCTCGTGTGGCCACTCAAATCCCTAGATCCCGAGGGTGCCGCGCCCATCCCGCGTTCAAATACAGAACCGCCGGGGCTTCGGCACCCCACGATAAAGATGACCGCGGAGGCTGGAAAATACCAAAACGGTGAAGAAAGGGGCCTTTCCACCTCCAACCTTGACCCTCCACTGTTGGCCGGCAAAACTTGCGAGAGACGAACCCGCCTTGGCCCGCCTTGCCCGGCTCTTGGTCGCTTCAGTCGCACGGTTTTGGTCGAGTTCAGGGGCGTGGGTCCCCCGGCGGCATACTCGGTCGATGCATTCCGCCACGGAGCTTGGCCTTGTCAACACGACCGCGGCCGCAGCCGAGTTTTCGCGCGGGCTTTCCTCGTCCCAGCGAGCCCTCGACCCGCCTTCCGCTGCCCGTGCATTCTCCACCTCAGCTCCTCTTCCTCAACCAGATTGAGCCGGGCGAATCGCTTCCATCAAATCCCTGCACAAAATCCCGGAAGAACGACCGATCGCGATCGAATGCCGCGGCAAGAGCGGCAACAACGTCGAAGCGTTCTGAGTTATCCAACATGACAGCCAAGAATTGCTGCTCATTCCAAAACTGAGAACGGTGGAGATTCCACTCGAGCGGATAGTCGTTCGGCAGGAAGATGTCGTGAATGTGGAGGAGCACGCCCGAGGCAAGCGAGGGATAGATCTCCATAAACTGCATCTCGACGTCGCTGCCAGCCTTGAACACGTGACTGGAATCAACGAACAATATGTCGTCAGGGCCTAGCGACTCCCAGAGATCGCTCTCGATGGATTGTAGAGGCTCCATCCGGTGTGTAAACGTAATCCGCGAGTCGAGCGCACCTTGGATCGTAGGAACGACATAGGGATCGACTGAGGTAAACGTGGCGGTCTGACCATCCATCACCGCGTTGCGTTGCAAGGCCGCGCAGATTACCTGGGTGCTCGAGCCTGATCCGATCTCGACCACTTGACGCGGTCTCGTGTCTCGTATGAATGCGTACAACACTGATGCATCCACTATTGGTAGTTGATGATTCGTTGATGGATAGCCAAAGGTACCAAGGTCTCTGGCGAGCTCGTCGCCGTAACGACCGAGTAGGTCCCGCAAAAGCTCCATAGACATTTCCAGAGTGGCCTCGACGGTACGGCACGGTTGGCGGTGCCCGAGCAGTTCTGCCCTGCTGGGCAACGGTTGATAAAAGTGGTCCGATAGGACCACAAAGCCGTAGCGATAGGTGACCCGATTCAGTCTTTGCGCAATGGACCATCGCAAGGCGGCCCGGCCTTCCTCCGTTTTGAGCTGCTCGATTCGGCTTGCCATTGGTCCAGCGTAGCTATGCTGCAGCGCGCCTTCGGTTCTCAATGGATCTTGCGGTCTCCACTGGTACGAACGGCCGGCAACCGGTCAGAGATCAGAGGGTCGCACAATGCACCTCACTCGGTCCGTACGAGCCGCCAATCTGTGGATCGGCCGCTGGGTGTGACGCGCCGGCCAACGGAGAGGTCCAAACTCGTTCAGCGCTCCATGGAGTGTTCCGTCCAGCGGTTGACCCAACACCGCCGACACCGCTCCCTATGATGACCGGTGCGATGATTGATAACGGACGCTCGCGTGAGCTCACCACCATATTGCATAGGTATCGCTGGATCATACTGATGGCTGTTGCACTGTTCACGGTGGCAGTCTCGGGCCTTGCGATAGTTTTCGCCCGACACCAATCGAATACCGGATCTAGCACCGGACATCTGGTTGCCGCCGCCTCACTTAGCCATCAACCCTTCTTGCTTTTTCGCGGCACTACCTTGAACAAGGACTACGGGACCATGGAGCTGACGTCGACTGAACACCCCGGAGCAGAGCGAGCATTGACGCCGCTCAAATGTGAACGCGTTGCTTACGCAGGCGGACGAGGGATTTGTCTGAGCGGCACTGGAGGAAGTCTCTTCAGCTCAACCCGCGCCATCGTCTTCAATTCGAAATTCAAGCCGCTTTTCAGTATTCCCCTGCCTGGTTATCCGAGTCGGACTCAGGTCTCGCGCAACGGTGAATACGGTGCAACGACTGACTTTGTGAGCGGAGACTCCTATGCCAGCGCTGGTTTCTCAACGCGGACTTATTTGATCAACTTGAACACCGGGAAGATTCTGTTTGACTTGGAGCAGATGCAGGTCTATCGGAATGGAAGCCGGGTTGAGAATGTCAACTTCAATTTCTGGGGCGTCACATTCGCTCCCGACAACGACCAGTTCTACGCCACGCTGGGATCTGGAAGTGATACGTATCTCATTAAGGGAAGCGTCAAGACGCAAGTTGCGACTGTATTACTGGCCGGCATCGAATGTCCGTCGATGTCGCCGAACGGCACACAAATCGCGTTCAAACACCGTAATCCCGGCGTAGAAGTGACATGGCGTCTGTCCGTCTTGAATCTGCGCACCATGCGTTCTCACCCTCTGGCCGAGACCCGCGACGTGGATGATCAGGCCGCTTGGCTCAACAACTCCACCGTCGCCTACGCCCTGGCGGAAACTGGAAGCGCTTCTGCAGCAAGCACGAGCGGCATATCTGCTATCTCCGCGGGTGCATCGCTCGCCACGGACACCTGGACTGTGCCTGCAAATGGCGGGGGTCGCCCGCAATTGCTCCTCAAGGGCTCCTGGTCGCTCATCTCAGTTCGCCCCCAGAACTGATTCTCAGCCACTACAAGGCCCGACATCCGAGAACCGAACAACTAGGGATTCAAAGCTGAGGAGCTGGACAAACGAGTCACTTACATTGGGGCCACGTGCTCGCACATCGTGAAGGCCGTTCCAAGATGTTCACGCATGACGGCGGTTCTTGAATCTCCACTCGTTATCTGACGCACTTGACTTGCGTAAGCTAGAACTCGATTCATGCCACAGGGCTGAATACCACATCAACCCAGTAGTTCGTGGCGTTGTACGAATTGGTCGGGAAGGTCGGAGTACTCCCGTATGCGTACCTACCGTTGGTAACTGACGAATCGGGCAATGCGTAGAGCGGTGGGTCGCTCACCATCGCGGCTAGCCCGTTGGACGTCGCCGAGTAGTGCCCGTTGGGAGCAAAGTACGACGCCACATAGGTCGTGCCTGCGGTAACAGAAACCGGCGACGAGAACGACACCTGCTGCCAACCGGAAGCCGTCTCGTTAGTGAAGGTGGCTTGGGCGAGCAACGCACCGGTGGCGCTCCACAGACTTCCCACATGAGTACCGATGTTGGCTGTCGCCTTGTAGAAACGTACTCCGGTGATGTAACCGCTGGTATCCGTGGTGAAAGTGACACCGAGATTGACGGCATTGCCGTCCCCACTGTCGATGACAGATGGCGTTGCATTACCAAAGATGGAACAAGGGCACGCGGAGCTTGTGGCCTCCGGTGTTGCTGGATTCGAAGCCAGCGAAGCTGCGCTGGTACCGACGGCGTTCGTCGCCGTGACGGTGAAGGTGTAGGTCGTCCCGTTGGTGAGACCGCTCACGCTGGCCGTGGGGGGAGCAGGGTTGCCGGTCACGGTCGTTGCGGGTTGGGCTGTGGAGCCGATGTAGGGCGTGACCTTGTAGCTCGTTATAGTGCTGTTCCCATTAGCCGGGGCAGTCCACGAAACTTGCGCGGACCCTACTCCAGCGGCCGCGGTGACCGCTGCCGGTGCGAGCGGCGGGACCACAGGAGCGAGCGTGAATATCGGATCCACCCAGTAGTTCGTCGAGTTGTAGGTGCTCGAGGGGAACGTGCTCGCCGCGCTGTACGCATAGAGGCCATTGCCAATCACACCCGAGGCAAGGGCATGCAGAGGAGCACTGTCAACCTCGCTGGCAAATGCGCCAGGGGTGGCGGAATAGTGACCGTTCGGATCCAGATATGACGCCACATAGGTCGTACCCACGGTCACGGCCACGGGACTCGAAAAGAGCACTTGCTGCCAACCGGATGCCGTCTCGCTGGTGAAGGTGGCCTGAGCCAGTAGCGCACCGGTAGCACTCCACAAACTTCCTACGTGGGTACCGGTGTTGGCCGCCGCCTTGTAGAAACGTACGCCGGCAATGTAACCGCTGGTGTCGGAACTGAAGGCGACCCCAAGATTAACGGCACTGGTATCACCGCTGTCCACGACCGACGGCGTCGACGATCCGAGAATCGTGCATGGACAAGCCGGCGTCGATGTCAGTGGCGTCGCGGGATTAGAGAACCCGGAGGCTGCACTTGTACCGGCCGAGTTGGTGGCGCTAACCGTGAATGTGTAGGTAGTTCCATTTGCCAAACCTGTCACCGTGGCGTTGGCAGGAGCCGGCGATCCGGTGACGGTGAGCGGCGCCCCACTGCTCGGTGTGACGGTATAACTGGTGATGGTAGCCCCATTGTTGGCGGGTGCGGTCCACGTCAGCGAAACGGAACCGTTGCCGGCGGTAGCTGTGACCCCAGTCGGTACAGCCGGAGGATTGGGTGCGGTCGGCGTGACGGCATTGGAGTTCGCCGACGCCGGACCGCTGCCGATGGCGTTGGTGGCCGTCACCGTAAAGGTGTAGGAGGTCCCGTTGGTGAGACCGCTCACGCTGGCCGTGGGGGGAGCCGGGTTGCCAGTCACGGTTGTCGTGGGTTGGGCGGTGGAACCAATGTACGGCGTGACCGTGTAGCTCGTAATGGTGCTGTTCCCGTTCGCTGGAGCCGTCCAGCTGACCGAAGCCGAGGCATTACCCGCTGTGGCCGACACAGCTGCCGGTGTGCCAGGCGGAGTCGAATTGCTCGGAGTCACTGCGTTCGAGGGGCCCGAGGCAACGCTTGTGCCCACTGAGTTGGTAGCGGTCACCTTAAATGTGTAGGAGGTCCCGTTGGTGAGACCGCTCACGCTGGCCGTGGCGGGGGCAGGATTGCCAGTCACGGTCGTCGTGGGTTGGGCGGTCGAGCCAATGTACGGCGTGACCGTGTAGCTCGTAATGGTGCTGTTCCCGTTCGCTGGAGCCGTCCAGCTGACCGAAGCCGAGGCATTGCCGCCGGTAGCAGTCACTCCGGTCGGGGCCGCTGGGACCGTTGGAGCACCCAACGTGAAAATGACGTCTACCGAGTAGTTGTTGCCATTGAAGCTATTCGTCGGGAAGGCCGCCGTCGCGCCATACGAGTACAGGCCGTCAGGGGTGACGCTGTTCGCCAAGGCGTGGAGGGGGGGCGAGTTGATTCCACCGGCAAGGAAGGCTTGCGACGTGGCGGAGTAGTGGCCGGCCGGCGCAAGGTAGGAGGCGACATAGTGTGAGCCCGCGGTCACCGCGACGGGCGACGAGAAATTGACTTGCTGCCAACCGGAGCCGGTCTCGTTGGTGAAGGTGGCCTGAGCGAGCAGGCTCCCGGATGCACTCCACAAGTCGCCGACATGAGTGCCCGTATTCGTTGAGGCCTTATAGAAGCGGATCCCGGATACATATCCGTTGACATCCGCAGCGAACGCCACGCCGAGGTTGACGGCGCTTGTGTCTCCCGAGTCGACCACTGCAGGGGTAGAAGAACCCAAGATGGTGCAGGGACAAGCCGGCGTACTGCTCTCGGGGCTCGCGGGGTTCGACGCCACGGAGGCGGCGCTTGAGCCAACGGCGTTGGTGGCCAACACCGTAAAGGTGTAAGTGCTTCCATTCGTCAGCCCAGATATGGTGGCGGAGGGTGCCGCGGGAGAACCCGAGATGACGGTTGCTGTCTGCGCCGTCGACCCAAGGTAGGGGGTCACGGTATAGCTGGTGATGGTACTGCCCCCGTTGTTGGGAGCCGTCCAGCTCAAGCTGACCGAACTGAGACCGGCCGTCGCTACCACCCCGGTTGGCGTGCCCGGAGCCGTGAGAGCAGGCTCTGGCGTGACGGAAGACGAAGGGGATGAGGCCGCTCCCTGGCCGATGGCATTTGTCGCCGCCACTGTGAAGGTATACGCGGTACCGTTGGTGAGACCATTCACCGTGATCGATGTCGCCGGTGGCGAGCCCGATACCACCGTCGGCGTCAGCGCATTCGACCCGGCGTACGGGGTGACGGTGTAACTACTGACCGGTGCACCTCCGTTGTTCGTTGGCCCCGTCCATGACACCACTGCCGAATTGTTAGCTGGCTGGGCCGTCACTCCAGCTGGCGCCGAAGGCACCGTAGGTGGGTTCAGAGTGAATATGGCGTCTACGTAGTAATTGGAGGCGTTGTAGGAGCTTGTTGGGAAGGCCGTGCTCCCCCCATAGAGATACAGGCCGTCGGGAGTAGTCGTAGTGGCCAGAGCGTACAGCGGCGGGCTGTCGATGTTGGCTGTTGCGAAAGCTGCTCCCGCCACTGCGTAGTGCCCACTTGGGGCGAGATAAGAGGCCACATAGGTGACGCCGGGGGTCACGGAAACGGGTGTCAAGAACAGTGCCTGTTGCCAACCCGATGCGGTCTCATTGCTAAAGGTCACTTGACCGAGGTTCGCGCCGGTCGAGCTCCACAGATCGCCGACGTGGGTGCCGATATTTGCAGTTGACTTGTAGAAGCGAATACCGTCGATGTAGCCGGGCTGGTCGACGGTGAACGCGACACCGAGGTTGACCGAGCTCCCGTCGCCGCTGTCGGGAGTTGCTGGGGTTGCAGCTCCGAAGAGTGTACACGGACAGGCTAGTGCGCTTGCCTCGGGCGTAGCGAGGCCGGTTGCGTTGGAAGACGGGCCAGTCCCCACCACGTTGGTCGCATTGACTGTGAAAGTGTAGGCAGTGCCGTTTGTAAGGTTGCTCAGGTTCGTCGATGTAACCGGGGGCGAGCCGGACACCACCGTTGGCGTCTGCGCGGTCGATCCGACATAAGGCGTGACGGTATAACTCGTTATCGGACTGCCACCGTTGGAGGGGGCAGTCCAGCTCACCGTGACTGTCCCCACTCCTGCTGTTGCGGTGACCAAGGTCGGCGACCCTGGCGCTGCAGGCGGCGGATTTGGAGTGACGGAATTCGAAGCTCCCGAGGCCGGGCCGGACCCTACGGCGTTGGTAGCCACCACTGTGAAGGTGTAAGCAGTCCCGTCGGTCAGACCGATGATGCTCGCCGAGTTGGCGGTGCCGGTGACCGTAACATTCAAAGCGCCTTGCGCGTTCGAGCCGATATAGGGCATAACGGTATAGCTGGTGATACTGCTGCCCCCGTTGCTGGTTGGAGGACTCCACGAGATGGCGGCAGTGCCGTCCCCCGGGTTGGCGGTGACATTCAGCGGAGCGCCGGGTACCGTGTCGGGGGTCACCGAACTAGACTGAACCGAGGGTTGGCTGGTGCCGATGGCGCTGGTGGCTGTCACCGTGAAGGTGTAGCCGGTCCCGTTGGTCAGGCCCGTGATGGTGGCCGTCGTCCCCGTCACGGTGGTCGACGGAAGTTGCGTGGAACCTTCGTTCCCGGACGTGTTTGGCGTGACCGTGTAGGACGTGATCGGGCTCCCGCCATTGTTGGTAGGAGGCGTCCACGACACCGCCGCTACCGTGTTCCCGGCCGTCGCAGTGACGCCGGTCGGTGGCGACGGCGCGGTGAGTGCCGTCGGGGTGACCGAGTTGGATGCCGCAGAGGCCGGACCATTACCTACGGCGTTTGTGGCGGTCACTGTGAATGTGTACGCAGTGCCCGGAGTCAAGCCGGCGATGTAGGCGTTAGTCACCGGAGGGGCATTGCTGACGACAAGCGGCGACTGAGCGGCCGACCCGATGAAAGGGGTCACGGTGTAGCTAGAGATCAGGCTTCCACCATTGTCGGGTGCGGTCCAGCTCACCATGGCCGCTCCGTTGCCGGCGGTGGCAACCACGTTGCCGGGTGCCGCAGGGACGGTGGCCGGGGTCATCGCCTCTGACTTCAGTACCACGGTCGCCATCAGCCAAGTCGTATTGGCCCCGGTGGTCACGGAGGCGTTCGCTGTCCCCACGGAGGTGAGGACTTGGTCCTCGACGAGCAACTCCACGTCCCCGGTGGGCGACACATTGACGCGAGGCGTGTACCCGGAGCCCGTTCCCACATTGTCGTCAAATCCGGAGTCGGCGTAGAAGCCAATTGCCAGCTCATTGGAGCCGGAGGTCGTTGGCGTGGCACCGGATTGAACCGTCCCGGCACTCGAGGTCGTACCCGAATTCGTGGCCGATTGGTCGAGGACGGTTGTTCCACCGACGGTCGACAGCCCTTGGTATTCGAGGGCTGCGATGGCCATGTCGGCCGTGCCGCTCGCTTTGGCGGTAATGGTGGGCTTCGCGCCACCGCCGCTCACGATTGGCGCGGTCCAAATGCTCATCTGAGTCTTGTCCGCGGCGCTGAACTGCTCAAGCTCGGTGAATGTGTCGCCAGCAGTATCCGCAACGCTGGACGCGGTAGCGCCAGAACTGCTGTAGGTGCCCACCTCTACGACAAGCCGATTGCCAGCAGTGAGGTTCGAACCGGGCGTCACCGAAATTCCAGTGGAGGCGGTGACAGATGTGGCGTGCGAGCTCACCTGCTGAACAAACACAGGTGGAGCATTTACGCTCGGAGTCACCGCGCCGCTCGGTGGGGATGCGGAGGCGGTGCCGGCGGGGTTGGAGGCGGTCACCGTGAACGTGTAAGACGTCCCGTTGGTGAGTCCGATCACTGTGCCGCTGGTGGGCGCAGGGGTACCTGTGACGGAAGTGGGTGTCTGCGCCACGGTCCCGATATAGGGCGTGATCGTGTAGGTGGTGACTGGTCCCCCCGTACTGGGAGCGCTCCATGTCAGGGAGGCCGAGCTGTACCCTGCCTTGGCGGTCACCGCAGCCACCGGGCCGGGGGCGGGCTGCGGCAGGAATGCCACATCGACGGCGTAGTTGTCACCACCCGGATTCACGTCTCCCAGGGTGGGGAAGCTCGGACTATTGCTTCCCGTGGCGATGACGCCGTTGGGATTTGTCGGGGTGTTTCGCACGGCATGCAGGGGGCTGCTGTCCGCGTTGCTGGGTGTTCCGGATGGAAGGGGATTGGGCTCGAGTGCGCCGTCGACCTCGGCCGTGTGACCAACTGGTGCGAAATAGCTCACAACGTAAGTCGTGTTGGGATTGATCGGCACCGGTGTGGCGAAGGACACCGATTGCCAGCCTGTGCTGGTTTCCGTCGCTGGGTTGAAGTTAACCGTGGCCAGCAGCTGACCCGAAGCCGTCCATAGCTGCCCAACCTGGGTGCCGGTGTTGCTAGCCGACTTGTAGAACTTGATGCCGGTAACAGAACCGAAGGTATCCGAAGTGAACTTGACTCCGACCGTGACCGGACTCGTCCCGCCGTTGTCGGGTGTCGCCGGGACATAGCCCGGGCCCCAGATGGAGCACCCAGTGCCGCAGTTGACCTGAACGGTGACTGCATCGCTTGGGGTTTCGATATTGCCCAGGTCGTCCGTGGCCCGTGATTCGATGACCGTCGAGGGCGTACCGTGAGCGCCCTGCCAGCTGTAGGACCAGGTCACCGTCGTCGCCGCTGAGCTCATGGTGGTCACCGGGTGCCAAGTCTTGCCACCATCCGTAGAGATCTCCACGCCCGCCACGACGCCGCCTCCGGAGTCAGTGGCCGTACCCGTGATCGTTGTCGGAGACCCGTCGGTGAGGACCTGCCCGGCGGTTGGGCTCGTGATCGCAGAAGTGGGTGGAGTGGTGGCGGCCGAGGACGAAGCGGCCACCAACCCGGACAGAAGCGTGGTCGGCTGGGCTCCCATGGCAGCCAGCAAATTGACCGTGAATTGCTGCATATTTGGATCTGAGGAACCTTGACCCATCTGATCCGGGTTGTTGTTGCTGAGCCCCCACGACCACTGAACCGTGCCTGAACCGAAGACGAGGGCGCCGCTGGACGCGCGATACAAGGTGAGGTGGTGGGTCTCGCTCGTCGAATTGTTGGTGGGGTTGATCCCGTAGTCGTTCACGAACGCAGATGTGTTTGTGACCGTCGTTGACGACATGTCGATCTCACCGGCCGGCCGGAAACCGTTGTCCGCGTCAATGTCCCATTCGTACCCCAACGTGCCCATGCCAGGGTTGAGGTTGCTCGTGGAGCCCAAGTTCGTCCCGAGGGTCACAGGTGGGCTCGACGACGTCAAGTTGGCCACGGCGGTGTTTTGCCAGAGCCGTAGTTTGGCGTACTGGTAGGGAACCTGGATGTCGTTCGCCTGCGGCGTGGAGTTGACTGTGAAGTACTGACCCGTGAGCTGATTTTCCGGAGAGTCCCCGCCGCTGGCCGCTCCCTGAGGATCTCGCCAGCTGCCGGTCCAGGTCGGCGGATCGCTGGGGTCGTACTGGTTGGCCGCCGTGCCGTATGGAGGCTCGTTGTGGGTCTCCTTGTAGGTGGTCAGCGTACGCTCCAAGCTTCCATCAATCGGACTTGCAGCGAATTGAGTTTTCCAGAAGTCCTCGTTCCCGCTGAAGAACGCCAGGTTCACCCCTGCGTTGCGGGCCGCCGTCACGTTATTGCGCATGTTTGCTGACCAGTACTCATCGTGCCCGCTGGAGATGAACACCTTGTGAGCGGTCAACAGGGAGGGATTTGAATCGGTGTCCGTCTCGCTGATGTACGAGACGTCGTAACCGTTTTCTTCGAGGAACTCGATCATTGGAAACTCGGAATAGAAGGGCCCGTCTCGACCCTGGTCGATGCCACCGTCTTGGAGAGGCCGGTTGTATGAGACCTGCCACGCCTGTGTCTGCGTGGTCGTATAGCCACCGGGAGTGCCCGCCGGACAGCCGATGTTGCACTGGTAAAGGCTGTTGCCAAGATCGATACCGCTTCCAGCCGGGTTCGTGACACCCGGTGGGTTGTAGGCGTTATAGGCCTCCCAGGTAGCGTCTGAGGTCTGGTAGACGATCTGGGACGTACTGGCATCGTTGCGGACGACGAACGGAACCTCGCTTACGCCACCGGTGTCGTTGCGGATTAAGAGCGCGATGTAGAGGCCGGAGACTGCATAGCTCGGTACCTGCCAGGACGCAGATACTGCCCAGTTCCCGCAATCGATCAGTCCAGTGGCTGGGCCGCCAGCCGGATTGACTTCACAAGGTGGCTGGGACTGAGGAAGGCTGACCGAGGGCAGGATGTTGGATGCCCACTCTCGGCTGCCCAGACCCTGGTAGTAACCGAGCCGGAAGATATTGATATGCCAAGCCGACACGGTAGGAGCGGCAACCTTGAAGGAGACAGTTTGTCCAACGTCTACGCTCATCGACGTGGCGAAGCCCTGGATGGTCGAATCGCCGACGCTGCTGTAGGGGATGCTCAGGGGCCCGTCATCAATTGGCGTACCCGGCTGTAAGTTCTCGCACTGCACAGCGTTCATCTGCCCTGTGCACCCCGACGGTGGTGGAACTGTCGAACCGTCGGCACGCCCGGCGACGACCGCCGTGACGACGCCCGTAAGCAGCCCCGTCACAAGAAAGAGCGATATGAGGATGGGGGGAGCAGCTCGTCGTTTTCTGGTTGGCCTGTCGTCCCGCACAACTAAACCTCGTCTACGCAAGTTCCAACCCCTCAAGGAAGCGGCAGCATTATCGATTGCACGACGTCGACTCGAACCTTCCCACCGGCGTCACTCTCGTAAGAGCCGAGCTCGAGGTCATCGGTCGTTGAAGCCCCGTGGGTACCGGATCCCCAAACACGAAGGTCGCAAGCTCCGCTGCCATGCCAATCCGCCGCGGATCGCCAGGCGCCGCTCGTTCTCGCACGGGGTGAAGTTTCCTGATCGGAACAAAACTTGGGGGTGGCACTCGCGGCTACGCAGACGGTCGAGCCGGCCACGACCGGGCTTCGCCCCTGTTCCTTTGCCGCGACCGTTCGAGGCCCGCTGTTCGGTGAAGACAACCAATGGTTCATCTCCGCCGGGTAACTGCCCAGGACCCCTTTGAATGTCTGGGAGCGAACTCCCGCCTGATGCCAGTATCCATCTCACGGACAGAGGCAGCCCAGAGGGCGCTGATACCGTCACTCAGCGATTTGTGCCCCCCGGCGTGCCGGTGCGGAGTCACGCCGCAGCCATGGTTGCGAAGCGCGCGCAATTCCACTCTGACCAGGTAAAATATAATGAGGACCCCCGCCGGACCACAGGAACGCCATCTCCCGGGTGGAAATGGCGAGCAGGTGTCCCCGCTCGGTCAATCAGCTCGGGCGACAATCAGCCGGTCAGAGGCCCTGCATGAGGGAGGTGGGTAGGTGATCGCCAGACTGGGACGGGGACCGCGATGACGCTGCTCACGTCCAGGCCACAGCCACTCGTGATCGTCGGGGCTGGTGGATTCGCCCGCGAGACCGTCGAGACGGTTCGAGCCATCAACGCGGTGGCCCCCAAGTGGGAGCTACTCGGCTTTGTGGACGACAATCCCGACCTGAAAGGCTCGGAGATACAGGGTCTTCCCGTGCTCGGGCCGGTCGCCATGGTGCAGGACTTCGACGATTTCTCCGTCGTGGTGTGTACCGGCCGACCGGACAACTACTTCAGCCGAAAAAAGCTCGTGAAACGGCTCGATCTCCCCCTCAGCCGCTATGCAACGGTGGTGCATCCGACGGCGAGCCTTGCACCGTCCACATCCGTGGGACGCGGCACGGTTATTTTGGCCGGCGTCGTCGTCACAGCATCTGTCCATATCGGCCGACATGTCGTGGTGATGCCCGGAGCCGTCTTCACCCATGACGATCACTTGGCGAATTTCGTCACCGTCGCCTCAGGTGTCCGCCTCGGAGGTGGAGTCCGGGTAGGCGAAGGCGCTTATCTAGGGTCGGGGGTGCTCGTCCGTGAGTCCCGCAAGATCGGTTCATGGGCGCTAGTGGGCATGGGCGCGGTCGTAACCAAGGACATCCCCCGTCATGAGGTCTGGGTGGGCGTTCCGGCTCGGAAGATATCGGATATGGAGGTACCCGCAGACATAGGCGCCCCTCGACGCCGACAGAGAGTTTCAGGGATAACCCACCGAGGGTCTTGACCTCTCGTGACGCTTCTTCGAGACGTTCACGTGATGAGGTAGGCCGGTGGTTCAGCGAACCGCCGCCATCATTGAGTATCCCAGGCAAAGCGCCTGCGACACCACGAGAAAACGAGCACGGCTCAATCACCACCCCTCATGTTGCTCGCCACCGCGCTGACCCACAAGGTCCGAATATGCGTGCACACAAGCACCCGACGATCAGACGACGCCGGCGATTGTCATTTCCACTCGAGCATTTCGCGTCAGAACCAGTCAGCCCACCGCGCTGACTTCCAGTAGGGGCATGTGGTACCGTCACCCGATTGTGGGCGGACATCAGCGTTCAATCGTTGTTGGATTGTTGCTGGGTTTCGCCGCGATAGCTCTAAGCGCCTGCGGTGGTGGTCCGAGCGCCAGTACAACCCAAAAGGCAGCACAAGGGCAACAAGCCGCACAAGCCCAGAACGCCGAACAGAAGGCCAAGGCCCACGACACGGTCGTGGGCATGCACTACACACAGATGGCCAGCTCGGTAGATCCAATTACTTCGCAGCTACATGCCGAACTGTCCACAGGTCGAAACCTCCCCGACCAACAGGTGAAGTCCTTGGTGGCAGAGTTGGATCAGTTCGACGCCGCAGTGCTCAGACTTAGCGTTCCGAGCGGGTTACGCATGACCGTCGATAACTTACGCACCGCGAACGAACGCCTCGTCAAGGACCTGACGGCTGTAGAGGGCGCAAAGACAGTCACGCCGGCGCAAGAGGCAGCAGCGCGCGCCGCCCTCCAGCGACAGCGCGCGGCAGCATCCGCGATGTCGAGCGCCTTAGGTATATCGACGTCAACGCACTGAGTACCCAGACTCTCTCCGGCAACGAGGTAGAAGCTCCAGCACATCTGAAGCCGGAACACGTGAGCGAGGAACTGGCTGATCGACTGTCTGACACGCGCACAACAGACGGGAATGCTACGAGCGTCTACGTGATGTCGGCTTGGCCAGAAACGAGTTCTCACTCCGGTGACGAATGCGCTTTGATCGTGGGCTCGATCAATTCAATTGTCGACTACGTCCAACTTCATAGATCGGCCAAGGGGATGGCCGCACCGTTCTGTCTCAAGCTTGCGGAGGTCGCCTCTAGGATTCGGAGCACGCGGAGACCGGCACGACCATCGGTCAGTGGTGCACGCTTCTCGGTGATCGACTCCACGAACTCGGTAACGACTGCGCTCAGAGCCTCGGTTGCGGGTAGAGCGGGAGCGCTGAGATCGCCGTAGCGATACGACACTTTGCGGTCCCGTCTCACTGCGGCGCTGACGGAGGCATCCGAGTCGAGGACATCGACGCCCTTGTCGTAGAGGCTGAGCCGCTGCGAGAGATTTTGATCGTCCCAGACGACCATACGTTCCGAGCCCCCGATTGTGATGGTTCGCACCTTGGTCGGGCTGAGCCAGTTGACATGCGAGTGCGCGAGGCCTCCGCCTTCCAGGTGAAGGGTCAGGTACCCCATGCAGGCTAAACCTGTACCAAGCGGATCGGCCCCGAGCGCAGAAACGGCTACCGGTCGCGAACACTC
>Ga0302325_10009204_pt1 | contig 21601 bp, 19 predicted proteins | sample Palsa_T0_2_FD_201948 | JGI IMG/M metagenome (GOLD analysis project Ga0302325, IMG submission 201948) | Peat permafrost microbial communities from Stordalen Mire near Abisko, Sweden - Palsa_T0_2 | ecosystem: Environmental > Terrestrial > Soil > Palsa > Peat permafrost | place: Sweden: Abisko...
TCCGGCGCGAACCTCACGAGCGCTTCTCCACCCGCGAGGCCAGCTCCGGACGCCGGTCGGAGACTCCGGCCCAGTCCGCGGTCTTGCGGCTGACCACGCCGTCGCGGAAGAACTCCAGGAAGACCTGGTTGAACATCTCCGGCTGGTCGGTCTGACCCTGATGGCCGCACTCGTCGGGGTAGAAGAACTGGATGTCGGGCAGGGAGTCCTCGATGTCGTACCCGTTCTCCACGGGCAGCACGACGTCCTGCCTGCCGTACAGGTAGATGCCGGGAATGCCGCAGACGTCGAGGCGGCCCTTGGTCTTCAGGCGCGCCGCCTGGACCGGGTCCTGCGTGCCGGCGATATAGCCCGCGAGCGACGGCGGGATGGCTGCGTAGGACTCGGCCTGGTTGTTGGCCGCCCGTGTGCGCATCTCGATGAGGTCGTCGGTGACGGCCGTCTCGCGGTAGATGATCTGGCTCATCATGTGGCGCATGGACTCCGGCGTGCCATCGAAGGAGAAGACCTGCTTCTTGGCCTTGTCGGTCAGCGGCACGTACGGCGCGACGTCCCCCACCGGTCCGGCGATGAGGGCAAAGCTGATGATGTCCTCGGGATGATTGCAGACGTAGTTGACCGTGTTCATGCAGCCCATCGAGTTGCCGGCGATGTGGAAACGATCCAGGCACACCGCCGTGGTGAACTCCTTGATGAAGTCCACGTAGTCGGCGACGCTCCGGGGCCGGTGCGCGGGCGAGGTGTCGGACAGGCCGAAGCCCGGCATATCCGGGCAGTACACCCGGAATCCGTTGGCGCCGAGGAAAGGCGCCATGAAGCGCCACCCCGCCAGACCCGACGAGCCGATGATGCCGCCGTGCAGCAGCACCACGGCCGGCCCGCTGCCGCCCGAGGTCATGTAGTGGGCCCTGGCCCCGCTCCCCAGCCGAACCCAGCGGCTGTCGAAGCCGGCCACCTCGATGAGTCCTTCGTCGGTTAGCGCCACGTCAGTGTTCTTCCTTTCGGCTCCTGGCCACGCCGGAACGGGGGGCCGTACCTGGCTATCACTATGGTTCGCCGGACCAGGGCGGGCAATTCCGCTTTCCGTTCCTCAGAACAAGGCCGTCAAACTGTTCAGAACGAGGCCAGGCCGGCTCAGGGCGAGGCAGCCAGGCCGGCCAGGAAGCCGTTCACGCGCCTGGTGAACACGTCATTGTCGTCGCCGGCCACCATGTGACCGGTCGCGGGCACGTTCACGTACTCGGCGCCGGGAATGAGCGACAGCAGCTCGCTCACCCCCTCGTCGCTGACGACATCGGACTGGCCTCCGCGCACGAGCAGGGTCGGGACCCGCACCTGCGCTGCCGCCTGGCGTGCGCGCTCCTCGCTGGCCGCCCTGGTCGGCTCGTCGCCGATCTTGACGAAGGCGGGATCCCAGTGCCAGTGCCACCGGCCGTCCGGGCCGAGCCGGACGTTCTTGCGCAGCCCTTCCGCGCGAACCGGCCGCGAGCGGTGCGGGTTATACGCCCGGACTGCCCCGGCGACCTCTTCCAGTGAACCGAACCCCTCGGGGCGTGCGGACATGAAATCCATGATCCGCCTGACTCCGGCCGGCTCGGCGGTCGGCACGATGTCCACCAGCACAAGCGCCCGCGCGAGGTCCCCGCGCTCACCCTGCCCGACCAGGGAAGTCATGCCGCCCATCGACGCGCCGACCAGCACCGGCCGCTCGCCGCCCGCCGGGACGACCGCCGAGACGACGGCGGCCAGGTCGGCGATCAGGGCGTCGATGGAGTAGTCGCCGTCGGCTGCCCAGTCGCTGTCGCCATGGCCGCGCGCGTCGGCCGCCACTGCCGTCCACCCCTGGCCGGCGATCGACCGCGCGGTACCTGACCAGGAGTGCCGTGTCTGGCCGCCGCCGTGCAGCAAGAGCACCACGCCGTGCTCCCGGAGCCCTCCCTGCGCCGCCGCGGGCCAGCGATCACCGGTCAGTCGCACCCCGGCACCCCGGAAGCTGACGCTCTCGCGCGACCCGGCTCCGGCCGTCACGGGCACACCCGGCCGGCCTCGGTCACGGACGCCGCCACTTTCCGGCGCGCTCAGCGAGCTGGCGCGTCCGCATCACCGCGGCTCAACCGGATCATCGCGGCTCAACCGGATCGCCGAGCTCGGGCAGCCGTCCGCTGCCTCTTCGACCTGCTCGTCGGTCCATTCCCCGTCCGGCCGGAAGACGGACAGGCCCTCATCGTCGAACTCGAAGGCGCCCGGCGCGTGCTGCATGCACATGCCGACGCCGACGCACAAGTCGTGCGATACGGCCGCGCTGTATGTCTTCGGAATGCCCGTCATCCTTCCCGCACCTGATTCGTCAACGCATGTGTTAATCGTACCCGCACCGGCCGCTCCGTAACCGCCGGATCCGGCCCTTACAAGATGATGCTGATCTTGCCGTGCGGGTCGAGGATGTCGTGGTCCAGGATGGCTTTGCGATGCCGGATGCGGATCTGGCTGGTGCAGTCCAGGGTGTATTCATAGCGGCCGAAGTAGCAGGTCTCGTCGCTGCCGCGGACCCGGTAGACGGCGAAGTTGGCGGTGAGCTGGACCTCGTTTTCCCGGCGGCTGGTGATCTGCACGTTGCTGATGAGACGGCGGGTCCGCGAATGCGGGAACTCAGCGTGGGCGGTCGGTTTCTTCAGCCGGATCACCCGCTGTTCGAGCATCGGCCGGTGGTCGTGAATCAGGGAGTAGGTCGAGGCGGGGTCGCCGCCGGGCAGGTCGAGCGCCGGGATCTCATAGCTGCAGTCCAGCGTGAACAGGTCGAGCCATTCTTCCAGCCGCCACTGGTCGAGCAGGGCGGCTTCGTGGTAGAGGAAGTCCTCGGCCTCGGCGCGGGTCAGCGTGGCCGCGGCGGGGGAGGGGCCGGTGCCGGTCAAGACGCCTCCGCACCCGCCAGCCCGGCGACCAGGTAGGACGTGTCGTAGCGTGGTCCCTCGGGCTGGGCCCGCTCCCCGGTGAGCAGCTCGTTCCACCGCCGCCAGAACGTGCGCATCTGCAGCTCATCGACGGCAGTCGGCGCCCCGGACCTCATGCCGCGAGAGATGTCGGAGTAGGGCACCTCGTGGACCGAGGCGAAGCCGCGCTGGCACTGGTCGAGCGCCTCGATGTCGTCGGGTGTCGCGAGCCCGGCCGGCCCCCAGAACGTGAGCGCGTTGTCCAGCCGGTACGCCTTGAGGGCTTCCGCCGCGTCCCGCGGCATGAGCTGCCAGCCGGTGATCTCGGTGTGATCCGGCGCGGTCGGGTACATGGTGCGGACCTGGATGCCGAAGTTCAGGTCGATCACCACGAAGTTCGGGAAGATGATCGTGTTGCGCGTCGTATTGAGCATCCGGCGTGCGTGCGCCTCACCGAAGCGCTCGGCCAGCGCGGCGCGGCGGCTGACGGTCATGGCCAGCACGTCGTCGTTCATCAGCGGCATGCCGAGCTCGGGGCTCTCCGCGACGGCGTGACCGTTGCCCAGGTCGGCCGACGCGCCGCGGCCATTCCCCGCCGCGACGAGCCCGGGCGTGACGCCCAGGTTCATCATCATCTCGAAATAAGTCTGGTGGACGGTGAAGCCGTGGTACCCGTCACAGCTGTTCTCCATCAGCAGCTTCCAGTTGGCTTTCATCGCGTACTGATGCGTGCCGGCGACGATCTCCATGCCCGACCCGGACTGGTCGGCCACCAGGTCGAGCAGGTAGGCCGCGTCGGCGAGGTAGGCACGCAGGTCCGGCGGGTCCGCTGAGAACGTGATGAAGACGAATCCCCGGTACGACTCGCAGTGCGGCTGGTGAAGTCCGTGCTCGGAGCGCTTGAAGCCGTCGGCGTAGGAATCACCGTCGGGCACGCTGATCAGGCCGCCGTCGCTGCCGTAGGCCCAGCCGTGGTAGAAGCAGGTGAATACCTTGCGGTTGCCGCGGCGCTCGCGGCATACCTCAGCTCCGCGGTGCCGGCAGGTGTTCAGCAGCACTCGCACGGTCCCCGACCGGTCGCGGGTGAAGATCACCGTGCGCCCGCCGACCTTGCGGGTCACGAAGTCGCCGGGATGCGGGATCTCCGAGTCGTGCCCGACATACAGCCACATCTGGTCGAAGAGCAGTTCCTTCTCCCGGGCCAGGATCTCCTCGGACACGAATACCGACCGGTGCACCTGGAACAAGCCCCGGGTGCGGTCATCGATCACCAGCGGCGATGCACTCATGGCTATTTCCTCGCCGAGGCCGCGGCGCTCACCGCGGCGAGCCGGCGCCCGTGCCGGCGAAACGCTCATCACGCGCGGCGGCGCCGGCCGGCAGCATCCCGGCCACCGGGGTACCCACCGCGGCCCCGGCCGCCCGGGACTGCGGCGCGCCCGCCAGCGGGTCGGGCAGCGGCGAGAGCCACACATCGACCGTCTCCGGTGCGGGCGGCAGGACCCGCGCCCGGTGCGACTCGCTGACCTGCGGATGCCCCACGCAGAACTCGACCGCGAAGCCACGCGCCTCATCCTTCATGTACACCCCGATCGACCCCGACGGCGCGTGCCGCAGCAAGTCGTCGCGGAGTTCGACGCCGTACCGCAGCGCGTTGTTGCGGAACCGCATCACGTCATCGATCGACTCGACCTGGATGCAGAAATGATTGAACGCCGCCCGGTTGCTGTTGATCAGCACCAGCGAATGATGGTAGCGGTCGGCGGCGCGGAAGAACCCGGCCCGGTCACCGATCCAGTCCGATGCCTTGAAGCCGAGAACGTCCTGGTAGAAGCGGGTCGTCTGCTCGAAATTCCTGGTCTCCCACCCGCCGTGCAGGAATTTCTGGATGGTGACGCCGTTGCTGACCGGCGCCACGCCGCGCTCGTACATGCCGGTGAAAAGCTCGATATCGGTACCGCCGGGATCGCGGAAGCGCAGCCACCGCTGCACCCGGTCCGCTGCCGGATCGCCGCCTTCCTCATAGTCGACCCCGATCTCGCTGAGCCTCGACCGGACCTCAGCCAGCGCCTCCTCCCCGGCGACCTCGTATCCGACCCGCTTGAGACCCTGGCCGCTGCCTTCCTCCAGGCGCACCCAATGATGATCAAGACCACCGGTCATGAACGCCGTCTTACCTACTCGCTCCGTCAGGTCCAGGCGGACAAACCGGGAATAGAACTCCACTCCCTCGGTCAGGTCGTTGACACCCACCGTGACAAACCCGAACTTGGTGACGATGGCCATCTGGTGCTCCCGTTCCCTTCATGCCCGGCTCGCGGTGCGCGGGCAGCTGTATTCAGGTCTAAGGGCCTCGGCACCCCGGGGCAACCCTCAGTTCCATAGGGCGGGACGAGTTTCCGGCGTCGCGCGGCGTCGCGCGGCGCCGCCGGCGCCCCCGCTCAGGTCCCGCAGCGGTCAGGAACCGCCGACCCGGCGGCCCTGCCCGGACCAGTAGGGCTCGCGCAGCACCTTGCGCTGGATCTTGCCGACGGGGCTGCGCGGCAGCGACTCAGTGCGGAATTCCACCCGCGTCGGCTTCTTGTACGAGCCCAGGCGCACGCGGCACTCCTCGATGATCGAAGCCTCGTCGACGGCGCTCAGGTCATCGACCACGACGAGCGCCATCGGGGTCTCGCCCCATTTCTCGTCGGGCACGCCGAATACCGTCACCTCCCGTACCGGCGGCATCAGCCCGATGACCTGCTCGAGCTCAGCCGGCCAGATATTGAACCCGCCGGAGACGATCAGGTCGTCGACCCGGTCCACGACGTACAGGAAGCCGTTCTCGTCCAGGCGACCGATGTCACCGGTCAGCACCCAGCCGTCGCGCAGCCGCCGGGCGGTCAGCTCCTCGTCATCCCAGATCCCGCTCATCTGGCCGTCGCAGCGGATCGAGATCTCGCCCTCCGCGCCGATCGGGAGGATCTCGCCGTCCTCGTCGCGGATCTGCAGCTCGGCGAAGGGCATCACCTGCCCGGCCGCGCGGATCGGCGTCGAGCCGGGCACCTGGGAGAACCAGGTGCGGGGGCCCATGAACGTGACCGGGACGGCCTCGGTCTGCCCGTACATCTGGTACATGGTGTCGCCGAACACCTCGTGCCCGGCCAGTGCCGTGCGCTCGCTGATCGGCGCGCCTGACACCATCACCGCTTTGAGGGCGGGCAGGTCCAGGCGCTGGCCGCCCGCGACCCGGGTCAGGTCGGCGACCATGGTCGGCACCGCGAAGAAATAGCTGACCGGCTCCTCGGACAGGGCGGCCAGGACAGTCTCGGCGTCGAACCGCGGGAACAGGATGTTGCAGCCGCCGCCGAGCCACACCGGCAGGAACAGGTACCCCGACCCGTGGGAGATGGGGCCCACGTGCAGGCACCGGTCACCCAGGTCGACCGGCGGCAGCTGGTAGAACCAGTCACGCGTGGCGCTCAGCCAGGCCCGGTGGGAATACGCGATGCCCTTCGCGCGCCCGGTCGTGCCGGCCGAGTGCCGGATGATGAAGACGTCGTCCAGCGCGATATCAGGGTCCGGGTCCTCATTGGAGTGGCTGAACAGCCAGTCCTCATAACCCTTGTCCCTGACCAGGAGCTGGAGGCCGCCGATGCGGTCGGTCAGGCCGGCCAGCTCAGGCGCGAACTCCTCGGATACCACCACGACCTTCGCGTTCGTGTGGCGGATCATGTACTCGTGCGCCTCGGAGGAGTTGCGCCGGTACAGCGGGACGCGCACCAGGTTCGCGGCCACCGAGCCGACGTAGAAGTCGGCCGCCTCGATGCAGTTGTCCTCCAGCACCGCGACCCGGTCGCCGTCCTGCAGGCCCATGGCGCGCAGGGCATTCGCGAGCCGCACGCCGCGGTCCCATGACTCACCGAAGGTGAGCTCCCGGCCCAGGCTCTTCACCGCGATCCGGTCGCGGTTGAACGCGGCCGCCCGGCGCATCGCGCTCCGTACATCGAGCATCGTCCACTCCGATCTTGCTTTATCTGTCTGGCTGTGAGTGTGGCACCGGGACCCGATCCGCGGCGCCTGGTGTTCCGGTCTCCGAAACGGGCCTGGCCGATCTCAGCGGCGGGGGAGCATCCCCTGCAGGTCGGCCTTGATCTGGACCGCCAGGAAACGCGACCAGAGCCGGCCTTCCATCAGCGCGCCGCCCATGAGCCATAGCCCGGGCTGGCCGGTGCGCCTCCACATGCCGTTCATGAAACCCTCGTCATCGTGGTCCCAGACGGGCCCGACCCGGTCGGCCACCTCGTCGCCGAGGAGCCGGCGGATGCTTTCCCGCTGGTTCTCGTATCCGGTCGCCAGCACGGCCAGGTCGGCGCTGATCTCGGTGCCGTCGCGGAGCCTCAGCCCGTCCGCGGTGAAGGTCTCGAGGTCAGCGGCCTGCACGAGCCCTATCTTCCGGTCCGCGATCAGGTCCGAGCAGCCCACGTTGATGTAGTACCCGCCTCCCTGGCGCAGGTACTTCATGTGGAAACCGGTATTGTCCTCGCAGAAGTCGGTGCGGAAGCCCGCGGCGTGCAGCCGGCCGAGCAGGTCCGCGTCGAGTTCGCAGGTCTTCCTGGTCAGCCACTGGTAGGTGTCGTGCAGCACCGGGTAAGGGATCGCCGCGGTGATCATGTCGATGTCCTCGGCGGGGCCTTCTGAGTAGATCGCGTACACCATCGTGCCGCTCGGCACCAGGCTCACGACGCACGTGGGCCCTCGCTGGATCATCGTGACCTCGGCGCCGTTGCTGAACAGGTCCTGCGCGACGTCGTGCCCGCTGTTACCCGTCCCGACGACCACCGCCCGCTTACCCTGCCAGGCGGTACCGCTGGTGAAATCCGTCGAGTGCATCACCTGGCCGCGGAAGCCGCCGAGGCCGGGCAGCGCGGGCATCTTCGGCGGGCCGCTGACGGCGCCGCTGGCCAGCACCAATTGGGCGGTCTGCACCTCGCGCCCGGGGCCATCGGGCTGCTCGAGGCGGACCGTCCACCTCCCGGTGGCCTCGTCCCAGCTCGCGCCGGCGAAGGAGGTGCTCGTCCACACGTTGAGCTCCATCGCCTCGGCGTAGTACTCGAGCCACCCCGCGAGCTTGTCCTTGGGGACGAACGTCGGCCAGGTGTCGGGGAAGGGCATGTAGGGCAGGCTGTTGGCCCAGACCTCGTTGTGCAGCGTGAGCGAGTGGTAGCGGTGCCGCCAGTTGTCACCGACGCGGGCGTTGGCCTCCACCAGCAGGGTGTCCACCCCGATGGCGGTCAGCCGGGCGGCCAGCGCCAGGCCGGACTGTCCCGCGCCCACGATGATCACCTCAGGGTCGCGGCCCGCGTGCTCGCGCGCCTTGACCCGCTCGTCGAGCCAGTTGTCGCCGGCGAAGTTGTAGGAGTACCGCACCCCCGTCGGGCGGTTCGGGCCGGCTTTTTCCTCGAAGCCGGCGAGTTCCTGCAGGGCCGTCAGGCCGATCCAGATCCTGGTCGCCGACGGTGCGGCCTCATCGAAGACCAGGCGGACGAAGCCGGTGCCGCGGCCGGCGACGGTGTCGAAATCAAAGTAGCCTTCGATCAAGGTCAGGGCCGAGCGGCGGACTACCCGCGGCGCCATCCGGGCCGTCGCCCGGCGGACATTGCGAGGCGCCACCGCCTCCAGCCGTGACGCTATCGCCTTCTCGATGGCGGAGCGTCCCGTGAAGGTCCGGTAGTCCCAGGTGAAAGCGAGGATGTCGCGCCAGTAGCCGTCCTCGAGGAAGTGGTCGGCGACCAGGGTGGCGTTACGGCTTTCCAGGGCCGTCCCGAACCGGGTCAGCCACTCATCGAAGACCTCGGCCGCCACATCCGGCGACCCGGGTTGCGTGATGGTCATCTGACTTCCTCCGGTCGGCGGGCTGCTCGTGACATGGAAGCGCTATCGGGACGAGAGAACAGTGCAGGTGGAGAACTGGTTGGCGCCGCCCTGACCGGTGGCCACCGCCAGCGAGGCCCCTTCGACCTGCCGCTCGCCCGCCCGGCCGCGGACCTGCAGAGCGCATTCGGCCAGCCGTACCAGGGCGGTCGCGCCGACCGCGTTCGCCGCCTGCGGCCCGCCGGACGGGTTGATCACCGGCCTGCCGTCCCACGCCCCGAATCCGGCCGCGACGAGCTCCGGCCCGTCGGCCGCGTCACAGAACCGCAGCGGTGCGTACGCCATCGTCTCAGCGGACGTGAACGGGGCGTGGATCTCCGCGACGTCGGCCTGCAGGCCAGACTCCAGGCCGGCCTGAGCGTAGGCGCGATTGACCGAGTCGCGCAGCGAGAGCAGGTCCACCAGGTCGGGGCGGCCCGGGGCGAACCGGTCACCCAGGTTGTAGGTGTCGGTCATCGAGGCGCGGCCGCGGACCCAGGCGACCGGCCGCGCGGTGCTGCCGATCGCGGCCGACCGGGCTAGCACGACGGCACACACGCCCTCCGATATCGGGCACGCGTCGAGCTGGCGGATCGGCCAGGAGAGCATGCGCGATCCGAGCACCGCCTCGGCGCTGTAGGGCCGGGTAATCTGCGCCAGCGGGTTGCGGCTGGCGTGGGCGAAGTTGCGCGCGCCCACCTGCGCCCAGTGTTCGGGCGTGTAGCCCCAGCGCATCATCATCCGGCTCGCGCGCATCGCGCACATCGAGATCGTCGAGATGCCGATGTCGCGTTCGTAGATGGGGTCGAAGATCGTGTTGAACACGGCGGGGACATCCAGCGCCTGCGCCATCCGCTCCACGCCGATCGCGATCGCGATGTCGCCGTACCCGGCTTCGAGCAGATCCATCGCCGTGAAGGCGGCGGCGATGCCGGTGGTGCCGCCGGTATTGACGCGCATGCTCCACCGGCCTATCGCCCCCGCCGCGGGCAGGAACCGCTTGTCCGGGCAGTTCTCCCCGGCGAGTCCGTCTGGCGCGAATCCGGCGATGACGATGTCGACGTCGCTCATGGCGACGCCGGCGTCGGTCAGGGCCTCGTGCACCGCGGCCCTGACCAGGTCCTGCGTCGTGGCGTCGTGGCGGCGGCGGTACGGCGTCTGGCCCACGCCGATGACCGCGACTTCCGGCGGGTCCAGGTCAGGCCGGGTCATCGGTCACCTCGAAGTGAAAGTCGGTGATCCGGCCCTCCGGCTGGGGATGAAAGCGCACCCGGACGCGCGGCTGGCCCAGCAGCTGCTTCCCGGCGGCGTCGAGGTCGTCAAGCGGCACGCCCTGGACGTAGTTGAGGATCGCCGTGCTGGCGCCGTCGAGGGTGACGTAGCCGATGACGACGGGCGGATCAGGCAGCCCGTGGAACTTCGTCGCCAAGATGGTGAACGTCTCGATCCGGCCGGTCAGGCCGACCTCGCGCCACTGCGTCGTCTCGACGTAGCAGACATCGCAGAACCCGCGGGCTGGCACCAGGGTGCGCTGGCACTGCGGGCATACCGTGCCCATGATCCGTCCTTGGCCGAGCTCGGCGAAAAAGCGGCTGGCGGCATCGCCGGCGAAGTACTCGTAGCGGAAGTCCCAGTGCCCGGCCAGCTTCAGCGGTGGCACCGGCTCGCTGCTGTCACCCGTTGTCACGCCTGTCCTCCGTCCGTCGGTGTCCTGGGTCGCGCGTCGTCGCGCGTCCCGCTGGCCTTCTCACGCGCGGGCCAGTGCGATCGCGGCCTGGCTCTGCGCGGCCACCACCGAGGAGCCGGTGGCCAGCGCGGCGGTCCCTGAAGCCTGCAGCCGCTTGGTCGCCTCGCAGATGCGGACGAGCCCCATGGCCGGTGCGCAGTAGCCGGCCGCGAACCCGCCGTCGATGTTGATGTCCGCGCGCTGGGCGATCGCCTCCATCCCGCCGCCGGCCGGCACGACGTCAGCCGCCTCGAGCGCGAGGGCCTCGTCAAACAAGGTGAGCCCGTCGAGCTCGAGCACGTCGACGTCGCCGATGGCCAGGCCGGCCGCCCGCAGGGCCTGGCGCGACGCCGCGCGCAGCGCCGGGAGGCCGAGCAGGTCCCGGTCGCCGATGTCGTACGGCTCGGTCGACATTCCCACGCCGCGTACCTCGACCGGGCCCGGCTCAGCGCCGAGCACGACCGCGGCGGCGACGTCGGACCATATCGGCAGCTCGTGCGGGCGCAGCGGCAGGGCGGCCGTGGCGCGCTCCCCGGCCGGTTCCTGGCCGGCCGCGCGGCGCGCTCCGGCGCGTTCCCGCCAGCTGCCGTAGCCCGGATAGCGGGCCAGCGCAGCCCCGGCGCGCAACGCGGAGACGGAGATCTCGGTCATGCCAAGGGGCCGGGTGAAGAACGGGTCGAACAACGCGTTCGCGATCGCGTCCGGGTCACCCTCGCTGGCCCGGCCCCAGGCCGCGACGATGCCGCAGCGCGAGCCGCCCGCCCGCACCCGCGCCGCGGCCACCACGAACGCGCTGGCTCCGTCGTCGCCGAGGCGGACCTCGTCCTTGCCGAAGGCACCGGCGGCAGGCGCGGTGACCATGCTGGACAAGGACCGGCCGTCGGTGAGGTCGTGCGCACCGAGCACGACGCTGTCGACGTCGGAAATGGCCACCCCGGCATCGTCAAGCGCGCGCCGTACCGTGCTGAAGATGACGTCGGACAGGCTCATCGAATCCGCCGCCCACGACCGGTGCACCGCACTCCCGCGCACGTAAACGCGCTGCATGTGACCTCCCGCTCGCCATGTCCCCCGGTGGGGAACTCTGCTCGAAGTCCCGTGCCGTCAGCCAGCCCCAGAGGTCTTCGTGGTGGCCGGCCAGCCGCGTCGCAAGCACTTGCGACCAGTAGGCCTGCGTCCCGTATTCCTCGCGCCACGACCACAGTGCGCGCGAGTACCGCTGCAGGGGGTGCTCGCGAGTGACCCCGATCGCGCCGTGCAGCTGATGCGCGATCCTGGCGGCGAGGCCGGCGGCCTGCGACGTCCGCGCCTTCGCTACCGCGATCTCGGTGACCGCGCCGGTCATCGCGTTAGTCCCGGAGCCGGCCGCCGGGCAGGTCACGGCGGCGAGAGCGAGCGCCGCCGCGGCGCGGGCCGCCGCGGTCTCGGCGGCCAGCTTCGCGAGCTGCTGCTGCACGGCCTGCAAGGCGGCGATAGGCCGGCCGAACTGAACCCGCTCGGTGCAGTAACGGGAGGTCATCTCGAGGACCTGCTGGGCCGCGGCCGCTATCTGGACGCTGCGGGCGAGCGCGCCGGCGGCACGCACCTCGCCGGCCACGTCGCAGTACTGGCGATCGACCGTGACCACCGCAACCGCAGGGACGTCTGCCGCCTGGATGTCGTCCCGGGGCTCGTCGGCGAGGTTGGCGCCGCGGCTGATCGCGGCGCCCGCCGCCTCGAGCAGGACGATCGCGGTCCGCTCCTGACCAGCCGGGCAGGCGAGGACGAGGTGCGATGCCCAGCTGGCCCACGGCACCCGGCGGGCGTGCGCGCTGACCCTCCCGGCCGAGATCGTCGCGTCCGGCGCGCAGGCCGGGACGACGCAGCGAGCCGTCCCTGGCAGCCGTATCTGGCCGGCGGTGAGCAGGCGCGCGGCGACGATCGCGGTGTCCGCCACCGGCAGCCCGACGCCTGCACCGGCGATCGCGGCCGCCACCTCGGCCGCGTCGGCCAGATCTCCTCCGGATCCGCCCTCGCCTTCGCCGATGCCGACTGTCGTCCAGCCGTCACGCAGCAGTGTCGCGTACAGTCCGGGCGCGTCCGCCGCTGCCCGCGCCGCCCGCCCGACCGCGTCGGCGATCGCACCGCTCATCCCCGCTTCTTCGCTCATCGCCCCGTCACCGCCCGGGCCACGATCCCGCGCAGGATCTCATTGGTCCCGCCGCGCAGCGTGAACGCCGGCGCGTGCAGCACCGCCTGCGCCAGCAGGCGCACCAGGGCATCGTCGGAGCCGGGGTCGGGCTCGACCTGGGCTACCCGCCTGGCCACCTCGATGACCCGGTTCTCGAAGCGCGTCCCCAGGTCCTTGACGATGGCCGCCTCGACCGCGGGCACCTCCCCTGCGCCGATGGCGCCCGCGACGTCGCGTGACATCTGGCGCAGCGTACCCAGCTCGGCGAGCAGCAGGCCGACGTCCGGATCGCACTGGCTGCCGTGGCGCCGCACCAGCTCCGCGAGCAGCGGGAACGTCGATAGGATCCGCTCGGGCCCGCTGCGCTCGAAGGCGAGCTCCGAGGTCACCTGGCGCCAGCCGCCGCCCTCGGCGCCGAGGATGTTCGCCGCGGGCACGAAGACGTCATCCAGCACGACCTCGTTGAAGTGCTGCTCGCCGTCGAGGAACTCGATGGGGCTGATGCGGACGCCGGGGGCAGTCAGGTCGATGATCAGCTGGCTGAGTCCGGCGTGCCGGTCCGCCGCGCGCTCGCCGGTACGCACCAGAGCCAGCAGGTAATGCGCCCGGTGGGCGTGGCTGGTCCATATCTTGGTCCCGCTCACCCGCCAGCCACCCGGGCACGACGTGGCGGCCGTCCGGATCGAGGCCAGGTCGGACCCGCTGTCCGGCTCCGACATGCCGATGGCGAAGTAGAGCTCGCCTCGTGCCATGGCCGGCAGGAAGGACTCTCGCTGTTGCTCCGAGCCGTGCCGCAGGATGCCGGGGCCGACCTGGCGGTCGGCGAACCAGTGGGCCGCCACCGGCGCGCCGGCCGCGAGCAGTTCCTCGTTGACGGTGTAGCGCTCGACCTCGCTGCGCTCGTGCCCGCCGTACTTCCGCGGCCAGGTCATACCGAGCCAGCCCTCGGCACCGAGAGCCCGGCTGAACTCCCCTGAGTACCCCGACAGCCACGAATCGCAGCGTGGCTCGAAGACGCCCGCGGATCCCTGCGCGGCCAGGAAATCGCGTACCTGGCGCCGCAGCTGACTCCGATCAGCCGCACCGCCCAGCGGTACCTGCTCGGCCACGGGTGCGCTCATCGCGGATCGAAGCGGACGTGCAGCTGCTGCAGGCTGCGCGACACGATCGTCGGGTGATAGCGCAGCTGGTCCTCGACGATGTCGAAGGAACGAAACTGCTCAGCGAGGTGACGCAGCGCCTCCTCGGTCTCCAGCCGGGCCAGCGGCGCGCCGAGGCAGGTATGGATGCCCTGGCCGAATGCGGCGTGCCGGTTCGGCCAGCGGGCGATGTCGAACCGGTCAGGGTCATCGAATCCGGCCGGGTCGCGGTTAGCCGCGTGCTGCACGAGCAGCACCCGGTCGCCCTGCTTGATCTGCTGCCCGGAGAACTCGAAGGGCTCCTTGGCCCACCTGGCCATCGCGCGGATCGGCCCGTCGTAGCGCAGCACCTCCTCGGTGGCCGTGCGGCCCAGGTCGTCGCGGCGCAGCCGCTCCCACTCCTGCGGCCAGTCGCGGAAGGCGACGATGCCGTTGGCGAGAAGGTTCATCGTTGTCTCGTGCCCGGCGAACATCATCAGGATCGTGTTGGCGATCACCTCGTCCTCAGACAGGAAGTCCCCGCGTTCCTCCGCCTGCACCATGCCGGTGAGCAGGTCATCCTGCGGATGGCTGCGGCGCGCGCGCACGATAGGGCGCAGGAACTCCACCAGCTTGTGCATCGCGGCCTCGCCGTTCTCCATCCGGGCCGCGTCGTCGCCGCGGACGAAGATCACCGCGCCTAGATCCTCGGACCAGGCCCGGACCTCCTGGCGGGCTTCGGCCGGCACCCCGAGATACTCGGCGATCACGATCACCGGCAGCTGGAAGGCGAACGTAGTGAAGAAATCGACGCTGTCCTGCCCGTGCAGCGGCTCGGCGAGGTCGCGGACGAGGTCGCGGACGCGCGGGCGCAGCCGCTCGACGCTACGCGGGGTGAACGCCTTGTTGACCAGCGCCCGGATCCTGGTGTGGTACGGCTGGTCCTTCCACACGAAGAACTTGGACAGGAAACCGAGCAGCTGCTCGTTCCCCGAGGCCGCGGCCGACCGGCGCATCTCATCTCCGAACGGGCCGGCGAAGCGATCCGACGCTAGCCGCTGGTGGTCCCGGTAGCCGGCCACAACCTCCGGGTAGCCGGTCACCACCCACCCGTTCCAGCGCTGGTTCCAGTACACGGGGTGGACCTCGCGCAGCTTCGCGTAGTAGCTCGCGGGCCGGTCAATGGCCTCCTCGCACAGCAGGTCGTCCAGGTCGACGCCGCCTGCGGCACCACTCCTGCCGCCTTCGGCCACGCTGGCGTCGCCTCCGGTCACCACGGCCTTGGCCACGTCAATCCCTGCCTTCGGGCGAAACGTCCCTGGGTCCGCAGCCGCGAAACCGGGTTAGCGCGTGTCCTGCATCTGGACGGATGAGCACCACGGCACGACTCTAACTCTGCGCCGGGAACTGCGTCAACACTTACGTTGACATCCTCAACGTTATCGTTGACTACGATGGCGGCGAGAGGTATGCAGGACGTGCCGGAGTGGTGCGGCCCGGCATTCCGCCCCGCCGCGGGCCGCACCAGGACAACCAGCACACGGAGCCGCAAATGGACAACTGGAACCGATGGGGTGCCGCGGACGAGCGCGGCGCGGCGAACCTCGTCGATGCCGACGCGGTCCGCCGCGGCCTGGCGGCGGTTCGCGATGGCCGCCCGATCTCGCTGGCGGCGCCGATCGTCGCCAACCGCGGCTTCGGCCTCGTCGGCCGGCCCGACCCGCAGCACTTCATGCTGCGGGATGGCGGCGATTACGCCGCGGGCCTGCCCGAACGGGCGGGCTTCGGCTTCGCCGATGACTGGGTGGCGATGCCGACCCACGGCGTGAGCCATCTGGACGCGCTCTCGCACATCTGGCAGTCCGGTCTGATGTACAACGGGCACGAGGCCAGTTCGGTCACGAGCAAGGGCGCCCGGCGCTGCGGCATCGAAAAGGTCGGTCCCATCGTCACCCGCGGCGTCCTGGTCGATCTGCTCGCCCCGGGCCAGAGTTACCTTTCCCCGGGCGAGCCGGTCAGCGCGGAGCGCCTGCAGGGAGCGCTGGATGCGCTCGGCCTTGAGCTGCAGCCCGGCGACGCGCTCCTGGTGCGCACGGGCTGGCTCGCGGCCTGGGCGGCCGGAGCGGCGGACGCGTCGGCCTGGCCCGGCCTGCACCTGGACTGCGCCAAGCTGCTGGCCGATGCCGACGTCACCCTGGTGGGCGCGGACAACGTCGGCGTCGAGGTCTTTCCCTCCCAGGTGCCGGACTGCCAGGTCCCGCTGCACGTGGCCCTCGTCCGGGGGCGCGGCGTGTATTTCAGCGAGCTGCTCGACCTCGACGAGCTCGCCGCCAGCGGCCGCACCTCGTTCCTGCTCGTTATCGCCCCGCTGCCGCTGGTCGGAGCGGTCGGCAGCCCGGTCTCACCCGTCGCGGTGGTCTGAATGCCAGCGGACATGCCCGGGAACCCGGGCCCGCACGCCACCTGCCCGTTCGTGCTGCCGGCCGAGGAAGCGGACTGAGCGGCTCTGCCACACTAGACGCTGCGCCTGGCCCGAGGAGGAACTGGTGAGCCGGATCGATGAACGCCGCAAGCACGCCCAGGCCGAGCCGAGCGCGGAGTACGCACACAAGCGTGCCGCGATTACCGAAGCCGCCGCCCGGGTGTTCCAGCGGAGCGGGTACGAGCGGGCGAGCATGAACGACGTGGCCACCGAGGCGGGCGCCGACCGGGCGAGCGTCTACTACTACTTCAAGGGCAAGCACGAGCTCTTCCACGCGGTGATCATCGACGCGGTCCAGCATCTGGTGGACGCGGCCGAGCGCATCGCGGCAGCTGACGTGCCCGCGGCCGAGAAGGTGCGGGAACTGGTGGCCGAGCTGATGCGGGCCTATACCGACCACTACCCGTATCTCTACGTGTACGTGCAGGAAGACATGACCAAGCTGTCGGTCAACGACACGTCGTCCAAGACGCTCCGCCAGCTTGCCAGGCGATTCACCGGCGCCGTCGAAGGCATGATGGCGGCCGGTATCGAATCCGGTGAGTTTAAGTCCGGACTGGACGCTGAACTGGCGACCAATGCTGTGCTGGGCGCCCTGAACTGGTCACACCGGTGGTTTAAGCCGGGCCGGGCGACGGCGCCCGACGAGGTGGCCGCCGTATTCATCGAGATCTTTCTGAACGGGCTTGTCAGCGGGCCGCTACCCGCCAAGCCGGACGGCGAAGGTCCCGGCCACGTTCGCCCCTGAGCGCTCGGCGGTACGGACATCCTTCAACAGGGATGTTGACTAGGGGGCCGGCCAGCTGATAACTAGGGAATGCGCTTGAAATAGGGCCGTCTGACGGCAGCGGCCGTTCGGTCTAACCCGGAGGGAGGCAGCAGATAATGCCTCAGCAGCATGAGGCGGCAGTCGTGACCGCGGCAGCGACGTACTTTCCCTCGTTCACACGCACTACGGGCCGCCGGACCGTGACCGCCTGCAACGGTGACGAGGACGCCATCACCCTCGCTGTCTCCGCCGGTCTCAGATGCGCTCCCGCTGCCGCCGGGCGCATCGAGCAGCTCTTCGTGGTGCTCGGGCATAGCCCGCTTCGAAGCGGTCCGGTCGCCGAGATCATCCGGGAAGCGCTCTGCCTGCCCGCCGAGGTCGCGTGCACCACGGTGCTCGACGATGATCTCGGCGCCATGAATGTGCTGCTGAATGCCATCGACCAGGTCACCTTGGGGCGATCCGGGCCGGTGCTGGTCGTGGCGGCGGAAGGCGGCGACGGGCATAGCGTCGGGGCATCCGCGGTGGCGCTGCTCGTGACAGGCGCCCCGGTGAACGGCGGCATCGCGATCACAGAAAGCCGGAGCGAAGGCGCCGTGGTCTACGGCAGCTGGTCTGGCGATAATGGCGCCAGCGGCCGGGCGGATCCCCGTTTCCTTGACGCTTCACTGACCGGTCCGGTGCGGCGCTTGCTGGACTTTCTGGACGCTAGGGCCGCCGGCCTGGGCGCGCTGGCGGTCTCGGGCGGCCTGCCTGCTGAAGTCCGGGGCGACCTGCCCGCGCAGCTGCCGACGACCGAAGTCGGCGACTGCGGCGTTACCGGGCCGCTCCTGGCCTTGCTGGCAGGCGCCCGGCTGGCCGCGAACCGGCCCTTCCTGTGCCTGTCCACCAGCCCCGCCCGCAGTTCCCTGATCCGGGCCTCGGTCACGGGGAACGCTGACTGGCTGCCGGAGACAACCGCCCCGGAAACGGTCCCGCGAGCGCCCGAGCAGGCGGCTGCACCCGCGCTCTCCCTTCCGCCGTCCTCTCCGTTCTTCGCCCGCTCGGCCAGGGAACTGCTGCGGCTGGAGGCGGGCAAGTGCGATGCCTGCGGCCACATTGCGTTCCCGCCCGCGCAGCGCCCGATCTGCGCCGCGTGCGGCGGCTCCAGCTGGAACGCGTACCAGATGTCACGGGTCGGCGCCGTCTACACGTTCACCGTCAACCGGTTCCTGCCCGCGGGATTCGGCGACCAGCTGGTGATGATCCTGGGCGAGATGACGGACGGTACCCGTTACTGGGCCCCGGCCTCCGGAATCACCGGTGACGATGTATCGATCGGCCTCCCGGTCGAGCTGCACCTCCGCCGCTACACCCAAACCAGCGGGATCCCGGCCTATGCCATGAAATTCACGCCGCCGCTACGTCCAGCGGCCGCCAGCGAGACGAACCGCTGAGGGGAGGCCTGCATGGCCTGGAACCGCGTCGCCATAGTGGGCGCAGGAATGACATCGTTCGGCGAGCATTTCGACAGGGGCCTGGAGCAGCTCGCCGCGGCTGCCTTCCTGGGCGCGGTCGGCAGCGTGGACAAGGGCTTGGATCGCGAGCAGCTCGACGGTGGTTTCTTCGCGAACGTGGTGGGCTCGCTCGGCGGCAACGAGATCCCGTCCGGTGCCACGCTGGCCAACGCCATCGGCCTGCCCGGCCTGGCCATCTCGCGGGTCGAGAACGGCTGCCCCTCGGGCAGTGACGCTGTCCGGATAGGAGCCATGGCCGTCGCGTCCGGCCTGCACGACGTGGTCGTGGTGATCGGGGCCGAGAAGCTCCGCGAGCGATCGACGAAGGACAGTCTCCTGGAGAGCGGCCGGATGGGGCATCCGATCCTGTCCTACGCGAGCACGGCTGCCACCATCTTCGCGCCGCAAGCTATGCGGCACATGTACGAGTTCGGCACAACCCGCCAGCAGATGGCACAGGTAGCCGTCAAGAACTGGGCGAACGGTGCGCTGAACCCCGATGCGCAGCGCCGTGGCACCATCACCGTCGACGACGTCCTCGCCAGCCCGCTGGTGTCCTCGCCTTTCAACATTCTCGACTGCTGTCCCCAGTCCGACGGCGCCGCCGCCGTCGTGCTCTGCCGCTCTGACCTGGCCAGGCAATTCACCGACAAGCCCGTGTACATTGCCGGCGTCGGCCTGGCGACGGAGCCGCTCTATTACGGCGAGAAGCAGGTCATGACCGGATGGGCGGCCACCGCGACGGCGAGCCGCCGGGCGTACGCGATGGCAGGTGCATCGCCGTCCGACATCGACGTCGCGGAGGTGCATGACTGCTTCACCGGCACCGAGATCATGAACTACGAGGACCTCGGCTTCTGCGAGAAAGGCGCCGGCGGCAAGCTGATCGAATCAGGGGAGACGACGCTCGAAGGCAGGATCCCGGTCAACCCCAGCGGCGGGCTCCTGGCCAAAGGGCACCCGATCGGGGCTACCGGCGTGGCCCAGATCGTCGAGCTCTACCGGCAGCTGCGCGGAGAAGCCGGCAACCGCCAGGTCCGGCTGCGGTCAGGACTCGGTCTTCAGCACAACGTCGGCGGCTACTCCGTCGGCCTCTCGGTCGTCACGGTCCTGTCCCGTGACGAGTAACCATGGCGCCCGCCTTAGCAGAGCCCGGTGACGATATGAGCAAGCTGGATACCGCCACGCTCGCGGAACTCGTTCGGCGCGAGACTAGCGTGCGCCACCTCATCGAGTCACGAGCCGCGGAACTCGGCGGCGAGACCTACTTGCAGTTCGAGCACCAGACATATTCCTACGACGCCATGGACCGGCTCGCCAACCGGGCGGCGAACGGGCTGGCGCAGCGTGGCGTCGGCCGGGGCGACCGGGTGGCGGTCATGATGCGCAATAGCGTCGAATGGCTCGCCGCCTGGTTCGGGACGGTCAAACTCGGCGCGGTCATCGTTCCGGTCAACGCGGCCTACCGAGGTGACGGCCTTGCGCACGTAGTCAACGACTGCGGCGCATCGGTCGCGTTCGTCGATGCGGACCTCCACGAGCGGTTCGAGGCGATCCGCGAGAAGATCACCGGGCTGCGTACCTTGGTGACTCGCGCCGCCGAGGGCGTTCCCGCGATCGGGTTGTCCCTGCCCGAGCTGCTCGATGCTGGGGATTCCCGGCCAGCCGGGGTGGAGTTGCGGCCTCGCGACCCGGCCGCCATCCTCTACACGTCCGGGACGACCGGACCCGCCAAGGGATGCGTGCTGCCGCACGGCCAGTACCTCGCGGCGGCACACCAGATGAACGACAACAACGGCTACTCCCGCGGGACGGTCCTGTACTCCTGCCTGCCGCTGAACCACATTAACGCCCAGAACTACTCGGTACTGTGCTCATGGGCGGCCGGCGGACAGCTGGCGCTCGACGCCAAGTTCACCGCCTCTGGCTTCTGGCAGCGGCTGATTGACACCGGCGCCGATGCCTTCAACATCATCGGCGGGATCCCCCTGATGCTGTGGGCCCAGCCTGAGCGGGCCGAGGAGAAACTGCACAAGGCTCAGATCGCCTTCGGCGTCCCGGTGCCGCTCGACATCTGGGAGCGATGGGAAGAGCGCTTCGGTGTCCGAGTTGTGTACGCATACGGCATGACGGAAAACGGGCTCCCGACCGTCTTTCCCTACGAGGCGACGCCGGCGGCGGCGAGCCTGCGAGGTTCCGGGGGACGAGCCAGTCCCAGCGCCGACGTGGCGGTTGTTGATGAGGACGATCAGCCCGTCGCGCCGGGAATGGTGGGCGAGATCATCACCCGTCCGAAAATCCCGTGGACCATGATGCTGGAGTACTACAACAACCCCGCAGCCACGGTCAGCGCCTGGCGCAACGGCTGGTTCCACACCGGGGACCTCGGTTACCTCGACGATGCCGGATACCTCTTCTACGTCGACCGCAAGAAGGATGCCATGCGGCGCCGAGGTGAAATGGTTTCCTCGTGGGATGTGGAGAACGTCGGCGGCAAGTACCCGGGCGTCAACGAGGTGGCGGCGTACGGGATTCCGTCTGAGCTGGGAGAAGATGAGGTCATGACCGCCTTGGTCGTGGCCGATCCTGACTCTTTTGATCCCGCCGACTTCGTGGCGTTCTGCCGGGACCACCTGGCCGCTTTCCAGGTCCCGCGCTACGTGCGACTGGTCAGCGAGATCCCGCGGACGCAGACGGCGCGGATAGAGAAGTACAAGCTCAGGGCCGAGGGCGTAACCGGGGGCACCTTCGACGCCATGGCGAGCGCCTAGCGCTGGGAGGCGAATTCCTCGATCAGCGCGGCAGCCTTAACCGGCCTGTTCCTTGTTAGGTTTGCGGTGTAAGCCTTAACCCGGTGTTGTACTCGGGCACGACGAACAGGTAGCCGTCGGCCCAGGCCATGTCGTCGAGCCAGCATTGCACGTTCGGCTCGGCCTGGCGGGCCGGGTTGTTCCACGGCGGGATGGCCTCGTCGAAGAACGGGAGCTTGTAGGCGGCGAGGTCGAACAGGGCGAA
>Ga0302325_10009205_pt1 | contig 21600 bp, 16 predicted proteins | sample Palsa_T0_2_FD_201948 | JGI IMG/M metagenome (GOLD analysis project Ga0302325, IMG submission 201948) | Peat permafrost microbial communities from Stordalen Mire near Abisko, Sweden - Palsa_T0_2 | ecosystem: Environmental > Terrestrial > Soil > Palsa > Peat permafrost | place: Sweden: Abisko...
TTCATTGCAGACAGCAATTTCCTCATCCCGAACGCGACGTTGATCGTCGAGTTCGTGTCGTTCCTCATTGTGCTGGCCATCGTCTCCAAATACGCGCTGCCCCCATTGAAGAAGGCGCTCGATGACCGGGCCACCCTGATCGGCAGCCAGCTCGCGGCAGCCGACGAGGCCAAGGCGGACGCCACGGCGGCCGACGAGGAGCGCCGGACCGCTCTGGAAGAGGCACGTCATCAAGCCCGGGAGATCGTGGCGCAAGCCAACCGGACGGCGGAGCAAGTACGCATCGATGCCCAGGCCAACGGTCAGAGCGAATACGAGCGCATTGTCGGTAACGCCGAGACGGAGGTCGGCTTGGCGCGTCAGCGGGCCGTTGATGAAGCGGCCAACCGCATGGGCGAGATCGTCATGGACGTGGTCGAGCGGGTGATTGGCCGCGAGGTGAACCCTGAGGCTCACCGCGACCTGATTGACGAAGCAGTGAGTGCCTTGCGGGCGGATGCCTCCGGAGGCGCTGCCGCCCGTTCCGGGGCGCGCTCGTGAAACCGAAGCTTGCGGGTTACGCCGCCGCCATTCTCGAAGCCGCCGACTCCGGCGCACTGACGGATCTGGCCGGCGAACTTGAAGCGATTGAGCAACTCGTGCAGTCCAACCCGACGCTGGAATCGGCTCTGACCGACACCACGCTGCGCGGGCCGGTACGACGCGCCGTCATGCTGGATCTCCTCAATACCAAGGTGTCGGATCCGGCGCGCCGGCTGGCCGCATTCGCCTGCGCCGCCGTTCGGGCGCCTGATGTTCCGGCCGCTCTGGCCTGGATTGCCACCCGGGCCCGCCATGCAGCCGAGGGGCAAAACGACGCTGAGACGCCGCTGAGCCTGCTCCAATCACGCCAACGCGTGGGCGGTTTCGCGTCGGCCGTGCATGAGGATCTCTCTCACGCCGAGCTGGAGTCTCTAGAGGATGATCTCTTCCGCTTTGCCCGAATCGTGGCCTCGACGCCCGCGTTGCGCTCCGCCCTGGTCGATCGCGAGCTCGCCGTGGACGCGCGGCAGGGACTGGCCAGCCAATTGCTCCAAGGCAAGGTGCAGCCGAGCACGGTCTCCCTCGTCCGTTACGTGGTGGCGGGCGGCCGGGCCCGCGACATTGTGGGCACCCTGGACTGGCTGGTCGAACTGACGGCCAAGGCACGGGGCTGGCGCATCGCCCGCGTGCGGGCGGCGGCACCCGTTGAGGAGGCCCAGCAGGCCACACTCTCGGACTCCCTGGCCGGCCTGGCCGGAGCGCCGGTGGAATTGCAGATCATCATTGACGAGGCGCTGCTCAGCGGGGCCGTCATCCAGATCGGCGACCTCCAGGTTGACGCCACTGCCCGAGGACGCATTGACGCTTTGCGCGAGCACCTCATGCCGGGCGGATGGGAAGACAGCGGTTTCCGCACCGGAGCGGTGCGGGTCAGCGGAACGACGACACGGACAGAGGGAGCAGGTTGATGGCAGAACTGACGATCGACGCCAGTGAGATCACCGAAGCGTTGCGACGCAACGTGGAGGAGTACACGCCGGCAGTCGGCACTGAGCAGATCGGACGCATCGTCGAGGTCGGGGACGGCATCGCCCGCGTGTCGGGCCTGCCTGGGGCGGCCGTGAACGAGTTGTTGGAGTTCGAGGACGGGACTTTGGGGCTGGCCCTGAACCTGGACGAGGACACGATCGGCGCCGTGGTTCTCGGCGAGGTCGACAGCCTTGAAGAAGAGCAGACGGTCAAGGCCACCGGTCGGATCCAAACCGTGCCTGTCGGCGATGCCCTCCTCGGTCGGGTCGTGAACGCCCTGGGAGAGCCGATCGACGGCAAGGGACCGATCAACAGTTCCGAGTCGCGGCGGATGGAGGTCCAGGCGCCGGGAATTGTCGGTCGCCAGCCGGTGAGCGAGCCGATGCAGACCGGTATTAAGGCAATCGACGCCATGACGCCGATCGGCCGCGGGCAGCGTGAGCTGATCATTGGTGACCGCAAGACGGGCAAGACCACGGTCGCGGTCGACACCATCATCAATCAGGCCGGTCAGGGAGTGAAGTGCATCTATGTGGCCATCGGCCAAAAGAACTCTTCCGTCGCCCAGACAGTGGCCACACTCGAAGCGCACCAGGCGCTCGAGTACACGGTGGTCGTGGTGGCTTCTGCCGGCGACCCCGCTCCGTTCAAATACCTGGCTCCCTATGCCGGCTGCGCCATGGGACAGCATTGGATGGAGAACGGGGAGCACGCACTCATTGTGTACGACGACCTGTCCAAGCAGGCCGAGGCCTACCGCTCGGTCTCGCTTCTCCTGCGCCGCCCACCGGGGCGCGAGGCCTACCCGGGCGATGTCTTCTACCTTCACTCGCGTCTGCTCGAGCGGTCAGCCAAGCTCTCCGACGAACTGGGTGGCGGATCGCTCACCGCGTTGCCGATCATTGAGACCAAGGCGGGCGACATCTCGGCCTACATCCCGACCAACGTCATCTCCATTACCGACGGCCAGGTCTTCTTGGAGTCCGACTTGTTCAACTCCGGTATCCGCCCAGCCATCAATGTGGGCAACTCGGTGAGCCGTGTCGGGAGCGCGGCTCAGGTCAAGGCGATGAAACAGGTGTCGGGAACCCTCAAGCTCGACCTGGCCCAGTTTCGTGAGCTGGAATCGTTCGCCACCTTCGGATCTGAACTCGACAAGGTGTCCCAGGCCCAGCTGGACCGGGGTTATCGCCTGACCGAGTTGCTCAAGCAGCCTCAGAATGCACCGGTGGCGGTTGAGGAGCAGGTGCTGGTCATTTACGCCGGGACCAAAGGCTGGACTGATTCGGTGCCGGTCACCGAAGTGCAGCGGTTTACGGGCGAGTTGATCGAGTACTTCAAGGGCAACCATCCATCGGTGCTCGAGGCCATCCGCACCAAGGGTGCGCTCCCCGACGGCGACGAGTTGGACCAGGGGCTGGCGTCCTTCCTGGACAGCTTTGACACCGGGAAGGTCGACTGAACTATGGCCGGAGGCCAGGAGCGCGAACTGCGGCGCCGTATCCGCAGCGTGCAGTCCACCAGAAAAATCACCAAGGCCATGGAGCTGATTGCCGCCTCGCGCATCGTGCGCGCCCAGGCGAGGATCGCGGCGAACCGCCCCTATCGCGATGGCATGGCCAAGGTGCTTCGACAGGTGGTCCAGGAGGATCCAATCGCCGCCGAGAAGCTGCTCGGCACACCGGAGAAACCCGAGCGTGTGGGAGTCCTGGCGATTGTCGGAGATCGGGGCTTGGCCGGTTCCTACAACTCAGGCGTCCTGCGGGCCACCGAGCGTCTGGTGGCCGAGCATGTCAAGAACGGTGCCGCCGTCACGCTGTGGGCCGTCGGAAAGAAGGCTCCAGGCTATTTCCGCTACCGGGGGATTGCGATTGAACGCTCCTTCCTCGGTGTGGCTGATCGACCGGAATTCGCCGACGCCCGTGACATTGCCGCCACGGTGACGGCGCCTTTCGCCGCCGGCGAGATGGACCTGGTGCAGATGGTCTCGACCCGCTTCATTTCTGCCGGTACGCAACGAGTGGCCACGCTGCAGATGTTGCCCCTCCCGTTGCCCACTCTTGACGGTGGTTCGGATGCCGAGGGCATCGACGAACTCCCATCGGGCTCCGGGGCGAGCGGCTACACCGAGTTTGAGCCCGATGCGGAGAGCCTGCTCGCCGACTTGGGACCTCGGGCCGCCGAAGCGGAAATCTTCGCCGCGCTGTTGGAAGGCTCGGCTTCATTTTTCACTGCTCAGCAAAGGGCGATGGCCGCGGCGACGGAGAATGCCGATGAGCTGGTTCGCACCCTGACGCGCGTCATGAACCGCGCCCGCCAGGACTCCATCACGACCGAAATCATGGAAATCGTTGGCGGCGCCGAGGCGCTCCGCCAATCGAAGGGAGCTTGACCACAATGACCACCACCGCAAGTCAGGACACCGTCCCGGCAGGAACGCTGGAAGACGGCCGCGTCGTCTCCATTGCCGGGCCTGTCATCGACGTGGAATTCCCGCCCCACGCTCTGCCCGAAATCAACCACGCCGTCGAGTTCAGCATTGAGTTGGACGGCTCTACCTTCCAGGTCACGGCTGAAGTCGCCCAGCAAATCGGTGATGGCCGGGTGCGCTGCATCTGCATGCAGCAAACGGACGGTCTCGTGCGGGGCGCACCGGTTCGCAACTTGGGTCGTGGCATCACGGTTCCGGTGGGCAATGCCGTGCTCGGTCACGTCTTCAACGTGTTGGGCCAGCCGCTCGACACCGACTCGGTCGAAGGGGTCGACGACTACTGGGAGATCCACCGCAGTGCGCCCGCCTTCGACCAACTGGAGCCTCGGGCTCAAATGTTCGAAACAGGGATCAAGGTGGTCGACCTCCTTGAGCCTTACGTGCAAGGTGGAAAGATCGGACTTTTCGGTGGGGCGGGCGTGGGCAAGACCGTCATCATCCAAGAGATGATCCACCGCGTGGCGCAGAACCATGGTGGCGTCTCAGTGTTCGCCGGTGTGGGCGAGCGCACCCGCGAAGGCACCGACATGTGGCTGGAGATGCAGGAGTCGGGCGTCATCGACAAGGCCGCTCTGGTCTACGGCCAGATGGACGAGCCTCCGGGGGTGCGCCTGCGGGTTGCCCTGGCCGCGCTGACCATGGCCGAATATTTCCGCGACGTCCAAAACCAAGATGTGTTGCTCTTTGTGGACAACATCTTCCGCTTCGTGCAGGCCGGTTCGGAGGTATCGACGCTGCTCGGTCGGATGCCATCAGCCGTGGGCTACCAGCCGACCCTGGCCGACGAAATGGGTGAACTGCAGGAGCGCATCACATCCACCAAGGGGAAGTCGATCACCTCCTTGCAGGCCGTCTACGTGCCCGCCGACGATTACACCGACCCGGCACCATTCACCACCTTCACCCACCTTGACGCCACCACGGAGCTTTCCCGCCAGATCGCCGCGCTGGGTATCTACCCGGCGGTGGATCCCCTGGCATCCACGTCGAACATCCTGGCCCCGGAGATTGTGGGGGAGCGTCACTATGCCGTGGCTCGCCGGGTACAAGAAGTGCTGCAGCGTTACAAGGAGTTGCAGGACATCATCGCCATCCTCGGGATGGATGAGTTGAGCGAGGAGGACCGCGTGACCGTCACCCGGGCCCGCAAGATCCAGCGCTTCTTGTCGCAGCCCTTCTTTGTGGCTGAAGTCTTCACCGGCGTGCCCGGGATCTTCGTGCCCATTGACGAGACGGTGGAGTCCTTCGAGGCGCTCGTGAACGGCGACCTGGACAACATCCCTGAGCAGGCCTTCCTCAACGTGGGTGGCGTCGAGTCGGTGCTCGCCAAGGCCAAGACGTTGCAAGACGAGGCCGGCTAGTGGCCGACGGCGTCTTCGGTGTGGAAGTCGTGACACCAGAACAGCCTCTGGTCGCCGGAGGAACCACTGCGGTCGTCCTAAAGACATCCGAGGGTGATCTCACGGTGCTCGACGGGCACACAGCCTTGGTGAGTGACGTGGCGATATGCGAAGTCAAAGTGGCCCAGGAAGATGGGACCACCCTCCGCTTGGCGGTCCACGGCGGGTTCATGGAGGTTGATACCAGTCCCGGTGCAGCGGTTGGTTTTGCCGAGGGAGATGGTCCCCTGGCGGGTCTCTCGACCAAGGTCACGATCCTCGCCGGAGTGGCGGAATTGGCGTCGGCGATTGATGTGCCGCGTGCTCTGGCCGCGAAGGAAGCGGCTGAGCAGCGGGTGAGTGATCTCACGTCCGGCCGTGGAGCCCCAGTCGACTCGGGCGGGGGGAGTGACTCCCCCGAAGTGCCGCTGATCGAAGCGGAACAGGCGTTGGCTCGGGCGGAACTGCGCCTGGCGGTCGCCGCAGGTTCGACCGAATAGGCCGCCGTGTGAGGCCACCTTGTCTCAGTGAAGAGTCCATCAGTCTTTGACACGCTGATCGCGCAAGGTGAGTCCGAGCCGGTGGAAGGCTGGGATTTTTCCTGGTTGGTCGGCCGAGCAACCGAGGAGCGTCCGTCATGGGGCTATGCCCGGATGCTCGTACCGAGGGTGACGGCAGCTACGGCAGTGCTCGATATTCAGACGGGTGGTGGGGAGGTCTTTGCCGGGGTTCTCGCCCAAGTCCCCCGGTTGCCGAGGAATACCTCTCGCCGTTTGGTGTCACTTTGGTTGACGTGTCAGACGATGCCGACTTGCCGTTTCCCGCCAACCACTTTGATCTGGTCATCAGCCGGCAACCAACGGAGATTGTGTGGGATAAGAGAGCTCGAGTGCTCCGACCGGGGGGTTCCTCCCTGTCACAGCACGCCGGGGCAGGGTCGGATCGCTGCAGCCCGCAGCGAGCGGTCCAGCAGGCCAATGCCGCCGATCTGGAGATTGTCGATCTTCGCCAAGAGTCATTGCGCACGGTATTCAACGATGTAGCAGCGGTCGTCTACTTTCTGCGCAAGGTGATTTGGACCGTTCCCGGGTTCACGGTCGACGGGTTTCGTGATCGTCTGGGCGCTTTCCACGAACAGATTCACCAGCTTGGTCCATTCGTGGCCCATGCCCAGCGTTTCCTCATTGAAGCGAGGAAGTCCTGAGACTCGGAAGCGGCTACTCAGTCGAACGAGATTGAGCTGAACTCCGACAACTTGGCTAGGGCGTGGTTGGCGTAGATGGTGCGCAGCGTGCCTGACTTCGAACGCATGACCAACGACTGGGTCGTGGCGCCGAAGGCGTGGTACTGCACCCCTTGCAGCAGTTCGCCGTCAGTGATGCCGGTGGCGGCGAAGAAGCAGTTGTCACCCTGGACCAGATCATCGGTCGACAGCACGGCATCCAATTCGTAGCCGGCGGCGATGGCGGCGGCCCGCTCGTCGTCGTTGCGGGGATACAGGCGACCCTGAATCTCGCCGCCCATGCACTTGAGCGCCGCCGCGGCCAGCACGCCCTCTGGCGTTCCGCCAATGCCGAACAGGATGTCGGTGCCCGCCCCGGGCCAGCCGGTGGCGATGGCGCCGGCCACGTCGCCGTCGGTGATCAGGCGGATGCGGGCGCCGGTGGCCCGCACCTCGGCAATCAGCCCATCATGACGGGGTCGGTCGAGGATCACCGCTGTCAGATCGCGGACGGGGCGCCCCATGGCGTCGGAGAGGGCATTGAGGTTCTCGGTGGCGGTGCGGCGGATGTCGCAGGCTCCCTTGCCCCGGGGGCCGACCGCCAGCTTTTCCATGTAGACGCATGGTCCGGGATCGAACATCGTCCCGCGTTCGGACACGGCGATGACCGCCAACGCCCCGCCCCGGCCGAGGGCGGTCAGGGTCGTGCCGTCGATCGGGTCGACGGCTATGTCGGTCTGCGGCGGGGTCCCGTCGCCGATGAGTTCCCCGTTGAACAGCATCGGAGCGTTGTCCTTCTCGCCTTCACCGATGACGACGATTCCGTCCATGGGCACCGACGAAAGGACGGCCCGCATCGCTTCGACGGCAGCACCGTCGGCTCCCAGCTTGTCACCGCGACCCATCCACCGGCTGGCCGCCATGGCGGCAGCTTCGGTTGTACGCACCAGATCCATGGCCAGGTTGCGGTCGGGCGCTTGCCGGGAGGGGGCCACAGCCCTGACCATAGTTGGTCGCCCGTGCAGGCCTGCCCGTTCGGCCCCCGCGGAGCGGCGATACTTGGGTCCGTGCAGCACATTGTGGTCCAACCCAACGGCCCCCTTTCGGGCACGGTTCAGGCCGGCGGAGCGAAGAATTCCTCTCTGAAACTGATGGTGGCCTGCCTGTTGACCGAGGGGCGCACCGTTCTCAGCAATGTGCCCCACATTGACGATGTCGAGACGATGGCCGAAGTGCTGCGCGCCGTAGGGGCCCAGGTGGAGCGCCTGGAAGGCGGAGATCTGGCCGTCACCACCCCGGCGCCGGAACACCTCAACCCGGTGGCGCCCTATGAACTGGTCGAGCGCATGCGGGCGTCGGTCGTGGTGCTCGGGCTGCTGCTGGCCCGCTGTGGCTCGGTGCGCATGCCGCTGCCCGGAGGCGACGACTTCGGGGATCGCCCCATTGACTTCCACGTGAACGGCCTCACCGCCATGGGAGCGCGTTTTGAGTCATCTCACGGTGAGGTCTGTGGCCACGTCGACGGTGGCCGGCTGATCGGCACCACGGTGGTATTGGAATACCCGAGTCACACGGCGACCGACAACCTGCTCATGGCAGCGGTGCTGGCCAAGGGCACCACCGTGATTGAGAACGCCGCCAAGGAGCCGGAGGTCAGTGATCTGGCTGCCATGTTGTGTGCCATGGGAGCCACCGTTCGGGGCGCCGGGACCTCACATATTGAGATTGAGGGGGTCGATGAGCTGCACCCAGCCCGGTACACCGTGGTGCCAGACCGTGTCGTCGCCGCCACCTACCTGGCCGCCGCCGGAATGACCGGAGGCGAGGTGACGGTGAGCGACGCCCGGCCGGACCACATGGAGATGCTGCTGCGGAAAATGACCCAGATGGGCGTGGTCACCGACATGGGGCCGAATGGGCTGCGCGCCATCGGGCCGGCGCGCCTGACGGCAGCAGATGTGGCCACCCTGCCGTATCCGGGGGTAGCCACCGATTACAGCCCGCTGCTGGTAGCCATGCTCACCGTGGCCGAAGGAGTGGGAATCCTGACCGAGAACCTCTTTTCCGGTCGGTTCCGCTACGTGGAGGAATTGCGCCGCATGGGGGCCGACATCAGGACCGAGGGCCATCACGCTGTGGTGCGCGGGGTGTCCCGCCTCTCCGGGGCTCCGGTCCGGGCGCCGGACATCCGGGCCGGGGTGGCGCTGGTGCTCGCCGGGCTGGTGGCCGACGGTGAGACCGTGGTCAGCGGTGCGCATCACATTGGGCGAGGGTACGAAGACCTTGTGGGTGCTCTGGTCTCGCTGGGTGCCAAGGTGACCAGCGCATGAGTCAGCGACCCTCCACCGATCCGGCCGAGCTGTTGGCCTCGGCCCAGCAGAACGACCGGGTGGCTCTGGCCCGGCTCCTTTCCATGGTCGAGCGCGGCGGTGACATGGCCCTGGCCGTCTCCCATCTTTCTTACCGTTCGCCGGTGCCGTACACCGTTGGTCTGACCGGTGCGCCCGGGGCGGGCAAGTCGACCCTCACCGACCGTCTGATCACGGAGGTGCGCCGGGGGTGGCCCGAACCGGACGTGGCACCGATTGACCAGGTTGGTGTGTTGGCCATCGACCCCACCTCGCCCTTTAGCGGAGGGGCCATTCTGGGCGACCGGGTGCGCATGCAGCAGCACGTGCTCGACGCCACGGTGTTCATTCGGTCCATGGCCACCCGGGGCCACCTGGGAGGCCTATCCCTGGCTGTTCCCGGTGCCGTGCGGGTTCTCGGTGCAGCTGGAATGCCGGTTGTCCTGGTCGAGACGGTCGGTGTCGGGCAGATGGAAGTGGAAGTGGCGTCAGCCGCCGATACGACGGTGGTCGTCGTCACGCCCGGTTGGGGTGACTCCATGCAGGCCAACAAGGCCGGCCTGCTCGAGATCGCCGATCTCTTCGTCATCAACAAGGCCGACCGGCCAGGGGCACGAGAGGCTCGGCGTGACCTGGAGCAGATGCTGGACCTTTCGACGCTGGGTGCCTGGCGACCACCGATTATCGACACCACGGCCATCAACGGGGAAGGTGTGGACCTCCTGTGGAGTGAGATCGCCCGTCACCGGGCGCATCTGATCTCCACTGAAGAATTGGTGCACCGCAGGTCCGAGCGCCTGGCCCACGAGCTCCGCCGCGTCCTCATGGCTCGCAGTGCAGTGCTGATTGACGAGCTGGCGGCGGGGGAGGAATTCACCAGTGCGGTCAAGGCACTCGCGGCCGGCGAGCTCGATCCCTACCAGGCGGCCGATCGCCTCATGGCCCGATGAGCCGACCGCTGGTGCGTCCAGTACGGTGCGGCCATGGCTGATCAATTCGTGACCGTGGAGCGGCGCCCCGATGGCGTGGCGCTCATCCGTCTCGACCGCCCGAAGGCCAATGCCCTTTCGGCCGCCGTGTTGGGACAGTTGTACGCCGTTGCGCAGGAGCTGGCGGATGATCCACCGGGGGCGATTGTCCTGTGGGGTGGCCGGCGGATCTTCGCCGCGGGGGCAGACATTGTCGAGCTGAATGGCACGGGTGCCGAGTCCGTCGGGGCCAACTTCACCAGCGCCCTCGGTGCGCTGGCCGGACTGCCACGAGCCACCGTTGCCGCCATCAACGGGTATGCGCTCGGCGGTGGGTTGGAGCTGGCCCTGGCGTGTGACTTCCGGGTCTGCGCCGAGGACTCCAAGCTCGGGTTGCCCGAAGTGCTCTTGGGGGTGATTCCGGGCGGCGGCGGCACCCAGCGGCTCCCCCGGCTCATCGGCTCATCACGGGCCAAGGAACTGATCATGACCGGACGACAGGTGCCGTCGGCCGAGGCGTTGGCTCTGGGCTTGGTCAATCGTGTGGTCGCCCCGGACGATGTGCTGGAGACCTCGCTGAAGTGGGCCGGCGAGTTGGCCCGGGGGCCCTTGGTCGCACACGGCCTGGCCAAGGCCGCGGTCGACCAGGGCCTCGAAGGCACTCTGGCCGATGGCCTCGCCATTGAGCAGAAGGCCATCGCGGCGGTGGCGCACACCGAAGATGCCGCCCGAGGCATCGCTTCTTTCAGTGAGCACGGTCCGGGCAAGGCCACGTTCGTCGGCAGGTGAGCTCCCCTCCGATTCCGGTCAGCGCCGGCGAGGGTCCCTTTGATCCCTCCGCCCGCTGGTTTCAGCATGCCGTCTTCTACGAGGTCCTGATCCGCGGGTACTACGACGCCAACAACGACGGCACCGGAGACTTGAAGGGTTTGCGCGAGAAGCTGGATTACATCGAGTGGTTGGGCATCGATTGCATCTGGATGCTCCCGTTCTACCCTTCGCCCTTTCGCGACGGCGGGTACGACATCAGTGACTTCTTCAATGTGCATCCCGACTACGGCAGCATCGGGGATCTGGTGGCTTTTCTCGAAGACGCCCACCGGCGGGGCATCCGGGTCATTGCCGACCTGGTCATGAACCACACCAGCGACCAGCACCCCTGGTTCATTGAGTCACGGTCGAGCCGTGACAATGCCAAAGCCGACTGGTACGTCTGGAACGACGACGATCAACGCTGGCCCGACGCCCGAGTGGTGTTCACCGACGTGGAGCGGTCCAACTGGACCTGGGACGACGCCAGGCAGCAGTACTACTGGCACCGCTTCTACCACCACCAACCGGATCTCAACTACGAGAACCCTGAAGTGGCCGACACCATGATCGACCTGGTCCGCTTCTGGTTGGATCTGGGTTTCGACGGGTTCCGGCTCGACGCCGTGCCGTACCTCTATCAGCGCGACGGTACGGCGGGAGAACACCTGCCCGAAACCCATGCCTTCATTCGGCGCATCCGCAAGCAGTTGGAAGCCGATTACCCCGGCAGGATTCTTCTGGCCGAGGCCAACGGGTGGCCGAGCGATGTGGCCGATTACTTCGGCGATGGAGACGAGTGCCATCTCTGTTTCCACTTCCCACTCATGCCCCGCCTGTTCATGGCCGTTCGACGGGAGCAGCGCTATCCGATCACCGAAATTCTGGCCCAGACGCCGGTGATCAACGATTCATGCCAATGGGCCATCTTCCTGCGCAATCACGACGAGCTCACGTTGGAGCAGGTGAGCGACGAGGACCGGGACTACCTCATTGCGGAGTACGCCAAGGACCCCCGAATGAAGCGCCACATGGGCATCGGCCGCCGGTTGGCCCCCCTGTTGGACAATGACCGCCGGACGGCCGAGCTGCTCTACGCCTTGCTCCTTTCCCTTCCCGGGAGCCCGGTCATCTACTACGGGGACGAACTTCTCATGGGGGACAACATCTACCTGGGTGACCGCGATTCGGTCCGGACGCCCATGCAGTGGTCACCGGACCGCAACGGCGGGTTCTCCAAGGCAGACTTCGCGCAGCTGTACCTGCCGCCGTTGATGGACCCGGTGTACGGATTCGCCGCCGTCAATGTGGAAGCGCAGCTGCGCAATCAGGGCTCGTTCCTGCACTGGCTTCGCCGCATGCTGACCGAGCGCCGGGCGCTGCCGGTAATGGGCGTCGGGGCAATGGAAGTTCTCCCTTGCCCCAACCCGTCCGTCTTGGCCTACGTGCGCTCGGGCGAAGTGGCCGACGTCATGGTCGCCCCTTCTGGAGCGGCCCCGGCGCCTACTCCGGTGAGTGAGGCGGGGCTGGACGCCCGGGTCTGGGAACGCTCCACGGTCATGGCACGTACGGTCCCAGCCGGGAATGAAAGCGCCGGTGATGACGCGGTCCGGCGGCTGCAGGCCGTGCTGTGCGTCCACAACTTGAGCCGATTTGCCCAGCCGGCCGAGTTGTCGCTGGCCAAGTGGGCCGGTTTGGTTCCCTACGAGGTGCTCGGGCGTGTGCCATTCCCATTGGTGAGCGAGGAGCCTTACACCATCACTTTGCCGCCATACGGGTTTTTGTGGTTCGACCTGGTTCCCGAGGAGCACTTGGGGGAAGGATGACCGCAGAGCGAACAATGGCGGTGCAACGGTTGGTTGAGGTGTGGCTGACCCAACGTGGGGAACATGAGCCCAAGGACATAACGGTTCGTCGCATTGAAGTGCTCCTGAGCGGGCGACCCGGGCTGGTCGACATTGTGGCTGAGTACGATGGCCGCCTGGCCCATCTGGTGGTCGGCCTGCGGCGGGTGGGCGACCAGGCGCACTTCATCCGACCCGGAGACGAAGCTGCGCTGGGTCTGTTCGAAGACGACGATGGCCTCGCCGTGTGCATCGATGCCCTGCGTGACGCCGAGCTCGCCCCGCTCCTGCTGGCCACCGTCCGTGCGGTGGAACCTCGCCCGGGACCGATCTCCGTGGTGCGTGATGACGATGCGGTGGTCATTGACTGTGGCGATCGGGGAGATCTCATGGTGTACCCATGGCTGCAGAAGGAGCCACGGTCCGAAGTCGACCTCATGGTTGCCCTGGACGAAGCTGGTTTCAACCATGTGGCTGCGCCACTGGTCCGTTGGATGTGGCAAGGGCACGACTTGGGAGTCGTGCAAGAGCCGTTGGCTGACCGATCAAGCGGATGGGCGCTTGCCCTGACGTCACTGCGAGATCTCTATTCTTCGGGGGGTCGTCCGGACGAGGCCGGTGGTGACTTCGGTGCCGAAGCGCACGCCTTGGGCACCATGGCGGCTCGTATGCACCTGGCCCTGGACCGCGCCTTCCTGCGGCATGCCGAGCCGGTGGAGGACTGGATCGATATGGCGGTGGCGGAGATAGCCGAAGTTGACCCGTTGTTGCTGACGAAACCCGGAGTGGCCGATCTCACCAAATCGTTGCGGGAGGCCGACGTCAGGTTGCCCGTCATCTGCACCCATGGAGACTTCCACTTGGGCCGGACCTCTCGAACCGACCAGGGCTGGGTGGTCAGCGACTGCCGTCCCGGCGGAGTCTTACCGGGGATGATCCAGCCGGCCCGCCGGTCAGGCCTCTGTGACGTGGCTGATCTCCTGTGGTCGTTGCATCAGGCCAGCGTGGTAGCAGCAGCCGAACGTGATCCATCCGGCCGACTTGGATTGGTTCCACTCGGCCAAGCCTGGGAGATGCGAAATCGCCGGGCCGTGCTCAGCGGTTACTTGAGCACGCCCGGCATCAACGGCCTCACCGGCCCGGACCGCGACATCGTCCGCAACCTGGTGTCGTTTTTCGAGCTGGCCCGCTCGGTCCGACCCGCTTAGCGGGCCAAGGCCGAGACCCGCAACGATTCGGCGGCTTCTTCGGGAGCCACGACGTTGATGGCCACGCCGGTGCCGAGTTCGAAGCCGGCCGTGGTCGTGGCCTTGGGCCAGACATGGGCATGCCAGTGATAGGGCTCGCCCACCCGGTACGGCGCCGAGTGGAACACAATGTTGTAGGCCACATCCCCCACGGCCTGAGCCAGTTGAGCCAACGAGAGACGAATGGCTTCCCCGACGGCGATCAGGTCCTCAGTCGGGCTCTTGTGGAGATGAGGGTTGTGCTCGCGGGGAATCACCAACATCTCATAAGGGACGGCACTCCAAAAGGGGCAGACGACCACGACACGTTCGCTGGCGTAAATCACCCGGAGATTCGAGTCCTCTTCGGCCTCCATGGTCGTGCAAAGCAGGCACGATCCAACGAACCGGGCGAAGCGGGCCTGCTCCTCGGCCAACTCACGGGGAATGAACGACATGCCAAGGAGCTGACCGTGTGGGTGTTCCAGTGAGGCGCCGGCCTCACGACCCGAGTTCACAATGGCCTGGGTGTAGCGGATGGTCGGTTGGGATGCGTGCTCTTCCAATCGGTCGCGGAGTGCCGCCATCACCAGCTCGGTCTGTTCCTGGCTCAGCATGCCGAGCGTCAGATCATGCTCGGGAGAGAAGATCAGGATCTCGTGGATCCCGCCGGCCGTGGCCTGCGTGAACACCGGACCGCGATTCGCCACGACGAAGGGCTCGTCACCCTCGAAAGCGGGATACAGATTGGGGACCACGCGTACGAGCCAGTGCCCCGATGGCCCGTAGGTCTCCAGCGCCGGGGGGGTGATCTCCTCGTTACCCGGGCAGAACGGGCAGGGGCGGGGTGGATCCTCCTGCACCCACGGGGTGCGGGTGACAAAGGAGTACGGTCGTTCGGAGCGACCCGGGCTCACGACAACCCAGCGACCGGACAACGGATCCAACCGGAGCTGGTTCACCGTTCCTCGCTGTAGTGTCGTGCTCGTTCCAGCAACATCTTGGGTCGCCTCTTCATCTTCGTGTACCTCTACGGTACAGCGTCAGATGCCGGCTTTCGTTCCACCTTGACCAGGTGCTCACCCGGTCCTTGACCGATGGGTGAAGATGTCCGGCGTGCATCACCAGCCTCAGGGGCCAGCCTTTGACGTCATCCTCCTGCTGCACGTGATCTGTGTCTTCGTGGGCCTGGCCACGGTGGTCACCAGCGCGGCCACCGCAACACGCTTGCGGCGCCTGCTGGCGTCCCGGGTTGCCTTTCCCGAGGCCGTGGTGCGCTACTTCCACCCGGGGGTGAACTGGGCCGGGCGAGCCATGTACGGCATTCCCGTCTTTGGCTTCGTGCTGCTGGCCATGAGCAATGGGGCGTATGCCCTTCGGGACGGTTGGGTCATGGCCGGCCTGGGCATCTTCGCGGCGGTGACGTTGCTGGCCGAAGGCACACTCTGGCCGGCTGAAAGAAGGCTCCAGATCTCGCTGGTTCCGCTGGTCGCCGGAAACTGCACGCCGGACGAGTCGGTGCTGCGTGACGCCAAGGTGATGGCCCTGTCGGCCACGGTCGCGCTCCTCCTCCTCATCGCCGCTTCAGCGCTGATGGTGGCCCAGCCTTAGGGAGCCTCGGTCGGGCCGCCAGGCTCAGCAGACGGTCTCGACGATTTTGCCCAGGCCCACACCGGTCTGCTGGCACATGCCGCTGTTATATCCGGAGTTGACGGCCACGACGACGATATGGGTGATGGTGCCACTGATCGTCGTCCCCGACTGTGTGATCTTGTTCGACACGATCACCAGCATTTCGCTCGGCACGCTCGACGGTGGGTTGGCACTGGACTTGGTACTGGTGGTCCATGTGGCTCCGCAGGCGAAGCCGCCGCCGTTCTGGGCATAGCCGCTAAACCCGGAAGGTGCACTGCCGCCGCTGAACGTGTTCTGCTTGGCCCAGTTGGTACCCCAGAAATCCACCGAGTTGCCGACGGTGGGATTGCCGGCCGACACATTGCCGATGACGAAGGCGCCGGCCGAAGGCGGCGAGGCCACGGGCTCGCACACCGACGTGCTGGCGGCCAGGTAGTACGTATCGCCGGGAAAACTGGCGGTGATCGGAACCGATCCGGCCGTCTGGTTGACCGTGGCGATGGCACAGCTGGCCGTGCCGGTGGAGGTGGTGGTGGCGCTGCAGCTCTGCGCTGACGTGCCACTGCCCAGTGTCAAGGTGACAGTCCTCCCACTCAGTGCCGTCCCATTAGTTGTCAGGACCGCCGACAAGGTGAGGGACTGGCCAGTCACGGCGATGGAAGGTCCGGTGTAAGCAATGGAACTGGCCGCCAATGTGACCACAACATGATTCGTGCCACTGCTGGCCAGGAGCTGCGGGGACTTCGTCGTGTCGCCGGCAAATGACGCGGTCAGGGTGTAGGTGCCCGCCGGTTCATTGGGAGTGATGGCGCACGACGCTTTGCCGGTGGTGGTCGTCGTACCGGTGCAGGTCTGGGTCCCGTTCAAGGTGAAGGTGACCGGCTCACCGGCCAAACCGGCGGCCGAGATCGCATTCGTCAAGGTGGCCGAGACCGTGGTGGCTCCGGCATAACTCCCCGTGGCCGCGCTGACGGTCAATGTGGTCGCCGTGTGCACGGTCACCGTAGTGGCGGCGCTGGCCGAGTGGTAGTAGCTGTCGCCGGCGTAGCTGGCCGTGACCGGAACTGATCCGGTGGTCTGGCTCACCGATGCGATGGCACAGGTGGCGATGCCTGAGGTGCCCGACGTGGCACTGCAACTCTGGGCGGAAGTTCCCGACCCTAAGGTGAATGTGACCACACGGCCGGCGATGTCAGAGCCCGCCGCCGAAGTGAGCAGCCCTGACACTGAAAGTGCCTGGCCGTTCACGGCCGAGGTGGAACCGGTGTAGGCGAGGGAGCTGGCATCGGGAGAGACCACGAAGGTATTCGAGCTGTTGGTGGCCACGAGTTGCGGGGACCTGGTTGTGTCCCCGGCAAACGATGCCGCGAGGGTGTACGAGGAGGCCGCTTCACTCGGAGTAATGGAGCAGGACGCCACACCGGAGGAGTTGGTGCTGGCGGTGCAGGTCTGGGTGCCGTTGAGGGTGAAGAGGACCGGCTCGCCGGCCACCGCTGCCCCCGTGGTCGTCGTGGTCAGCACGGCCGAAACCGTGGAGGGGACTGAGTACGCTCCGCTGCCTGGGCTGACGACCAGGGTCGTCGCCAGGACAGTTGGCGGAGGTGCGCCCACTGTCACACTGGCCGATGCGCTGGAGGCTCCATAGAAGGAGTCGCCAGTGAAGCCAGCGGTAACGGGTACAGGACCGACGTTCTGGCTGACCGATGCGATGGTGCAGCTGGTGGCACCCGAGGTGCCTGTGGTGGCGCTGCAGCTCTGGGTTGTCGCTCCTGACCCGATGGTGAAGGTCACCACCCGGCCGACGATGCCCGAGCCGGCCGCCGAAGCGAGAACCCCTGACACTGAAACTGCCTGGCCGTTCACCGTCGTGGCGGAACCGGTGTAAGTGAGAGTGGTGCCCTCGGTCGTGACCACAATGGTGTTGGAGCCGTTGCTGGCCACCAGCATTGGCGAGAGAGTCTTGTCACCGGCAAACGATGCGGTCACCGTGTAGGACCCTGCCGCTTCGCTGGGCGTGATGCTGCAGGACGCCGTGCCGGTGGAGGAGGTCGTGGCGGTGCACGTCTGAGTTCCGTTGACGGTGAAGAGCACGGGCTCCGCCGCTATTCCGACCGTCGTGCTTGAATTGGTCAGCACGGCAGACACCGTGGTGGGGACCGAATACGAACCACTGGCCGGGTTGACCGTCAGCGTCGTTGCCGTGCTCACGGTCATGGTTGACGACACACTCGACGCGGCGTCGAAGGTGTCACCGCTGAAGGTGGCCGTGATCGGGACGGACCCGGCTGTCTGGTTCACTGAGCTGATTGTGCAGACGGCGGCACCAGAACTTCCAGAAGTAGCGCTGCAGCTCTGGGCAGAGGATCCTGACCCGATGGTGAAGGTCACGACTTTGCCCGCAAGGTTGGTACCCGGCGTCGGATTGGCCGTGGTGAGCGTTCCCGACAAGGTCACCGGTTGGCCGTTCACTGCCGTGGTAGATCCCGTGTAGGAGAGGGAGCTGGCGTCAGGCGTCACCACAAACGTGCTTGAACTGCTGTCGGACGCCACCGGCGCGGACAGTGTGGAGTCGCCCGCAAACGAGGCGGTCAGGGTGTAGGACGAGGCCGGCTCGCCCGGCGTGATGGTGCACGACGCCGTGCCGGTGGAATTAGTCGTCCCGGTGCAGGTCTCGGCGCCGTTGAGCGTGAATGTCACCGGTTCGGCGGGAATCGGCGTGGAGGTGCTCGCTGCCGTCAGTACGGCCGACACGACGGTTGGTGTGGAGAAGTTCCCCGTGGTTGGATTGACGCTCAAGGATGTGGCGGCGGTGGCTACGACAGTCGGGGCGGAAGCCACTGAAATCTGCCCGTCAATGGTGAGTCCGTACAGGGTTCCCGAATGCGTGTCGATGGTCTGGAGGACATTGCCGGTGGCGATGTTGATCTTCCAGATATCGCCCGAGTAGGAGTCTCCGGTCCAAAATGATGTGCCGTCCGGATCCAAATTCACCGCGAAGAGTTGACCGGCACAGCCGGGCAAAGTGGCGCAAGAGTAGGTCTGCAGAACGTTCCCCGACGGGTCAAGCAGGATCACGTCGTCCGAGTCGGCAACGAGCACGTCTCCGTTTGGACGAATCTGCAACTGGTACGCGCTGTTGCCCGTGAATGGTGTCAGATTGAAATTGGGAAGCTGCGTGTTGGTGCACTTGTTGTAGCTCTCAATGTCCGTACCTTCGCTTGTGTAGTAAAGCGTGCACTCGTCACTGGACAGGGCGATCCAGTCGACCCCGTACAATTCGGAGGCCAACGGACCGATGTTGGGCTGGCGCACACCAGCGGCATTGAATTCCGCCACGTAGGGAGTGGTCTGTTGGCCGACGTAGAGATTCCCGCTGTTGTCGAACACCAGTGAGAGGGGATTGCTCAGTCCTGTGGCAAATGTGGGAAGCAACGTCCCGGCACTGTTGTACTCGCTGATCTCACCGTTAGCGTCGTCGGTGACATAGAAATTGTTGTGCGAGTCGAACACCCCACCGGTTGTGTAGGGCTCGCCGGTCCCGTCATTGAGCGTCTCAATCAGATTCGTCGACACGGGGTCATAGACGTTGACGGTGGAGTTGCCGACCGAGGCGAAGACCTGTCCCGATTGTGTCACCGTGCTGGCGTGCGCGGCGGCGGCCGAGAGCAGCAACCCGAAGCCCGACACTGTGATGACCGTGGCCATGATGAGGGCAAGGCGGCGGCGCAGGCTGGAAAGGACAATTGCCCTGTCCTCAATCTGGATTGCCATGCGCCCACGACTCGGAATTTCGGACAAAGTCATACGTCCCCCCTTAGGAACTGAGGCATGACGTGCAACAGTCATGCCCTTTCATTTGCGCCTCATCCTGCGTCGAGAAGAACCCCAATTCGTAGGATCGAGGGCCTCGACAACCACCTATGCCTCGCAGGCGAACCTGCACGGTAACTATGGGCCGAACGGCCACCCGGCGTAAGTGCCAAAAGCACTATGCGGTGAGGTCTGCTCCGATGGCGGCGTCGATGATGGTCCGAGCGTGCTCCATTTGGCCCTTTTGAACGAGTGAGGGCAAGGGACCGTTGAGCAATGTCTTCCAATCGACGGACTCACTGCTTATTCCGGCATCACGGAGACGGGTGCGTGCCTGAGCCAGAAACTGGGCCAGATCGCCGAGTCCGGTTCCAGATTGCTCGGCCAGTTGGTCACGGAGCCACGAGGCCAGTGCCGGGCTCGTTCCTCCTGTTGTCACTGCGATGCAGACGGCCCCGTCGCGGTGAACGGCCGGCAGGATGAAGGAGCTGTGAGCCCGATCGTCGGCGCTGTTCACCCACACACCGGCCGCATCAGCATCCTCGAATACGGCGCTGTCGACCTCTTGTCTGCCGGTGGCCGTCACCACCAGACGGAACGGCGAGGCGTCGCCCGCTGCGTACGACCGACGCTCCACGCGCAGGGCGGACAAGGACTCCATTTCAGGACACAGGTCAGGGGCGATCACGGTCACCAGGGCACCTGCGGCCAGGAGGCCCCGTGCCTTGCGCGCGGCCACTGGCCCACCTCCGACCACCAGACAGGATCGTCCGGACAGGTTCAAAACGACCGGATAGCCCGGGGGCTGATTGAAAGGGACAACGGGCGTGTCCTGGTCCCCCAGTTCGTCCGGGCCCGAGTCGATGCTGGTGTCTGACGGTGGATTTCCAAGGTCGGCGGCGCTGTCCATGGGACCTCTCCGAAAGATGACCAGTTTGGTCATGTATACTTTGGTCTGCATTCCACCGAGCGTCAAACGCCGGGGGTGAGGCTCCGGGAGGGGCCTTATGGGTTGCGCGGGAACGGCGAAGCTCAGCGCTTAAGACGAAGGAGTTGACCGGTGATGGACACGAAGGTAGCTGAAGAATTGTTGAGCGTAGAGGACCTGGAAATCATCGGTAAGGAGTTCGAGACCGCCCCGGCCAGCAAAGTGATCCGTTGGGCGGTGGACACATTCGGAGAATCCCTGGTCCTGGCTGCGTCGTTTGAGGATGTCGTCTTGATTGACCTGGTGACCAAGGTCGCTCCCGACATTGAGGTCATCTTCTTGGACACCGAGGCCCATTTTCCAGAGACTCTGACCTTTGTCGAAGAGGTGCGCGCCCGCTATAACCTGAACCTCACCGTGACCAAGCCTGGACCAGAAGCAGCCGCACACCCGTGCGGAAGCGAGCAATGCTGCCAATTCCGCAAAGTGGCGCCCTTGCGCCGGGCCGTACAGGGCAATCGCGCCTGGTTGACCTCTCTCAAGCGGGTGGATGGGCCGACTCGGGCCGATGCGCCGATCGTCAGTTGGGACGCCGCCTTCGGTCTGGTCAAGATCAATCCGGTGGTCACCTGGAGCAACGACGACATCAGCTCCTACCTGGCCGATCACGACCTGCAGGTGCATCCTTTGATCAACAAGGGCTACCGATCGATCGGTTGTGCTCCGACAACTCGTCCGGTGGGCGCCGGCGAAGACCCCCGGGCCGGAAGGTGGGCCGGTCTCGACAAATCCGAGTGCGGGCTGCACGCCTAGTGACCCGAGACCTCGACAATCCCTATGGGATGGAGTTCCGCGGTCGTCGGGACAGAGGTCTCAAGTTCATCCGGCCGTACCGCAACATCGGGGAGCTCAATCCAACTGAGCAACTGAAACTGGCCCGCCATCCATTTGAGGTTGCTCAGGCCATCATCGACACCTACTCCAAGCAGGGCTACGAATCCATCAACCGGGTGCCGGGGGAGATGGAGCGCTTCAAGTGGGTCGGGATGTACCCCCAGAAGCAGGGCGGGGACGCCTTCATGATGAGGATCAAAGTCCCCGGCGGGGTGATGACGGCCGCCCAGGTCCGGGAAATTGGGGTGGCCGCTGACGCCTACGCCGAAGGGCCCGATGATAGCCCGACCTTCGGCAACCGTTACGCCGACCTGACCACGCGGCAGGACATTCAGCTCCATTGGATCCGCATTGCCGATGTTCCGCGCATCTGGCAGCGCTTCTGGGACGTGGGGCTGACCACCGTCCAGGCGTGCGGCGATTCGGCCCGCAACGTGTGCTCATGCCCGGTCTCGGGCATTGACGCGGGAGAAGTCGTCGAGGCGTTCCCGGTG